>Ga0209581_1000937_pt1 | contig 41225 bp, 43 predicted proteins | sample Coa_R2_FD_187160 | JGI IMG/M metagenome (GOLD analysis project Ga0209581, IMG submission 187160) | Surface soil microbial communities from Centralia Pennsylvania, which are recovering from an underground coalmine fire - Coalmine... | ecosystem: Environmental > Terrestrial > Soil > Unclassified ...
AACCCGGAGGTCGCAGGTTCAAATCCTGCCCCCGCAACCAATAATTGTCGTACTTATAATAATTCTTATTTATCTCTTTCTCGATTGTCAGTGCAATGGGTCGGAAAAATCCTTTTAGGATTCGTCAAACTATAAACAGCTAAGGTACATAGACTTAACTCGGGGTTGGAGGAGGGGGATTTTCGAGTGTTTTGGACAGTCCGGAGAATAGGATTCTTCAACGAGCCATTTCTTTTTATGGAAGGCGGTTGGAGAGAATTTGCTGTTTGACAAGGGGTTATTCTTGGTGAGATAATGGAATAGAAAGATTTATTCATAAATTGGGATAAAAGGAGGAGGAAGTCTATGGCGAAGAAGAAAAGTTCTAGAGACCCATTTAGTGAGTTTATTAAGATTTTAGAAAAGCAGAGAATGGAAATGGAGAAGATTGCCAAACCATTTTTTGAGTATCCTAAGAAAATGGAAAAAATGGTGAAACCCTTTTTAGATTATCAGCAAATAACTGAGAAGATGGCTAAACCTATCCTGGATTATCACCACAAGCTCTTAGAAGAATCTAAAAGATTTCAAGAAATGTGGGTGCAAAACGCTGTAGAAACAATGGGAAAAGTAGTAAACCAGATGGTAGAGGAACAAAGGAAAAAAGCAGAAGAGGCCAGTAAGCTACTTTCGGAAGTGAACGTGCCTACCCAGGTTAAAGAGTATCTCCAAGGTTTACAGAAGATTCAAGAAAGATGGATGGAGCAACTAAAGAAAGTTACCGAGGCAATGGAGAATTTTGTTAGGAAAATAAAATCGGATATGGAGAAGTAGAGGCAAGAATAATGGCAATTATGTTCTTTTGACGAGGCCCTCTCAGGCGGTAAAAGAAAGATAGTTAATAAGCCTAACGGAAAACTCTGTATTAGACGTAGATAAATAGAATACGAACATTTCTAATAATTGGACTTAGCTATAAGAAAGCCACAACAATAAAGGACGGGTTGAAGAAGGTATTAATAGTATTAATTCCCATTTTAACCCTTGCTGGAAGCGCTAAGGGTATTAATGAACCGACATCGGAAGTCTAATCCTACTCTGCATATTGGAGCAGTATTGACGGTATTATACTCACTTCACCAGTTTGTAATTCACTTCAATGACATGGATAGCTACGAATGCGCTGGTCTCACTGGTTTATACCAAACCCATTTTAAAGGCATAGTTGACTACCTTAATAGAATAAAGGTGCCAGCGGAGTTTGAAGCTATGCACCGTTCATTGGTTAATTCGTGGAGTAAATTTCTAGAAGTAACGGGGTATTTACTTAAATACTGTGATACACCAAAAATGGATTACATTCAAAAGACAAGGCGAGCAATAAATGGAGCTAATCAATCTCTAGACAATGCGGTTATAGAGATGCAAGAGGCGAAAGTAAAGTTGGAACGCAAATAAAACTTCCCCGGCCAAGCCAAGAAATTGCTTGGAAGAGTTCTCGACGAATAACTCTTTAGTATCCAAAAGGAAGCAAATCCCTGCGGTTTCGATGAAATGCAGTATATGTTAATGGTATTTTCCTCCATTACAGCACGTCTCTCCGCGCAATGCTTCAACGCCCTCTTTCGCAATTACCGGCACCATTACTAATCCAGCAACGGGATCGGCCCACCACCAACCAAGCAGAGCATTTAGCCCAAGCCCTCCAAGCAAGATAGCGGAAAGGTAAGCACAAATATCTGTTTGACGGGAATCTGCTTCCATCGCACGGCTATTGAGATTTGCAGCCACTTGTCTTTTCGCTCGTGCGAGTAGAGGCATGATGATTAGAGATAAAGCGGCAATAGCAATACCGATATAGCTTTCGTTAGGTGCTTCATGCAAGATCAAAGACTTTGTTGTGTCAAAGGCAACATAAGCGGCAAGCACAAGAAAACTAACGCCAACGAGTTTAAGGGCGATGCGTTCACGATGTTCACCCGTGGTAAGACGCCACAGCAATATAACTCCTGATGAGACTTCAATCAGCGAATCAAAGCCGAAACCAACTAGTGCAATACTGCCTGCAACCAAGCCGGCACCGATAGCGGCAATGGCTTCGAGCAAATTCCATCCGATGGTTAGATATTCAAGTCGGCGTCCATGTTGTACGTTCGCAGTACGGGCTGATTGCTGACTTAAGATGCTTGTGCTCATGATTTAAAATATACCAGTCTGCACAGAGGCAAGCGATTTAACTATCAATTAGATGAGCTTTTTGTTTGTATAATTCCTTGAATTAAGATACCCTCTCAGCGAGCTGAGGAATTCAAAATGAAACCCACCGCGCTCGGAATCACAATTTCTCTCGACTCAAAATGTGGCTCATTCCTCCGACGCGGTACCAGCGGTATCCATACGGCTCAAGGATGATGTGGTGCTTGCCGTTCCCTTTCGCTTTGCTGTGGTTCTCTGCAAAGAGATTCACGAGATTCTTTCCTCCTTTAACTCCGATATCGAGTATTATGCCGTGTGGCTTACTGTCGAAATTGTATAGGGTAACAATGGAGTTATTGCGCCAGTCATACCGCATCCCGAGGACGCTCGAATTTCGAGTGTTGAGAATCTTCCATGTTCCCCACCCAAACTCCGGACACTCCTTCCGCATACGGACAATTCGCTCTATCCAGTTGAGCAAAGAATGTGGATCACGCCTCTGACTGGCAACATTAATCCTCTCGTAGCTCCGGACTTCATCCTTGATAATGGGGAGCACCGTTTTTTCAGCGGTGGAAAAGCCGGACTGCGGTTCATCCGACCATTGCATCGGCGTGCGAACCGCATCCCGCTCATTGAGACTTAGGTCATCACCCATCCCGATCTCATCGCCATAGTGCATCACAGGAGTACCGGGAAGTGTAAACATAAGGCTATAGGCAAGCTCAATCTGGCGCCGGTTTCCTCCAAGCATCGGTGCCAAGCGTCGGCGAATTCCACGATTATAGAGCTGCATCCCTTTTTTGGGGCCGAACTTGGAGAAGACGAGTTGACTTTGATTGTCTGTCAGTCGCCCTAAATCAAGCTCGTCGTTATTGCGGAGAAAATTGGCCCACTGGGCGGACCGGGGAATTGCTTACGTTGCCTCCAGCGCCTTCACAACTGGCTTTATGTCTGCTGATGCAAGGGCGTAAAAAAGATTTTGGTTGACAAAGAAGTTAAACATCATGTGCATCCGGTCTCCATGAGGGCCGAAGTATTTGATGTCATCGCCGGGAAGTATATTGGCCGCACTGAGTAGGATTGCATCACCCTCGTGCCATTGGAGGAAAGGTCGTGTACCTCCCTGTAGCCTACGGTGGTAAGGGTTAATATAGTCATATATAAAGAATCGAGGAAATTCCATCCTTCTACTATCATATAGCCGAGAGTACCAAAGGCTATAATAAAAATAATCAGTAGCGCGGAGAATATTATTTTTCTTTTAAGTTCCTTCAACAAATAGTAATCTCCAGTATTTTAAAATTTTCCAATCTCGGGGTGTCTCCCTCCTAAGGTCTAGTGATTTTATCGGCCTTTCTCTAAATCCCGTTATGTCAGTAAGATTAAACGGTTTTATTTCTTTATCCAGATTTGGGTTTTAGTCTGCTCTGTTATAGAATCCCACGTGTAGGAAGCTAATTTGCTATTTCTCTCAGAGTTGTCCATTTTTGGTTTAATCACGCCAAAGAATTAAATCTCAAGATTAAATGAATAGAAGATGTTGCTTTGTTTTGTCAGAAAGCACCATGATGCATAGAAAGAATATTGTGGAGTTAAGCACGCTCCATGTCTTCAAGGTAGCACTTGACCGGAGGCGTGCACAATCAAATCGCTTCGGAAGTCTGAATGACTTTTATACCTATGTATTTCGATAGGCGAATCAGTGTAAAAATTTACGCTGATTTTTAACCAAAACCCATTTGCTCCGGACTGCATTATAAAATTTCCACTAAAATCTTAGCCGTCTTTGGAGCGGACCCCGTTGGTCTTCCTGCTAACTCTGCTCTGCCGCTATTCTTCTTGCCTCAAGCCAATTTTTCAAACCAATCACCTTCTTTACATAATCCGGGAGCTGTTTTCCAAAACTCTCCTGAGTAGTTGAGAGGCTGTTTGGCCCACTCTGGTAAGCGGCAAGTGCCCATTCAATACTTTTAAAACGGTTGACTAGGAAAGATATATAATAGATTCCAAACCTCACATTGATTAGTGGATTATAGAGGGATTTAGCTCCATCAATGGAAACCCCCAGCTCCCCCGCTATAAATTCTGCAGTCTCAGGCATAATCTGCATAAGCCCTATTGCTCCGCTTGGAGATACGGCTTTAGGAGAGAATTCGCTTTCAACCTCTATCACCGATAGTATAAGGAACGGGTCAAGCCCATAGTTTTCGCACTCTTCTCTTATGAGTTTGGAGAGCCTCAAGGCGTCGGAATAGGATATTTGATTGGAAAATTTGAGGATATATTTAAGAATATACGTTTCTTTTCTCAAATCCTCAAGGCTGGTTTTAGTCTCTTGAGTATCCGTATAGGAGAATTTACTTTCCTGCGCTCTTATCACGGGACTGGTCAAGACATTCAATGTTTTGATACTCTCCATATACAAGATCCCTTCGGATTTCAAAAGTAAAAAAGCAAAAAGATAAAGCAAGGAAAGAAAAAAAGATAATTTAAAAAAACCAAATAAAGAAATGGCAAAAATACTATACATTCTTCTTAGCATACGGGCCTCCCTCAGCTTTCGTTTCTACAGCGTTGCTGGTTTATTTGAGATTTTTATAAAGAGGCTTTGGGTTTTGAGATTTATTTATAAGGGTAGCAGATTATAACATAATCACAGAAAATGTCTGCTTTTTTATTCCACCCCCCCTTAAGAAGTCCATATTTATCTTAGCAATGTTTGTACCAGAATATTATGTTTTTTGTTTTTAATATTCGCGGGAGGTTGTAAACGAAAGGAATGTAAAAAACACCTCTGGCTGTGTAATAATACACTCTGGGGTTGTGTAAATATACACAGTAGCCACTAGAAGTAAACGAGAAAAAAATAAGTGGGGAACCCCGGGTTAGGAGCTCCCCACCTTCTTAAAGGAGGATGGAGGATGACATTAAAGTTAAGCTCGTTTATTAATTTATAGTATAAAAATAAAGTATTTTACTTTAAATGTCAAGGGGTAATTTTTAATTATGAAAAAATTATATATAATCGCTTACACCCCGCTGAAACATTTAAGAATCACATATCCAACTATCCTATTTAGATGCCTGAAAAGCCTTTTCGATTCTATTGTATACTGTGTAGAGTACTTTGGTACGTGCGAACCGAGATTTGCACCTACCGATATTGATCGGGTTTATATAAAGGCGGAGAATGAAATCATTTCTTTGTCATTTCTTGTACGGGTGCTGATTCGCCGAATTTAGGAATCTGAACCTCCTTTTTTTGCGATTCCAGCTCTTTAATTCTGTTTTCCTTTTCTTTAATCCGGCTTCTCAGAGACACCGAATAAAATGCACCCCAGATAATCGCAAAGATTACACCAATAAGAAATGTAATAGCAATGAGCACTATATTAGAAGTTGTATAAGGCCCTATTTGATAAAACTTGAAGTTGAGTCCTATATCAAACTTGTGTGTAAAAACCTCCTGATTCTGGATTATAATGGCAAGGATCAGAATAAAGAAGACAGCCAATATAACTATCTTTACGAATCTCATCTCTTGTCTCCTTTTAAGTTTTCAATTCAATTGATTAACCACGAATATACACGAATTGGATAGAAAGCTAAAGCCTTGCGGGAAAAAAATATATGGTTGTGGCGGTTATGTTTTCAATTGTTCGGTAAGCTGCAAATAGGTGTCGTCCAGATATTCTGGCATCACCTTTATATCTCCAATAACTGGCATAAAGTTTGTATCTCCGCTCCATCTAGGAACGACATGAAAATGGATGTGATCGTCAATTCCGGCCCCGGCGGCTCTACCAAGATTCATTCCGATATTGAATCCATCGGGTTTGAACACCTTCAAAATTTCTAAGCACTTAACCACGAGATTCATAAGTTCTAATCTCTCTCGGTCACTGAGTTCTTCGAATTCTCTTGTGTGTCTGTATGGCACGGCCATGAGATGACCATTTGAATAAGGATAGCGGTTCATAATAATAAATCCGGTTTCGCCCCTATAGACTATGAGGTTTTCTCTATCCTTGTTTTCTTTAGGTTTTTCGCAGAATATACACTCCGCGTTCTTTTCGCTCATTAGATACTCGATTCGCCAAGGAGCCCAAATCGTTTTCATGGTGATAAGGAATTTTCAATTAGTGGCTAAGTTAGTAAGATAGAAAAGTCCGAAACGCTCTTTTATCGGAAATCCGCCGATAAGTCCGTGAGATTCAAATTTTGAAAGAAGAAAATCAAGAAGAGTCGCCTTTTTCTTTGGATAATAGACAACGTTTGGCTCGCCCTTTATTCCGCCCATGGTTCCGGCGAGACGAATTGCGTCGCTAATAGAGCCTAATTCATCAACGAGCTTGAGGTTCTTTGCCTGCTCTCCTGTGAATACCCTTCCATCGGCGATTTTATCCACATCTTTCAAATCAATTCCTCTCCCTTCCGAGACGGCGTGTTTAAACTGAGAATGGACATCATCAATTAGATTCTGAATGTATTTCCGTTCAGTATCGGTCATCTGTCTAAGCGGCGAGCCTACGTCCTTAAATTCTCCGCTTTTTATCACCTCAACGTCCACTTTGGCCCATTTAAGGAGTTGCTCGTAGCTTGCAAATTCGGCAATTACACCTATACTTCCGGTAATCGTTCCTGGGTTCGCGAATATTTTCTCTGCGGCACAGGCGATGTAATATCCTCCCGAAGCGCCCACCGATCCCATTGTAGCAATTACAGGCTTCTTTTCTCTTAGCTTTTTGATTTCACTATAGATTTCTTGAGATGGGCCGACCGCTCCGCCGGGAGAGTCTATTCTCAGAACGACGGCCTTAATCCTGTCGTCTTTTTTGATTTTGGAGAGGCTTTCAAGATACGGCTGGGAATCAAGAATCACGCCATCAACTTCGAGCACCGCAACTCTTTCACCGCCGGTAAAGGTATCTTCTCCAGAGATTACAAGACCAAGCCCTATTCCGGCTATGAAAGCAAAAGCCATGAGTATTACAACAATTACTGCAAAGAGAAAAGTCCGCAAACTTAAATTATTCCTTTATCAGAGATTTTAATTTATCGCCCAAAACGTCTCCGAGTTTTATTGAACCTTCCCCCTGAGAGGATAGGAAGTTTGAAACCCTTTCTTTCTCAACCCGCTCGTCATACTGTTTCTTACTCAAATTGATCTGACGTTTTCCCCTCTCAAATCCAATTACCTGAGCAATGACCTCGTCACCTATTTTAACGAGCTTGGATAGGTCTTTTGTCCTTTCCTTGCTGAATTCCGATGCCCTTATAAACCCTTCGATTCCCTCATCAAGCTCCAGAACGATTCCCCTGTCTCTGATATCCTTAACCTTCCCGCTGAGAACAGTCTCGTGGGGTTTGTATCTCTCAAGAGCATCCTCCCAAGGGTCTTTTGTAAGCTGCTTGAGGCCGAGTCCGATTCTCTGGTTCTTTTCATCCACACCTAGAACAACAACCTCAATTTCATCGCCTGTCCTGAATTCTTCCTGCGGATTCACGTTGCCCTTCCATGAGACATCGCCAGGGCGAATCAGCCCTACCAAATCCTCCTCAACCTCTACAAATATACCCTTCTCCGTAACGTTCTTAATTTTTCCTTTTACTCTTGTTCCGGGTGCGTTCTTCTCCTTGAATATTTCCCACGGGCTGCGTTCGATTCGCCTTAGGCTGAGCGCCATCCGCCTTTTACCAATATCAACCTCGAGCACCACGGCTTCTACGCGGCTGCCCACGCTCACTATCTCCTTTGGGTGTCTAAACCTCTTCGTCCACGTTATCTCGGATATGTGAACCAGCCCCTCGACACCCGGCTCAATTTCTACAAACACGCCGAAATCCGCTACCGAAACCACCTTGCCTCTTGCCTTTGCACCCGGTTTGTATTTCTTCTCAACAAATGTCCATGGGTCGGATTTAGTCTGTTTGAGACTCAAGGAGATTTTTCCGTCCTCTTCAATCTTTAAGACCTTGGCTCTTACTTCTTCGCCTACGGAAACAACGTCCCCTGCCTGTTTCACCCTTCCCCAAGACAGCTCGCTTATGGGAATGAACCCTTCAACTCCGCCTAAATCTACAAAGGCGCCCTGGTCAATAATCTTTACAACCCTGCCCGATACGGTTTTTCCCTCTTTCAGCGTGGAAAGGATCCTGGTGCGAAGAATCTCCCTTTGCTCTTCCAGGTAATTTCTCCTTGATAGGACAATTCCATCATTTGATAGCTTTATAACCTTTGCTTCGAGTATTTTCCCTATGAATTGATCGAGGTTGCTGTGGGGCCTTATGTCAATTTGGGACGCAGGGAGAAAAGCTCTTATCTCGATCTCTTCGCCCACATCAGCTATGAGGCCGCCTTTTACCTTTTCTAGGGGTCTTGCATTGACTAATTTTCCACCCTTATAGATTCGCTCTAGTCTTTCGGATTCTTTGATGAGATCGGCTTTTCTCTTAGAAAGGGCGGGAACTCCTTCCTTGCCCGTCCATTTCTCCAATGTTACTTCAACCTCGTCTCCTATGTTTACTTTAAGCTCGCCGGTCTTCGTGTAAAATTCACTGATAGGAGCGATTCCTTCGGATTTGAAGCCGAAGTCAATAAACACATCCTCTTCGTCAACGCGCACGACTTTACCTTTGAAGAGTTGCCCCCTGTCGGGAACACGCATACTTTCTTCAAGAAGCTCTGAAAAATTTTTTTCTTCTTCCATCATAGTGTGCATCTCTTTTAAGATAAGTTGTATTTGATTTATTGAACAAGGGAGGCAATTGTAGAGTGGTTTGCGAACCGCCCCTACACATGATCACCCTGATAGACTATCTAATATACCCGATAAATCTTTTAAATACCTTTTCTCAGTCTTTCTTGAGTCCTTGAAGTATTTCCTCTATAATCCACGAAGGGGTTGATGCCCCTGCAGTGACACCAATGGTTTTTTCATTCAAGTCAAATCCTAAAGACCGGACCTCATCTACGGTTTCTATCTGATATGTGTTTGGATTTACCTCATGGCAGAGCTTTGCAATTTTTGTCGTGTTTGAGCTGTTCTTTCCACCTATTACAATCATCACGTCCACAGATTTTGCAATCTCTACGGCCTCGCGCTGTTTGTTGAAAATATCATCGCATATTGTATTGAAAACCTTTATTTCCTCTACGCTTCTTTCGAGAAACGCATCCACTACCTCGCGAAACCTGTCAAATGCGATCGTGGTCTGGGCGACAATGCCTACCTTTTTCTTCGTAAATACGCCTTCTTCAAGCTCCAACTTGCTCTCTACAACCATCACGTTTTCCGGGTCTGCGTAGCTCCTTGCCCCTATTATTTCGGGATGCTTTTTGTCTCCTACTATCACTATAAAGTATCCCTCTTCAGCCAGTTTTTTTACAGAGTGCTGGAGCTTCTTTACAATAGGGCACGTGAGGTCAACAACATTAAGCCCGCGCTCTTTCAGGGTCCCAAGGGTTCCTACAGGCACACCGTGGGCGCGAATCATAACTGTGCCGCCGGGGGCGTCTTCCAATCTTCCAATAACCTTTACACCCTTTTCTTCCAGGTGCTTTACGACCTGAGGGTTGTGAATTATAGGCCCTAACGAATAAACCTCGCCTTCCGATTTATCCGTAACCTCGTATGACTTTTTGAGCGCCCTCTCTACACCAAAACAAACACCGGCGCTCTCAGCCAGTATGATTTTCTTCATCTATTAGTTTTGCCTCCTCAATAGTCTTAATTATCTTTTCTATCACTTCGTCCGCTGTAAGGTTTGTAGTATCTATTATGACTGCATCTGAGGCGGGATGCAAGGGCGATTCTTGCCTCCCCATATCCTGCCTATCCCTTATTCCAATCTCTCCTTTTACGTCCTCTATATCCGCCTTGATTCCACTTTCTTTTAGTTGGAGCCACCTTCTTTTTGCCCGCTCGTCAAGGGACGCATCAATGTAGAATTTAAAATCCGCATTGGGAAAAACGTATGTTCCCATATCCCTTCCCTCGGCCACTATCTTCCCCTCTCGTCCAATTTTCCTCTGCATTGCCTTAAGAAAGTTCCTGATCCCCCTTTTTGTAGCGATGTCCGAGGAGAGACGGGACATTTCCGGCGTTCTAATCTTTTCTGTTACGTCCTCTTCACCCAAAAATACCCTTAAATTGCAATCCGGGTCGGTTCTAAGGGAGATATGGGCACCGAGAATCAGCTCTGTAATCTCTTTTTCGTCGTTTAAATCAACCAAGTTTCTATGTGCTAAAAGGGCGATAGCCCTGTACATAGCCCCCGTATCCATGTATAAAAATCCAAGCCTTTTTGCAAGGGCTCGGGCGACCGTTCCCTTTCCAGCCCCGGAGGGGCCGTCAATCGTTATAATGATGCCTCTTTTCACCCTCTTCTCAGCCTTCCCATCACATCAAAGAATCCGGGGAATGATACGGATACGCACTCGGCATCTTCAATCTCCGTAACGCCATCGGCGCGACTTCCTGCAACGGCAATGGCCATCGCAATTCTGTGGTCTCCCCAGGTTGAGCACATTGCGCCTCTTAGGCTCTCCTTTCCAAGGATTATCATCCCGTCATCGAGTTCTTCAACTTGTGCGCCGAGTTTTCTTAGCTCTGCCGTCATTGCCCGAATTCTGTCTGTCTCTTTTACTCTGAGCTCTCTTGCGTCTCTTATCACCGTCTCCCCTTCTGCAAAGCACGCCGCCACGGAAATTACGGGAATCTCGTCAATTGCCCTTGGAACCATATCGCCTTTTATTTGAACAGACCTCAATGCGCTAGACCTCACTAAAATATCCCCCACAGGCTCGCCGCCGGTTTCCCTTTCATTGATGATTTCAATATCGCCCCCCATCTCTTTGAGAATCTCTATAGCGCCTGTTCTGTGTGGGTTTATTCCTGCATTTTTAATTAAAATTTCGGAGCCGGGGTTAATAAGAGCGGCAACAATGAAAAAAGCCGCTGAAGAAATATCGGCTGGAACTGAAATCTCCGCGCCTTTAAACTCCGCCGCGTTCTTGATTCTAACGCCTGTTCCATTTCTCTTAATGTCCACGCCTAAATATGAAAGCATTCTCTCTGTGTGGTCTCTTGTAGGGGTCGGCTCTACAACCTCTGTTTCCCCTTCTGCGTAGAGTCCAGCAAGAAGGATGGCGGATTTTATCTGAGCGCTTGCTACCGGCGACTGATACTTGATGGCGGATAATTTCGAGCCCTGAATGGCAAGGGGAAGCCTCTTGCCTTCGTCCCTTCCCCAAATCTTCCCTCCCATCATTGTCAGTGGCTTTACAACCCTATCCATAGGCCTGGCTCTCAGGTATTTATCACCGGTTATTGCGGTGAAGAATCTCTGCGCGCTCAGGAGTCCAGTAAGCAGCCTTGCCGTAGTCCCCGAGTTCCCCGCATCAATAAAATCCTCCGGCTCACGGAGTCCCAAAAGACCCTTTCCTTTTATCTCGACATTACCATTATTGATTTCAATCTGAATGCCGAGCATCCTCATGGCATTTGCGCTCGACAGCGTATCGTCGCTTGAGAGAAACCCATTGACATGAGTCGTGCCTTTTGCGAGAGACCCTATAATGATTGCTCTGTGAGATATGGATTTATCTCCGGGGGGAGTAATCTCTCCCCTTAGAGGAATGGAGCCACCTTTTATGGTCTCTTTGGACATAGATTGAAAAGTTACCATTTCCATAAAAGGTGGGCAAGGTAGCTTTGAGGTTTGATTCTTGGTTAGCTCTAATCTAAATTATCCTGGGTGTTACTCATGTGCAATGGCTCTGCGTAACTTGAAAAAAGGGGTTTTTTATGTTATTTAAGTATGGTTTAAGCGCATTTTTACATTACGGAGGGATTTATGTCTGAAGACACACAAGTTGGGGATGTAATCAGTATGAAACAACTCCTCGAAGCCGGGGTTCATTTTGGGCATCAGATGAGCCACTGGAATCCGAGAATGAAACCCTTCATATTCGGAAATAGGAACGGAATTCATATTATTGACCTTCAGCAGACGGCGAGTCTTTTCAAAACGGTTTATGGCTTTGTAAGAACCGTTGTTGCTGGCGGAGGCAAGGTTCTGTTTGTGGGAACGAAAAAGCAGGCTCAGGGAATCATCTCAGAAGAGGCGATAAGATGTGGAATGCCTTTTGTAAACACCCGATGGCTTGGGGGAACACTTACGAACTTCAATACCATCCGCTCAAGGGTTGATTACCTGCTTGAGCTTAAAAAAATGGCTGAAGAAGGGCAGCTCGAACTCCTCCCCAAGAAGGAGGTAAAGGGACTCAAAAGGGAGATCCAGAAGCTTGAGTATCTGCTGGGTGGAATAATCAATATGAAGAGGCTCCCTGAAGCTGTATTTGTCATTGATACAAAAAAGGAGTACACGGCGGTTCGCGAGGCGAAGAAGCTGGGGATTCCCGTAATAGCCGTAATAGATACGAACTGTGATCCATCAAATGCGGACTTTCCAATACCGGGCAACGACGATGCCATAAGGGCGATAAAACTCTTTACATCGAAAATAGCAGATGCATGCATTGAGGGAAGACACATCTATGATCAGAGGGTGCTCTCCGGCGAGGTCGTGCAGAGAGAGGAGGAAGAGGTGCCGGTCGTGGTGGAAAGAAAGGTATTTGTGTTTAAGGAATACGGAGAAGAGGCTGAGATGGAAGGAAAGCCGGTTCCTGCGGTGCTCCCGGAGGAATCTGGTGAAGTCGAGGAGGAAACTGATAATGGCTGATGTTAAGGCACAGATGGTGAAAGAATTGAGGGATAGAACTGGAGCACCATTTCTTGATTGTAAAAAAGCCCTTGAAGAGGTAAATGGCGACTTTGAAAAAGCCGCTGAGATCCTGAGGATTAAGGGGCTTGCAAAAGCGGCAAAGAAGGTGGGTAGAGAGACTCCCGAAGGGGTAATAACCTCTTACATCCATGCTGGCGGTAAGATCGGGGTTATGGTCGAAGTAAACTGTGAAACGGATTTTGTGGGAAGAAATGAGGAATTTCAAAAATTGGCAAAAGAGATTGCTATGCAGGTTGCAGCTGCCAATCCAAGGTTTATAAGTCGGGAAGATGTGCCCGAGTCTGTTCTCCTGAAAGAAAAAGAGATAATGAGGGCTCAGGTGATAGAATCTGGAAAGCCTGAGAGCGTAGCGGATAAAATTGTTCAAGGGAAGCTTGAGAAATTCTATGAAGAGATGTGTCTTCTTGAACAGGCTTATATTAGAGACCCTAAGATTAAGATTCGCGACCTTCTGAGTTCAGCAATCGCTCAGGTAGGGGAGAATATTGTCGTAAGGAGATTCGTGAGGTATCAACTGGGCGAGCCCATTGAGGATAGGTAAATGAACCCCTTAGAAGTGCTGCCAAAGCCTAAATATAAGAGAATTCTCCTGAAACTGAGCGGTGAAGCGCTTCAAGGTGAAGAACCCTATGGAATAAGTCCCAGTGTGTTGGAAACGGTTTCAGAGGAGATAAAGGATGTCCATGCCCTCGGTGTAGAGACGGCGGTCGTGATAGGCGGAGGGAACATATTCAGAGGTGTCGCGGGTGCCTCAACTGGAATGGATAGGTCTACTGCCGATTCCATGGGAATGCTTGCCACTGTGATTAATGCTCTCGCACTTCAAGATTTTCTTGAGAGAAGAGGCATTATGACGAGGGTTCAGACGGCTCTTGAAATCAAGCAGGTTGCCGAGCCGTACATCAGAAGAAGGGCAATCAGGCATCTTGAGAAAGGAAGGGTTGTCATACTTGCTGCGGGTACGGGAAATCCATTCTTTACAACCGATACCGCCGCAACCCTAAGGGCGCTTGAAATCGGCGCCGAGGTTATTCTTAAAGCCACTAAGGTTGACGGTGTGTATGATAGAGACCCAATGAGATACGAAAATGCCGTTAAATTCAAGGAACTGAGTTATATGGAGGTTCTCAAGCGCGAACTTAAGGTCATGGATGCCACTGCCATATCGCTGTGTATGGAAGGAGACATTCCAATTGTAGTCTTTAACCTCTTTGAACATGGCAATATAAAGAGGATTGTTGTCGGCGAGGAGATAGGAACGACTCTAAGGAGCGCCAGGCAATGAATGGTAAGGGTCTGAATGAAATTGTTGAAGATATGAAAAAAAAGATGAATAAATCCCTCGATGTGTTTAAAACGGAGCTTACCAAGGTAAGGACAGGGAGGGCTTCTACGTCTCTTGTTGAACACATAAGAGCCGACTATTATGGAACTCAAACCCCAATCAGTCAGCTTGCCACGATTTCGGTTCCGGAGCCGAGGACAATAGTGATTCAGCCCTGGGATATAAGTGCCATTGCAAGTATAGAGAAAGCTATCAGGCAATCTGATCTCGGAGTGAATCCTACGAACGATGGAAAAGTGATAAGGATAGCTATTCCTCATCTTACCGAAGAGAGAAGAAAAGAGCTTGTAAAGCACACGGGTAAAATGGCTGAAGAATATAGAATAACAATAAGGCAGATAAGAAAGGACACAAACGCTCTGATCAAAGAGGCGGAGAAAGAGAAAAAAATACCCGAGGACGAGATTAAAAAGAGCCTTAACAAGGTCCAGGAGATTACGGACGATTTTATAAAGAAAGTAAATGAAGCCCTGCAGAAGAAAGAAAAGGAAATAATGGAATTTTAAAAATGTCCATAGCATTTCCTTGCTCATTCTGGCGTTATCTCGATCTGTGAATCTACTACAACGGTACAATCCCCTAACTGAGAGTGGAATCAATACATTTTTTGATTTTAAAGGTCGTTGCGTTATATTGTCGTTTTGTTTAACCCGGCATTAGGATGTTCTCACCAACGGGAGAGTTGACACGCCTATATTCGCTTTGATAAAATCTTAGAAAACGTAGCGAATGGAATAGCCTGGGGATGAGAGGTTATCTCACATCTATTTTTATACATATCTTTATGGTAGCAGCCATTGCGTCTGCGATCTGTGCTCTGTCTCTGATCGTTTTTCTTCTCCGTTATACCTTTGCTACAGTGGGTGAAGCAGAACGAAAGGCTGCCCATTATATTTTGATTATTTTTGTAAGCGGCGTTATAATGGTTCCCGTATCCCTCTATATTGTGGACAGGTTGGAGAGGGTTAAAGATTAGGAGGAGATTAACACTTCTTTGAATTTGAACGTAATAGCGAAATCTGCCCTCTTGATTTATAATTTGTAGAGAGGGATGGTGTAAGTGAGCGAAAAGCCTTCTATTTTAATAGCCTGTGGTGATGAGACCCTATCCAAGGGTTTAGCCGATGTTCTGAAAATTGGAGGGCTAAACCCTCGTGTTGTCAACGCAAGGCGCGACGCTATACAAGACCTTGAAGAGAAATTCTTTCATGTAGTACTTGCCGACATTTCACTGTCTGGTAATTCTGGTATAGGAATATTAAGTGACATTAAATCTATTTGTTCGGATACCGAGGTGATTCTAACTGCAGAGCCTGGTTCTCCTGGTATGGCTGTAGAAGCCCTTACCGAGGGTGCATTTGCCTATATAGAAAAGCCTCTGAACCTTGAATATGTAGTAATGGTTGTTTTAAAAGCACTGGAGAAGCAGCAGCTAAGGCTACAAAGCGAGAGGAGATTGAATCAGATTTCATCTCTTCTTGGCGCAACGGAAGACATGAATTCTGAGCTCCATATGAACCAGCTCCTCAGGCAACTTGTCAAAAGAGCCTTAGCCCTTACAGAAAGTGAACGCGGCTCTATCGCGCTTCTCCAAGGTGATAAGGTCGTGATGCGGGAGTTTTGGGATGGAGAGGGATGGCAGGACTTATCCCATTCCAAGGATATCCAAATCGAGACCCCAAGTGGATCGACAGAAGAAAAGAAGATGGGTGCTTCCTTTACGCCACTTCCATGCCTAAGGTCTTATGTTTCTGTTCCTATAGTAGATAGGAAAGGGGGATTTTTGGGCATTATCGAGGTGTGTAATAAAAGGGGAGAGGATTTTAGCCCCAGCGATGATACTCGACTTCTTGAAGGTCTTGCCCGAACTGCGGCTATAGCCATTGAAAACCTCAGGCTTTACGAAGGCTTGAAGATAAAATCTCTCAAGCTTGAGGAGTCAGAACAAAAATACAGGGCTCTAGCTCAAGATTTTTCTGATCTGGTTTTTGTAGTCCAGAATAATAAATTTAAATTCGTAAATACGAAGACCTCCGAAACTATGCTTTATTCGCCTGAAGAGCTCTACGGTTTTAATGTTTCTGATCTTATATACCCTCCCTATAGGGATATTTTCATGCGCAATATTAAAATGAAATTGAGAGGGGAGGACGTTCCAAACTATGAACTCATGTTAATCAACAAGAATGGCGGTGCGGTGGTTTTAGACGTGAGCAGCCTCCTAACTGAGTACGGCGGGATACCAGCCGTTCAATTCATCGGAAGGGATATAACTGGAAGAAAAAAAGCCGATGAAGAGATGCTCAGACTCGGAGCGGCGGTAAAAAGCCTGAATTCCGCTGTAACAATCACGGATATGAATAGAAACATTACGTATATTAATCCTGCTCACAAAAGGGTGTTCGGGTATGACCTTGGGGAACTTGTGGGAAAACAAAACAACATTCTCTATCCATTTGATGACCCGTCTGGGATTAGTAATAAGATTTATGAGGCGGTTTTGATGGTAGGATGGGAGGGTGAAAGGCTTGGGATGAGAAAAAACGGGGAGGTGTTTCCGGTTTATGAAAAGACATCCGTTGTGAAGGATAAAGATGGACGACAGATAGCAATTGTTTCTGTAGTAGAGGACATTTCGCTGAGAAAGAGACTTGAACAGGCCCTAAGGGAATCGGAGGAGAGGTACAGGACGCTTGTTGAGACCGCAAAGAGCGCGATTATATCTGTTGATAAAGAGGGCAGGATTATACTTTTTAATCCTGCGGCAGAGGAGCTCTTTGGGTATTCGATAGATGAAGTAAAGGGAAAAGAGTTAACTATCCTTATACCCGAAAGGTATAGAGACCTCTATAGGGTGGGGTTTAAGGGTTACATTGAAACAGGCTTCTCTGACATATTGGGAAGGACCGTCGAGTTCTTAGGACTCAAAAAAGGTGGAGAGGAATTCCCAATCCAAGTTTCGATTTCTGCCTGCAAGATCAGTGGGAATACTGTTTTTACAGCCATCATATTTGACATTACGGAAAGAAAGAACCTTCAGGAGCAACTCATTCAGTCTGAAAAGATGGCAGCGGTAGGACAACTTATTTCCGGAGTTACACACGAAATTAATAATCCGCTTACTGTTGTTATGGGATACGCCGAGGTGCTACTTTCAGAGCCAAACTTAGATAAAGGGGCAAGAAAAGCACTTCAGGCAATCTATGACGAATCAAATAGGTGTAAGAAGGTAGTTCAGAATCTGCTCTCATTTGCTCGTAAGCACAGTCCTGAAAGAGAATACGCCTATATAAACGAGGTCTTGGAAAGGACTCTGAGCCTTAAGGAATATGACTTGAGAAAGAATAAAATAGAGGTTATAAAGAATCTTGAAACAAGCCTGCCAGCGCTAATGGTGGATCCAAATCAAATCCAACAGGTTTTTCTCAACCTCATTAATAATGCGGAGCAGGCTATGGCTGAAAACGACGGCAAGAGACAGCTTGTTATAGAGAGCAGGGTTAAGAATGGAGAAAATAGGGTTAATCCTGAAGGCGAGGTAGTAGAGATTTTATTTAGGGACAATGGCCCAGGGATTTCAAGTAAAAATCTAAAAAAGATATTCGATCCATTCTTTACAACCAAACCGGTTGGCAAGGGTACAGGGCTTGGGCTTTCCGTTTCTTATGGAATTATAAAGGAGCACGGAGGAGAGATCTATGCCCTGAGTGAAGAAGGTAGGGGAGCAACATTTGTTATTGAATTACCTATAGTTAAAGAGATTAGCTAAATAGGATTCTAGATATGAAATTGAGTGATTGTCCACATACATTGAGACTGCGTTTCAGGTTTTATTAACTTATCCACAGTTTATTAGAGCCTACTTTAGAGTATTTCATAATCTACTTTAGGAAAAATAGGTAATTAACTATCTTCTTTGGTATTTTCATAAAAATATCTCTATATGGGTGTCCGGATACCAAGGCCTTAATTAAGTCTTCATTTATCAGGTTCTTCTTTATACCCAGATTATATATTATAGGGGTTAAATTATAAAAAAACATAGATATATATTTCGCATACTTAAGATCTTTTATAATTTCATTGTTGATCAATTTTGTGTATCTATCCAGCCCAGAATGATTCCACTTTAGGCTTTCTGCAATTACCCATGCTGCTATTTGTCCACTTCTCAACCCAAAATATATGCCCTCTCCTGTGATCGGGTCGGCAAGGCCGGCAGCATCTCCTATAATTAACCCTCTTTTTGTATTTAAGGGCTCACTCATTCCCCCTATTGGAATCTGATATCCTAGAAGGGAGCAACATATAAAGTTCCTATATAGCCCCTTTTTCTCCATATATGTGGAGAAATATCTCTTAATCTCTTTTATCTTAGGCAATGTCGTAAATACCCCAACCGAGAGGTGGTCCTTTTTGGGAAATATCCAACCATAACCCTTAGGAATAATATTAAAATCAATGTGTATAGAGCCATGGTATTTAGATAAGTCGGCATCCCTACCACTGTTTGGAAAAACCTCTCCTTCTATAGCAACCCCGAGCCTTGGTTTCTTTCTAAGACCAAGAGAACAAGCCACAAAACTCCTCACTCCATCTGCTCCAACAACTATTTTTGATCTAAAATCCCCTTTATCGGTCTTTATAAGAACGTGATCAGAGGATTCTTCTATTGAGATGACCTTTGTCCGGTCAAGAAGACATGCACCATTATCTATGGATTTTTGGATGAGGAAGTAATCAAATCTGTCCCTCATTACCATTGTAATGATGGGAAAGGAGACCCCCTTAGAGAATCCGCGACTGTGGTTGAGGGTTAAATGGATATTATATGTGTAATCTTCAGCTAAGGTGTGTAGGTCTTTGGGTAGAATATCTACTGCCTTTTTTGTCAGCCCTCCTGCACAGACTTTGTATCTTGGGAGTTTTTCTTTCTCTATTATGAGAACGTTTAAGCCCCTTTTTGACAACTCATAGGTGCACATTCCGCCCGCCGGGCCTGCTCCTACAATAATTACATCGTAGTCGGTGTGAGGGTTATACATCAGAGCCTGTTTATTTAACCGCAAATGGGCACGAATATATACAATCAGGAGAATGCAGTAGACAGAATATGGGGAAAGCCCTCAAGTCTCTGCATCCTGATTATTTTCATCTGTGTTATTCATAGCTAAAATCAAAATTAAGAAATCCTCTCTATATTTCCCATATATGGAACGAGAATCTTCGGAATTATGACCGAGCCATCTGGTTCTTGGTAGTTTTCAAGTATTGCAACGACGGTTCTTCCTACGGCAAGCCCAGAGCCATTTAGGGTATGAAGAAATCGGGGTTTTCCTCCCTCTTTTGGGCGGTATCTGATGTTTGCCCTTCTTGCCTGAAAGTCCTCGAAGTTGCTGCATGAGGATATTTCTCTATAAGTGTTTTCGCTTGGAATCCAGACCTCTATATCGTATGTCTTTGCCGATGAAAATCCCATATCCCCTGTGCAAAGGATTACGATTCGATAAGGAAGCTCGAGGAGCTCAAGCACATGCGCGGCGTCTCTTGTAAGAGACTCAAGCTCGTCATAAGAATTCTCCGGGGATGAAAACTTTACAAGCTCAACCTTGTTAAACTGGTGCTGTCTTATGATTCCACGCACGTCCTTTCCATAAGAGCCTGCCTCACGTCTGAAGCACGGCGTGTATGCCGCGTATCTTTTGGGAAGCTCTTCCTCTTTTAGAATCTCGTCTCTATGTATGTTCGTTACGGGAACCTCTGCCGTGGGGACAAGAAAGAAGTCTGTTCCTTCGACACGAAAAAGGTCGCCTTCAAACTTGGGGAGATTTCCAGTTCCGATAAAGCTGTCTCGATTTGCCATAAACGGTGGGAGCACCTCTGTATAGCCGTGTTCATCTGTATGGAGATCAATCATGAAATTTATAAGTGCTCTCTCAAGCCTCGCCCCTAACCCCTTGTAGAGCGCGAATCTCCCTCCCGTGATTTTTGCGGCTCTATCGAGATCAAGGATGTCGAGCCTCTTACCGATCTCTACATGGTCTTTGGGTTCAAAACCGAATTCCCTGGGTTGTCCCCAGCGTTTTATCTCAACATTATCAGAGGAGTCTCTTCCAAATGGAACTGAGGCGTGGGGCAGATTTGGAATCCTAAGGAGAAACTCCTTAAATTCCTTCTCGATCTCATTTCTCTTTTCTCCGAGTTCTTTAATCTTTTCCGATATTCCTTTGAGTTCTGTCTGGAGTTTTTCTGCCTCTTCATCTTTCTTCTGCCTCTTGAGCTCCCCGACTCTTTTTGAATTGGTGTTTCTTAGGTATTCGAGCTTCTCAACCTCGGCTATCGTCTTTTTCCTTTCTTCATCGAGTGAAAGAAACCTGTCAAAATCTATATTGACCCCGCGCTCTTCCATCTTTTTCTTCACGTAATCTAGATTCTCTTTTATGAATCTTGGATCGAGCATCTTTTTATCTTACCCTATTCTAGGAGCAAATTAATATTAAGGTTTTTCAAATCTTATACCATTAATATTCTATCTAACCTAGAAGTGGTCTCCAAGGTTCGGATGTTTCTGTTAGAGGAGATATGGTAATTTGTGGATTTCATAATTTAATGACACTATTTTATCCTTTTATAACCCCAATCGGTCTCAGTCGCGCTACCTTTCTGGCAATCCCGGCGTTATGCACGACATCGCAGACATCTTCCACATATTTGTATGCCTCTGGCATCTCTTCAATCACGGTTCTTTTTCCTTTTGCCATTATGACAATCCCCTTCTCTTCGAGCTCAGTAAAGAGGTCTCTGCCCTTTGCCCTTCTTACTGCCTCATTTCTAGAGAGCATTCTACCTGCTCCATGACAGCTTGTTCCAAACGTCTCTTCCAGTGCTGCCTCGGTTCCTACAAGGATGAATGACGCCCTTCCCATATCGCCTGGAATAAGCACGGGCTGACCCACGCCTCTATAGATTTCGGGTACTAGTGGATGCCCTTTGGGAAATGCCCTTGTCGCCCCTTTTCTGTGGACACATAGCTTTCTTATTTTTCCATTTACATTGTGCTCTTCGAACTTCGCGATGTTATGACTTACATCATAGAGGAGTTGCCCTCCTAGTTCCCTTGGTCCTATTTTAAATACATTATAGAAGGCCTCTCTTGCCGAAGACATTATAATCTGCCTGTTTACCCATGCATAGTTTACAGCCGCTGCAAATGCTGAGAGATAGTCTCTACCTTCCTTAGACCTAATGTGTGCGCAGGCAAGCTGTTTATCGGGGAGGTTAATCCCTTCTCGCCTCATGTAAGAGATCATCTTGTCAATGTAATCTGTGCATATTTGATGGCCGAACCCACGTGAGCCGCAGTGGATCTGCACGCATACTTGATCCTTGAAAAGCCCAAATGCATCAGCAATAGCAGGATTATAAATCCTATCTACGATATCTACTTCAAGAAAGTGATTTCCTGAGCCGAGTGTGCCGAGTTCGTCCTTTCCTCTTTCATAGGCCTTTTCGCTTATGACATCCGGATCGCCTCCGTGAAACGTCCCGTAATCCTCAATCCTCTCTAAATCCTCTGTCTCTCCCCATCCCTTCTCAATTGCCCATTTTGTGCCCTTCTCAATGAGTGATTTGTAGTCTCCTTTTGAGAGCCTGATTTTCCCACCGATTCCAAATCCACATGGAACCCGATGGAAGAGTTCAGAGATGAGTTCTTTGAGTTTCGGCCTTACATCCTCTTCATTTAGATTTGTTTTCATCAGCCTTACGCCGCAGTTAATATCGTATCCCACTCCTCCAGGAGAGATTACCCCTTCTTCTGCATCCATAGCGGCAACTCCGCCTATTGGGAATCCGTATCCCCAATGAATGTCGGGCATTGCAATAGAGTATTTTTGAATTCCTGGAAGGTGGGCTACATTTACTACCTGTTCAAGAGATTTGTCTTTCTGAATATCCCTTATCATACTCTCGCTTGCATAAACCCTTCCGGGAACAAGCATATGCCCCGCCTTGGGAATTTCCCAAAGGTAATCGTGTAGTTTTATTAACTTAATCTCATTCATGGCCTCTCACCCCGCTGTTATTTGTGGAGGTATCTAGTAAAGTAAAGGCGTTAAGAGACAGTCTATATATCAAATACTATATCTACTTTTAATTTATCACCTAAGTGCTCTATTTTCAAATTGTGATGCGTTACGGCTTTAATATCCATTGTGATTTCATGTCTTTCCATATCAACGCTCTCACCAAAGGCTTTTCCATGTATTTCGGTTTTGTTAATAGTCTGTATTTCAAAATCTCGAAAGATCATTCTCCTTACCTTGTGAATAAATAGAATTTCATCAAGCCAGTGAACAAGGAGTTCCTCTTGCGTTTCTCCTTGGGCTTTGAATTCAATCTCTTGAGACGGATTTACCTTTTCTCTGTCTGTGATTATATCCATCATAGCCCGTGCGGCGTTTTTTAAAAGTTCCTCGAATGATTTCCCGTAAACCCTTACGCATATATCCGCTGTGTGATCGAGTATTTCGTAGTCCATATTGTGATTTATATGAGATTGTTTCTAATTACTAAAGATTACCATACATTGGAGATCTCGGTTTTTAGGGGGATTGGGTGATCCCTAATGCGTGGTTCATGAAGATGGGATAGGGGTACTCATTTTACAATCTCCTCAATGAGCTTGCGGACTTCTATATAATTACGCAGATTGAATTTGGCATAAGATGGAGCTATTCCAATTTTGATCGAGTATGCTGTTTGGGGAAGGATTCTGAATAAATCTTCGTCTGTCCAGTCATCCCCCGCTGCCAGTATAAAATCGAAATTGTCCTTTGAAAGGAAATACATGCCGGCAGCGGCTTTGTTTACGCCCGCATTTCTGATTTCTACTGCTTTGCTCCCTTGCAATATTTGGACATCTATATTGGCCGTAAAATGGATTAAATCGTCTGTGAGTTCTTTTACCCTTACAGAGGCAAGCTCAGGGTCTGAGTTGCGGTAATGCCATACAATAGAAAACTCTCTTTCTTCCACAAAGGAGCCTGGTAGTCTGTCTACATACATTTTAAGTATAGGGAGTAATTGCAACATCCACTCTGGCGTCAGTGGTTTTATTAAATGCCAGTTTTCATTCTTTTCTTTTATCCATACGCCGTTCTCTGCTACTAATCCTATTTTAAGTGCCCCGAACCAGTCTTGAAGAGTATTTTTGTTTTGCTCACTCATTATGATAACATTGCTATTGGGCTTTTCCGCAATACATCTGAGGAGTTTTAAAACCTCCTCATCCGGTCTTGATACATCTGGATATTCCGTAAGTGGAACGAGTGTTCCGTTGTAATCTAAAAAAATGAGTCTTCGGTTAGACTTAATAAAATCCCTCAATATCTGTTTTCTCATAGGAGCACTTAATAGCTTCACATCGAATTTCTCTTGTTCTTTCTTTATGGAGAGTAGTCTCTCAATGAAATCATCGGCCCAGCGAATCACATCGTAGTTTTGCAGTCGCTTCTGCATGATCTGATTACGTCTTATCTGTTCATCTTGTGGCATCTCCAGTGCTTCCTTTATGGCCTCTGATATTTCTTCTATATTGTTGGGATTGATGATAATTGCCTCACCGAGTTCCTTCGAAGCACCTGCCATTTCACTAAGAATCAAAACGCCTGTTCTATCCGTTCTAGTTGCAATGTATTCCTTTGCTATGAGATTCATCCCGTCTCTTAGCGGGGTAATCAAGGCGACATCGCTAGCGGTGTATAGGGCAACCAATGGTTGGAAAGGCAGAAATCTATATTTGTACCATATAGGTGTCCAACCAATGGTGCTGAATTGTCCATTAATTTTTCCTACGAGTTCATCTATTCTGTTTTTCATCTGTTCATAGTGCTCTACACCTATACGAGAGGGAACAACTACTAAAACTAGGTTTACTTTCGTGTGCCACTGTGGATTTTTCTCAAGGAATAATTCAAAACTCTGTAAGCGGTTGATGATACCCTTTGTATAGTCGAGTCGGTCTATCGAGAGGATAACCTTGGAATCTGCCAATGTCTCTTTAATCTTATCTCTCTCCTTTTGTATTTCTGGACTATTTGCGGCGCTATAAAATCTCTTAAAATCTATACCCATTGGAAATGTATCTACTTTTACGATTCGCTCTCCTACAATTATCTTTCCCAAATCGTGTTCATAACCTAAAATACGTAGGACACAACTTAAGAAATATTGGGTGTAATCATGTGTGTGAAAGCCTATTAGATCGGCTCCTAGAATTCCATTCAGTATGTCTATACGCCATTTTTTGGGGAGGAGCCGAAATATTTCATATGATGGAAATGGAATATGTAGAAAAAAACCTATTGACACATCGGGCATCTTTTCTCTTAGCAGCCTCGGAAGGAGCATGAGATGGTAGTCGTGTATCCATACTATATCGTCCGATTTTATGGTTTCCATAACTGCATTACAGAATGTTTCATTTACATCTCTGTAATGAGTCCAATAATCTGCATTGTATATGGCATAAGAAGGAAAATAGTGAAAAAGTGGCCAGATGGTTTTATTGCAGAACCCATGGTAGAACTTCTCCATTACCTTTTCCGAGAGAAAAACAGGATAGGCCTGAAGTTCCGAAAGCGCCCTTTTTGCCGATTCTTTTTTTGTTTTGCTGCTAACTGTAATCCCTGGCCAGCCGATCCATATATATTCTGAACTGGTAAATGAGGAACTCTTTAAGGAATCTAAATACGCACTTAAACCTGAGACAAGGCCTCCTACGCTTTGCCGGAATCTCAATCTCCCCTTTTTTTCTACTACGGTAATGGGAAGTCTGTTTGATACTAATAATAACCTCATGTACCAACCCTTCAAACCATCTTTGGTATAAAGCTTTCTTTAAAAAATTGTCACATAGGGAATAATCACTTTCAAGCAAAATCTCTATTACTTGTAACCTTTCTATAGGGCTTTACACTTGTTATGTGTAGAGGCAAAAGGTTGAAGCGGGTTCTGGAGATACCAAAACAGCAACGCTTATCTCATAAGTATTTGAAGTTTAAGGAGACAATAAAAACGACTGTAGAGAGAGGGCTTAGATTTTAATTGCAGGATTATTCGTAATCGGCTACTCTTTACCGCGTTTGTCGGTCAGGATTCAGTAACTGGTGCCCGATGATATGGATACCTAAAAAATGGGATTTAAGGCGAAGCTTAGCATAGTGCTGAAAAATAGAAGCCAGTTGGTTTTTAGAACGAATAATGATTAAGAGAAATGCTATGAATAGATCTTTTACTCTTGAACTCAATTATATTCTCTGTCCGGTTGACTTCGGCGAGCTTTCTAGTTTAGCACTCAAGTAAGCAGTGGTGACGACCTACGGGTATGGTGTAAGGCTTACTGTACTTCATGCCCAGTCCTTTGTTTTACCACCTTATTGAGGCAATATTGAGCACAGTAAGAAATGTGGCCGAAGAAATAGTGAATTACGCCATTGAGCAGAAAAGTGGCCTTATTGTCTTTGGTATGTAGTATAGGAGTTTTCTCGGATCAAAATTCATCGGGAAAACCGCCGAGCCTGTGATTCGTTATGCACCGACTTTTGTACTCCTCATTCCTTAGATATATGAGTCAATCTGAAAAGAGAATTAATAAGCTCACGGGGGTATCGAATATGAATCGGCAACGGGAAAGACTTGTGGTTATAGGAGGAAATGCAGCAGGGCTAAGTGCGGCAAGCTATGTAAAAAGGAAAAGGCCTGAGACAGAGGTTCTAGTTTTTGAAAAATCACCTTATACCTCCTACGGTTCATGTGGGCTTCCATACTATATAGAGGGTCTTGTCAAAGACCCTATGGAACTCATAGCCGTACCGATTAGTGCACTTAAAGAAAAAAGGGGGCTTGATGTAAGGGTGCTGCACGAAGTCACCGATGTTGATACGGAAAAAAGACGAGTTAGAGTAAGAGACCTTAAAGGTGAAAAAGAGATCGAGTTTTCTTATGACTGGCTTGTAATCTCTACAGGTGCCTCTCCGGTAAGACCTCCTTTGCCGGGTATTGGACTTAACGGTGTATTTGCTCTTAGAACCCTCGAAGACGGAATAAGAATTGAAAATTTCATTAAGGTGGAATCCCCTAAAAGGGTCACTATTATCGGAGGGGGCTATATAGGAATGGAGGTGGCCGAGGCTTTTTCGATCCGAGGTTTTGAGGTTACAGTAGTTGAAAAGTTACCAAGGGTTTTATCAAACTTTGATGCGGAGTTTTCAGAACGGGTTGGGGAGAAACTCAGGGAAAAAGGTGTAAGACTTATTCTTGGCAGTGGAGTTAAATCTATAGAGGGAGATAGGATCGTAAGGGGAATTATAACCGAGACCGGGACAGTTGAAACCGATTTAGTTCTTCTGGGGGTGGGAATAAAACCACAAATAACCCTTGCAAAGAAATCCGGGATAGAAATTGGGAAAACGGGGGCTATAAAAATCAATGATAGAACAGAAACAAATATACATAGGGTTTACGCATGTGGGGATTGTGCAGAGGCACACCACAGGATTTTAAATAGAAATGTCTGGATCCCATTAGGAGATACAGCTAACAAACAGGGGAGGATTACCGGTGCAAATATAGTTGGAGAAGGGGTTTCTTTCCCAGGAATAATAGGTAGTGCAGCCACAAAGGTGTTTGAGCTTGAGCTCGCCAGAACGGGGCTGGGAGAAGAGGAGGCAAAAGGTGAGGGATTTGATGTAACCACGACTTTGATTGAATCTTTTACACGTGCACACTACTACCCTAATCGTAAGCCCATAATGATAAAGCTCATATCGGAAAAGAAGACCAAAAGGCTGATTGGGTCACAGGCAATGGGAGGGGAAGGAGTTGCAAAGAGGATAGATATCTTGGCCACGGCAATCTGGGCTGGTATGAAACTAGATGAAATAGCATGGCTTGACCTGACTTATGTCCCTCCGGTTGCCCCTGTTTGGGATCCTGTGCTTGTGGCGGCTCAGGTGGGTATGAAGGGGGATTAATTGCTTGGCTTTTATGTCTTCCTTAGAGAGCGCGACGTAAAGAGTCTCGTACAGGCATGGATAGAGAGCCTGTTTTATATCACGGGATTGAATGGTTTGGTGTTAGTAAAGAGATAGTTTTGGAGGAGACATACTGTGATGATTAGCAGGAGGGGATTTTTAAAAGGAGTGGCGGTTAGTTTTGCAATGTCTGCGGGCAGATTTTTTGAACCGAAATATATATTTGGTATGTCCTTCATAGGACCAAAGGGTCTTCCCGAGGGTGCTCTTCGTGAATCCATAATGGCTGTGTTGCCCGGAAAAAAACCGCTTATTAAAAGGAGCTACCGCCCACCAAACTATGAAACTCCTGTTAGGTACTTTAACGATATTTTTACACCTAATGATGTTTTCTTTGTCAGGTATCACCTATCCAATATACCTCAGGTAGATGTGAAACGGTGGAGATTGAGGATAGGTGGAGATGCGGTGGATAAGCCACTTGAACTTTCTATGGATGATCTCAAAAGGAGTTTTGAGCCTGTAGAAATAGCGGCTCTAAATCAATGCTCTGGTAACAGAAGGGGCCTTTTCAGTCCACACGTTCCTGGGGTGCAGTGGGGTTACGGGGCTATGGGGAATGCCAGGTGGAAGGGGGTAAGGCTCAGAGACGTACTCAACAGGGCTGGAATAAGGGCAGGTGCCTTGGAGGTGACATTGAATGGGGCAGATGGCCCTGTTCTTCCGGCTACGCCAGATTTTGTAAAGAGTATTCCAATATGGAAGGCCATTAATGAAAACACATTAGTGGCTTATGAGATGAACGGTGAACCACTGCCACAGTGGAACGGGTTTCCTGCAAGGGTCATCGTCCCTGGCTGGACTGCTACGTACTGGGTTAAGCACATTACTGATATAAATGTTATATCAAAGCCATTCGACGGGTATTGGATAAAAAAGGCCTATAGGATTCCAAGCAGTAGATTCCCTATAGTAGAGCGGTTTATATCACAGGAGACCGAGGTGGATACACCGATTACTGAGATGGTTGTAAATTCCCTTATAACCAATATTGAGGATGGTCAGATATTCAGGTTGGGTCATGCAATTGAAATACGGGGTGTAGCATGGGACGGAGGATACGGTATAAAGACGGTAGAGGTCTCTACAGATGGGGGTAGGGGATGGCAGAGTGCAGAACTAGGTAGGGATTACGGGAGGTTTTCATGGAGGCAGTGGAGCTTTGTGTTTAGGCCTCCTAGGAGGGGCAAATACACGGTGATGGCAAAGGCGACAAATCGGATAGGTCAGACTCAGACCTTTGAGCTTATATGGAATCCCGCCGGGTATCACAACAACGTGGTACAGGGTGTTGGTGTAAGCGTAGTTTAAACATGCACTCTTGAGGAGATCTTCTCATGAAGCGATTTTTATTTTCGGCCTTTTTATTTCCCTGTTTATTTTCTGCTCAGGCCTTTGGTCAGGAACAACCAATAGGGCTAAGGGATGGCCCAGGAAGAGAATTGGTAGAGGGTAATTGTGCAATCTGCCACAGCCTTGATTATCCGGTTATGAACTCGCCGTTTCTTGATAGGGCAGGTTGGGAAAAGACCATAAATAAGATGGTCAGTGTCTACGGTGCCCCTATCAAGAAAGAGGACATCCCAAAGATAGTTGACTATTTAACGAGGTATTACGGGAAAAAGGAATAAGACTATAGGGGCTTCAATCCTCTGATTATTAATATGGCTTCATTCCGGTGTTTTTATCTTGCCCTGTTTGGATAAACCTTTTAAAATCCTCTATTTCCTTTTCTAGGTCCTTACGTAGTTTGACTTTTTGGATTCGGTAAGCTTCTTTGGGTCTGAATTCTCTACACAACTTTATGGTCTTACGCAACGTGTTCAGGAGTGCTTTACAGGGTCTGCAATTCTTCATATGCCTGTTTATGTGCTCACATAGAGAGTCATCGAGCTCTTTATCCAGGTACATCGAAAGAAATGAGATTATCTCCTTACAACTGAGCTTCTTTTTCAACTTCCTCTCCTTTTTTGTAGATCGAATCGAGATATTTAGAAAGTGCATTCCTCATGAGTAATCTCGCACGGTGAAGCCTGACCTTTACATTTGCCTCGCTTATTCCAACAACCCTTGAGACCTCTTTTGTTGAAAGCCCCTCCATATCGCGCAGCACAAGAACCAATCTATAGTCAAACGGAACTTGAAGTAATGCTTTTTGGATAATATTTTGGTTCTCCCTTTCAAGGACCGCTCTATCCGGAATCTTCGACCAGTCAGGAATCTCTTGTCTTTTTCCTTCTTCGTTTTTGTCCTTAGGTATGGGGCTGTCAAAAGAGAATATATCTTTAGGCTCATACTTTTCCTTACGCCTACTCATAAGGCAGGCGTTTTTTGCTACCTTATATAGCCAAACCGTTAAGGCCTTAGGGTTATTAAATTTGAGCCTTCTGGCCCCTCGGAAAAACTCAATAAGCACCTCTTGCATTGTATCCTGGGCATCTTCTATGTGTCCTCCACAGACCTTCATACCGAAAGAGAGTACCAATTGCTGAATCTCTTTTAAAAATCGGTCTATAGCATTGGGCTTATCCTCCTTAATATCATCGAGGATTTTAGATATCTTCTCTACCGCTATTTTTCTCCTTTGTAACCTTTCCATATCGTTTTGCATTCATTATAACAGATTGGGTATTGGAAACGAAACATGAGTAGTACTAAATCAAAATTTATAAAACTATTCCTTGTCTGTTTATCCTGCGTTGGCGTTGTAGTGGGATTGGTCTATCTCATAAGGTGGCTTTATTAGTGGGTTTTTAAGATAAAAGGAGGGGATGATCAATGAGAAGAAACATGGGAACATTGGATCGGATTATAAGGATAGCAATAGCTATCATTATAGGTATTCTTTATTTCACCCACCATATAAGCGGCACGGCTGCGATTGTTTTAGGTATTATAGCAATTGCATTTATTTTGACAAGCTTCGTAGGTACGTGTCCAATCTATATGCCCTTTGGCATTTCAACAAAGAAGGAAGGTCAATAGGATTGAAGAAGGATTCGTTTAATAGGTATAATAAGAAACCGTGAGTTTTCCACTGGGTGTTCTTATTCTAATTGTAGTTGCCCTACTAGGTGGATTTATGGCACTATGTGCCTTTGTTTGGGCTGTACGCACAGATCAGTTCAACGATCTAAATGCCGGTGCTTATGCCATTTTCGATGATGAAGAACCAGTTGGGAAAATGACAGATAACACCTTCGGATTTCCTGAGTCAGAAGAGACAACGAAAAAAGAATGAATTGTGGATTAACATACATTCAGACTCAACTGATGCCTGGGTTGCTTTCCTGAGACTTGGTAGTGGGTTTATGGATAAATTGCTACTAAATCGGGAGCGATCAAAAGGAGAGAAGAGATGGATTTTTCAGATCATAGTAATGCATCTACAGATGAATCCCCTGAATTGTCCTTTCGCGTATTAAGTGATGCTTCTACCTCTGGTCCGGTAATTGCTTTTTTTATATCTGCTGTGGTTTGGTTGCTTATAGGAACGGTCTTTGGACTCATTGCCTCATTGAAGTTCAACTTCCCCGATTGGCTAGGCTCTTATCCTGCTTTGACCTTTGGACGTGTGCGCCCCGCTCACCTAAATACTGTGATCTATGGTTGGGCTTCTATGGCACTGGCAGGATGTTATATATGGCTTACTGCTAGGTTATGTCACACTGAAATCCGTTGGCCTAGGCTCCTGTATATATCGGTTATCATCTGGGATATCGGGGTTCTATACGGGATAATTGCCATCCTGAGTGGACACAGTCGGGGGATGGAATGGCTGGAATTTCCTCGAGTTGCAGAATTTCTAATTACAGTTGCCGCTGTGTGTCTTTCCCTTTCCATACTTCGTACCTTTCATGCACGTCGGGTGAAACATCTATATGTTTCCCTTTGGTATATAATGGCATCTGTCGTTTGGTTTCCCTTACTATATATTATTGCTAATCTGCCGTTTTATTCGGGTGTCACCCAAGCGGCGGTCAATTGGTGGTATGCACACAATCTCTTAACCGTTTGGCTTACACCTGCAGGTTTGGCGGCCGCTTACTACTTTATTCCCAAGGTGATTGGCCGTCCTATACATAGTTACTATCTGTCTCTTCTTGGCTTCTGGTCATTTGCCCTTTTCTATAACTGGAACGGTATGCACCACCTAATAGGTGGTCCGCTTCCTACATGGCACATAACCGTCTCTATTGTTGCGAGTGTTCTGATGGTGATTCCGGTGCTTACTGTGGCAATCAACCACCATCTGACTATGGTGGGGCATTTTGGAAAGCTAAGATATAGCCCAACCCTGCGCTTTGTTGTATTTGGTGCCATGTGCTATACGGCAGTGAGTCTTCAAGGTTCATTACAGGCATTGCGCTCATTTAACGAGGTCTCCCACTTTACTCACTATACAATTGGTCATGCACACCTCGGTGTGTACGCCTTCGTTACTATGATTCTTTTTGGTGCAATCTACTATATTATGCCTAGACTGACTAAATGGGAATGGCCATATCCGATTCTCATAAAGTTTCACTTCTGGTTTGTTGCTTTAGGTATATTGTTGTATGTAGTATCTATGAGTATTGGCGGGATATTGCAGGGGCTGTATATGAACGACCCTGCGCGCCCTTTTATTGATTCGGTAGAAGTAACTAAACCTTATCTCTTAGCCCGCTCGGTATCGGGCATAATTATACTTATTGGACACCTGGTCTTTATATATCTTTTCTCCCTTATGGTTCTCAGAAGGGGTCCAGAACGAAAAGTCCCGCCTTGGCGTGAGGCATTAGAGGTGGCCGGCAGATGATGTTCATGAGGCTTACTACCTTCTTTCTGGGGGTGCTGGCCACCCTTTTTATAGCATGGACTGGTTTGGTATTAGTTCCGGGGATTCAAATAAGCGAAATAAAGCCTTCTCCGCAGTTGCACCCCTATACAGAGCAACAACTCCATGGAAGGGCAATTTACATACGCGAGGGTTGTATATACTGTCACAGTCAACAGACCCGTCCCCAAGGGTTTGGCGCAGACCAACTTCGCAACTGGGGGCGAGCCTCTGTACCCGGAGATTATGTCTATGATAAACCGCATCTTTTGGGAACCAGTCGAACAGGTCCTGACCTCTTTAATATTGCGGCACGTCAGCCGAGTGAAGAATGGCACTTGATTCACTTATACAACCCCAGAGCCGTTTCTCCCGGTTCAGTAATGCCCTCATTTCCTTGGCTCTTTAGAGAGGAGGATTCAGGGTCATTAAAACGGAATTCGGCATCAGAAGAGAGGGTTGTTCCTGTACCAAAGGGATTTGCCCCTGAGGGTAAGGTCATAATACCCACTCAAGAGGCCATTGATTTGGTGGCTTATCTTCTAAGCCTTAACCATACATATCCAATTGGAGAAAAGGCCATAGGCACAACAGGGGTGACTCCAAATTCTGAGCCTAAAGATGTCAAGCGGGGTGTAGATGGTGGAGAGGTATATGCAAGAATATGTGTCTCATGTCATCAACCAAATGGTCAGGGTATTGTGGGGGCATTTCCTCCGCTTGCCGGCTCGGATTGGCTATTAAAAGACCCTGAGACGCCCATACGTATTGTACTTCATGGGCTACAGGGGTCTATAGAGGTAAAGGGAATGACTTACAATGGTGTTATGCCTGAATGGGGGTCGAGGCTTTCAGATGAGGAGATTGCCGCTGTTCTTACGCATGAGCGAAGGAGTTGGGGGAATTCTGCAGAGGAGATTACATCGGATATGGTAGATAGAATTCGTAAGGAAACTGCTAATCGCACGACTCCCTGGACACCAGATGAACTACAAAAATTGCGAAAATAAATCGCGGTTTGAGTGTCATGAACGACAAAAAACCAGAGTCTCAATGGCGATTCCGCCCTGAAGAAGAGACACACGACATATATGAGATTCATAGACAGGCATTTCGCGAGCCGCCTGAGCCAAGGGAGGGGCTTGAGCCTCCTCCATGGTGGCTCTGGGCTGTTTCTGTGATTCTTATCTTCTGGGGAGGTTTTTATCTAGGAAGATACGGAGGGATCTTTGGGCCCTATCCGCACGTTCTAGAGGAGAAAAGGATCCTTGGGTCTGTGGAAATAGCTCGGCCCCCTCTTGGGGGGACGAATCGGGGTGTAGATGGTGGAGAGGTATATGCAAGAATATGTGTCTCATGTCATCAACCAAATGGTCAGGGTATTGTGGGGGCATTTCCTCCGCTTGCCGGCTCGGATTGGCTATTAAAAGACCCTGAGACGCCCATACGTATTGTACTTCATGGGCTACAGGGGTCTATAGAGGTAAAGGGAATGACTTACAATGGTGTTATGCCTGAATGGGGGTCGAGGCTTTCAGATGAGGAGATTGCCGCTGTTCTTACGCATGAGCGAAGGAGTTGGGGGAATTCTGCAGAGGAGATTACATCGGATATGGTAGATAGAATTCGTAAGGAAACTGCTAATCGCACGACTCCCTGGACACCAGATGAACTACAAAGACTGGGCGGCTTACACTGAATTTCATACTTTTATAATTCCGAGTTTGATATATCTCTGATTCGACCCTCCAGTTAGGACAATTAGCTATAGAGCAGCCGTCGTGATAAAATAGCTCATATATATGTCTAGTATAAATCTTTCCAAATCCATAAAAGAGAAGGCACTGGAGATTGGGTTTGATTCAGTGGGTATATCTCCCGTAGGTTCATTTCCCGAGAGCCAGTTTTACAAAGAGTGGCTCGCAAAGGGGTTTGCAGGTGAGATGAAGTACATGGAGAGAGAGCCGGATAAGAGGGCAGATATTAAGAACATACTTCCTGAGGCAAAATCTGTTATATCGTGCGGACTGAATTACAATACCGATTACCCCTATTCTATCAAAGAGTATGACAGACGAAGGGGATGGATTTCACGATACGCATGGGGCGATGATTATCACGACATTGTGAAAGATAGGCTTCTGCTCCTGCTGGAGTTTATTAAACGCGCAAGTCCGAAAGAAACAAAAACCCGTATATACGCGGATACCGGCCCGGTTCTTGACAGGGTTTATGGAAAGTATGGGGGGATAGGATGGTTTGGGAAGAACACGTGTACTATAAACCAGAAAATCGGTTCCTGGATTTTTATTGGAGAGATAGTAACAGACCTTGAACTTGAGTACGATAGTCCCGTCCCCGACAGATGTGGCACATGCACACGATGCATTGATGCTTGTCCTACGGGAGCGATTCTTGAACCATACGTTCTTGATTCAAGGCTCTGTATTTCATATCTCACCATAGAGCTTCGAGAAAAAATTCCGGTAAAACTCAGGGACAAATTGGGAAATAACATTTTCGGCTGTGATATATGTCAGGATGTCTGTCCCTGGAATAGAAAGGCGAAAATTACAGATGAGCCATTGTTTCAGCCGCGCGACGGCTTATACAATCCCGAGCTTTCTTCTCTTATGAAATTAGGCGAGGGGGACTTTAGAAGGGTTTTTAAAGGGAATCCGGTCAAGAGGGCGAAGAGAAGAGGGTTTCTTAGAAATGTTCTCGTTGCGATGGGGAATTCCGGCTCAAAAGAATTTATTCCCGATGTTAAAGAAGCCCTGAATGACAGAGACCCGATAATCAGAGCACATGCCGCATGGGCTATATGGAAACTCGAAGGAGAGGATTCCCATAAAACTCTGTCAGAACGCCTTGATGTCGAATCTGACGCTATGGTTAGAGATGAGATTGTTTCTATTCTATACCAAAAGGGGTCAGAAGTCAGGAGTCGGAATGTGAGTTTTCCTCTAACTCATAACTTCTGACCCCTTTTTACATCGGAGGATTATTTACTTATGTCTGATGAACAGTCTAAAGAGGTGCTTAGAATAAATGAGAAGTTCTACCGGGCGCTTGAGAACGGTAGGCTGGATTTAATGGAAGAGGTTTGGCTAAAAGACCAAAGGGCAAAGTGTGTCCATCCTGGCTGGCCTATGCTCTGGGGCTGGGAGGCAATCAGACAGAGTTGGAAAAATATATTTGACTCCGGGGTTCCAACGAAGGTTCAAATTTCAAACGTCACTACGGAAGTGTTGGGGGATCTGGCGTGGGTTACATGCATTGAACATATAAGCTATGTAGTTAGAGACCAGATTCAGATAAATCTGGCTCAAGCGACAAATATATTTGAGCGCCAGGGTTCCCGTTGGTTTATGATTCATCACCATGCCTCCCCTATGCCGGTGCCCAAAAAAGTGGATGAGAAGCTGCAGTGATTCTGGAGGAGAATTTTAATGTGTTGTGATGAGATGGAGAGGAGCTTACAGGATGGAATCGTGGTTATCATGGATAAATCCTACTTGGAAAACGGAAGGATTATGAATATGGTTGAGTCGGAATATTACTTGAGAAGAGAGGGGGAAAATAGGGGCTATGACTACTATGGAATCAACTTCTGCCCCTTCTGCGGAATGGCAGTATCATTTGTTGCTCAGGGGTTTTCTGGGTAGTATTGAAAATCGAGGTTAAAGGATATGCCAATCAAGCTTTTAGACCTAAAAAAATTCGCAATTGAAAAAATGGTGGATGTGGGTTTTAGGGATAAAAAATCGGGCGAGTTGTGTGTGGTTAATAAACACGGGATTGCGAAAATTCCTGGTAAAAACTCATTTAAAGAGCCGTTTCATATTGATATTGACGAGGCTCTTAAAATGGCGACCGAGTTTATTATTGAAGATAGCAAGGGAAAGCAGGTGGTTAAGGAAGAGAAGATGTCCGAGATGATAGCAGAGGCTCTAAAGCCTAAGACCCAACCGTCTGGAGGAGCGGCAAAGAGGGAAAAGGAAGAAGTTGATTAGGGTCATCCTAAACGCCCATTAAAAATTCGGCAGTTTTACAAGGGTTGTGAAATCATAATCTGGGTCTAATTCCAATACCATAAGCCATGCCTTAACTGCATCCTCTGTGGCGCCGACTTTAAAAAAGGCGATTCCTAATGAGTGGTGAACGAAGGCATCGTAAATGCGAAAACTCAAAGCCTGATTGTAATAGCTGATTGCACTCTCCCACAACCCCATTTTCATGTATTTAAATCCCGTGTCGCAATTCTTAGCCCATAATTTATCCTTCTCCGGGATTGTATCAATCTGAAGAGTCCTTTCTTTTTTCGTGTTTGTTATCTCATCTACAATCTGTCTCAGGTTGTGGCGCGCCGGGGAGTTGTGAAAGATCGCTACCGAGTGGAGCAGCTCAACAATTGCTTGATTAATCCAGTTATCCGGTTTATCTTCACGGCTTAGCAGGCTCAGCGCTCTTCTATAATGTTCTCTACTTTCAATAAGCGCGTTTGTTCTTGAAAGAAACTCATCCGCCTTTTGATGGTGCGGCTCAATTTCAAGCGCATGCCTGTAGCACTCAGCCGCTTTGTCTATATCACCTGATGCTCCCCGCGCGGTGCCGAGAAGGTAGAACCCTTCGGCTTGATTGGAATTGAATTTAACTGCCCTCTCGAAAGCCTCAACGGCGAGATCGGGTCTTGCGGTCTCAAGATAACAGATGCCGAGATTTATCCAGACCTCGTATTTCTCCGGGTTGTCAATAGCGATTTCACTGAGGATTTCTATCGCCTTATTAAACTCAGCTTCTTCTAAGGCTTTCAATCCCAGTTCAAATTTCTCTCTGTCCATAATTATTCCTATACACAACCATTATAAAGGAGCACAGAATTAGTAACCTGGTGCTGAGACAGGCGTGAATTGAAGAATAGAACGACTGATAGTGGGGTGCTGATTGCCTCTTTTCAGTGCCGGATATTTACAAAACATTTAATAAGCCCCCCATTCATCCTCGTTCTGAGGATAATCAGAGCCGTCCTTTCGCTTGTGAGGCGGTATCTTTTCCGTCTCCTTTAGTTCGAGGTTTGCTACTGTCTCTTGCCCTGGGAGAACTTCAATCTCTGCGCTCACCCTTTGGGCTTTGGGTTTCCATGCGTTTATTGTATATTTGCCTGGAGGAACATTGGGTATAGTGAATTTCCCGTCTTTTCCCGTCTCTGCGAAGGCGCTGTTTTCTAGAACAACCACGAAAGAGATCATCTGCGGGTGTATGTTGCAGAAGACTGGCACAAGACCGGGTTTATCAAATCTGACGTCTTTTGGCGGATCGCTTGATTTATACTGGCCGAGGTCAAAGGACTTAATAGGCGATACAGAAAAGACGTTATGGTATATGTTGTCATGGTTCGGGAAGCTCACGGTTTGTCCGACGACTATGGGGAGGACCATTGGATGAAAGCCTTTGTTTTCCTGAACGAGGGTTGGAACCTCTTTTGGAGATTCATCTTTAAATCCTATAACGTACACGATAGCGCCGCTCATATCCCCCTTTTGTTTAAACCCTCCCATAAACTTCTTCTGGAGAATCGTTACGGTTCCGGTTATTCTGCTGTAATTTTTACTGGAGTTTTCATCATGCGAATACCCCATTAAAGAAACACCGAGAATAAGAGCTAAGCACGTTAAAGCACTAATCCAGGTTTTCATAAATAGCCTCTTCATCCCTACAATCGCCGATAATATTCTACACTCTAAAAACTCACGGTAAACTGGGTTCTAAATCTGTTTGTACCCCTACCTAGAAAGATGAGCGAACTTATCCATTCTAACAAATTATTCAATTTAACAAAAGATTCAGTTATGTATAGAATAGTAGAAGAAACCCACTAGGTCATCCTAATAGGAGAGTCTTAAATTTTGGGAGGAGAAAGCCATGAATATTCCGGAGGGACTGGACGTCGCCTTAAACTTCGGTCTTCTTGATTCTATATTCACAAGGCGTTCAAGAAGGTTTGGTCTAGGAATGGAGATAAAAGAGGGCACACTTAAATACAAATCCAGATTTGAGCCAATACCGCTTACGGAATTAGAAGAGGCATTTCTAATATGGGCCGGAACCGGAGTGACAGGACTTTCGCTTGGCGACCTCCCAAGGACGGGAATCTCTTGGCTTTTTCAGTGGACTGGACGCTCTTGGCCGTGCTCATGCAACTCGCACTCAACCGAGCTCTTCTTTACAAATGATAAGGGCGTCTATATGGTAAAACTCTTTAATCTCATGCCTGAGCACGGGGAGACCGCGATTTTCCCCGGCAAATCCGAAGGGGAAAAATTAGAGAAGGTGCTTCAGCTTTTTAGAAGGAGTTTAATAAAGGTTCAGGATGGAAGGGCGGATCTGCCAAGGGGTGAGCCAGGGCTTTTTGATTTCAATGCCTGGAATACAAATCAGCCGGGGACGACGTTTTTTGTTCCCGTTACAAATACTACTGTTGAATACATGATTCTCCTCTTTATCTACTTCGGCTCGAAATATGGGTTTAATATAATTGATGAGCTAAACGGGGGAAGGTCGTGTGGCCTGGATAAATGGATTGATAAGGGTTATATAAAAAATGATGTGAGAATGTCTCTCTTTGACCTGGAGCTTAGGGTTCTCACGACGCTCAACGTTGAGCAGGCATTTATATGCCAGAATATGAACCTCGCGCTCCAGGCCCTTGGTCTTGGCGGATGGGCTTTTACAGGGCTTCTCCCGCACTATGCCCTTGGTGTGAACCCGTCTTATAAAGGGCTGGGATTCAGATTCATAACGCCTGAGAAGAGCCTAAGAACGATACTCAATCCGGTTCCGGTAGGACGTGACGGTATTTTTGAAGCGTTGTGTCCGCCCTATGTCAGGGATATGAGCGAGGCGGTGGATAGATTCCTTAAAATGAGAGGAGACTTTTGGAAGGAGGAGAATCCATACCCCTATCAGAACCCGCAGGGAGTGCTTCAGGATGAATACCATCCCTCTGAGGAGAGAATCCAGATTGTGAAGGACTTCTGCACTTATGTTTATGAGAACTACGGTAGATTCCCTGCATTCCTCGACCCGATGTTTGTGAGGCTCGTTTTTCAGGCTCATCACCTCGATCTGGAATTCTATGACAAGCACTACACGGAAGGGGCGTACACAGAGGTTCATAAAAACCACTTCAAACTCTGGCATCCGGAGGCTGAAAATTTGTTTGATTAATAGTCAAAACTGGATTTCGAATTGAAAAATTTAGAACAGTAATTAAGGAGGAGCAAATAAATGGCAGACAATGATGAGAAAGGAACGGGCTTGCCAGGACTCATGATTAATGTTCTGGGGCTTTTGATTATTATCGGGATCATTTTTATTGTTGTCTCTGGTGTTTATTATATTATTAATCCCTAGCCTTGTTAGAAAAAGAAATAGGGGTTGATGAGATTGAGATAATCTCTAAATGAATGTCACTCGCTCTGCCTAATTTTTTGAAAAGGGGGTAACTAAAGTGTCAGCAGAAACCTCAGGGGCTGTTGAGTCAGGGGGCAGTATCCTTGCTGAAAAGCTAAACCAGATTGTCGAAAAACTCAAAAGGGTGTCTGAGGAGCCGGCCATAAGGGAGTTTAGAGCGGATACAGAACTGATTAGTGGCTATTTAACAAAGGCTCAGATTCGTCGGTTTACCCTCGATATAGACGAGAAGCCCGGGCTAGGCGGTACGGACAGGGGACCCAATCCATTAGAAATAGTACTTGCCGCTTTGGGAACGTGTCAGGAGATAGTATATGCCATGTATGCGGCTGGCATGGGGATTCCATTGGATTCGGTAAAGATAGGTGTGAAAGGATGTATTGATGCAAGGGGATTTTTTAATGTTGCTCAAGTGCCATCTGGTTTTCTTAGAATTGATTACGAAGTGGATATAGAGAGTCCTGCCGATCGAAACAGGATAAAAGAATTGGTGGACATGGTAAATGCCCATTGTCCTCTACTAGATACACTACAAAGACCGGTCAGTGTGAACGGTACTATAAACCTTAACGGCGAGTCGCTTTAGCTTTTTAACTTTATGTAAACCGATTGTCCTGAATCCTTTGTGACAATCTCAAAATGATCTGATAGTGACCTAAATAGTGGAGTCATAGTCTTAAATCCATAGGTTCTCGTATCAAAGCTGGGGTCTAGTTTTCTCAGGGCTTCGCCTATTTTGCCCAAGTATGCCAATTCATCCTCTTGAACGACCATGTTAAATGCCTCTTTAAGCAGATCAATCAGTTCGGTTCTTGCCGCCTCGGTCTTATTTAGAATCTTCTTAGATTCATCGGGCGATGGCTCGGCTTTATCAGTTAAATTTTCCGTGTATACAAACAGTTCGCAGGCTTTAACAAAGGGTTGAGGGGTTTTCTTCTGCCCGATACCCATCACAAAAACGCCTGACTCCCTTAGCCTTGTTGCCAGTCTCGTGTAATCGCCATCGCTTGATACAATGCAAAAGGCGTTTACCACTTTTCCATGTAGAATATCCATGGCATCAATAATGAGCGCGCTATCGGTAGAATTTTTGCCCGTCGTGTATTTGAACTGTTGTATGGGTTGAACCGCATGGATGTGGAGTTCCTTTTTCCATCCGTTCATGTGGGGGCTTGTCCAGTCCCCGTAGATTCTCCTTACGGTAACAATTCCCTGTTTTGCAACCTCACTTAGAATGTGTCCCAATAAATTGGGCTGCGCATTTTCTCCGTCAATGAGGACGGCTATTTTAGATGTGTTGTCATTCATCTCCCATCACTGTTTTGTGGTTTTATTTGAGAAAAGTGTATCAAATCCGCCTTGTCTTTGTCAATTTATTGTACTGGTTCAGGGGAAATGAGACAAAACAGAGGGGTCACGAGTACGAATAATGCCATTGTCTTTGAGAAATTGCAATGGTGTCCTGTAGCCTAGTGCCTGATGGGGTTTAATACAATTATATATG
>Ga0209581_1000940_pt1 | contig 41133 bp, 23 predicted proteins | sample Coa_R2_FD_187160 | JGI IMG/M metagenome (GOLD analysis project Ga0209581, IMG submission 187160) | Surface soil microbial communities from Centralia Pennsylvania, which are recovering from an underground coalmine fire - Coalmine... | ecosystem: Environmental > Terrestrial > Soil > Unclassified ...
GGGGACGGGGCGGGCGTGCTGATTCAAATACCGCACAAGTTCTTTGCCCGGGAATGCGCCAAGCTCGGTTTCACGCTGCCGGAGCCGGGGCAGTACGGGGTCGGCATGGTGTTCCTTCCGGTTGAGCGGCAGCAGCGGTTGCTGTGCGAAGGCATTCTCGAGCGCATCGCCCGCGAGGAAGGGCTAGACGTGCTCGGCTGGCGGGATACGCCTGTGAACGCCGACGCGATCGGCCGGCAGGCGCGCGCTTCACAGCCCTATATCGAGCAGATCTTCATCCGCGCCTCGGCGGGAATGAGCCAGGATGAACTGGAGCGGCGTCTGTACGTCGTACGCAAGCGCGCCGAGTCGGAAATTGCGAACTCGGACATTCGCGACAAAGGCTTCTTTTATGTGCCGTCGCTTTCCTCGCGCACCATTGTTTACAAGGGTTTGCTGCTGGCGCCTCAGATCGCCAATTTTTACGGCGAACTGGCGGATCCGGACTGCGTAAGTGCGCTATGCCTCGTGCACCAGCGGTTTTCGACCAACACGTTCCCGACGTGGCAGCTGGCGCACCCGTACCGCTACATTTGCCACAACGGCGAAATCAACACCGTTCGCGGCAATGTGAACTGGATGTATGCGCGGCAATCCGTGATCGGATCGCCGAAGTTCCCCGAGATTGAAAAAATTTTCCCGATTATCGGCGCCAATCAGAGCGATTCCGCCTGTCTCGACAACGCGGTGGAGCTGCTCACGCTGGCCGGCCGTTCGCTTCCGCATGTGATGGCGATGCTGATTCCGGAAGCATGGGACGCGGACACGACGATGTCGCCGGAAAAGCGCGCCTTTTATGAATATCACGCCTCGCTGATGGAGCCGTGGGACGGTCCGGCGGCGGTGGCGTTCACCGACGGTCGGGTGATTGGCGCGACGCTTGATCGCAACGGCTTGCGCCCGGCGCGCTACCTGGTTACGCACGACGACCTGCTCATCATGGCGTCGGAGACCGGCGTGCTGCCGGTCCAGCCGGAAAACATCAAGAGCAAGGGACGGCTTCAGCCGGGCCGGATGCTGCTTGCCGACCTCGAAGAGGGCCGCATCATTCCCGACGATGAGCTGAAGGCGCGTCTGGCTGCGCGCCGTCCTTATGCCCAGTGGCTCAAAGAAAATCAGATGACGCTCGAGGGCCTGCCGGCGCCTCCGCGCGTGATTGACACCGATCACGACACCATTCTCTGCCGTCAGCGCGCCTTCGGTTACACGGAAGAAGACCTGCGGATGCTGATGACGCCGATGGCCGTGAACGGCGAAGAAGCGGTGGGGTCTATGGGCACGGATACGCCGCTTGCGTGCCTGTCCGACAAGCCGCAACTGCTGTTTAACTATTTCAAACAGCTCTTTGCGCAGGTCACGAACCCCGCCATCGATCCCATCCGCGAAGAGCTGGTCATGTCGCTGACCAGCTACATCGGAACGGAACGCAACATTCTGGATGAGACGCCGCAGCATTGCCACACGCTCAAGCTGCCGCATCCCATCCTGACCAATTGGGATCTGGAGAAGCTGCGGCGCGTGAGCTGGGGTGATTTTCTCGCGACGACGCTGCCGACGCTGTTCCGGGTCGCCGGCGGCGAAAAAGAACTGGAGCGCTCGCTCGACGCGCTGTGCCGCCGGGCGTCGCTGGCGATTAAATCCGGGTATACCGTTTTGATTCTTTCCGATCGCGGCGTGGATGAAGAGTATGCGCCGATTCCCAGTCTTTTGGCGCTTGCGGCCGTGCACAACCACCTGGTTCGTGAGTGCACGCGCACGACCGTGGCGCTGGTGGTCGAATCGGGCGAGCCGCGCGAGGTCATGCACTATTGCCTGCTGATCGGCTACGGCGCAAGCGCGATCAACCCCTATCTTGCCATCGAAACGCTGGAGGATCTGGCCAAGCGCGGCATGCTGCCGGAAGGCGTCACGTTCGAGACCGCGCTCAAAAATTACAAAAAGGCCGTGAACAAGGGCCTGCTGAAGGTCTTTTCGAAGATGGGCATCTCCACGCTGCAAAGCTACCGCGGCGCTCAGATCTTCGAAGCCATCGGTTTAAACCGGTCGCTGGTGGAAAAGTATTTTACGGGCACGCCTTCGCGCATCGAGGGCGTCGGGCTGGACGTGCTGGCGCGCGAAGCGAAGATGAAGCACGACCATGCCTTCCGTCCGGTCACGGAGTTTGAAACCGAACTCGATGTGGGCGGAAATTATCACTATCGCGTTCACGGCGAGTATCATCGCCTCAACCCGGTGAGCGTTTCGAAGCTCCAGCATGCGGTGCGGCAATCGAGCTTCAGCACGTTCCAGGAATATACGCGCGCCGTCGACGACGAGTCGCGCCAACTGTGCACGATTCGAGGGCTGCTGGAGATCCGCACAGCAGCCAGACCGATTCCGATTGAGGAGGTCGAACCCGCGAGCGAGATTGTGAAGCGTTTTGCAACGGGCGCGATGTCCTTCGGCTCGATCAGCAAGGAAGCGCACGAGACGCTGGCGATCGCGATGAACCGGATCGGCGGCAAATCGAACACCGGCGAGGGCGGCGAAGACGAGGAGCGGTTCTATGACGAGCGGCGCAGCGCGATCAAGCAGGTCGCGAGCGGGCGCTTCGGCGTCACGACCAATTATCTGGTAAACGCCGACGAGTTGCAGATCAAGATCGCGCAGGGCGCCAAGCCGGGCGAGGGCGGTCAGCTGCCCGGCCACAAAGTGGACGAAGTGATCGCGCGCGTGCGGCATTCGATTCCGGGCGTGGGCCTGATTTCGCCGCCGCCGCACCACGACATTTACTCGATCGAAGACCTGGCGCAGCTCATTTACGATTTGAAGAACGTCAACCCGCGGGCGCGCATTTCCGTGAAGCTGGTGGCCGAGGTCGGCGTTGGGACGGTGGCGGCGGGGGTCGCCAAGGCGCATGCCGACGTTGTGCTGATTTCCGGTCATGACGGCGGCACCGGCGCAAGCCCGCTGACGTCGATCAAGCACGCCGGCATTCCCTGGGAGCTGGGCCTGGCGGAGACGCAGCAGGTTCTGGTAATGAACGACCTGCGCAGCCGTATTCGGGTTCAGACGGACGGGAAGCTGCAAAGCGGGCGCGATGTCGTCATCGCGGCGCTGCTCGGCGCCGAGGAGTTCGGCTTCGCAACTGCGCCGCTGGTCTCCATGGGCTGCATCATGATGCGCAAGTGCCATCTGAACACGTGCCCGGTGGGCATCGCAACGCAGGATCCGAGGTTGCGCGCCAAGTTTCAGGGCCAGCCTGAGCACGTGATCAATTTCTTTTTCTTCGTCGCCGAAGAAGTCCGGCAATGGATGGCGCGCATGGGCTTCCGGACCATGGATGAGATGATCGGGCGGGTGGATATGCTCGAGATGCGCCATGCCGTCGACCACTGGAAAGCGCGCGGCGTGGATCTGTCCTCGATTCTGTTCAATCCGCAGGTTCCCGCGCGGGTTGGGCGGCGCTGCATCATCCCGCAAGACCACGGTCTCGACAAAGCGCTCGACTACAAGCTCATCGACCACGCCCGCGAGGCTCTCGAAAACAAGACGCCCGTCGAGTTCAAGATGCCCATCCGCAACGTGCACCGCACGGTAGGCGCCATGCTGAGCGGCGAAATCGCGCGGCGGTACGGCTCCGAAGGCCTGCCCGACAACACAATCCGGTTCGAGTTCACCGGCTCGGCCGGACAGAGTTTCGGCGCTTTTTTGGCCAAGGGCGTTACGCTGACGTTGGAAGGGGACGCAAACGATTACGTCGGCAAGGGCCTTTCCGGCGGACGGCTGATCATATACCCTCCGCGGAGATCCACGTTCCAGCCCGAAGAAAACATCCTTGTCGGCAACGTCTGCCTGTACGGGGCCACCAGCGGCGAGGCGTTTTTCAACGGCATGGCCGGCGAGCGGTTCGCGGTTCGGAACTCCGGCGCGACGGCCGTGGTGGAAGCGGTAGGCGACCATGGCTGCGAGTACATGACCAAGGGCCTGGTGTTGGTTCTGGGCCGGGCCGGGCGGAACTTCGCCGCCGGCATGAGCGGCGGCATCGCCTACGTGCTGGATGAAACCGGCGAGTTTTCCACGGTGATGTGCAACAAGGCCAGCGTCGACCTCGAGCCGCTCGAAGATGTCCAGGACATTCAACTGGTCCGCGATCTCACGGCGCGGCACCTGGAGCTGACGGGCAGCCCGCGCGCTGAGTGGATTCTCGAAAATTTCGACAAAATGCTTCCGAAATTCGTTAAGGTATTTCCGCACGAATACAAGCGAGTCCTGGGCATCGCGCGGCGTCCGCCAAGCTTTGTCGCCGCGGCGCCGCTCGCCGCCGCGCGCCGCCCGCTGACAACGACTGAGGTCGGACGTGGGTAAAGTTACGGGCTTCCTCGAGTATCAGCGCGAAGTTCCCGCCCGGCGCCCGGTTGCCGAGCGGATCAACGACTGGTTTGAAATCTACCAGGATTTTCCGCTCGAAAAGGTGCGTACTCAGGGCGCGCGATGCATGGATTGCGGCGTGCCGTTTTGCCATACTGGCTGCCCGCTGAACAACCTCATTCCGGATTGGAACGATCTCGTATATCGAGACCGCTGGCGCGACGCCATTCGCATGCTGCACGCGACCAATAACTTTCCCGAATTCACGGGACGCATCTGTCCAGCGCCGTGCGAAGCAGCATGCGTGCTCGGCATCAATGAGCCGCCGGTCACGATCAAAAATATCGAAAAGACCATTATCGATTACGCCTTTGAGCAGGGCTGGATCCGTCCGGAGCCGCCCAAGCAGCGGACCGGCAAGCGCGTCGCCGTGGTCGGATCCGGGCCCGCCGGACTCGCTGCGGCGCAGCAGCTTGCGCGCGCCGGGCACTGGGTAACGGTTTTCGAAAAGAACGATCGCATTGGCGGCCTTCTGAGGTACGGCATCCCCGACTTCAAAATGCAAAAGCATCTCATCGACCGCCGCTTGGAGCAGATGTCCGCCGAGGGCGTGGAATTCCGCACCAACGCGCACGTCGGGCGCAATGTGCCGGTCGAGCATCTGCGCAAGGAATTCGATGCGATTCTGCTCGCCGGCGGCGCGGAACAGCCCCGCGACCTGAAGGTCCCCGGCCGCGACTTGAAGGGCATCCACTTCGCCATGGAATTTCTGCCGCAGCAGAACCGGCGCGTGGCGGGGGATCACATCGACGAGGCGGAGGCGATCCTCGCGACCGGCAAGCACGTGATCATCATCGGCGGCGGCGACACCGGCGCCGACTGTCTCGGCACATCGCACCGCCAGCGCGCCGCATCCGTGCGTCAGTTTGAGATCATGCCCATGCCGCCGGCGGAGCGGTCGCCGTTGACGCCCTGGCCCTTGTGGCCGCTGCAATTGCGCCAGGAGAGTTCCCACGAAGAGGGTGGAATTCGCGAATGGAGCGTGGCCACTACCCATTTCACCGGCGACGAGCACGGGCGCGTCAAGCTGCTGCATGGCATCCGTGTCGGACCGCCGCCGCATTTTGAGCCGATTGCCGGCACGGAGTTCACCCTGCAGGCTGATCTGGTGCTGCTGGCGATGGGCTTCACTGGCCCAGTTCGCAGCGGCATGATCGAACAGCTTGGCCTGGAGCTCGACCAGCGCGGCAACGTGAAGACGCGCGAGGATTACCAGTCGTCCGCGCCGGGCGTGTTCGCAGCCGGCGACATGCGGCGGGGGCAGTCGCTGGTGGTGTGGGCGATCGCGGAGGGCCGCAAAGCCGCGGCAGCGATCGATCAGTTTCTGACTGCATAGAGTGGAGCCGGGGCATGCCCTACAACGTCCCCGGCCCGCCCGCCTCGGCGCAAATCCTCAGATCTCTACACTCTGCCCTCGAACTGGATACAGTTCATTGCCGGGCCCCAATTTTCGAGGGCGCCAAACCGCCTGAATCCGCATCCACAAACCGTAGTTCATAATAGCGAGAGAAATTCTATCAAGGAGGAGTAATGCCGTTTACACTACCAGACTTGCCGTACCCATCAGACGCTCTTGAGCCCTACATCGACAAGCAGACGATGGAAATCCACCATGACAAGCACCACGGCGCCTATGTCGCAAACGCCAATAAGGCGCTTGAATCCGTTCCCGAGCTGCAGAACAAGAGCATTGAGGAGCTGCTTGCAAACAACTGCGCCATCGTTCCGGAAAATATCCGGACAGCGATCCGCAACAACGGCGGCGGACACATCAATCACAGCATGTTCTGGCAGATTATGGCGCCTAAAGCGGGCGGCCAGCCCGGCGGACAGCTTGGCGAAGCGATCAAATCGACGTTTGGCAGTTTCGAGAATTTCAAAGAGAAATTCAATGCCGCTGCGCTTGGCCGCTTCGGCTCCGGCTGGGCATGGTTGCTCAAGAGCGGCAACGGTCTGGAGATCTCATCCACTGCGAATCAGGACAGCCCGGTGATGGAGGGCAAATACCCCGTGATGGGTCTCGACGTCTGGGAGCACGCCTATTATTTGAAATATCAGAATCGCCGCGCCGACTACGTACAGGCCTGGTGGAACATCGTCAACTGGCCGGAGATCGAGAAGCGGTTCGCATCAGGCAAGTAATCGCGCGCAGGGCGCCGCGGGCTGGTGGTACGCGAGCGGCGGTAACAGTACCGCCGCTTCATTCAAGGTTTGCGCGATTTGGTAGTACATTTGGCGCAGCGGATGCTTATGCCAGCTCGCGCTCGCGACGAAACGGTGGGAAATCTCCTGCTGAACTTCATTTACCTGCAATTGCTTGACCTGCTCACCACGCTTGCGTTTCTGGTGCACGGAGTGCAAGAGGCGAACCCCGTTGTGCGTCTGGCGCTACAGCTTGCGCCAAATCCGATTGTCGCGCTGGCCGGGGTTAAGGCGCTGGCGGTTTCGATGGGCCTTTACTGCTCGTCCACCGGGCGGCATCGAATTCTTTCACGCATGAACGTCCTCTTCGCGGTCGTGGTCGTCTGGAATCTGATCATTCTGGTCATTGCAGCGCTCAGGCAGTGAACTCGCGCGTTAGCCGGCGCCCCTACAATAGGGAAAGTCCTTATGCGCTGGCTGTTTGTCGTTCTTGCAACCGTCCTCCTTGCGCCCTTCGCTGCGAGCGATCAGGACCGCGATGCGGCCCTGTGGCATCACCGCAACCTGGGCAAAGCCTTCTATGAGAACCCGACGACGCAGGCGCAGGCTGTCGACGAGTTCCGCAAGGCTCTCCAACTGAACCCGAACTCTCCGCGGGAACAGTTGAACTACGGCCTAGCCCTGCTCCGGGCGGGGAAGACCGCCGAAGCCGTCGCGCAGCTCGAAAAGGTGCAAAAGCTCCATCCCGAGCTGCCCCATACTTACTTCAATCTGGGCATTGTGTTTAAGAAGCAGGGCGAATTCGGGAAGGCTCTTCCCCAATTCGAAAAGATGGTCCAACTGGTTCCGGACGAGCCCGTGTCGCACTACAATCTCGGAGTCCTCTACAAACAGGAAAATCGGCTGAGCGATGCGATCCGGCAATTTGAGATCGCAGCGGCGCTGAACCATAATCTCGCCGCGCCGCACTTTCAGCTGTACAACGTTTACCGATCCACGGGTCGCGGCGAAATGGCGCTTAGAGAATTACAGGAATTCCAGCGGCTGAAGAAGGCGCAAGAGGGCGCCGCGATTCCGGAGGACATGGAATGGTGCGATTACGCGGAGATCTACGATCCGCCGGACGCCCGGCCTTTGCAGCCCGCCGGCCAGCCAAGATATGCGCTGCGAAATTTCGCGCAGCGCGTTGATGGATGGCTGATCTTTGATTACGATAACGACGGCCGGCCCGACGTGCTCGCCTGGCGCGGGGGAGCGCTGACGCTGTACCGCGGCGGAACCGACGTTGTCCGCGAATCAGGACTCGACGCGCTGGGCGGGATTATTGCGGCGGCGGCAGGCGATTTCGATAACGATGGTCTTATGGACCTTTGCGTTCTTGGCGAGCAGGGTCCTACGCTGCTGCACAATGACAAAGGGCGGTTCACACTGCGGGCGGCAAGCCTCCCGCGGCGCCGTTTCGAGAAGGCGATTTGGCTCGACTACGATCATGATTACGATCTCGACCTGCTGTTGCTCGGCGAGAACTCGGTCCTTTTGCGCAACCAGGGAGCGGCGGGATTTGAAGACCACACTTCCGATCTACCGCTGATTCCGGGTCGCGCCGTCGACGGCGGCGTGTTTCGAATCAATCCGGACAGCAAGGCTTTTGACGTGTGGGTCCGATACTCAGACCGCCCGCCGGTCGTCTACCGCGATCTGCTCGGCGGAAGGTACGTCGTAGACCGGAACGTCAAGGCGGAGCCGACTTCCATCAGCAATATCGATTTTGACGGGGACGGCCGCATCGATCGCGTCACGCCGGAGGGAGTCGAGTTTAACCGCTCAGCGAATTCCAACTGGCTACGGGTGGCGCTGACCGGCGTCAAAAACCTGAAGCTGGGACAGGGCTCGCTCGTGGAGGTGAAGGCCGGGACGCTCTATGCGCGCGCCTTCTATGACGGTTATCCGCTCACTTTCAATCTGCACAACTATTCTGAAGCAGACACGGTTCGCATTACGTGGCCGAACGGGCTGATCCAGAACGAAATCCGGCAGGCGACCAACAAAGCGTATACCTACAAGGAGGCCCAGCGGCTCTCAGGCTCTTGTCCGATGATCTGGACCTGGAACGGGCGGGAGTTCCAATTCATCACTGACGTTCTCGGCGTCGCGCCGCTCGGCGCCCGCTCTGGCGACAGCTCGTATTTTCCGATTGATCACGATGAGTACGTCCAGGTCCCGGGTGAAGCCATGGCGCTGCGCAACGGACAGTACGAGCTGCACATCACGGAAGAACTGGCCGAGGTTTCCTACATTGACCAGACGCAACTGGTCGCTGTCGATCATCCGGCCGCTCAGGATTTATTTATCAACGAGCGCTGGAAGTCGCCGCCGTACCCGGCGCTGAAGTTTTACGGCGGTTCGCGTCGTATTCATCCCGTTGCGGCGCACGATAACCACGGACACGACGTTCTGAGCCGCATCACATGGAAAGACAGAACGTATGTGGACGACTTCGGGCGCAGCGAGCTGGGCACATCGGAGCTGCACTCGCTGACGCTAGACTTCGGCCGCGCGCCGCGGTCGGCGCATCGCGCCGTTCTCATCCTTAACGGCTGGGTGGACTGGGCGGATGGCTCCACGTTCCTCGCCGCGTCCCAGGAATCGAAAGGCGGCCTCATTGCGCCCTATCTCCAGGCTCGTGATGCCAGCGGAAAGTGGGTCACCATCGATTCCGACATGGGCATGCCAGATGGCAAACCGAAGACAATCGCGGTGGAAGTGAACTTCCCGTCAGATCGCCGCGAACTTCGAATCGTCACTAACCTGTGCGTGTATTGGGACGAAATCTTCCTGCTGGAATCCTCGGCTCCCCCGGTGATGCGAAAATCGTTTCTCCGCGCCGCCTCGGCGGATTTGCATTTTCGCGGGTTTTCCGCAACGCGCATTGATCCGGCGCGCAAACAGCCCGACCAGTTTATCTACTCATCCGTTACGCCGCTGTCGTTCTGGAATCCCACTCCCGGCTATTACACGCGGTACGGCGACGTGCGGGAGTTGCTGGAGGCGGTGGACGACCGCTATGTAATCATGGGGTCCGGCGACGAGATCACAATGCGGTTCGACGCCGGCAAGCTGCCGCCCTTGCCGTCAGGCTGGAAACGCGATTTCCTGCTGAAAGTTGACGGCTGGGCCAAAGACCGTGACGCGAACACTGCTTTTTCCCAAACCGTGGAGCCGCTCCCGTTTCACGGGATGTCAGCATACCCATATCCGGTCGGCGAGCAATACCCTAAAGATACTATTCACCGGAAATATCGTGAGCGCTACAATACTCGACCAGCGTTAGTGCTCATCCGTCCTCTAGTTGCTAACCGTCTGGGATCGGGGCAATGAAATCGCGTCTAACTGCAATTGCTGGTTGTATATTCCTGCTGAATACGGGCTACATCGCCGGGTTCGCGACTCCGTCTGTTTTCTACATGGCGAACGTGCTCCTGCATGTCGCTCTTGGATTGGCGATCGCGGCGGCGCTCATACCGCGCCTGAGGCGACTGCCGCCCATGCTCCTGGCTGCCGCCGGGTTGTTCCTGGCTTCGGCGATCGCGGGGGCCTGGCTGGTTTACGCCGGCGCAACGCGCGACCACCGGTGGATGGTGTGGCTGCACATCGCATTCGGCTGCGCCTCTGTGCTCACGGCGTGCATCGCGGTCCTAACCACGCGCGGACCGATCCCGGCCGCATCCCGCAAAGCCGCCGGCGCCGTGCTTCTCATCTCGATCGCCATCCCCGTCTCAGCCGCCGCCTATCGCAAGGCCTTCCCCAACCCGTGGGACCGCATCGTCAATCCATCCGTCGCGCCTGTTTCCATGGCGGAAGAAGGCGCCGGCCCGAAAAGCCCGTTCTGGCCGTCGTCATCGAACACCAACACCGGAAAGATCATTCCCTCGAACTTCTTCATGGATTCGAAGCTGTGCGGCGAGTGTCACAAGGATATTTACGAGCAGTGGAACAGCTCGATGCACCATTTTGCGTCGTTTAACAATCAGTTCTACCGGAAATCCATTGAATATATGCAGGATGTCGCCGGCGTCAAGCCGACGAAATGGTGCGCTGGCTGCCACGATCACGCGGTGTTCTTTAATGGCCGTTTCGAGCGGCCCATCAAAGATCAGATCGACACGCCCGAAGCGCAGAACGGTCTCGGCTGCTTGTCCTGCCACGCGATCGTACACGTCGATTCCACCATGGGCAACGCCGGGTTCGTGATCGAGTACCCGCCGCTGCACGAGCTGGCCTCCAGCCACAACCCCATCATCCGTCGCGTGGACCGTTTCCTCACCTACCTGGATCCCGAGCCGCACCGCCGCACCATGATGAAGCCCTTTATGCGCGAACAGTCTGCGGAATTCTGCTCCGCATGCCATAAGGTTCATCTGGACGTTCCGGTCAACCAATATCGCTGGATCCGCGGCTTCAACGACTACGACAACTGGCAGGCGAGCGGCGTCTCCGGGCAGGGGGCGCGCTCATTTTACTATCCAGCGAAATCGCAGACCTGCGCTGATTGTCATATGCCGCTGGTCGCGTCCAAAGACCCAGGGAACATCAACGGGCAGGTGCACTCGCATCGCTTTGCTGCGGCCAACGCCGCCGTAGCGTTCGCGAATCGCGACGAGCGCCAGCTGAGCGAAGTGGAAAAATTCCTGAAGTCGGGGTTCATTACGGTGGATATTTTCGCCGCGTCGCCGGTTGAGGAGGTCAAGGGCGCCGTCGAAATGCGGCGGCGGAACGCGGAAACGCCGCAGCTTTCCTCCACCTTCGCCGTCGGCGAGGAAGCCGAGCAGGGCGCCGCCTCCGTCACGATCCGCGAAGTGGGCAAAATGCTTGCGCCGGTCGAGACCGGCACGTTCCAGCGCGGCCAGACCATCCGGCTGGACGCCGTCGTACGCACGCGCAAGATCGGCCATTTCTTCCCCGCCGGCACCGTCGATGCGTTCGACGTTTGGCTCGAATTACAAGCCCGCGACGCCACGGGCCGCATCATTTTCTGGAGCGGAAAAGTGGAAGACAACAACTGCGGACCGGTGGAGCGGGGAGCGCACTTCTACCGCTCGTATCAGCTCGACGGCGAAGGCAACATGATCAACAAGCGGAACGCGTTTCAAACGCGCAGCGTTCTCTATGTTCGTCTCATCCCGCCCGGCGCCGCGGATGTCGCGCACTTCCGGCTGCACATCCCCAAGGACGCCCAGGGGCCCATCACCGTCACGGCGAAGCTGAATTACCGCAAGTTTTCGCACTACTACACGCAATTCGCCTACGCCGGCCAGCCAAAGACGAATGACCCGAAGCTTGTATCGACCAGTTTCGACAACCGCGAATTCAGCTTTGACCCCGCAAACATCCCCGCCAACGTTTCCGGAAAAATCAAGGGTCGCATCCCGGTTCTGCCGGTGATTACGCTGGCTCAGGCTGAAACGCGCCTGAACATCAGCGACGCGCCCGTGAACTGGACGCCGGTCGTCCGCAAGGCGGATCGCGAGCGCTGGAACGACTGGGGCATTGGCCTCCTGCTCCAGGGCGATCTGAAGGGCGCCGAATTCGCCTTCAAGAAGGTGACCGAAGCGGAGCCCGAATACGCTGATGGCTGGCTGAACGTCGCCCGTGCGCTCATCCAGGAAGGCGAGACCGACGCCGCGCGGCCGTACATCGAGCGGTCGCTGGCCATCAATGACAAGCTGGGGCGTACATGGTTTTTCAACGCCATGATCCAGAAGGCCGACGGCGATTACGATGGCGCGCTGGACAGTCTGCGCAAGACCGCGGCGCTTTATCCCCGCGACCGCGTGGTGTGGAACCAGATCGGCCGGATCGAGTTTCTCAAGCGCAACTATCGCGCCGCCGAAGCAGCCCTGCTGAATGTTCTCAGCGTTGATCCCGAGGACTTACAGGCGCACTACACGCTCATGCTGGTTTATCGCGGGCTGGGCATGCTGGACCGCGCTGAACGCGAACAAAAGCTGTTCCTGCGATTCAAGGCCGACGAGTCCTCGCAGGCTATTACCGCAAAGCCGCGCATAATCAACGTCGAGGACAACAACGAACGGCAGCCGATTCACGACCACGAGTCCGTTCCGCTCGACCCGGCGCCCGCTCGCCGCGCAGCCGGAATTTCGATTGGAGGTTCGCATTGAGACAAGCGCTCCCTGCGGCGCTCAGCCTCATGGTGATCGGCGCCGCCACGCAGCCGCTCGCGCCTGTGCGGTTCACCGACGTCACCGCCCAATCGGGCATCCGCTTCGTACATAACGCCGGCAAGTCCGGCAAGAAATATCTGCCCGAAACGATGGGCTCGGGCGTGGTTGCGTTCGACGCCGACGGCGACGGCTGGACCGATATCCTCTTCATTAACTCGAAAGACTGGAGTCCGCGTGGAAGACGTTCCACTGCCGCCCTGTACCGGAACAACCGCAATGGAACGTTCACAGACATCACTCACGGCAGCGGCCTCGATATCAGCATCTACGGCCTAGGCGGCTCGGCGGGCGATTATGATAACGATGGCCGCGACGACGTGTATGTCACAGCGCTTGAGGGCGATCACCTGTTCCACAATGAGGGCGGCGGCAAGTTCCGCGACGTCACGGCGCAATCCGGCATTCACAACGCCAATTTCGCAGCAAGTTCAGCGTGGCTGGATTTCGATCGGGACGGCAAGCTCGACCTCTTCGTCGCCAATTACGTGCAATGGACGCAGAAAGGCGATCTATGGTGCTCCCTCGACGGGGCGACGAAGTCCTACTGCACGCCTGAGTCGTACAAAGGGACTTCGTCCAAGCTTTACCGGAATCTCGGCAACGGCAAATTTGAGGACGTCACCCAGCGCGCAGGGCTTGGCGACGCCACCAGTAAATCGCTCGGCGTCGCCATATTCGATTACAACAACGACGGCTGGCCGGACATTTTCGTGGCTAACGACACGCAGCCGAACAAGCTCTACCGCAACAACAGGAACGGCACTTTCAGCGAAGAGGCCGTGTCAGCCGGCGTGGCCTTCGGCGAAGATGGCGTGGCCCGCGGCGCGATGGGAACTGACGCCGCCGATTATGACCGCTCCGGCCGCGCGCACCTGCTGGTGGGTAACTTCTCGAACCAGATGCTCGGTCTGTATCACAACGAAGGCAACGGGCTGTTCGTTGACGAGGCGCCGCGGTCCACGGTGGGCCGGTCCAGCCTGCTGTCGTTGACGTTTGGGCTCTTTTTCTTTGACTATGATCTCGACGGCTGGCCGGACATCTTCGCCGCCAACGGCCATATCGACGAGGAGATTGGGCGCGTGCAGCCGAAAGTGCACTATCAGCAGTGTCCGCTGCTGTTCCACAATCTGGGCAAAGGCCGATTTGAAGATGTTACCCAACAGCAGCCGCCCGAATTTCAGCGCCCGATCGTGGCTCGCGGCGCGGCCTATGCGGATTTCGACCATGACGGCGATCTCGATATCGTGCTCAGCACCAACAACGGCCCCGCCTATCTGTTTCGCAACGACGGCGGCAACCGCAATCACTGGCTTCACTTGAGACTCGTTGGGACCCGATCCAACCGCGACGGAATCGGCGCGAAAGTCACGGTGGAATCGTCCGGAGGACGGCAATCGCAAATGGTCCATAGCGGATCGAGCTACTGTTCGCAAAGCGAGCTCGCCCTGACCTTCGGCCTCGGCCGCGACTCGAAAGCAAGTACGATTAATATCGAGTGGCCGAGCGGCGTCAGGCAGCGCCTTACGAACGTTCCGGCCGGCCAGTACCTGACGATTCAGGAATCATCCCAATGACGCCAAAGATACCGATCGCCGCCATTACGGACGAATTTTCACCGGACCTTGCCATCGCGCTGGATGCCATGTCGAAGATCGGCATGCGCGGCGCCGAGTTGCGGGTAATCGGCGGCAAAAACATTCTCGACCTGACTGATGACGAGCTGAAATCCGCCAAGGAGATCCTCGATTCCAAGCGGTTCGAGGTCATTTCCATCGCCTCGCCGCTGCTGAAATGCGTACATCCCGACATGGCCGAAGTGGATACGCGTTTTCAACAGGATGTGTTTGCGTCCAAACACACCTTCGAAGACCAGCCGCGTCTTGCGGAGACGGCGTTTCGAATCGCAAAGTTTTTCGGCGCGAGAATCGTACGCGTTTTCTCTTACTGGCGCACAGTTGAACCGGACCGCTGTTTCGATTGCATCGTACGGACGTTGGAAAAGCTCGCCAGCGAAGCGCGGCGGGAAGACGTCATCATAGGGCTGGAAAACGAGCACGCATGCAATGTTGCCACAGCGCTCGAAGCCGGCCGCATCCTGCGCGCCGTTTGCGATGAAGCCGTGCAGCTGGTCTGGGATCCCGCCAATGCATACGTCGCCGGCGAAGATCCCTTCCCTCACGGTTACGGCCTGCTGCCGAAGAACCGGATTATCCACGTTCACGCCAAGGATTGCCACATGGAGGACGGACACCGCCCTGTCTGGGGCCCGCTCGGCACGCGGCGCATCGATTGGAAGGGGCAAATCGCTGCGCTGCTCAACGACGGCTATAAAGGCTGGATCAGCCTCGAGACGCACTGGCCCGGGCCGGGAGGCGACAAACTTGAAGCATCAACGATTTGCGGCTGGAATCTTCGCGGCTTGGCGGCCGCGTAGCGCCCTGGCCAGCCCTGACCCGGCCTCCCGCCGAGTCAGTTCGTTCTTGAACTCCAGTTAACGAAGTCCTGGTTAACTTTTCGTGGATTTCCGCGTTTATACGATTAGCGGATCAGTTCTGACACGAGAGCCTAACCATGAGCAAACGACTGTTCCGGACAGTGGGCATCGCCGTCCTCGCTGCCATTGCGCCCGTTGCTCCCGCAAAATCTTCGAAACCGAAGCGCCAGCCTGAAGAACGCCAGTTTCAGATCAAACTCTCGAAAAGTGAACAGATTCAGCATGCTTTGGACCGCCTGACGTTCGGACCGCGACCAGGCGATTTCGAAAAACTGCGACGGATGGGCGTGAAGAAATGGGTGGATCAGCAGCTACATCCGGAGCGCATCGCCGAAAACCCCGCGCTAGAGACGAAACTCGCGCCGCTCGCATCGCTCCGCATGACGCAGGAAGAAGCAGTGCGCCACTACCCGCCGCCGCAGCTCATAGCCGCCGTCGCAACGGGACGCCAGCCGCCGCCCGACGATCCCGTGGCGAGGCTCGCGGTGGAACGCCTGGTTCGGAAATATCGGGCGCGGAAGGGGGCGACCGGAAATGCCGCCCAAACCACCGACGACCTGGAGCCGGTCAAGCGACTGGATGAAGTGCTGACGGCGGAGCAACTGCAAATCCTAGCAAGAGGCGCGCCGGACCAGAAACGAGCATTGCTGGCGTCGCTGCCGGATTCGACGCTTGACGATGTCCTGGCCGCGCTGCCAAGAGCTCGGCGGCAGGAGCTTTTCAACTTCGCGCCTGTGGACACGCGCCGCAAAATCCTGCTGATGAACGCTCCGCAGGCGGTAATCAACTACGATTTATCGGATGCTAAGCTGTACCGCGCCATCTACAGCAATCGACAGCTCGAGGAATTGCTGGTCGACTTCTGGTACAACCACTTCAATGTTTTTCTGGATAAGGGCGCGGATCGTTTCCTGACGCCGTCCTATGAGCGCGACGCCATCCGGCCCTACGTTCTGGGACGCTTTCGGAACATGCTCGAAGCCACGGCCAAGAGTCCGGCCATGTTGTTCTACCTGGACAACTGGCAATCCGTCGGGGCGAACGCCGCCGTGAACGCGCGCCGCGCCTCCCGGGGTCGCCGCGGACTGAACGAAAATTATGCGCGCGAGCTGATGGAGCTGCACACCCTTGGCGTGGATGGTGGATACACGCAGAAGGACGTGACCGAGGTGGCGCGCTGCTTCACTGGTTGGACCATCAAGGCGCCCCGCCAGGGCGGAGGCTTCGAATACAACGACCGCATGCACGACAAGGGAGAAAAGATCGTGCTCGGCGTGAGAATTCCTGCGGGGGGCGGAATCGAGGATGGGGAAAAGGTGCTGGATATTCTCGCGCATCACCCGTCGACGGCGCGATTCATCTCCAAGGAGCTGGCCCAGCGCTTCGTTGCGGACAATCCGCCGGCGACGCTCATCGACCGCATGGCGCAACGGTTCATTGCGACCGATGGAGACCTCCGGGAGGTGATGCGTGCGATGCTCACTTCCAGGGAATTCTGGTCTCGCGGCGCCTATCATGCGAAGGTGAAAACGCCCTTCGAGATGGTGGTGAGCGCCATTCGCGCGCTGAATGCTGACGTCGACGAGGCCTTTCCGCTGGCGCAACGCATCGCGCAGCTTGGTGAACCGCTCTACCGCAAGCTGGAGCCCACCGGATACAAGAGCAACAACGCCGAGTGGGTGAATTCGGCGGCGCTGCTGGCCAGAATGAACTTCGGACTGGCGCTGGCGCAGAACCGGATCGTGGGCGTGCGAGTGGATGCTTCGCGGCTGAACGGTGATCCGGCGCAAATCGCCCGCGAGATCCTCTTCCGCGACGTCTCGCCGCAAACGATTACGGCGCTGGAGAAAGCGCTCGAACAGCAACAGGCCAAACAGAAACAGCCGCTGAGCCCCGCGCTCGTGGCTGGGCTGGTAATCGGCTCGCCCGATTTTCAACGGAGGTAGCCGCAATGATCTCGCGACGCGTATTTTTGAAAAATTCGGCGGTGGCGATGTTTGGCGCAGGCGTCGCGCCCGCCTGGCTTTCCCGCGCCCTCTACGCCGTGGACGCCCCCAGCCCGCGCAAGAAGATTCTGGTGACGATTTTCCAGCGCGGCGCGGTTGACGGCCTCAACGTGGTGGCGCCATTCGGCGAAAAGCGCTATTACGACTTGCGGCCCACTATCGCCGTTCCAAAGCCCGACGGCACGCCGGACTCGGCGATCGATCTGGACGGCTTTTTTGGACTGCACCCTTCGCTGGGGCCGCTCCAGGAGATCTTCACGGCGGGGCATCTGGCCATCGTTGAAGCGGTTGGATCTCCGGACCCGACGCGGTCCCATTTTGACGCTCAGGACTATATGGAATCGGGCACGCCTGGGCGGAAGGCCACAGCCGACGGCTGGCTGAACCGCGCGCTGCCGCCGGTCCGCGGGCGAGTCTCGCCAGTGCGCGCCGTCGCTGCGGGCGCGGCGCTCCCGCGAGCCCTGCGCGGACGCAATGAGAGCATTGCGGTGGACAACCTCGATTCCTTTCAAATCCGCGACGCGCGCTCATCCACTGCGTTCGAAAGCATGTACGCGTCCACCATCGATACGGTGTTGAACGGCGCCGGGCGGGAGACCTTCGACGCCGTGAAGATTTTGCAGTCCATACAGAAACGGCCATATGCTCCCTCCCCGGGCGCCGCGTATACGCGCACCCGCTTCGGAACGAGCATGGAGCAGATCGCCCGCCTGATCAAAGCCGACGTCGGTCTCGAAGTTGCGTTCGCCGATGTGGGCGGTTGGGACACGCACGTCAACGAGGTTGGGGCGAAGGCGTCCGCCGGGCAGTTGCCCAACCTGCTTGCCGACTTCGGAAAAAATCTCGCCGCCTTCTATCGCGACCTGGGCGATCGCATGGCCGATGTGGTCGTGGTCACGATGTCGGAGTTCGGCAGGACGGCGAAAGAGAACGGGAATCGGGGCACGGATCACGGCCATGCCAATATCATGTTCGTCCTGGGGGGCGCCGTGCGCGGCGGAAAAGTGTACGGCGACTGGCCGGGACTCGACGAGGAGCAGCTCTACGAGGGTCGCGACCTGAATCTGACGACAGATTTCCGGGATGTGCTGGGGGAGCTCGTAACCGCGCACCTTGGCAACCGCGATCTGAATCATGTATTCCCCGGATACTCGAATCCGCGGTTCCTAGGACTCATCGGATGAGAGGCGGGACGGAAGCCCGCTCACTTTAAAATAAGTGCATGCGCGACCTTGCGGGCCGCGCGCTCGACCGGGCTCTGCGCAATGGCGTCGCCTACGCCGACGTCCGCGTCATCGAGTCCCGCGAGCGCCACCTTTCGACCAAGAACGGCAAAATCGGCCATATCTCTGCGAACGAATCGGCCGGAGTTGGCATTCGCGTGATCGCGGCAGGCTGTTGGGGTTTTGCCGCAACCGACGACCTGACTTCGGAAGGATTGGAGCGCGCCGCTGCGCTCGCCATCGCGATCGCACGCTCCGGCGCCGCGGCCAAAAAAGCCGATGTCCAGCTCGCTCCCGAGAATGCTTATCAAATTACATGGTCAAGCCCCACCGTGGTGGACCCGTTTGCGATCTCCATCGATCAACAGATCGGACTGCTGTTGCAGGTCGACGCGGAGTTGCGGCGGAACCCGGGCGTCACGCTGTCTGAAGCCTCGATGGACTTTGTTCGGTCGCGGCAGGTGTTTGCATCCTCGCTCGGCAGCCTCATCGATCAGACGCGTACAACATCGGGGTGTGGCTTCTGTGCGTATGCCTATCAGGACGACGCGATTCAAAAGCGTTCGTATCCAAACTCCTTCGGCGGGCAATTTCAGCTCAAGGGCTATGAGCTGGTGCAGGAATTGGATCTTCCGGGCAATGCGGCGCGTATCGCGGAACAGGCTGTGGCGTTACATTCCGCCGATCAATGCCCTGAGGGCGAATTCCATCTGATTCTGGACAGCAGCCAGCTGGGCTTGCAAATTCACGAGTCGATCGGGCATCCGATCGAGCTCGACCGCGTCCTGGGCTCGGAGGCGAATTACGCTGGAACGAGCTTCCTTACGCTCGACAAGCTGAACCGCCTGCGATACGGGTCGGAGCTCGTCAATGTGGTGTGCGATGCGCGTCTCGAGCACGGGCCGGGACTCGGGACGTTTGCGTTTGATGATGAAGGCGTTCCGGCCCAGTGCACGCCCATCATTCAGGACGGTCAGTTTGTGGGATACATGACCTCGCGCGAAACCGCCGCCGCCATCGGCCAGCCGCGCTCAAACGGCACAATGCGCGCGGACGGTTGGGCTCGGATTCCCCTCATCCGCATGACCAATGTCAGCCTGCTGCCCGGCCGCCAGACTCTCGATGAGGTTTTCGACGTCGACCACGCTATCTACATGGAAACAAACCGGAGCTGGTCCATTGACGATAAGCGCTACAATTTCCAGTTTGGCTGTGAAATCGCCTGGGAGATTCGCAACGGCCGGCGCGTGCGCATGCTGAAAAATCCCACCTATAGCGGTATTACGACCAATTTCTGGAATGCGTGCGATGCGATCGCCAATCGCGATCACTGGACGCTGTGGGGCGTTCCGAACTGCGGGAAAGGGCAGCCGGAGCAGGTGATCGGGACCGGGCACGGCGCCAGCCCGGCGCGATTTCGCAATATCCGCATCGGAGCCGGATATGCCGGGTAGCTCTGTCGAATCAGATCTGCTCACGCGCAAGGACTGCGAGCAGACGTTTCACTATGCGCAGCAGGCGGCGCGCGAGCGCGGCGTGACCGCGATTGAGCTCCTGCTCGAGGCTTCTTCGCACGCACTCACGCGGTTTGCGAACAACGCCATTCATCAGAACGTCGCCGAACAGAGCCGGCGGGCTTCGGTTCGCGTCATCGTCGACGGCCGCACCGCGCGCGCTGCAACGAACCGTTTGGACCGCGATTCACTCTCAAGAGCCGTGGACCAGGCCATCGAGGTCGCCAAATCTTTGGAATTCGACCCGGATCTGCTGCCCTTGGCTGAACCCAGGGCCATTGCGGACTGCAACCGTTTCTTCGCGTCGACGGCGGAATGTTCACCTGAGGAGCGCGCGCGCGTCGTGGCGGAGGCCATTGGCGTGGTGGAATCCGCAGGACAAACAACGGCGGGCGCCTATTCGACTGCGCAAACCACAGAAGCGATTCTGAACAGCCGCGGCGTATTCGCATATCATAGCGAAACGCTCGCGCGCTTCTCGATAACAGCCATGACGGCGGACAGTTCCGGATGGGCCAAGGCGTCCTCGCCGGATCGTTTGGCGTTCGATCCGCTCGAACTGGCGCGCCGGGCTGCATTAAAGGCTGAGTTGTCGCGCGCGCCGCGGGAAATTATGCCGGGCCGTTATACCGTCATCCTGGAGCCGGCTGCGGTGCTGGATCTTGTCGGCCAGATGTTCGGCGATTTCAGCGCGACAGCCCTGGAGGACCGGCGCAGTTTCCTGGCCGGCCGATTAAACCAAAAGCTCTTCGGCGAAAACATCAACATTTCCGACGATGTGTATCATCCGCTCCAGGCCGGACCCGCGTTTGATGGCGAAGGCGTGCCGCGCCGGCGGCTGGCGCTGGTTGAGAACGGAGTTCCGCGCGAGGTGGCGTATTCGCGCGCCGCCGCGCGTCGCGCGGGCGTGGAGCCGACCGGCCATGGCTTCCCTGTTCCAAACGAGTTCGGCGAAGCGCCGGTGAACATCGTCATGCAAGGCGGAGACGCGACCATTGATGACATCATCGCGTCCACGGACCATGGCATTTTGGTCACGCGGCTGTGGTATATCCGCGAGGTGGATCCGTTTGAAAAGATCATGACGGGGATGACGCGGGACAGCACATTTCTGATCGAGGCCGGCCGTGTTGCCTGCGGAGTTCGCAATTTCCGGTTTAATCAGAGCCTGATCGAGTTGCTGAACAACGTCGATCTGATGATGCCAGCGGAGCGCGCCGCGGGCGAGGAGGCCTTCGATATGGTTGCGCCCGGCCTGCGCGCCCGCAATTTCAATTTCACTGAAGTAACCAGATTTTGATGCGTTAACATCGAATTAGAACGCGGCTATGGCGGCCCACCATCACCATCATCACCCAGGAGAGGCGACGGCCAAAGTTCTCGGTTGGTCGCTTGCGGCAACGGCAGCCTTCGTGATCATCGAGGCCATCGCCGGAGTACAAGCTCATTCTCTCGCTCTGCTCTCTGACGCCGGTCACAACTTTACGGACGCGCTGGCGCTGGGCTTGGCGGCGTTTGGTTTCTACCTGCAATCCAAACCGGCGGATTCAGTGAAAACCTACGGATATCAGCGCGCGGGCGTGCTCGCCGCCTTCGTCAACGCTCTGACATTGATCGCGCTGTCCGGATTCATCTTCTGGGAGAGCTACGAGCGCCTCGTGGCGCCGCGAGCCGTTAAAGAATCCACGATGATTTGGGTGGCGGCGGCAGGACTTGCCGTAAATGCGGCGATCATGTTCGGATTGCAGCGAGACAAGCGCTCGGACATCAACATCCGCGCCGCCTGGGTGCATATGCTGGGGGATGCGCTGGGTTCTGTGGCGATCATCGCCGGCGCGGTGGTCATCCGGTATACCGGATGGCTGCGCGTCGATCCGGCGCTTTCGATCCTGATCGGCGGTCTGATCATCTGGACAGCGCGGGATATCATTAAGGAGTCCCTGAACATTTTGCTGGAAGGTACGCCGGCAGGGATGCACTATCACGACGTCATCTCGGCCATGAGATCGGTGGAAGGCGTGATGGACGTGCATGATCTCCATATCTGGACGCTCGGATCGAATGCGCATGCCTTGAGCTGCCATGTTCTCATCGAAGATCAGCCGCCCTCATCGAGCGAATTCATCCTGGCTCGCATCAACAGGTTGTTACACGACCGTTTCCATATCCACCACACTACTGTGCAGTTTGAGCACACTAACTGCACCCTGGCGGGGGCGGGATGCTGCCTGGCCGCGGATGAGCGCCGATAAACGCCGCGAATGTTTCTGACCGGGCGATGCGCGTTGAGCCCTGCCAGACGCGGATAACCATCCAAGCAACCGCTTGATGCATCGAGAGATGTCGTACTGCGAGCGGATCGGCGCAGGTCAACCCGCTTCCCCGCATAGGCCCGCCGGTGACGATCATTGTCGGCATTTGAAGAAGGCAGGGAGTCGTACTGAACGATTTTCTATGAGGCATGAGACGTGCACTTACTCCGCAGAACGCGCGCTCCGAGACCTGTTTGGAGGAGTCCGCGCCGAAGTATGTGCGACACTCTGATGGCAAGCCCGGTCACTATTCGCCTCAAATCCTGCAAGGTGCGGCGTTCCTCTGAGTTTGTTTTTTGGCTGACAATTTTGCGCCGTGCGGATCATGATCCTGCAACTCGCTGGCTTCTGCTGACGTCCATCTGCCTTGATATACTTTAGGTTATCTGCTTCAAAAATAAGCCCGTGATGAAGTATTTCGCACCCCTATTCGTGTATGTTGTGGCGTGTTCCGCGGCCGCGCCCGGCGTCTACAGTACGCAACAGGCGGCGCGAATGACGATCGGTCAACCCACCTTTACCGATCAATATCCAGGCGCCTCGGATCGCCTGCTCGGCGCGGTGGGGGGAGTCGCATACGCTAATGACACGCTGTTCGTGGCCGACGCGACGCGCGTCGGCGGTGCGACGCCGATCAACCGCCGCGTGATGATCTACCGCAATATCTCTACAAAGTTTCCTGCGCCAACCGCTTCGATCCCGGTGAATACGTCACGGTGCCCGGTTTGCACCGGCCAGAATGATTTCCCCAGCGCCGCTGACGTCGTCCTCGGACAACCCGATTTCACGACCACCGATCCGGGCCTCAGCCAGTCGCTAATGCGGCTGCCGACGGCCGTCGCCAGCGACGGCAGAATTCTTGCGGTAGCCGACACCGAGAACAACCGTGTGATGATCTGGAAATCCATTCCAACCACGAACGCAGCGCCCGCCGACATCGTTCTGGGGCAGAAGGATTTCAACACGGTTCAGCAGCCCATTGTGGTTACCGCCAGCAGCTTCCGCGGCCCGCAGGGCGTCTGGATCCAGGACAACAGGCTATTTGTAGCGGACACGCAGAACCATCGCGTTCTCATCTGGAATTCCATCCCGACGCAGAACAATCAGCCGGCCGATATCGTGTTGGGCGAGCCGAACTTTACAACAGCTCCTGAGCCAGACTTGACCAAGTTCACAACCACGGCTCACGCGAACACGATGGTCAATCCGGTTTCGGTGACGAGCGATGGCGTCCGCCTTTTTGTGACCGATCTTGGCTATCATCGGGTGCTCATCTGGAATTCTATCCCGACGCAGAACCAGCAGCCTGCGGACGTCGTGGTCGGAGAGCCAGACATGGACTCGACCATCGAAGGCGGCAACGACGTCAAGAAAATGTGCGCTTCCAACGGGACGGATAGCAACGGCAATCCTACCTATCCGGCACGCTGCGCCGCGACGTTGAGCTATCCGCGCTTCGCGCTGTCCGACGGTCAGCGATTGTACATCGCTGATGGCGGCAACGATCGGGTTCTCATCTTTAATTCCATTCCCGTCACCAACGGCGCATCGGCAGATATTGTTCTGGGCCAGCCGGACATGGTTTCCGACATTATCACGGACAAAGAAGATATCTTCACTCCTAACCTGCAGCGATCGAGCGCGGATACGATCCGTACGCCCACCTCGCTTGCCTGGGACGGAACCAATCTGTACGTCACAGACCCGTATGACCGGCGTGTGCTCGTGTTTACGCCGGCGGCCAGTCTGGTTCCGCCCGACGGGGTCCGCAACGCCGCCAGTCTTGCCGTGTACGCCGTGGGCTCGATTGTCTTCACTCAGGCCCCGAAGTCTGGCGACAAGCTGACGATCACCATCACAGGTCCGAACCAGTCCACTGGAACGGATTACTCGTATACGGCGCAGGCCAACGACGGCATTCCCGAAATGATTAAGGGAATCGTTGATGCGATTAACGCCGGCAACGGCGATCCCTATGTGTTCGCGATTGCGGACACGCCCGCGAATGCAATCAAGCTAACGGCTCGCGCGCCCGGCGCGGCGGGGAACAACATCACGCTCTCCTACTCGACCTCGGACGGCGCCCAGGTTGCAGTGACTACAACAAATCCGAGCGGCGGCCAAAACGCCGCGACGATCGGTCCGGGAACGATTGTGTCGATTCTCGGCACGAATCTGAGCGACAGCACGGCGGCCGCGCCGGCGAACGCCAACCCGCTGCCCACGGAGCTCGCGGACACGCAAGTTTACTTTGATGGAATTCAGGCGCCGTTGCTCTTTGTCTCTCCAACGCAAATCAACGCGCAGGTCCCTTGGGAGGTTCTGGATGCAACCAGCATCTCCGCGTGGGTGCGAACGAAGCACGCGGACGGCTCCGTAACCGTGTCCAACGCGGTCGGAGTGCCCGTTGCGCCGCAGAATCCGGGAATCTACGCCGAGAGCGGCAACGATCCACGTCCGGCGATCGCGTTTCACTTTAGCAGCAACGCCACAGCCAGCGTACAGGTGGACGGAACAATTAAAGCCGGCGACACCGGCACGGTGACGATCGAGGATCGCAGCTACACGTACACCGTGCAGGATGGCGACACATTGCAGACGGTTCGCGACGCTCTGGTAGCGATGATCAATGCAAACCCTGACGAAAAGGTCACGGCCCAGGCGGCGGCCACGACCTTCACCCGTATTCTTCTCATCGCCAAGCTTCCGGGCGATGCGGGCAACGGAATCCCGATCTCGGCCAGTAACAGCGCCAACGCCAACCTGATCCTGACCGTTTCACAGCCAAGCCTCTGCTGCGCCTCGCAGGGAGGATCGCGCATCACGCCGGACAATCCGGCAGTTCCCGGTGAAATGATTGTCGTGTATGCCACCGGGCTCGGCCTGGTTAAGCCTGAAGAAGCGAAACAGGGCTTGCGGACAGGCTACCAGTACGATGGTCCTGCGCAGAACGATCCCTACAACTTTGTCTCAGCCCTGGCCGGAGGAAAGACCGCAAACGTAATTTCTGCCGGCGCGCTGCCAGGGGCGGTGGGAACCTACAAGGTCGTGCTCGAGTTGAACAGCGGTCTGACGACGGACCCGGCGGCGCAACTGACGATTGCCCAGGATATTTACGTCAGCAATATTGTGACGATTCCCGTCTATAGTCCGAATCCGCAGCAATAGGCGGACCGACCTGGCGCCCCGGTCAGCGCGCCCGTTTCAGACAAGCTGCCCGGGCGCTATTCGGACAAGCTCCACGCGCCAAGGTGCGCGCTGATTATCCAGGAAGATCGCGAGGTTTCGCGCCCCCGGCTCGGCTGCCGACGGCGTGAGCAGCGCTTCGATCCCGCTCTCCCACGCTCGCAGACCGATTTCCTGGGTGACAGCGTAGTTGGCGTCAATCAGTTGTTCCCACGCAATTCCAGCTTTGCGCAGCAGCTTTCGGTTGGTCAGATCCACCACCCGGCTCAGCCGCAGCCGGAGGGACGCCTCGACAAAGCCGCCCACCGGCGTGGCTGTAAAATATCGCGCCAGTTCACGGCGCGCTGTCTCTCTGGAAAGAGACGTATAGAGAGCGCCGAAATAGCCGCGAATATTATAGCGGGCGCCGTGCTGAAATGAACCACGCATGGACACCATACTGCCGCTGTGACGGGCTGGACACAGGCGGTAAACGGCGCCGGAAAACTTCATCACAGGAGCTGCCTGGAAGAAGGCGCGCAGATCAGGCATCAGGCCGGAATGCCCCAGCTCATCCGGCCAATAACATCAAGAACACGGTCCAAACCGCCGTCATCGGCCATAACATCGAGCGGACGGCGGTTCTCCAGCACGGGCAAGGGCTGTTTGAGCCAATGCACGGCGTCCTCGACGGTGAACAAGTCCGTGAGCTGACGCCAGATGCGATGCAGCTTTTCCTCCCGCTGCGCCTCGAGCGGCCGCGGCGCTTTCCGCAGGGCCTGGCGACGCTCAACCGTGCGTGGATGCACGCCCAGAATGCGCGCCACCTCGGCAATGCCCAAGGCCTGTTCGACTGAAGTGCTGGCGCCGCAAGGGATCGTGGCCATCGCTTTCACGATGGCACATCCCACGGCAGATGTCAAGACAAATGCCGCCGTTATGCGACGGCTTCCGCGGTCTCCTCGCGTTCGAAAGCGCGCTGGCGCAAACGGCGCTCGAATTCCGCCAGCTCGGCTTCGATCTTCCGTTCGATGGCGCGCCGCTTGATGATGTCCTCACGGTACCGGCGCAGGAAATAGTCAATAGTCTCTACGCGGATTTTGATCGAACCGGAGGGTTTGTTCTCATCCAGATCCTTGAAGCAGAAGTAGGGTGTGCCGCTTCTCTCGATGATGCCCTCGATAACTCCGTAAATCGGCGCGTCGTGGCCGCACTTAAAGCTGGACATCTCGAGCGCAACCAGGTTCGGATGCCGGGCCGTGAACTTGGCCGCCCAGACCTTCGTGTTGGTACTGGCGGAGTAGGAATTCTTCCATACGTCGGAAATCTCTAGCGGGCTCTGAATGACACCCGCACGGACCTCTTCGCCGAACAATCGCTCCAGCAGATCCTCATCGTAGGGTAGCGTGCTTTGAGAGAAGATCGGGTAACCGAGCTTCTGAAACTCGTCCAGAATCTCGTGATTCAAGCCCGGATCGTGGTGGTATGGACGCGCCAGCATGACGATGCCGATACGGTCCTCCCGCTCCAGCTGATCGAGAACTTCGCGGGCGCGGCGCTGGATCTCACGCTCGTAATTTTCCAGTTGCTGAAACCCAACAGTAATGGCGCGATCGTTTTCTTCGTAGGACAACCCCAGATAATCCCGGAACGTTTCGAACATCTGCTGGGCGCACAGCGTGCGATTCGCGCAGTTCAGGATGGGATTCAGGTACCGAATGCCATGCTCGGCAAAAACGTCGGTCTCCTTGGTGAAGGCGGCTTTTACGGTCTCAGGCGTGGCGGTAACCGTGGGGCATGCGTTTGAGCCCTGAAGATTGACCAGCCTGGTGTGAAGCACGTCATACATGGGGAAGAAGATGACGTTCAGCGGCTTCTTCATGTGCTTCACCGTGATCAGATTGTGCACATGCGCAAGACCGATTTTGGCCGGGAAACAGGGATCGATTGCGCCACGGCTCGCCCCCGCCCGGTACAACTCGCTGCTGGTGTAGTCCGAGTAGACGATGTTCTCGGAGGGTATGCCCAACGCCTGGAAATATCCGTTAAATAACGGCGCGTAGATATAGGCGTTAAACACCCGGGGGATGCCGATGCGAAAATCCTTCCGCCCCTTCATCAGTTCCACCCGCCGCCTGGCCTGCTTTGTCCAGGCCATGGCGGGAATCGGGTCAGCCACCGATTTAACATCGCGAAAACGGAAGACTTCGCGCGAGGCGATTTCGACGAAATTCGGGTTGGCTGCCTTGATCGCGTCCAGTTCGCCTTTAATCTCCTTCATTTCGTCGACATCTTCCACCGTGCCCTTCTCGCACGTAGCAATGATCAGGCGCTGCTCGCCGACTCGCAGCGGAACCTTGGTCTTACGCTTCTGGAAATCCGGCTCGGGAAGCTTGACCGTCTCCGTCGAGCGGACCGACAGCTGCACCTGAACCAGAGGTTGCTTTTGCGCGTGTAAATCGATGGATTCGCGCGGCGCGACCGGCGTCATCGCGGGCGCGGGCGCGATCTCCGGCAGGCTGCCCGTCAGATCGACATCAATGAAGGTCCGCAGACAGTTGTTCTTGCAGAAATAACAGCGCGTTGCTTCATTGCGGGTTGTCCGGTACTTGATCGCGCGCACAGCGTCCAACCCGATAAACGAAGTCCGGTGGCCGTTGCGGTAAAGACGCAAAGCCTCGACGGCCGCTCCGATCGCGCCCGATTCTCCACAATGTTCATGCACAATAATTTCGGGCTGACGGTCCGCAGATCGGAAACTGGCGCGGATGAAATCGACTTCGGCCTTGACCACCGCCAGGTTGTTCTGTGTGCCGCCCTGGAGTACGAATCGCCAGCCGAGGTTCGCCAAGTTCGGAATGCTGGCGACGTATAGAAACACATTCTTCGGCAATACGGCGGCCAGTCCTGCCAGAATCTCTTCCGCGCGCCAGCCCTGGCGCTGGAAGTTGACGATGTCAGATTGCATGAAAACCGCGCAGCCATAGCCGAACATTGGCATCGCCTGCGCCGAGAACGCCTTTTCAGCGAACCCTTCAACGGGAATCCCGAAGGTTTCAGCGGTGGACTGCAAGAAATAGCCGTTTCCTGCCGAGCACTGCGTGTTGAGTTTGAAATCCTTGACGCGGCCGTTTTTCAATACAATCAGCTTGATGTCCTGGCCGCCCACATCAACGATTACATGCGGATCTTCATAGAAGCGCAGAGCCGATTCCGTATGGGCCACAGTCTCAACGAGCGCCACATCGGCATGTAAGACATCCTTGAGGATGTCTTTGGCATATCCGGTAGTGCCGACGCCAAGTATTTCCAGCTTGGCGCCCTGGTCCTCAACTTGAGCGCGAAGCTTATCGAACATCTGCTTCGTGTCTTCAATCGGGTTGCCGTTTGAAAGCTGGTAGGCTTTGCAGAGAATGTCGCCCTTTTCGTCGATCAGAGCGGCTTTTGTGGAGGTTGAGCCGCCGTCGACGCCAACAAAGCCAGCGACCGTCTGCCCCCGCTGGAATGTAGCCGGGATGAACTTTTTACGCCGGTACGCCTGCCTGAACGCCTCCAGCTCGTCTTTGGAAGTGACCAGTCCGCGGCCGCCCGATTTGGCCTTCTCCTCGGCGCGGCCGAAGTCGATGTAATAAACCAGCTTCTCCACGCCGGCATACCGGCCGACCTCCTCTTCTTCATCCTTGCCGAATTCGATCGCACCGAGCGCGGCGAAATATTGCGCATTCTGCGGAACCTTAATCAGGTCCTCCGGTTTCGCGCCTTCCGGGATTTCCACTTTCCGCTCTTTCCACATGCGCGGGATATTGGCCTGCCCAGCTTCGCGCATGCCGCGAATGAAGGTGTTGGGTCCGCCAAGCAGCAGAACATGAGGCCGCAGCGTGTGACCTCGCGTCAGCACGCTGAGGTTTTGCAAGACGATGGCTTCAAACAGCGACGCCATCAACTGATCAGGAGGCGTGCCTTCTTTCTGAAGGCCGTTAATATCGGTCTCGGCAAATACTCCGCATTTTCCAGCCACCTTGTGCAGCTTGATGCCGTGGTAGCCCTGGTTGCAAAGCTCCTCCGGGGGGATGCGGAGCTTGGCGTTAATTTTATCGATGACCGCGCCGGTGCCTCCCGCGCACTTGTCGTTCATCGAAGGGATTTTCTTCTTCCGCCCGCTCTCGGCGTCATCCTTGAAGACAATGATCTTCGCATCCTGACCGCCGAGTTCGATCACCGAGTAAACCTCGGGATGCATCTTCTCCACGGCGAGCGAAACGGCCGTCACCTCCTGAACGAATTTCGCGCCGATCAGATCCGCTAAACTCGTGCCGCCTGAACCGGTCATGAATACGCGGCAATTTTCTGGCGAAATCCCGACTTCCGATTCAATGCGGCGCGCGAATTCGAGCACCTTTTCCGGCTGTTTCGTTTCGTGCCGCTGGTAGTCCTGCCAGATGATCTTGTCCGTGGCGGTCTCGACCACACAGGCCTTTACGGTCGTGGATCCTACGTCGAGACCGACCATGTAGTCGGCTTTAAATGTTCCCATTGGCTCTCCGATGAACTCAAACTTCCCACTCTTCGACGTCCGCGGTTCAGCCGGGGGGCGGAACCGCGAACGCGAAATGAGCAGCCTCGCCTGACTCTTTCGCTGGCGCTAGGCCGCGCGAGACACGCGCACCCGTTTGCGCCGCCAAATGCTGGCATCGCGCCGCATGCGATCGCCGACATGCAAAACGAACTGCGCCGCCGTGCCGGCAACCCCCTCGACGTGGGGAACTTTGTAGAACGGACGCCGCAATTCGGGGTGCTCAGCGACATACGCCCGGATGTCGTCCAGCGACTGCCCGGTCTTTTTCAGGCACTGTTCGAATTCGAGCCGGGCCTTTGCTTTAGCTTCGCCGAGCGCCATCTGCACGCGGCTGTGCGCGTTCACCTCGCCTTCGCCGGAGGTCTCAATCGGCAGAAAGATCATATCTTTGTAGCGATTGATCACGGCTGATTGAGCGCCGTCGGATTGCGTGGATGGCATGCACCCGAAAGGCTTGAGCGCAAGGACCATGTGGCAAAGGTGATTGATCGTATAGTAGACGTTCTTGCCAACCTCCAGGTGCCCCTCGCCGCCCCGGGCATAGCGGTTGTAGAAGGGCGCGGCGAGCCGGTCCAGTTCGGGCTGCGGCACAAGTTCGTGCGTAATTCCGCCGAGCATCCGAATGACGCGGTGGTAAAAGTGTTCCCACAACACCTCCCCGGCGCGGAGTCCGAGCACCTTTTTGCGGTACTTCATCTCAATGGCGAAGCGCTTGCGGAAGTGATGCCACTCAATGTGCTGCGCGTAACCGTCCACCTTCTTCTGGCGCTGTGCATTGTACTTGGCCTGATACAGCAGATACGCCACCCAGGTGGCAATCGGCTCGACCAGAACCTGCGCTCCCTCGCGCTCCAGGAACCGGAACATGTTGAAATTTCCGTCTCCTTCCGTGGTCTGCGCCCAGAACTCGCCGGTGATTTTAACGATCGGTTTTACGCGGAGCCTGTCGACCTCGATAGCGTCCAGGCGCGCACGGCAGGCTTCGAGCGCTTCGATGTACGTCTTCCCGTACAAATGCTCACGAATCTTGCCGAGCGTATTGAGCGTGTTCTTCAGCTTCTTCTTTTCCGGACGCGACAGATATTCGCGCAACCAGCCGGATGTCGCCTCAAGTATTTCAAACGGGCGGCGTTCGCGAAGCATCCGGGCAAGCTCATCGACAGCTTCTTCGAAGACCCGATCCGTTTCACCCTTATGAACTTCATAGGGGCGAATCTGATGGATCAGATCCTGCATCGTGTCGCCCAGATGAAGGGCGTTCAACATGCCCATGCCGAAGTCGACGGTAAACTTCAGTCCAGGCTCGCCCGAGGCCGCCTTCACGCCCTCCTGCTGCTGGAACAGCAGAACGCGAAAACCGTCAAAACCCGCGTTCTGAAGTGCGAAGCGATACTCGGCTTCATACATGCCGAAGCGGCATGGTCCGCACGATCCGGCGGTAAAGAACACATAGTTGTTGATAATCTCCTCGCGCGACATGCCACTTCGCTCGAGGCCTTGCAAATACTGCACTAGATTGCCAACCGTGAAGTAAGTTGGATTACATTGTCCGTTGTTCCCGTATTCTTTGCCGAGTTGAAACGCCGCGACGTTCGGCGTCGGTATCATGACGCACTTATATCCGTTGCCCTGGAACACAGCCTGGATCAGCTTCTCATGTTTCCAGGTCAGTCCTCCAAACAGGATTGTTACGCGATCCCGCTCCTCGGCCTTGAAAGGCCGTTCAACGGGTTTGCGGAAGTGTTGAATTTGAACCAGCCCAGCCTCGCGGCGCAGGCGCGCACGTTCGGCGGCAAGAAGATCGGCAACGGTCGGATCATCGGTCAACAGGGCAGAGTTGTGGCTCTCCACGAAACCTCCTTCTTGAAATTGAATCGGTGTAGCTGGTGCGCGAGGGGTTTACGCGCGAGTCGGATGCTCGGGTATGCGATCGCAGCGATGTAGTTAACGGATAGCTTTCGGGGTAGCATCCCAGCCCCTCATAACCGCAACAACACGAGTCGCTTGAGGCAGCATACAACAAATTGCGGTTAACAAACAACGAAAAATATGGTTGGACACCGTTAACCTGTCAGCAGTCCCTCGTCGCTGTCGCTGCGCAGTTTTGTTTTTCAGCGCCGACTGTAGCCAGCTTGCGTTAAAGGCGGCGGCCAGCCTGCGCGAGCGCGCCATCCGGGCCGGTTTACAATCAAGTTTTGCGGTACTTTCTGAGCCGTCACATTCCGCAATTCAAACGCGTGCTGCTGGTCGAAAGCGGGTCGCGAACGCTGCTGGAACCGCTCATCCCGGGGCTGTACCAGACTGGGGGCGCGGGTACAAGAGTCGACTTGGTCACGTGTTTTAGCGGGGCGCCAAGTGCGTTGAACCCCGACAACAGCGTGGTGTTCCGAGTGGGAGATTACGGCGGCGGCGCCGGACGGGACAAGCTGCTGCGCGAGCTTGTGGGGCGCGGATACGACATCATGGGCATCATTTGCTCTGCCGAGCCTGTGATGACTAAATGGAAATGGTGGCTGGCCGCAAAAATTCCGGCAAAAGTTTTTATTCTTAACGAAAATGGCGACTATTTCTGGCTGGACTGGTCGCAGTGGCGCATCATCATCCATTTTGTTCTGTTCCGGGCTGGCTTGACGGGACCCGGCGCGGTTCCGGCCCTGATGCGCCTGCTTGTGTTTCCATTTACCCTGGCGTACCTGCTGGGCTTCGCCGCATGGGCGCATCTGAAGCGTGCGGTGCGATTGGCCGCGGCGAGGTGAAGCGGTGAGCGAGATGGAACCGGTTGGCCGCGTTTTCCTGGTAGGCGCCGGCCCGGGAGATCCGGAGCTGATCACCCTCAAGGGCCGCCGCGTTCTGGAGCGCGCCGAATGTGTTCTGTACGATAACCTGGCGCCGCACGAACTGCTGGACCTGGCGCCCGCGCCGGCCGAACGAATCTACGTCGGCAAGAAAAAATCGGATCACGCCTGCTCGCAGGACGAGATCTGCGCCATGATGATCGATCGCGCACGGCAGGGCCGCGTCGTGGTGCGTCTCAAGGGTGGAGACCCATTCATTTTCGGACGCGGCGGCGAGGAACTCGATGCTCTGTTTGAGGCCGGCATCCCTTTTGAAGTCGTCCCCGGCGTCACTTCGGCTCTGGGCGTTGCCGCATACTCCGGCATTCCGCTGACGCATCGCGAGCACACGTCTGCGGTCACCTTCGTGACAGGGCACAATCCAGATCAGATCGATTGGGGACGGATCGGCGCAGCGGAAACAGTCGTAATCTTCATGGGCCTGACGACCTTTGGCGAGATCGCCCGCCGGATGATCGAGCACGGGCGATCTGCTGCGACGCCGGCCGTCGCCGTTCGTTGGGGCACGCGACCGGAGCAGGAAACGGTTGTCGGAACGCTCGGGAATCTGGCGGAGCGTATTGCCGCGCATGGCATGAAGCCGCCGGCCACGATCATTGCCGGCGAGGTGGTGGCGCTTCGTGAGCGGTTCAACTGGTTTGAGCGGCTGCCGCTCTTCGGGCGTCGAATTGTGATCACGCGGGACCGCAGCCAGGCAGGCGATGTCGCGGCGCAGCTCCGGGCGCTTGGCGCGGAGGCCATCGAGCTTCCCACCATCGAGTTGCGGCCGCCTGCGGATCCCCGCCCCCTGGCGAACGCCATCGAGCGCTTGGAATGCTATGACTGGCTGATCTTTACGAGTGCGAATGGAGTTCGGTTCTTCGTGCAGGCGCTCGACCGTTCCAGACGCGATCTCCGTGCGCTCCGCGCCCGAATTTGTGCGATTGGCCCAGCCACGCGGCGCAGCATCGAAGCGCTCCACTTAAAGGTGGACCTGATGCCCGACGAATACGTGGCCGAGAGCGTGGTGGCCGCATTTTCCGGGATGGAGCTTGGCGGAAAGCGCGTCCTGTTGCCGCGCGCAGCGGTCGCGCGCGATGTTGTGCCAAAGGAGCTGGCCAGACTCGGCGCCCAGGTCGAAGTCGTGGAGGCGTACCGCACCGTGGTTCCCGAAGACGCGGCGCCGCGCGCGCACGCGATCTTCGGCGCGCAACGAAAGCCGGACTGGATTATGTTTACCAGCTCGTCGACGGTGCGGAATTTCATGAGCATCGCCCCGGAGCATGCGCTGAGCGGCGTGCGCATCGCCTCGATCGGTCCGGTCACAAGTGAAGCGATCCGAAGCTACGGGTTGGAGCCCGACGCCCAGGCGGAGCGGTATACAAGCGAGGGGCTCCTGACGGCCATCGCGCAAGCGTCCGGGAGGTAGGCCTGGGCGCCGAACACAAGGTGTTTTTGCTCTCGCCGGCAAATGCCGGGGGCGCACGGGCGCAGATGGTATTGCGAGAGCAGGCGCAGTTTCCGCTCGCCCGCCAGTTGCGGCGCGAAGGATTGCCGCTCGGCGTAGTGTTCAGCTTCGTAAGCGGTCTCTATTTTCGCGGGAAACTGGCCTATGCGGAGGCGTTCGCCGCGCCGCCGCCGAGAACCCCCGGGGCGCTGGTCATTACGCAAAATCGCGGACTGTTGCCTCCGGACACGGTGGTGACCATAGAGGACCTGCGGCAGATGGCGTCCACGCCGATCGACAGGGCCGATCCTCGTTATCGCGATCCTCTGGCGCGCGACGCTCGGCTCCTGGCGGCCGCCTTGCCGCGCGACTGCGCGATCGTGTTGTTAGGAAGCGTCGCCACCACCAAGTACCTCGAACCGCTGCTGGAGGCGTTTGGCCGCCGGCTTTTGTTCCCGATGGAGTTCGTCGGCAGAGGCGATATGAGCCGAGGCGGGCTGATGCTTCGCTGCGCCCGCGCAGGATCAGAGCTGACCTATGTGCCGGCGTTGGGCGCGGTCCGGCGCGGCCGGCGCCCTCCCAAGCTCCCCAAGCTGAGTCGCACGGAGTGACGCTGTGCATCGAGGTTGCGGTTTCGTCTCCGGCCCGCCGTCGCTCTTATCCTGGAGATGTATGGTCGCTCGCGCCGCGCTGGCCGCCGCTGTGTGGCTCCCCTCCCTTCTCGCAGAGACGCAATGCCAGACCATGGCGACGTATTTTCCGTGCGAAATGACGTTCGACTTGAACGACGCCGAAGCGGCGGCGTACCCCAATCCGTATGCGACGGTCGATGTTCATATCGAATTCCGATCGCCGAATCATAAGACTTACCTGATGCCGGGATTTTGGGCCGGAGGCCGGCGCATGATTGTGCGCTTTTCGCCGACGGAAGCCGGCCTCTGGGATTACCGGATTTCCAGCAACATCGCGCGGTTCGATAATAAGACTGGCAGCTTCCAGGCAACCGCGTCGGAGTCTGCTGGCTTTATCCGGCCGGCAAACCTGCATCACTGGGCGACGCTGAACACGGAGAACCCGAATGATCGCAAACCGCACCTGTGGATGGGAGATACGTTGCTCCCGCTGGGGTTCGTGGATCGCGCGACGTTCGACCAGATACTCAACGTGCGTGCGGGCCAAAAGTTCACGCACATGCGGGGCATCATACTGGGTCTCAAGGAACAGCAGTCTAAAGCGTGGCCTGCGCCGGACCATCCAAACCCCGATTATTTTTCCGAGCTGGACCAGCGCATTCTTGCAATCCACCGAAAGGGCATGGTCGCTGATCTGATTCTTGCCGACGGCCAGGGCGCCCTGACGGAACTGCTGCCTGCCTGGCGGGACCGGCAGCGTTTCATACGCTATATCGTCGCGCGCTATGCTCCGATGAACATCACCTGGCAAGGCGTTCGTGAATTCGAAACCTATGAGAATGGACGCGCGTTGCTGAAGGAGATCGGTGCGCTGTTACAGGAGACCGATCCCTACAATCATCCGCGGACAACGTCCACTGTCGCGACATCGTCAGACGTCATGCCGGACGGGTGGCAGAATTTCATTACATGCCAGTCGTCCGATGATCAGCTTGGATCGATTGAGCACCAGATCTATCCGACGCCCTTCGTCAACGCTAATTTCGGTCGCGAGGACAGCGGCGCAGGCAAACAAACTCGGGACGATGTTGATACGGATGCATTCCGGCGCAGGCTGTGGCGCGCCACTATGAACGGGCAGTATCCGACCTATTCCAACACCGGCACAGACGGGCGCGGCAGCGCCGTGAGCGCCAAGTTCGCCGAGTCGCCCGGCGCGCGGCAGATGGCCAACTGGTTCAAGTTTTTCGAGGATACGCGCCACTGGGAGCTCGAGCCGTATTTTGACGTGGACGGCGGCCGGGCCATCGCCCTCGAAGGCGTTGAGTACATCGTGTATGTAGAGCAGCCGCAGGGCCCCATAGAAGTCGGCGTTGAAAAGCACGGTTACGACGTTCACTGGTTCAACCCCATCACCGGCGAGGTCACTGACGAAAAAAAGTTCAAAGGCGAACGCTGGACCGGCGAAGCGCCGGACCGCTCGCATGACTGGGTGCTCCACATCGAGCGAGAGGGCCGCAAAGAGTCGATGCTCCGCTCCTATAAGTTCGATTCGCGCGAGTATCCGCTCCAGTTGCAGGAACCCGAAACTGACGCGAAGAAAACGCCGTTTACCATCGCCGAACCAGCGGGCGATTCCATTTCGGCGTCAAAGCCCGTCCGGTATGCGGTCAGACTGACGCGGGAGACTCGGGCAACGCGATCCATGATGTTTCTCTGGACAGGCGAAGTTCCGAGCGGGGGCCAGGGCGCGAGAGCGCTCGCCACGGGGCGTGAGGGCGAATTTCGTATTCCCCCCGCCATTGCCAGGCCGCTGCCCAATGTGTTCAGCCTGCGTCTGGTCGGAATGAACGCGAACGGCAAAATCTACATTATTGACAAGGTCTATACGCTGACGCCCTGATGGCGAATATTCTCGCGATTGACACCACTGGCGAGTTCGGCAGCATTGCGCTGGTTAACATGACTGAAGTCATCGAAGAGGTTCCTCTGCACTCGCCGGAAGGCCATGCGCATATCTTGTTCGACCAAATCGCCCGCCTGCTGGCGCGTCATTCGGTTTCGATTCGCGACATCGACTGCTTCGCATCCGCTTCAGGTCCGGGCTCATTCACCGGCGTCCGCGTGGGTTTGACAGCCGCCAAGGGCCTGGCGGAGACGGCGGGCAAGCGCGTTGTGGCCGTTTCTAACCTGAGGGCTGTGGCGTCGTTTGGCGACGGCGAGCTTCGGGCCGCGGTGCTGGATGCGCGCCGAGGCGAAGTGTATGCTGCCTTGTTCGATCGCAGCTTGGTGGAGGTGCTGCCGGAGCGGGTGACGAAGCTCCGGGCGTGGCTGGAAGCGCTGCCCGGCGGCGACATCGAATTCATTACGCCGACGCCTGCGCTGTTCGCTCCAGCGATAGCGGCGAGCCGCCATGGCAGCGCGCCGGTTCGCCAGGCGCTGCGCACGCTGGCCGGCGCGATCGGCCGAATCGCGGCGGCTGCTTACTCCCGCGGACTGGCGCAGGACCCTGCGGCGGTGGATGCCAACTATGTACGCCGGTCGGATGCGGAGTTATTCTGGACCGAGAAGTGAAGGAGGAGGCATGTCAAGCCGGTGGGCCGCCCTGTGCTTGCTTACGGCCGTAGTCGCCGCCGATGTTCAAATCCCGGCTGGCGCCGAGCTGCACGTCCGGTTGCTGACTCCTGTCGCTGCGAGCAACGCGAAGGCAAATCAGCGGGTTGAGGTCGTGGTGATTGAGCCAGTGATCCGCGGCGGTCAGATCGTGATTCCGGCGGGCGCAAAGATTACAGGCCAGGTGAAAGAGGTGAAGCCAGCAGCCGACGCCGAGCGCGCACAGCTCCGGCTGGCATTCGACCAAATCGCCGCGCCTGACGGAAAATCAGCAAAAATCGACGCCCAGGTCTCCGGAGTGGATAATGCTCGCGAGAGCGTCGACGAGAAGGGCAACATTGTTGGCATCCTTGCCTCGGAAACGCTCAGCGCTCAGATGGATTCGGGAATCAACAAGGTGTCGCAGCGCTATCCGGGGTTCGGGCAGGTGCTCCAGGCGATCAAGGGGAGCGTCATTAATGATACTGATCCGGATATCAATTATGCCGCGGGCGTTGAGATGACGCTGAAGCTGAACAAGCCGCTTTCATGGACTGCCCCTGCTCAGCCATCCACACCGGGCGAGATACAGCCTGCCGAGCAACTGGCAGCGCTGGTGAACGCACAGCCATTTCGGACCCTTGCGCAGAATCCTCCGAATCCGTCCGACATTACGAACCTGATGTTTCTTGGAACAGAGCAGCAGATTACCGATGCGTTCACGGCGGCGGGCTGGAGCAGGGCGGCCGCCCTCAGCGGGCAATCCAAGCTGGAGACGGTTCGCGCCGTGGCTGAAATGCGGGGATATAAAGAGGCTCCTGTATCGATCCTCACGTTGGAGGGCCGCCCGCCCGACCTCGTCTTCGAAAAGCAGAACAACACCTTCGCGCAGCGCCATCATCTGCGAATATGGAAAAGGCCGGAAAGCTTTAATGGCCGCCAGGTCTGGGTGTGCGCCGCCACGCACGACACCGGCATCTCCTTCTCCGAGCGGGACCGAACGTTCATTCACAAAATCGACCCGGAAATTGATCGCGAGCGTTCTAAGGTGGCGAATGATCTGCTGTTCACGGGCAAGGTGAAGGGGCTGGCGCTCGTGGAGCGACCGCAGGTTCCGAAAAAATCAACGAACGGGACCGGAGACGATTTGATCACAGACGGGCGGATGGCCGTGCTGGCGTTTTGATCCGCCGATAAGGCGGAGCACACGCCTATGGGACAGACAATTCGGCCAGACCTTTCTTGGCCATGGCGCTGTGAGGGATCCGCCGTAACGCCTGCTCCAGGACTTCGCGGGCTCTGGCGCGGTCGCCGGTTGCGGCATATGCGCGCGCCAAATTCAGATAGGCCATCTCCTCGTCGGGCGCCGCTTCGATGCCATATCGGAATGCTGCGATCGCTTCGCTAGGCCTCTGCATGCGCATATACACGACGCCCAGGTTATTGATTGCGCCGGTGTGCGCACGGTCGGCGGCGATGGCTTGTTCAAAGCATCGCGCCGCCTCTTGCAGGCGGTCTTGCGCGGCATAGACAAGCCCAAGTTGGTTCGCCGCTTCCGCATCATGTGGATCGAGCTCGAGAGCGCGTCGAAGCGATTGCTCCGCCTCCGCGAACTGGCCGAGTTTGCCTTGCTCGCGTCCCGCGCTGGTCAAGGCGAACACGGAGCGGGGGAGAATGGCTAACGCCTTCTGGAAGTCGCGTAATGCCGCGGCATGATTTCCAACGGCGGCTTCCAGACTGCCGAGATGAGTCCAACAGTCGACTGACCCGGGCTGGAGCGCCGCCGCGCGCTCCAGGTGCTCTCGCGCCCGATCATAGCGAGCGGCCTCAAGGTGGATTCGCCCAATCGCGAGATGAGCCTTGGCGTTGGCGGGCTGCCTGCGGATACATTCGTCAAAATAGATCAGGGACTGCTCGGGATAGCCCGCCCAATAAAATGCAGCGCCCAAACGGAAATAGTTGCGGCCGTATGGCGTATAAAACCGGCCTGAAAACGGCAGCGCAAGCCGCATCCGGTCGCCTGTATGCAGCCGTTCCAGATCGGCGCGCAAGACCTCCGGCGCGGGAAGCGTCGGATACACTTTGTGCACACGGGCCTCGGCGTCAACCAACAGGACCAGCGGCGTTGTCAACGCTGCGCGGTAATCAAACAGGTACATCCGAAACAGTGCGTAACACGCAACAAGATCGGCTGGAGCGCGACTCAAGTCGATCGTTTCAAATGGCAAGCTGGTGCGCAGACCAGCATCCGCGCCGGCACAAAGATAAATGAATCCGGGGCTGCTCCTGCCCACAGGCGACGGAACCGGCTCCAGAAGCCAGACGGGCTCGAGTCGGGGGGCATTCTCAACCGCAACGGAAAAACCAGACGGCAGCCGGGGACGCGGGCTGTAGGCGATCGCCTGAATTTTGTCCGAGCCCTCTTCGATCTGGTACCGATATCCCGCAGCGAGCCCTTCAAACCGCTGCACCAGGCCGGAAGGCCACCTGATGACAACTTTGTCAGCCGCTTTCGCTTCGCCCAGTCCGAAGTGCATGCGTTTGGTGTGTTGGGAAAGAAATCCCGAGCCGGCTTGCAGAAACTTTACCGTGCGTGCGCCGGCGCACTCGACTTCAACCCGCGCGCCAATGGCGTCGCGATTGGAGCGCGCGCCTCGCAGATCGAACGCAATCGAGCGGCGTCCGCCTGTCGCATTGTTTCGAAACGCGCGCACCTGCGGCGCGAGGCGGCTCTTCAGCAGAATGTCGAGATTGCCGTCGCCATCGAGATCGGTGATGGCGAAGGCTCGGCTGTCATCAGCGCAGTCCAGGCCGGACACGCCGGAAAAATCGTAATAGCGCCGGCCGCGACGCATATAGAAAACGTTGGGCTCACGGCCGCTCCAACTGAAATCGCCGCGGATAAGCTGATTGAGCGCATTCCAACCGTTCTCATAGGCGGGCGCCTGCGCATTTGCCGCCGGGGAGCGTGACACCACCTGTCGCCAGAAGAAACTCATGAGGTCTGAGCTGGAGGAGTTCGTCAGCATGCCGCACGTAATGTAGATTTCAGGCGCGCCGTCATTGTCGAAGTCGATTCCGTCGGAACTCCAGGCCCACCGCCCCATCTGCACGCCTTCGGCCGCGCCGGTTGATTCGAACGCGCCGTCGCCGCGATTCCGATAGAGCGAATTGCCGCCGACATGGCTCCGGTACGCATTGCGCACCGCCCCATCCGGCGCGGCTCGAAACGCCTCGTCTTCGACGACCCGCTGGCCCGGGGCGCTCCACATGTTGCTCACGTAGAGATCCGGCCGGCCGTCGGAATCGTAGTCGAACCATGCGGCGCTCATCCCCGGTCCGATATCCTCGACGCCAGCCTCAGGCGCGATATCCCGAAAATGGCCGTGTTCGTTCTTGTACAGATTATTGCCGCCGAAATCGTTAGCGACATACAGATCGGGCCAGCCGTCGCCGTCGAAATCGCACCACGCCGGCGCGAAACTGTACCGATCGTTGTTTTGGG
>Ga0209581_1000941_pt1 | contig 41128 bp, 35 predicted proteins | sample Coa_R2_FD_187160 | JGI IMG/M metagenome (GOLD analysis project Ga0209581, IMG submission 187160) | Surface soil microbial communities from Centralia Pennsylvania, which are recovering from an underground coalmine fire - Coalmine... | ecosystem: Environmental > Terrestrial > Soil > Unclassified ...
CCCATCGGCGCCGGAGATGCGCTAGCCGCCGCTTTCACTTGGGCGATGGACCGCAAAAAAGGCTTCGGAGAGGCGCTGCGCTGGGGGGTGGCCGCAGGAACAGCGTCAGCCGCGCTGCCCGGAATGACCTTTGCGTCGCTGGACCAGACGCGCGAGATGTATCGCCACGTGGAGGTGCGCACCGTGCGCATTTGAGCCGGCGGCTCCGGGCGGCATCGGGGACGTCGCGCGCAGTTTGACGCCCTGCTCCGACGGCGGCTATAAAAACGCCCGCAACAGGCGCGCCTGCACATCTTTGAGGTTTGAGTGTGCGGCATCGAGTTCGGCGATTTTTTCACGCAGCGTGCGGAGCAGCCTGGTGCGCTCGATGGCGCTCTGGATTACCAGCAGCAGCTGTGCGTTATCCCACGGTTTTTCCAAATATTGAAATAGCCCCACTTCGTTAATCGCCTGTATCGCGCTCTGCTTGTCGGCGTGGCCCGTGAGCAGCACGCGAGCCGCTTCCGGCTGTAATTCCTTGGCCTTCGCCAGAACCTGGAGTCCGGTCATCTTGGGCATGAGATAGTCGCTGATGACGACGTCCACCGGATTTGTTTCAAGATACTTGACAGCGTGGAGCGGCTCGGTTACTCCCGTCACCTTGTAGTCGGTTTCGAGCTGAAGGAAGGCGCGGATGCTGGTGATGACCATATCTTCGTCATCAACAATCAAAACTGTGGGTTGGGAGCTATTCTCCACTTAAGTCCTCGTGTGTTGAATTGGGATGCGAACGTGAAACGTCGTGCCGCGACCGGGCTCGCTGTCGAAGTCGATGGCGCCGTGGTGGGTGTCGACGATGATATCGCGGCTCAGCGCGAGCCCGATTCCGGCGCCCTCGCCGATCGGCTTGGTGGTAAATCCCGCTTTGAAAATGCTGCTTCTGTGCTCAGGCGGGATCCCGCTGCCTGTATCCTGTATGTCGATGCAGACGTAAGGCGGCTCCGAGCGCGTCCGGACGGTGACCGTGCCTTCATCAGCGATGGCTTGGGCGGCGTTCACCACCAGATTGAGCAGCACCTGCCCGAGCAGCGCTGGAAAGCACTCCACTTCCGGCAACTCTTCAAGCTCCGTCACGAAGGTAATGCGCCGGCGGAACACCGCGCTGCTGAGCTTGATCGTGTGACGGATCAGATCGTTCACATCAATCTTGCGAAGGTCGTGCTCGCTGACCCGCGCAAAGGTCTTCAGACTCCGTATCACGCTGGAGATGCGCTCGCACGCCAGCTTATCGATGGAGGCCAGGCCGGCGATGACGTCCAGCATCTCCATGGCCTTGGGAGGCGGCGGCGAACCCTGGGCCTGCGCATTGGCCAGCAGCTCCTTAATCTTCTCGAGCGAACGCATGATGACTTCGTTGTTGGAGAAGATCGAACCGATGGGGGTGTTGATTTCATGGACGATGCCCGCCGAAAGGCGGCCCAGCGACGCCATTTTATGCGCCTCAGCGAGCTTGCGGTTGGCGGCGTCCAGTTCGGCCCGCAACTGCGCGGTTTCGGATTCAGTCATTTGCGCGTCTCCAGGGCTCATCGCTTGCGTCACCGCCCGTCAACAAGCTGCCGGAATCTGCGAACCAAGGCCGAGAAGATGGACGCTGTAATTTCCATATTGTCCGACAGCAGGTCGTAGAAATCATCGCGGCCGATGCGCAACAGCGTCGTATCTTCGAGGGCTTTCGCTGTGATACGCAGAGGCTCAGGGTCGAACAGCGCCCAGGCGCCAAGGACGTCGTTACGGCGCGCGATAGTAGACGCTCCGTCGCGAGTCGTGATCTCGACCGAGCCGTCCAGTATGACATACAGCGCCTCCGCGCTCTTGGCGGGCTCAATGATGGTCGCGCCAGGCGGGTACGTCACCTCTTTGGCGATGGCGGCGATGCGGGCGAGCTGATCGGGGTTGAGATTCTTCAGAAGGTCAACCGCCTCGAGCGCGATGACCTTTTCTACGATATTCAGTTCGCGCATGTAGATTGGTCAGGCCAGCGCAGGCTCAGCGGCCCGCGCAACCTTCATCACCTCCGGACCGCAGCGTTCGCCAGCGCGTCTGATTTCGTCGGCCAGTTCTCGCAGGCGGAGCTCGGCTGCGGCCGCAATGGCGCACGAAACCAGCCAGACCTCGCCGGAATGAATCAGGTCCCGAATCGCAGCCGGAACAGTCTTTCGCTCGATCCGAAACAACTCCTGCCCCTTCTGAGCGAGAACGGCGTCCTCATCCAACAGTGCGAGCAGGACGCGTTTGATCTCCCGCTCCAGCACATTATCCAGAAACTCCAGGGCCGCTGCGAATTCTTCCCCCGTATGGCGCTCGAGCGCGAGAAACGCAGCGTAAATCTGCTTAGGAGGATACTTAAGCCCGAGTAGGCGAAAGACCCGCTCCAACGTCATGCGCAGGCGCGATTCGAGCGTCCGGATCAGAAGCGAGGTGGCCGGTCCGGGCGAATCAAACGTGCGCAGAGCTGCGAGCGCGGCGTGGAGCTCGAAATAGGTCTTGGCTTCGGCATGGATCTGCTCAATCAGCGGCGCATTCCCGTAGTTCAACTCCGGAGCCGAGTCGCGCATCTTGTTAAGGGCTTTGAGCACGGCCGAACGAAGCGCAAGATTGGCCGTGGGAAGCGCGTGAATCAGGGCGTCGACGGCGCGCTGGTCCCGGATGCGCTGGAGCACGCGGGGTATATACCGGCGGATATTGTCGGCCGTCTCTTCGTCTTCGAGCAGATCGGTCAGCGTGCCGAGAATTCGCGGCCCGTAGCGCGCCAGGCACTCGACTGCAGCGCCGCGCACATGCGGGTTGGCGAGGGCGCGGATCACGGGCAGCACGTATGACCGGTCGGCGAGGGAGGCGGCGGCCGACATCGCAGCCTTCACAACCCGGCTGTCGGGGTCCGACAGCAGACGTTCAATGACGCCTCGCGCTTCAACGCCCGCAATGGGAACCGCCAGGGCGGCAAGCTCGCGGTCGCGTGCATCCGAGCTGGCTGCCGCCCGCTCGATCCATTGCGCGTCGATCAGTTCGCGGGCGATCTCCGGACGGGCGGCAAGCCCTTCGAGCGCGCTTTCCCGGACCGCCGGATTCGCGTGCTCGAGCAACCGCCGCGCCAGTTCCACCGCCTCCGGGCTCAACGCGAGCGCATACAGCGTCGCTTCACGAACGGCCGCAGAGGCGGTTGCCCCATGCGCGTTCCGGATCTCAGCGAGAGCGGCCTCTAGAACGCCCTCCATGCGCCTGGTTCTTGCAATCTCAAAGGCTTTCGCCCGGACCTCCGGATGGGGGCTGGAGACGAGCTCCGCCGCGAGGCGCCCAACATCATAAGCGCCGGCTTCCGCCAGCACATCCAGAGCGTAGGCGGCTTGCCGCCCGTTTTCGCCGCGCGCGGTGCGTTCGAGCAACTGGATGGTGGCCGGATCGGTGGCGTTGATGCGAACGCTCTCCAGATCCAGCCGCCGCAGTTCCAGTCGCTTGCGAACGGTCAGCACGTACTCGCGCTGCGCAACCACTGACAGCAGAATCCACACGATTGAGATCACCAGCACCACTGCCGCAAAACGCGAAGGCGGCAGGTCAACAACGCTGGTAAACAGCACCAGAATCATGCCTCCCAGGCCGCGCGAAAAACGGTCCACGAATACGTCGACAAAGGCCTTGGTGCGGTTGCGCAACTCAAGCGGCAGCGGCAGATATAACAACTCCGTGCCGGTTTTGTTAAATGAGTACCGGGTGGATGCTTCTGTAAGCCGGGCCGCCGCCGTGGACAGCAGAGAAGGCGCAAGCAGGGTCGCTATCGACGCGCACGCCAGCGACACGGGCATAATCTGCAGCGTCGGGCCCACGCCGAAGCGGCTCACGATAAACGTGGTGGCGAACATTTGCAACACGAAGGTGATCAGGTTGAGCCAGAACCCGTAGAAGTTTCCGAGAAAGGCGGTGAGGTCGCGGCCCTGGTAGGTCTGTTTGGCAAACGCGCTGAACTGGAACTCAACCATCACGTCCACCATAAAGGTGATTACCATGATCGCGATGATGATCTGCAAATGCCGATGTCGCGCGATGGCCGAGACGATCTCGCCAAACGAAAAGCTTTCCTGCTCCTCAGCGCCCCTGGCGCCGGCCAGAGTCTTGCCCGCAGCCTTAATGGCGACGCGGTAAGCGATGTAGGAGATCACCACCATGACCGCGCTTGCCAGCAGCAGATGCCGGGTTCCGATGTAATAGACCGCGAATGCGGTGAAACTGCCCCCGAAAGCAGCCCCAATGACGGATCCCACGCCCAGAATGCCATACAGTCGTTTTGCCTCGCGCGATGTGTAAACGTTGGCGGCGACGAGCCAGCCTTGGGACACCAGGATAATGCTGAACAGGCTTACCCAGATGTTGAAGGCGTAGACCAGCCACGCCCAGTTGTATTGGATGAACCACCAGAATAAAACCAGCACCGCCACGCAAAAGATGTTGGCGAAATCAATGGCGCGCCGCAGCGAGCTGTGTATAGCCATTTTTGTATAGAGGTACGCCAGCGTCCCGCCAATGGCAGCAATCAGCACGTACAGCCACGGCAGCTTGTCGATGTCGAATTTGTTCAAAAACAGCGCGCGCGATACGGGCTTGAGAATGTAGTAGGCGAACAGGACGAACATCAGGTACAGCCCCATGAACGCCGTCGTAACGTACTCGCCGGGCCGGATGTCGAACAGACTTTTCAGGAATCGCATGGATGCTCAGGGCCATGGGGAGACAGCGCCTCCAGCAACTGCTCCACACTCCAGATTAGATGCCGTAGGCGCGAGGAACTTTCGTCTGCACCTGGATTGAGGCGACAATTTCCCGTTTCTTCGCCGAAAGACCGGCATGACTCGCCTGGCGAGCATTGTATTGGGCTTCGCAGGCCCCCAACTTGGACCCGCGCAAGCCCCGCTCGCATAGAGTCCGGCAGTGTTGATTCGCCGCCAGACGGGCTGAAGCGAGCATGACAGTTGTAAAGACGCGCGTTATTCACGTCTGGTTCTGACCCGCGATGCGCCACCGTTTAGAATGGCTCTGGAAGCTAGTCTTGGCCGGTGCTGGGCCTGGTCTTCAAAACCAGTGTGGGGCGCTTGCGTCCCGGGTGGGTTCGACTCCCACTAGCTTCCGCCACACGCCGACCCAAGCCCCCTCAGGATGCGCCTTCGCGCGGCACAGAAAATTTGTCGCCGGTGTCGCTCACCCATTGCGCGATCCGATCCGCGAGCTTGCGCCGCTCCGCGCGGTACCGGTTGTTGAAGGCCAGGTTCACCATCTCATACGGATCCTCGTTCAGGTTGAACATCAGAAACGGAGCGGCTTCGAAGACGACGTATTTCCATCCATCGCGGGTGACGACGCCGCGGAAAGGCCGGTTCACGCTGTCGGGATGGCCGGTTGGGACGACGTTTTGAAGATACGCAGAATCGGGCTCGCCGCCCTGGGGTCCGGAGCGCGCAATGCGTCGAGACGAGTAGTCGAATCCAGGCATCCACTCCGGCTTTTTGATTCCGCAGAGCCCGAGGGTGGTAGGCGCGATGTCGACCGTGTTGAACAACGCCGGTGGACGGCCGGTCAGGCGGCCGTTATAGGTCGGGTGCTCGCCGCTGATGAGCATGGGCGTGCTCAGCGCCTCGGCATAGGGTGACACCTTGAGAAATTGCCCGTGTGATCCGTGCTGGTCGCCGTGATCGCTGAACAGCATGATATGCGTGTTGAACTCCAGCCCTGTTTCGCGCAGCGCTGTGAGAACGCGGCCAACGTTGTGATCCCAGTTCTCGATCTGGGCGTAGTATCCAGCCAGCTCGCGTCGCGCGCGCTCAATAACTGACGGCACCGGCGGCACATTGGGACGAAGCTGCAATTGTCCACCGCTGAAATGACGCATGTACTCCTCCGGCGCAACATACGGATTGTGCGGCGGTTGCACGGACAGCGCGGCGAAGAACGGTTTGCCCTTCCCAGCCCGCTGCTCTGCTCCGCGTTCCCGGAGATATTGGATGAACAGGTCTGTCAGCGCGTCCGTTTCGTAGCCAGGCAGGCGGTAATGGAAGGCGTCTTTGCCGACGCCGCCATGCACCCAGCAGTCCCACTGGCTGTTGTTGTTTTCGTACCCGATCCAGGTATCGAATCCGCCGCGCCGTTCGGGCGGCACAATGAACATAGCGGCGCGTCCGTCGCGTTCGTGCCATCCGCCGAGGTGCCATTTGCCGAACCAGGCCGTGTGATACCCGGCCTCTTTCAAGAGCGCGGCGATCGTCGGTTGATCCGTCGGGAGAGGGTACTCGTGTCCAGGCACGCAATGATGAGGGTAGCGACCGGTCAGCAGGGAGCCGCGAAACGGGCAGCACAGCGGAAATCCGGACACTGCATTGGTGAAATTCACGCCCAGGGCGGCGATACGGTCGATATTCGGCGTGCGCGCGTTCGGATCGCCATTCGAGCCGAGCGCCTGGCCGCGATGCTGATCCCCGAACAGCCAAATCATGTTGGGACGGTACTCCGGCCCGGGCGTCGGCACGCGCTCACGATCCTCAAATTGCGCCCCCGCCAGCGCGCCAGACGCACCGGCCGCGAGGAAGAACTGCCTTCGATTCATCTGCCCTCCTGTCGTCGCGCCCATCCACAGGGCCGCGTCTACATCATCAGTTTGAGCGCGAACTGCAATACCCGCGGCTGGTTCGCCTGGCTCGATACAACTCCGAAATTCGGATTTCCGAAGGATGTGTTCGGCGGCGCGAACCGAACGGTATTGGTCAGGTTGAAAGCCTCTGCCCGGAACTGAATCCGCAACCTTTCCGTCAGATTTGTATTTTTATGCAGCGAAAGATCGATGTTGCGGGTGCCGTCGCCGCGGAGTCCCCCGAACGTTCTCGGCGCATTTCCGTAATGGTACGCAGGCGCGGCCGTGAATTGCGTGGTATCGAACCACCGCGCCGGCGACGGGTTCGGGATCTGCGCGCTGACGCCCGTCCAGTCCGGCCGTTGGTTCCCGCCCTGCGAAAACGTATTATTCGTCGCTGCTGTGACGCCGAGCGGGCTGCCACTATAGACCGAGGCGATCACGCCAATTTCCCAGCCGCCAAGCAAGTGTCCGGCAGCTCCCTTCTGGTCGCGCCAGAAGGGCAGCTCGTAGACGGCGTTGGCGATGAAGCGATGCGTCTGATCGATGGAGGAGACTGACCAATCGGCCGCCAGATTGTTGTAATCCTGAATGGCTCCGCCGCCGAGCGGCTCGCCGCTAAAGCCGCCCGTAGCCAGGTCCATCAGCTTTGAATATGTGTAGGCGCCAAGAACCGTGAACCCTTTTGCGTATCGCTTCTCCAGCTTGACTTGCAGCGCGTGATAGCTTGAATTCGCGAGCGTTTGGGCGACCAGCATCACGTCCTGGAACTGTGGATATGGCCGCAGCAACTGCGCCCGCGCCACCATCGGCTGCGCCAGGGGTCCCACCGAGATCTTTCCATAGAACGGATTGGGAACCTGCGCCCGCAGAGCGTCGCCGAGCGCCAGGTACTGGTCCGGCAGCGTATTGATGGACATATCCTGCTGCATGTGCAGACCGCGCGTGCCCACGTAGCCGACATCCAGCAAGACCGAGCGCGGCAGCTCCCGCTGCACGTCAAAGTTCCATTGCAAGCTGTAAGGGGTCTCGTTTCCGCGGTCAAAGGAGTTGATGCTTTGTCCGAGCAACGTCGCGCCGCCCAGCGAACTGCCGGTCGGCGTATTCAGCCCGTTCGGATAAGGATCGCTCAGCGTGTTGAACGGGGTGACGCCGTCAAGGCTGCCGACCATCGACGTCGACGCCTGGAAACCGCTGACGCCGTATCCGGTCGCGGCGCCGCCCAGCCCGGTAGTCGCCCCATAAAAGACCCCGGCGCCTGAACGGATCACCATTCTGGGACTCATGCGCCAGGCAAATCCCAGCCGCGGCGCGAAGTTGTTGCGGTCCGGATTCTGCTGGTATCGCGAATTGCCGTTGACGCCCACGAAGCTGAGCTGACCTCTGAGGTTCATCCCCGCCGCAGAGATCGGAGGCGCGCCGTTGTAGTCGAAGCTGGTCAGTTGATTGAACCGGTCGGTGCGCGGCGATTCGAAATCGTAGCGTAGTCCGGCGTTGATCGTAAATGTACCGGTAAGCTTCCATTCGTCCTGAATGAAACCGGCGTAGTAGACATTTTGAACGGCAAGGGCAGGGGCCGGCGTGATCGATCCGGCTCCAACGCCCAGCAGAAAAGAGGCCAGAGCGTCGCCGGCATTTCCAGCAGGCCGCGCCGGGTCAGGACCCTGCGTGAAGGCGTTGGTGAAGCTGAACTGCGTGCTCGAATCGCCGGTCTGCATGGCGTTCAGCCGTATGATCCGATACTCGCCCCCTGCCTTCAGCGTGTGCTGGGCGAGGCTTTTCGTCATCGCGCCTTGAAGGGCGTACTGATCCATGCCAAACGCGATGACGCCGGTCGATCCGAGCGAACCGCCGAAGACCGAATTCGAAACGGAACTGGTGACCGTGTATCCGGTAATCATGATCGACGGGAAGGCCGGAGGATAGATCTGCTGTACCAGCGAGGCGGGCAATCCGAGCTGCGTCAGATCGAATCCGTAGCTGAGCGGATTGCGAAAGTTCGACAACCGGGCGTAGGAGGCGCGCACCTCCCCGATGAGCGTGGGGCTGAAGATGTGGGCGCCCTCAACCACTGTATTCACGCGAGTGAAGTCCTGCGCCGCCGAGGTCGGCGAGGCGATGAAGCCCGGGCCATACGGGATCGCGCGAACCCAGGGCGTATCGTCGTAGGTCACTCGCGCGAAGATCCGGTCCGCATCGCTGAGATTGTGATCCACCCGCGCGCTCCAAGTATTCTTGTCGATCCGGTTCGCGTCCGTGCGAGTAAAATTCGGCGCGCCGTTTGTGTTAGGGGCAGGCCAATATTTGGAAACTCGCGCAGCGACCGCATTGATCCTGTTCGGCGGAATCACATTGCCCGGAAAGGCGTCGCGGAGATAACCCGCCCCGCTGGGATTTGGGCGCGTCGTGAACGGATCGTAAACCGTTTTGCCGGTCTTGCTGAAATCGCCCGCCAGGGCGGCCGGGTCGGGAACGGTCGCGGTGTAGGTGACTCCCTGAGCGAACCGCACCAGCTCGGAGTTGACGAAGAAAAAGGCGCGGTTGCGGATAATCGGCCCGCCCAACGTGCCGCCGAACTGGTTGAAGCGGAACGGCGCCTTGTCTTTGCCCGCGCGATTTGCGAAATAATCGTTCGCATTGAATCTGTCATTCCTGAGAAATTCATAGGCGGTGAAGTGAAACTCATTGGTCCCGCCTTTGGTGACAACGTTGAATATTCCGCCAGCCGCCCGCCCGTACTCAGCGCTGAATGCGTTGGTCTCGACTTTAAACTCTTGCACGGAGTCCACGTTGGCGAAGATGACTGGCTGATTCTGCGCGGATGCCGTGTTCGGGGCGCCGTCGAGCAGGTATTCGTTCTGCTGCGCTCGCTGTCCATTGATCGACGTTGACGCCGTGCTGATCTGATCCACGGGCAGGTCGTTGACTCCCGTGGACGTGCGCACGCCCGGCGCAAGGCCAGCCAAAGCATAGGGATTGCGCCCTAACAGCGGCAGTTCCGTCACCTGCTGGCCCTGGACAACTTGCCCAAGCGCATGCGTTTCGGTCTGGAGCACGGGCGCCGACGCGGATACTTCGATTCTTTCGGCCATGCCGCCAATCTCAAGCGTGAAATCGACGCGCGCATCCTCATTGACCTGCAGTTGTAGACCGCTGCGAGTGACCGGCTTAAATCCCGTCTTTTCGACCGAAATGGAATATTCGCCAGGCTGTAGCAGCGGAATGGTATAGTAGCCATCCTCATTCGAGGCGACGGCGCGGCGGATTCCCGTGTTTGTATTGGTAATCACGATATTCGCGCCAGGCGCCACGGCGCCGGCCGGATCAACCACGCGGCCGGTGACCTGCGCGGTCTGCGAGAAGGCGGGAATCAGCAATATTGCGAGCAAGACTGACGCGCGAAGCATATATCACGTATACGCTACCAGCAGATGATGCGCCACCTGTGCAGGTGCAACCGGGAGCATCGGACCATTCCTGTTGGCGGCCACGCGGGACCGTTCTTCGCGATCGCGCTGCTGGTCCAGAATCGAGGACCCCTCCCGCTCCCTTGCGGGCGGCGTAAGTCCCTCGAAGGCAAAGCACGCCTACTGCTCTACCGTTGGCTTCGGCTTTTCCTTCTGCTCCTTGCCAGCGCCCGGCGTTTTCACCGGGCTGATGATGACGTGCGCGTTCCGACCCTCGAGCTTGGGCTGCCCCTCTACGGCGCCGTATTGCGCAAGGTCGGCCGCGAATCGCAGCAGCAGATTCTTACCCAAATCCGTATGAGCGATTTCACGGCCGCGAAACTGCACCACCGCTTTTACGCGATTCCCTTCCTTCAGGAAGCGCATGGCGTGATTTTTCTTAAATTCGTAGTCGTGATCGTCAGTGTTTGGGCGGAATTTCAACTCCTTGACTTGGATCACATGCTGTTTCTTTTTCGCATCGTGCTGCTTTTTCTTCTGCTCGTACTGCCACTGCCCGTAATCCATAGCCTTGGCTACGGGCGGTTCGGCTGTGGGCGCGATCAGAATGAGATCCAGACCCATGTCCTGCGCCTTGCGGATTGCCGCAGGCGTAGGCATTATCTCAACAGTTCCATCGGGGAAGACAGCCCGAACTTCACGGGCCCGAATCGCGTCATTCACGTTTTCCCGGATTCGTGGCCTGGGAGTGCGAAAACCTCTAGGCGGGATCATCTAAATGCATGAAGCGCGGGGAAGTCCCATTCGCGCGGTGTGGATCGGCGTAGTCGCCATTTCGAACATAGATAGACTCAGTTTAATCGGAATGACGTGATAAGTCCATGCCCGCCCCGCCCAGGGCGGCTTGGGCGCTCCGGGGCGGAAGCGGTTTACATGCGGTCGAAAGCCGTATTCGCCGCAACACTATACGCTGCATTATACTTTCACCAATGAAATACTCAATACCGCTGACCTGCGCGCTTGCCGTTTGCGTTGTCCGCGCCGAGGTCAAAGTGACGCAGTCCGCCGATCGGATCGCCGTTGTCATCGACGGCCAGCCTTTCGGGGACCTGGTGTTCGGCCCGGGCGTCTTCAAGCCCTATTTCTACCCGCTTCGCTCGGCGTCGGGCAAGATCATGACGCGCGAATGGCCAATGCATGAAGTCGCTTGGGAGAAGGGCGAAAAGCACGACCACCCGCACCAGCGCGGTCTCTGGTTCGCGCACGACGACGTCAACGGCTTCCGATACTGGATGTCGGATCCGCTCAACAAGCCGAACCCGGAGATGGGCAAAATCGTCGTGAGCAAAATTCTGGACGTAAAAAGTGGAAACGACGCCGGGTCGTTCACGGCCCTGTTCGACTGGAATGATCCGAGCGGCAAGACGATCATGACGGAGCAGCGGACGATGACATTCCACGCCGGACCCAAGATGCGCATCGTGGACGTCGTCATCGCTCTGACGCCGAAGCAGAAGGTCACATTCGGCGACACCAAGGAAGGCACGTTTGGCATACGGCTGAACCCGGAACTCGAGGAACAGGGGCATTCCGGGCACATCGTGAACGCCGAGGGCGCGCAGGGTGAAAAGAACGTGTGGGGCAAGCCTTCCAATTGGGTCGATTATTACGGCGCAGTGGACGGCGAGCCGTTGGGAATCGCGGTATTCGATCATCCCGACAATCCCCGCCATCCGGTGCGTTGGCATGTGCGCGGCTACGGTCTGTTCGCCGCGAATCCGTTCGGCCTCGCCGAATTCACCAACGATAAATCCAAAAACGGCGCAATGACCTTCGACGCAGGCAAGACCGTCACATTCCGCTATCGAGTTGTAATCCATCCGGGAGACTATAAGACCGCAAATATCGCGCATCTGTACGAGACTTGGGCCGGCAAAGCGCGCGGGAGCGAAAAGACAGAATGAAGACCGCCGCCATTCTCATGGCCGGCGCCGCGGCGGCGCTGGCGCTCTCGGCATGGCTCTGGGCGCAGCCGTCAGGCGATCCGCTGATTGAAGGCTTTCGCCTGGTTGAAGTCGCCTCCGTCTGCGATGCGTCGGAGCAGCTCTACGGCGAGCGCATCTATATGAACCACCAGATGCGGCCGCTGTTTCCTGTCAAATTCGCCGGTCCCGCCGTCACCGTCCTGCTCAAAAAAGAGGAGCACAAGGAGGGCGCCAGCGCGTCGCAAGGCATGCTTGACGCCATCGACGCGGCGCCTCCCGGGTCGGTGTATGTGATGGTGGTGGAGGATGGCGCCGATATCGCGGGGGTCGGCGGGTTGATGGTTACGGCGATGAAAGTCCGCGGACTCACCGGCGCGATTATCGACGGCGGAATTCGCGACACTCCCCAGATCCGACGCATCCAGTTTCCGATTTTCAGCCGCGGCATCGTCCCGTCCACATCCGTCAACCACTACCGATTCGCGGGCGTGAACGTGCCCGTTACTTGCGCCGGAGCGCGCGTCAACGCCGGGGATATCGTGGTGGCCGATGAGGATGGAGTCGCCGTGGTGCCCAAAGCGCATGCGGCGGCCATACTCAAAAAGGCGCAGGAACTCGACGACACGGAACACCGCATGCTGCCCTTCATCGAGAAATACAAATCGATCAAGGAAGCTGTGGCGAAGTTCGGCCGGATCTGACGACATGGACAACCTGACGGCGCGCCAGCGCAGCGAGACGATGCGGCGCGTGCATTCGGCGGACACCACTCCGGAGCTCAAGCTGCGCCGTTATCTGCACCGGCTCGGGTACCGCTACCGCCTGCACGATCCTGCTTTGCCGGGCAAGCCTGATCTCGTTTTCGTCCGCCGCCGGAAAATCATTTTCGTCCACGGATGTTTCTGGCATGGACACGCCTGCCGGGCTGGCCGCAACCGGCCGGCGTCGAACACCGGCTATTGGGGAGCGAAACTGGCGCGCAACCAGGCTCGCGACCAGGGGCATTACCGGCGCCTGCGCGCGCTCGGCTGGCGCGTGATGATTGTCTGGGAGTGCCAGCTCGGGGATCTCGAGCGCGTAGGGCGCCGGGTGGCCGCGTTTCTCAATGACGGTGGATAGGCTGGGATTTTATGAGTTTTTCGCCGGCGGCGGCTTGGCGCGCCTGGGACTTGGCCAGCGCTGGACCTGCCTGTTGGCGAACGATATCTGCGCCAAGAAGGCGGCGGCCTATCGCGGCAATTTTGGAACATCGCCGGAACTTGTCGTTGACGATATCCGGCGCCTCTCATGCGCTCATCTGCCCTCCGGCGCCGCGCTCGCCTGGGCGTCATTCCCCTGCCAGGATCTCTCGCTTGCAGGCAACGGCCGGGGTCTGGCCGGCGAACGCAGCGGGACCTTTCTTCCGTTTTGGACCCTGATAGACGGACTGGCGCGCCGAGGGCGCCCGGTCCCGGTGGTCGTCATCGAAAACGTGGTTGGAGCATTGAGCTCGAACGGCGGCGCGGATTTCCGCCTGCTGTTTGAGATCATCACCGGCTCGGGATACTACGGCGGAGCGCTGGTGATGGATGCGATTCATTTCGTGCCGCAATCGCGGCCACGGTTGTTTATCGTCGCCGTGCATGAATCCTGCGGGACGCCGGCAGGCGGCCAGATTTCCGAAACGTGGCACAGCCCGCGGCTGCGCGCGGCCTACTCGCGATTGCCCGGGACTCTGCGGCGCCGCTGGATCTGGTGGACGCTGCCCCATCCGCCGCCCCGCAACAGCTCCCTATCCGATATTCTGGAGCGCGGCGCGCCATGGCACAGCTCCGGCGAAACCGATCGAATTCTGTCCCTTATGTCGGAGCGGCATCTTGCGAAAATTCACGCAGCTCTGGCCTCAGGCCGCCCGCAAATCGGCGCCGTCTACAAGCGGATCCGCGTCGAAAACGGCCGCAGAGTGCAGCGCGCCGAGGTCCGCTTTGACGGCGTCAGCGGCTGCCTGCGCACGCCGGCGGGCGGCTCGAGCCGTCAGATTATCATCAGGGTTGAAGGTGGCCAGGTGCGGACGCGTCTGCTCACGCCTCGCGAAGCGGCAAGACTGATGGGCGTGCCGGACAGCTATTGCTTGCCTGCGCGCTATAACGAGGCGTATCATCTCATGGGCGATGGCGTGGTCGTGCCCGCGGTCGCCTGGCTCGAGCGCTTCTTGCTGCGGCGGCTGGCGCTGAGATGATTGCGCCGCAGCCGTCCTCTCGCCGCGGTTCCGGCCGGCGCGCTCTGTTTCCGCTCACCGCCGCGCTCTGCGCAGCCGCGCTTCCCGCCTACCGGGCGATTGCGCCCGGCTGGAGCGCGCCCGAGGGCGCCGCCTATAGCGCCGTGATCGACTCCCGGGTCGCGCACAGCGGACGCTCCAGCCTGCATCTCCAATCCGTCTCGCCCGGGGCCAGCGAGTACGCCGTGCGCCAACTCGTCCGGGCCGACGCATACCGCGGCAAGCGCGTCCTCCTCTCCGGCTGGATTAAACCGAATACCCGGCCGTTCGGCGCGGCGCTGTGGCTCAGAGTCGACATGCGGAACGGGGATTACGTTCTGGACAGCATGCTGGGAGTCAGCCCCGAGGCGATCGCGGCAAGCAAGGACGGCTGGGTTCGCTGCGAGCTGGTTGCCGATGTTCCCGCGGACGCACTCGGCCTGGCTTTCGGCGTCCGTATGAAGGGAAGCGGCGAGGTCTGGGCGGACGACCTGAAAATTGCCAACGTTGACAGGTCCGTGCCGACGACCACCATTGAGCGCCGGCCCTATCGAGCGCCGGATAAGGACGCCGCCGTGGAGCGTATGCACAGACAGTACGCCGCGGCGCCGCTGCACCCGGTCAACATGAGCTTTGAGGAGCATTAGGAAATGCCGTCCAGAATCGCCCTGGTTACGGGGGCCGGCAGCGGGATTGGCCGCGCCGTCGCCCTGGCCCTCCAGTCCAACGGATACTCGGTGGTGCTCGCCGGGCGCCGCGCCGCCGAACTCGACCGCACTGCGGCCGCTCGCAGCCCGTCGGGCGGCGCCATGCTCGCGGTTCCCACGGACGTGAGCAAGCCGGAGCAGGTGAGTGCGTTGTTTGCCCGCGCCAAAGAGGTATTTGGCCGACTGGACGTGTTGTTCAATAACGCCGGAATCAGCGCCCCCGCAACGCCGATTGAAGATCTCTCCTACGAGGAGTGGAGCGCCGTCGTCGCCACTAATCTGACCGGCGCATTTTTGTGCGCGCAGCAGGCGATCCGGCTGATGAAGAGCCAGGAGCCCCGCGGTGGACGCATCATCAACAACGGATCGATCTCCGCGCACACCCCCCGTCCCAACTCGGCGCCTTACACCGCCGCCAAGCACGCCATCACAGGGCTGACCAAGTCCATTGCGCTCGACGGGCGCAAGTACGACATCGCTTGCGGACAGATCGATATCGGCAACGCGGCCACGGAGATGACGGATCGCATGGCGGCCGGCGCTCTCCAGGCCAACGGCGCAACCTTGGTTGAGCCCCGCATGGATGTGTCCCATGTCGCCGACGCCGTCGTCTACATGGCCAACCTGCCGCTGGACGCCAATGTCCTGTTTATGACCGTAATGGCGACCAAAATGCCCTTTGTAGGCCGCGGCTGACTCAGTGGCAACAGGATAGGAACACCATTAAATAAAAAGGCGGGCCGGCCAGCTCCGGTGAAAGCGCTTCGCCAGACAAGACAGCTCCTGAGTCGTTACTGCCCCGCGCCGAGCTCGCGAATCCGGATATTCCGGAACATCGCGAACGTAAACTGATCGTGCAGTTGCAGGCCGATCGGGCCTGATTTCGAACGCGCCGGATCTCCGGGCCCCTCCGCAACCAGCTGGCCGTTGATTCGCACCCGGATCACGTCATTGCGCGACTCGATATCCATGCTGTTCCACTCGCCGCGGCGTTGCACGCCGGTCTTCGCGGCCACGAACGTGTAGATGCTCCCCGACGGGTACTTGGCGTCCTGATCGATAATCTGAACTTCATATCCGATGTGCGCGGGCGTTGTTTTGGGGAACCCCGCCAGATCAGGTCGCGCGGCGTCCGGCTCGCCGATGGCTGCGTGCGCGCGGGAACGGTCCCGGATCGAGACGCCGCTGTTCATTTGCGGCGGAATGAAATACTCCAGGTGCAAATCGAATTCGCCGAATTCGCGAACTGTGTATAGCCACGCCTGGCGGTTGAGCCAGTTGGCGAATTCTTTTTGATTGATGGGCCAGGGGACGCTGAACGGGTTTGACGGCTTGGGGTGCGAGCGCTGACCGAGCAGCACGCCGTCCGGCAAGACGGTCCAGATACACTCGCCACGGGGTTCCCACCCGTCGAGATTTTTGCCGTTGAATAACGGAGTCCACCCGGCGTCGGCGGCAAAGCAGCTCGCCGCAGAAATCAAACACAGCAGCAGCCGCGCGCTCATATCAGGCCTGCCACTTATAGAAGTAAAACAACAACGGCGATTTCCCAGTATTGACAATTCCATGCAGCTTGCCTGCGGCGCAATACATCATGCTTCCGGGACCGACCTTGGTGGTCGCGCCGTCCACCGTGATTTCTCCCGAGCCTTCCGTAACCACCATGAATTCCTCCTCAGGATGCTGGTGCGGCGGGTGCGGCGACATGCCCGGCTTCAGCCGCAGGCTGCCCGCTGTCATCGACTTCACTTGTCCTGTCGAGCCTTCAAAGTAGATCCGCAGATCGCCGAAGGACTCTCGCGTCAGCCGGGCCTGTTTCTCATCGACGACTGTATTCGCAAGCGTGGATGCGCGTGCGCCCGACAGCGCCAGTCCCTGCCAGGCCGCAGCCCATTTCAGCAGATCTCGTCTGTTTCCCTGCATAATCCCTCGATTGTAGTGCGCCTCAGGGCTGGCCGTAGTAGCGGCCGGGGCCGTGTTTTCGCAAAAAATGCTTGTCATGCAGGGCCGCCGGAATCGGCTGCGCCGCTGCGTTCAGCGTGACCGTGTAGTACGCCAGGCGTGCAATCTCTTCCACAAGGACGGCCGTATGTGCGGCCTCAGCGGGCGTCGGTCCCCAGCAGAACGGCGCATGTCCTGAGACCAGCACGGCGGGAAAGTGGGCGGGGTCCAGCTCGCGGAAGCGCCGCACGATGGCCTCTCCGGTGTTGCGCTCGTACTCGTTTTCGATTTCGCGCGCCTGCATTGGCTCGGTCACCGGAATCGGGCCGTAAAAATAATCTGCGTGCGTGGTTCCAAAACAGGGGATCTCGCGCCCGGCCTGCGCCCAAGCCGTGGCGAAGGCCGAGTGCGTGTGAACCACGCCGCCAATGGCCGCGAAAGCGCGATACAGCACCAAATGCGTCGCAAGATCGGAAGAGGGCCGCAATTTCCCTTCGACCGGCGTCCCGTCCAGCCGCACGACCACAAGGTCCGATGGCCGCAGGGTTTCGTAGGGCACGCCGCTCGGTTTGATCGCTACCAGGTTCTCTCCGCGCAGAATTCCACTCGCGTTTCCGAACGTATACAGCACAAGCCCGCGACGCGCTACCTCCATGTTGGCCTCATAAACCTGCTCGCGCAGCTCGTCTAAAGTATTCATCGCCGCCTCGCCTCGAAACGAATCTACCGGGAAGCGCGGCTGGCCGGCAAGCGCTGGGCGGCGCTTCGGTTCGACCTGCTAAACTAAAACTTCCAATTGGAACTGGCCCTCATGAAGTGTCTTTACGTTTGCCTGTCTTTCTCTGCGGCGCTGGCGTTAGCCCAGGGCGTTGCTCCGCAGACGCCGGCCGCCGCTCAGCCCTCCCCGGCGACGCCCACGCAGTTGGGGCCCGACGCCGTTGTGGCGAAAGTCGGCGGGAAACCGGTCACCGTCGCCGACATCCGAAAAATGATGCTAGCGCTCCCCCCCGAGGTGCAGCAGGCGTTTGGACAGAATCCCAAAAACGCCTTGCAGTCGCTGTTCCTGATCGATTATCTGCGCGCTGAAGCGGAAAAGAACAACCTGGCTGAAAAGAGTCCTTTCAAGGAACAGCTCGAATTCCAGCGGTCGCAGATGCTGGCCCAGGCGGCGGCGAGCAGCCATCAGAGCGCGATAACCGTCACTGAGGCCGAAGAACAGAAGCGTTACGAAGAAAAGAAATCGCAGTTCGATGTCGCGAAAATCCGGGCCATCCATCTCAGCTTCGCCGATCCAAAGGCGGGCGCTGCGCAGCCTCCGGCGCCCGGGGAGAAGCGGATGAGCGAGGCGGAAGCGAAGTCCAAGGCCGAGGATCTCGTGAAACAGATCCGCAGCGGCGCCGACTTCGCTGAGCTCGCAAGAACAAACTCGGACGAGAAGAACTCGGCCGCCAAAGGCGGGGAGTTCGGCGCGATCCGGCGCGGCGACGCCATTCCCGAAGACATCAAGACCGCCATTTTCGCTCTGAAGCCTGGCGAAGTCAGTGATCCGATCCGGCAGGCCAACGGATTTTACATCCTGAAAGTGGACGAACGCACGACCCAGTCCTTCAAGGAGGTGCAGCCGCAGATCGCTCAGGAGATCAAGCAGGAGCGCTACCAGCAATGGATGCAGGGCTTGCAAAAGCAGTTCGAAGTCACTATTGAAAATCCCGCATTCTTCGGACAGCAAAGAACAGGAGGCGCCGCGCCCGCGCCCGGAAAACCGGCTGTCGGCGCGCCGGCATCCGCCAACCATCAGCAGCCGTGACGACCGGTTCGTTCCGACTCGCCGACGAAGAAGCGCTCCGCGCCTTAAAACCCGTGATCTGCCGGCTGCCGGCCTACTCCGGACCGCCCGTCCGCGTGCGCTTCCGGCCCGAGTTGCGCGCCTGGAAAGGCCGTTTGCTTTCCAAATCGCCGGCTGGCAGACCGGTCCATGGCGCCTGTCACGTGCGCAGGCGCGAAATGGTGCTGGACACGGAGCTGCTGAGACGTCCCGGCGAACTTGCCCGCATCTTTATTCATGAAATCCACCACTTCGTTTGGGTGCGTCTTGGCAATCACAGACGCCTGTGCTTCGAACGGGCGCTGGCTGTCGAGATTGCGCAGCACGCGCGCGGAGAACTTGGCTGGTCATCACAATTGCTCAAGAATGAGCTGACCGCCGCCGATGCTGTGCGCCGCACGCGGCGGTGGCGTGATTATGTGTGCGAGAGTTTTTGCGATACAGCGGCGTGGCTGTATTCGCCGCAGTCGCGACACTCGGAATGGACGCTGGCAAAGCGCCGGCGCGAGACCCGCGCTCGCATCCTCCGTAAACTGCTTGGCGACGCGCCGGTGCCAATATAATTGTAGGGGAGATCCACTTTTTGAGATCCGGGCGAATACGAACCATAGCCGCATGTGTTGCGGCGCTTCTGGCCACTGCGGCATGCTCGTCCGAAAAGGTCCGCGCCGCGGTGAAAGCGGAGAAAGATCGTAAGCCGGCCGCCGACTTCGCCCTGAAGGACGCCAACGGCCGAACGGTCCGGCTGTCTGATTACCGCGGCAAGGTGGTGCTGCTCAATTTCTGGGCCACCTGGTGCGGGCCGTGCAAAATCGAAATCCCGTGGTTTATGCAATTTGAGCAGGAACTGAAGGACCGCGGGTTTGCCGTGCTCGGCGTCGCCATGGACGACGAAGGATGGGACGCCGTAAAGCCGTATATCGAACAGCACAAGATCAACTACCGCATTGTCCTGGGCAACGATTCGGTCGCCGACACCTACGGAGGAGTCGACGCGCTTCCAACGACGTTCCTGATCGACCGCGACGGACGCATCGCCGCCAAGCACCAAGGTTTGGTCAGCAGAAGTGAATATCAGAATGAGATTCTTCACCTCCTCGACAGCTCCAAGCGCACGGCGAGCAGCCGCAGCCACGTGCCTGCTCTCCTGTTGCCTGCTCGCGCAGACTAACGTACTCACTGTCTCTGCGGCGGGCAGGGTTTCCGCAAAACGAAACGAAATGGCGACGGCGAAAGTGCGTGTACAGCTCAAGGAGGGTTACCACGTCAACAGCAACACCCCTTCGGAGGACTACCTGATTCCACTGAGGCTGGTCTGGAATGCAGCGCCGCTTGAAGTCGTCAGCATCGAGTATCCGGCGCCGAAGCTCGAAAAGTACCAGTTTTCAGCGGCGCCGCTGTCCGTGTTTTCCGGCAGTTTCGACATCGCCACGAAGTTCAAAGTCCCCGGCAACGCGCCGCACGGTCCCGCGATTCTGACCGGCAAGTTGCGTTACCAGGCCTGCACCGACCGGATGTGTCTTCCGCCCAGAACGGTTGAAGTGCCGCTGACGGTGGATATCCAGTAGACTCTGTAGGAATGAGAATGGGCGGCGCGGTCGCGATCGGATTCGCGGCGTGTGTGTTCACTTCCTGCGCAAACCGCACTGAAATCGATGCCGGTATCGCCAGCGCGATCGATCAGACCAAGGCGATCGATAATCATGCGCATCCGATGCGCCTTACCGACCCGGGAGAGCGCGATACGGACTACGACGTGCTTCCTGTCGAACTGATGGATCCGTCCTGGAGCATTCCGCCGCGAGCCAACCCAAATAATCCCGATTATGGGCGCGCGCAGCAAGCTCTATTCGGCATCCGCGAGCCCGCCGAGCGCGTCGCCGCCGCCAAACAGGCGGCGATGCGCGAGCATGGGGACGCCTATCCGGACTGGATTCTCGACCGGCTCGGAATTGACATCATGTTTGCCAATCGAGCCGCCATGGGACGCGGTCTCGACCCGGCGCGGTTCAAGTGGGTTCCGTTCGCCGATCCGTTGATGTATCCGCTGAATAATGATCGCCTGGGCGCCCGGGATCCGGACCGGAAAAATTTTTTTTCCGCCGAGCGGAATACGCTCGACCGGTATCTGAAAGAAGCCGGCGCCTCCACGCTCCCCGCCCGATTTGACGACTACTTGAGCTTCGTTGACGCCACGCTGGCGCGCTGGAAGCGCTCTGGCGCTGTGGCGGTGAAGTTCGAGATGGCGTATCTGCGATCACTGGCCGTGGGCAATCCGGACCGAGCCACTGCGGCGAAGGCGTATACGTCGTACTTGCGCTCGGGCATTCCCCCCGACGCCGAATACAAGACGCTTCAGGATTATATCTTCCGCTACATCGCCCTGGAGTGCGGAAATCTCAACCTGGCCGTGCATATCCATTCTCTGGCGGGCGCCGGGGCCTATTATGATAACGCCGGAGCGAATCCGAGCAATCTCGAACCGGCGCTGAACGATCCCGGCCTGCGCAAAACGAAGTTCGTCATCATCCACGGCGGGTGGCCGTACACCGGGGAAATGGCCGGCCTGCTGCAAAAACCGAACGTCTATCTCGACTATTCGGCGCAAACCTATTTTTTGTATCCGCGAGAATTGAGCCGCATCTTGCGGTTGTATCTGGAGATGGGTCCCGATCGCGTACTGTTCGCCACCGACGCCAGTCCATTCACGGCGGCGATCAGTTGGGAAGAGAGCGCCTGGTACTCGGCGCGGACGGCGCGCGACGCGCTCCGGCTGGCGCTGGAAGGCATGGTCAGCGACGGGGAGATCACGCACGAGCGCGCGATCCAGGTTGCGCACATGGTGCTGCGCGACAACGCGAAGAAGCTGTACGGGTTCTGATTGCGTCGTCTCGTCATCCGTCCCGGCGGGATTGGGGATGCGATCCTGTGTTTGCCCGCGATGGAGTTTCTCCGGCCGGACGAAGTGTGGGTGCGATCCGAAGTGGCGCCGCTGATCCGGTTCGCGCGGTCGCGGCCGATTGCATCGACCGGACTCGATCTGTTCGGGATCGCCGGCGTCGAACCGCCGGCGCAACTGATCGACCGTCTCCGGTCATTCGATGACATTGTGTCCTGGTATGGAGCGAACCGGCCGGAGTTTCAAGCTGCGGCGGAGCGGCTCAAACTGCCGTTCCGCTTCTTTGCCACCCTGCCTGGTCCTGGCGGAGCGCTCCACGCCGCAGATTTCTTCGCCCAACAGGTCGGCGCCCCGACGCCAGCCTGTCCGCATATCGAATTCAGCGGCGTCGAGCAGCACGGCGCCGCGGTGCTCCATCCGTTTTCCGGGAGTCCGCGCAAGAACTGGCCGCTGGCTCGTTTTGAAGAGCTCGCACGCGCGCTTGCCGCCGAGATGCCGGTGGAGTGGGCGGCGCGGCCGGGCGAGCTCCGTTTCCAAAGTCTGGACGATCTGGGAAGATGGCTTGCTGGCGCGCGCGTCTACATTGGCAATGATACGGGGGTGACTCATCTGGCGGCCGCGGCCGGAGTTCCCACGCTGGCGCTGTTCGGACCGACGGACCCACGCGTGTGGGCGCCGCGCGGAGCAAGAGTGCGCGTCATCGCCGCGCCCACCCTGGAGCATATCGATGTCCCTGCTACGCTGCGCGCAGTTCGAGAGCTTGCGTCGGAGTGATGATGGTCTCGGTCTCCGCCGCGTTATTTCCGCCGAGCTCCATGTGAAGCGCATTGGAGGCTTCGATCAGAATCATCGCGCCGAGCGAGGTGAGGTCCTGTCCTTTTACCAGCCGGCGCAGGCGCGCTCCGAGTCCCTGGCTGAAATCCGCGGCTTCGCGGCAGATCTCGATCGAATGTCCGGCTGAGCGAAGAGTGAGTCCGAAATTCAGCAGATGATTGACAATCTCGCCTTCTCCGGCGAATAGATCGCGCACGATTTTGTTACGCTTTCGGATCTGCGCCAGGATATCCTTGGCGTTGCCGGGCTCATACGAGCGAGCGAGTTCCGGGCGTCCGGCCGCAACCAGCGCAGACTGCACCAGGCGCAGGCGGCAGGTCAGGTCGCGACGGCTCTGGTGGAAAGCGCCATAGATCCATTCGTTCCCAAGCACGTCCCAGGTGAAATCGGTCCGCCGGCGCCCGGGAAATGGCTTGCTGGCTGCATACGCCAAAATGGCATGCGTCGCGACGACGTTTTCGCATCGGTCCGGATCGGAGAGCCATGTCCAGGCGATCCAGCTCCGCAGGGCGCGCTGGACCGCAACGGAGACGGCAGCGTGCGCGGGAAAATATGCCGGAGATTTTTCCAGAGGCGCGCGGCGCCACGCGGACAAGGCGGCAAACTTGAGCCGTCGCTCGATCGAGAGCGCCACCGACCCCGCCCCAGCGTCGATTCCTGCGCCGAAGGCCGCTTCGTACATGAGCGCGGCGACTTCAGCCGGCAACGCGCAAGCGTGTACGTGCCGAAGGTAAACGGGCGCCTCGGGTCTCTCCACGCCAGCGGCCATCAGTCTTGTCTCGTACAGGTTTGACTCGTCGGCCGAGAGCGCGACGCCCGCCGGGACGACCCGTCCATTGGCGAAACGAAATGCCGTCTTGGCGAGAACTTCGAACCGGGCGGGCCAGTGGCGCCGGTCGAGATACGGCAGATGCAGCTCCAATTCACCTCCGCGCGGCGCCGCGGCCAATGCGCGCTGGGCGGCTTGGCACAGGATGGCGTGGTTCTCACGGGCGGCGCGCAGGTCCGAAGCGCTGGAAAGCGGTCCGAACAGCGCCGCCAATCGCTTTCGCGCCCACTGCGGCAGCTCAAGAAATCTGGCTTCACTCTCAAAGGCGCTCCGCGCCTGTTCGGGCGACACAGGCGGTTGAGCGCTGGTGCGCTGTTGATCGGGATGCAAGCCGACCAGGGCTATTCCGAGACTCGAGCGCTCGACAGACAGGCCGAGATCGCACTCGAGATGTCCCGGAGCGCTTTCGCGCAGCCAGCAGAAGCGCACCTTTGCGTCGTCGGCGGGCAGCATGGGGTTGGTCATAGTCCAGTCACCCCCATTGTAGCGGTCAGGGTCCAAAAAACCGGGCGGCCGGAACCGGAATTTGCCGCCGTTGTTGATCAATAAGTACTTTATTTGTGGCAATTTCGAGACAATTTGCGATTCGCGCGCGAAGTCTGTGAATGATACCATGGGGCCAATGCGCAGACGAGAGTTTTTCCAGACCGCAGCCGCCGTCGCCGGCGCGGTTTCCGCTCAAGGTCAGGAGGCAACGCCGAGGAAAGGCCGGATCAAGCAGGGCGTCACCAGCGGCGTTTTCGGCCGCGGCATGCCGTTTGAGGAACAGTGCCGCATCGCCGCGCGGCTCGGCGCCAAGGGCTTTGACCTTATCGGGCCGGACCGCTGGCCGATCCTAAAAAAGTACGGACTTGTGCCGACCATGTATCCGGCGGGTCCCGGCGGCACGATTCCCGACGGTCTCAACCGGAAAGAGAACCACGAGAGGATTCTCAAGAGTCTTCATGCAGCCATCGATGAGGCGGCGGCGAACGGCGTACCGAACATCATCACGTTCTCCGGCAACCGCCGCGGCATGTCCGATCAGGAAGGCGCCGACAATTGCGTGCTGGCTCTTAATCAGATCAAGTCCCACGCCGAGGATAAAGGCGTCACGATCTGCATGGAGCTGCTGAACAGCAAAGTGAATCACAAGGACTACATGTGCGACCACACCGCCTGGGGCGTGGACGTCTGCAGGAGGGTAAACTCACCGCGCATCAAGCTGCTCTATGACATCTATCACCTCCAGATCATGGAAGGCGATATCGTGCGCACCATTCGCGAGAACATTCAGTGGATCGCCCATTTTCACACGGGCGGAAATCCGGGCCGCCATGAAATCGATGATACGCAGGAATTGAATTACCGTTTTGTCGCCAAGGCCATCGCCGACCTGGGCTTCACCGGATACGTGTCACACGAGTATTCGCCGGCGCCGGGCCGCGACCCAGTCCGGTCGCTCGAGGCGGCGATGGACATCTTCGACGTCTAGCCGCCCTACGGCAAGGGTCGGAGGCGCATCCGATTTTCAGAACCGCAGGGGCGGAAGCGGCCGGGTTGCGCTAGTAGGGCGGCTCCACGGCGGCCAGCTCCAACTGCTCGCCTCTTGACTCCTCCGGCTCGTCGTCCCAGGGGAGATAGATCACCTGGAGACGCTGCCCTTCGGCCAGCCGTTGCAGCAGGGCCTCCTGATTGTTGGCAAACCGCAGGGCGTCCCGGTGTCTGCCGGGCAGCGCGTCGATCTGAATAAACGTCGCTTCCTCCGTTTCTTTCAATCCGAGCTGCGTCTGCAGACGTTTCGGAATGTCCCTGAGCACCAGACGCGCGCCCGGAGGCACACAGACCGCGCAGGGCCAATCGTGCGCCCGCAGTCTCGACCACCAGCCTCTCACCTCATGCTTATGCGCTTCGAGTTCGGCGGGCGATGTCAATCCGATCGATCCCGTCGGGAAGCGATACGCAATCAGTTCCTCCCCGGTTACGGCAAGCCGACTTCGAAGGCCAGCCAAAGAGTAGTCACACATACAACCTCCCTCAAAGGCAAACTGCTGATCCGATCTTTACTCGTTCGGCGGCGGGAAGCAAGCCCGTCACGGTTGGGCGGCGGCGCTGGAGTGCGCCGTAGTCAACAGGCGGCGGAGGCTGGCGCGGGTATGCCTCAAATTGCAGCAGCTCAGCCGGTCGACCCAACGGCGCCGCGAGCTTGCTTTACTTCGCGCTCTGGTCCGCCTAAAATCAGATTGCACACGTGTTCACCCCGGAACGCCCGGCTTCGATCAAGGATATCGCCCGGATCGCGAAGGTATCGCATTCCACCGTATCGCGCGCCCTGCGCGAAAGCCCGCTGGTCAATGCGAAGACTGCCGAGAGAATCCGGCGCATTGCGGCGCAATCAGGATTCCGGGCAAGCGCTGTGGCGCGGAGCCTGGCGACGCGGCGCACCAATACCATCGGCGTGGTGGTGACCTCTATCGCCGACCCCTTTGTAGCGGAAGTAGTGAACGGCATCGAGGACAAGGCCATGGCTCACGGCTATTCGGTGTTCCTCGCCAACTGCCATGCCGATCCGGACCGTGAATTGAAGGTAGTGCAATCGTTTGAAGACCGGCGCGTGGACGGCATTGTGGTGACCGCGTCGCGGGTGGGTGCGCTGTACGCTCCCGTGCTCGAACGGATGCGGATGCCGATTGTTTTGCTGAATAACCAGCATCCCAGCCAGTTCGCACACTCGGTGATGATCGAGAACTTCGAAGCGAGCCGCCGCGCGGTTCGTCACCTGATCGAGCTCGGGCACCGGCGAATCGCCTATATCGGCGACCGGTTCGGGTACGGATCGGACTCGGAGCGCTTCAGCGGTTACCGTTCGGCGCTGGATGAGTCGGATATTCCGTTCCAGCCGGACTTGGTTGTGCACGGCGACGGAAAGGCGGAGGGCGGGTCCGCGGCGATGGAGCAGCTGTTGCAGCAATCGCCGCCGCCGACCGCGGTTTTCTGCTACAACGACATGACCGCGATGGGAGCGCTCAAGACCATGCGAGCGCACGGGTTTCGCACCCCCGAAGACATTTCGCTGGTGGGCTTCGACGATCTGCCGCTGGCTCTTTATATGGATCCGCCGCTAACCACGGTGCGCCAGCCCAAACATGAGATGGGCAGGTTGGCGATGGAGGTTCTGTTGAAGCGGATCGCCGGGTCGGAGGCGGAGCAGAATATCAAGGTCTCGGGCGAGCTGATTCTGCGAGAATCGACGGCGCCGCCCAAGGAGAAGACGAATGAAATTACTCGTGCGTCCCGAAAACGGAACGGAAGCGGAAACGAACGGGTTTCAGTTCCTCTCGTTCAGCGTTCGAAAACTTAAGCCCGGGGAGCGGGCCGAAGGCGCCACGGGCGCTCGCGAGCTGGGGCTGGTTCTGCTCGGCGGGCGGTGCTCGGTGTCGTCATCGCGCGGAGAGTGGACCGGCGTCGGCCGGCGCCCCAACGTCTTTGCGGGAATGCCGTACGCACTCTATCTTCCGATTTCAACCGAATACGCCATCACCGCGGAGACAGACTGCGACCTTGCATTCTGCTTCTGCCGGGCCGAAGAGCTGCATGCGCCGAAACTGATCCGACCGGAAGACGTGGAGGTGGAGATCCGCGGCGCCGGCAATGCGACGCGGCAGATCAACAAAATCATCAAGCCTGAATTTCCAGCGCACCGCCTGCTGATTGTGGAAGTGTACACGCCGAGCGGGAACTGGTCGAGTTACCCGCCGCACAAACATGATGTGCACAATCCGCCGGGCGAAGTGGATCTCGAAGAGATTTATTACTACCGGATCGACCGGCCGGAGGGCTACGCGATCCAGAAAGTGTACACGCCGGACCGGCGACTGGATGAAACGCTCACGGTGCGTGACGGAGAGATGGTTTTAATTCCGGAAGGATATCACCCGGTTGTGGCGGCGCACGGTTATACCGTGTACTACCTGAACGCGCTGGCAGGCTCGGCGCGGTCGATGGCGGCTTCCGACGATCCGGATTATTTGTGGGTGCGGGAGACGTGGCGCGACAAGGATCCCCGGGTTCCGCTGGTGACGATGGAAATGGAAGGCGCGAGGAACAATTGATGCGGACGCAACGCATGACCATGGCGCAGGCCCTGGTTGGATTTCTGAAGAATCAATACGTCGAGCGCGACGGACGCGAATATCGGTTTTTCCACGGCGCGTGGGGCATCTTCGGTCATGGCTGTATTGCCGGGATCGGCCAGGCGCTCCAGCAGAATCCCGATTTCCGCTATTACCAGTGCAAGAACGAGCAGGCCGCGGTACATATTGCCGCGGCGTTCGCGAAGGCGAAGAACCGGCTGGGCGCGTTTGCATGCGTGTCCTCAATCGGCCCGGGAGCGACCAACATGGTCACTGGCGCCGCGCTGGCGACCATCAACCGCCTGCCGGCGCTGCTTCTGCCCGGCGATATCTTCGCCCGGCGCAATGTGGCGCCGGTGCTGCAACAGCTTGAGTCCGAGCACAGCCAGGATATTTCCGTGAATGACGCGTTCAAGGCGGTTTCGCGATATTGGGACCGCATCAACCGGCCGGATCAGCTGGTCTGTTCGGTGGTGGAAGCCATGCGCGTGCTGACCTCGCCGGCGCAAACCGGCGCGGTGACGCTGGCGCTTCCGCAGGACGTTCAGTCCGAGGCCTGGGACTACCCCTCGGAAATGTTCGAAAAGCGCGTGTGGCGCATCGCCCGTCCAGAACCGGACCGCGCGCTGCTGGCGTGCGCGGCGGATATGATTCGGCGCGCCAGGCGTCCACTGATCATCGCCGGCGGCGGCGTGCTGTACAGCGAGGCGACCGAGGCGCTGGCGCAATTTGCGACGGCGACCGGCATACCTGTCGGCGAGACGCAGGCGGGAAAGAGTTCCCTGCCGTTCGACAATCCGCAGAATCTGGGAGCGATCGGCGTAACCGGCACGCCCGGGGCGAACATCGCCGCCCGCGATGCGGATCTGGTTATCGCGGTCGGCACGCGGCTAAGCGACTTCACGACAGCGTCCAAAACGGCGTTCCAGAATCCGGACGTACGCTTCGTCAACATCAACGTCGCGGAGTTCGATGCGTTCAAACATGCTGGACTTCCCGTGGTTGCGGATGCGCGCGCGGTCCTCGAGCAGCTTGGCGCGGCGCTGGCCGGATATCGCGTGGACGCCGATTACGCCAGCTGCATACGGCAGTGGAAGGATCGCTGGGAGCGCGAGACGGAGCGAATTTTCAACCTGCGGCACGGTCCGCCGATCAGTCAGGGCGAGGTGATCGGCGTGGTGAACCGCCTTTCGAGGCCGCAGGATATCGTTGTGTGCGCCGCGGGCAGTCTGCCCGGCGATCTGCACAAGCTGTGGCGGGCGCGGCAGCCGAATGGATATCACCTCGAATACGGATATTCGTGCATGGGCTATGAAATCGCGGGCGGGCTTGGCGTAAAAATGGCTGACCCGTCGCGCGAGGTGTATGTAATGGTCGGCGACGGATCGTTTTTGATGATGTCGAGCGAGATTGCGACATCCATTCAGGAAGGCTACAAGTTGAATATTATTTTGCTCGACAATCACGGCTTTTCAAGCATCGGCGGGCTTTCGCAATCGATCGGATCTGAAGGATTCGGCACCGATTACCGGATGAGGACCGGCAGCGGGCAGCTGGATGGAGATTATATGCCCGTGGATTTCGTAAAGCTGTGCGAGGGATTGGGAGCGCGGACCGTGCGGGCGCGCACCCGCGAGGATCTGGAGCAGGCGATCGAGGCGATGAAGAACGAAGCGCAGACGACTGCGGTGGTGATTGAGGTGGACAAAGAGATGCGCGTGCCAGGCTATGAATCGTGGTGGGATGTGCCGGTCGCGGAGGTGTCCGAAATCGCAAGCGTTCGGGCTGCGCGCGCCCAGTATGAGGAGGCAGTGAAGAAGGAGCGGCGCCACGAAATGGCGGCGAGCGCGAGGTGATTGCAATGACTGCGACCGGAGTTCAAAAGGAAGTCAGGAATTTCATCGGAGGCGCGTGGCGCCGGCCGAGTTCGGAACCGGCGACCGACGTACTGAATCCAGCCACGGGGGAGGTGATTGCGAAATCGCCGGCGGGCTCGGCGGAAGAGGTCGCGGCCGCGGTGGACGCCGCATCGGCGGCGTTTCCCGAATGGCGCGCCACGCCTGCGCCGGAGCGGATTCAGTATCTGTTCCGTCTGAAGCAACTGCTCGAGGATCACTTTGAGGAGATCGCACGAATCACGACCATGGAGAACGGCAAGACCCTGGCGGAATCGCGGGGCGAGCTGCGGCGCGGCATTGAGAACGTGGAAGTGGCCTGCGGCATTCCCACATTGATGCAGGGCTACAACCTGGAGGACGTGGCGCGGGGCATCGATGAGACGATGTTCCGGCAGCCGCTGGGCGTCGTGGCCGCGATGACTCCGTTCAATTTCCCCGCCATGATTCCATTGTGGTTTCTGCCATACGCGATTGCCTGCGGGAATACGTTCGTGCTGAAGCCCTCCGAACGAGTGCCGCTGAGCATGATGCGCATCGCCGAGCTGATCGAGCAAACAGGCCTGCCGAAAGGCGTCGTGAACATCGTAAACGGCGGCAAGCCGGCCGTGGACGCATTGCTGGAGCATCCGGCCGTGCAGGCGATCAGCTTCGTGGGATCGACGCCTGTGGCGAAGTACGTCTACGCCCGTGCGTCGGCGAGCGGCAAGCGGGTGCAATGCCAGGGCGGAGCGAAAAATCATGTAGTGGTGCTGCCGGACGCGGATCCGGAGACGACGACGCGGATCATCGCCGACAGCGCATACGGGTGCGCGGGGCAGCGGTGTCTGGCCGTGTCGGTGGCGGTGACCGTGGGCGAAGCGCGCCACTGGTTTTCCAAATCGATTGCGGACGCGGCGGCGTCCCTCAAGGTCGGCAACGGGCTGGACGAGGGCGTCCAGATGGGTCCGGTGATTACGCCGGCAAGCCGTGAGCGCATTGAAGGGCTTATCGCGCAGGGCGCCGCAGAGGGCGCAAAGCCAGCCGTAGACGGGCGGGGCGTCAAAGCAAATAGCGGAAAGGGCAACTTTGTCGGGCCCACAGTTCTCGATGGAGTGCCGGCGGCGAGTCCGCTGGCGGAGACCGAAATCTTCGGTCCGGTGCTGAGTCTGATCCATGCCGGAACGGTGGAAGAGGCTATGGACATCATCCGAAAGAATTCGTACGGAAATGCGTCATCGATTTTCACTACAAGCGGCGCCGCCGCACGCAAGTTTCGCAATGAAATCCCCACGGGCAATGTGGGCGTGAATATCGGCGTGGCGGCGCCGATGGCCTATTTCCCCTTCAGCGGATGGAAAGGCAGCTTTTTCGGAGTTCTGCACGCGCAGGGTCGCGATGCGGTGGAGTTTTATACGGGCGAGAAGGTCGTCATCGAGCGCTGGCCGAAAGAGTGGAGCCGCAAATTCTAATGACACCTGCCACTGAGGAGAGGGCGACGGCGTTCCGCGTAGGCAACGCCCCGTGTTCCTGGGGAACGCTGGAATTCGAAGACGTCAAAGGCGAACAGATCGAATTTGATCGCATGCTCGATGAACTCGTCGAGACGGGCTACACGGGGACGGAGCTGGGGGAGTGGGGCTACATGCCCACGCATCCGGTCCGGCTGAAAGCGGAGCTCGACAACCGCGGACTGGTCATGCTGGGCGCATTCGTACCAGTGGCGCTGAAAGATCCGGCGGCGCATGAGCCCGGCATAGCCCATGCCATCAAGACCGCCCGCCTGCTGGCGGCAGTGGCATCGGATCCAAAGCCTTATCTGGTGCTCGCCGACGCCAACGGCACGGTTCCCGAACGGACGCAAAATGCAGGGCGCATTACGCCCGAGCTCGGATTGAGCGCGGCGGAATGGCGAATATTCGCCGAGGGCGCGAACCGAATCGGCCGTGAAGTAATGGCCGAGACGGGACTACGCACCGTGTTTCATCATCATTGCGCTGGCTATGTGGAGACGCCAGGCGAGATCGAGCGCTTTCTCGAACTGACGGACCCGGATGCGATCGGACTGGTGTTTGATACGGGCCATTATGCCTACGGCGCCGGCGATTGCGGCGTCGTCGCGGGCATGGAGCGCTTCAAGGACAGAATTCAATACGTGCACCTCAAGGACTGTCAGCCCGCCGTCGCCGAACGCGCGCGAGCTGAAGGCTGGGATTACTTCACGGCTCTGCGCCATGGCGTGTTTTGCGAACTGGGGAAGGGCTGCGTCGATTTCCCGGGCGTGCTGCGATGGTTGAAACAGAACTCGTATGAGGGATACGTGCTGGTGGAGCAGGACATCCTTCCCGGCATGGGCGCGCCGAAAGACAGCGCGCGGCGGAACCGCGAATATCTTCGGTCGATCGAGAACAACTACGCGTAAGCACAGCCGCGGATGAACCAAATGAACGCGAATAGCAAATTGAAAATCGGAATTATCGGCGCCGGACGGATTGGGAAAGTTCATGCTGAAAACATTGCGTTTCGAATTCCAGAGGCCGAGCTGGCGGCGATCGCCGATGTAAATGCCGAGGCGGCGCGGCGCCTGGCCGAACGGAGCCGCGGCGCAAGAGTGGCGGGCAGCGCAGAGGAATTGCTGCGTGATCCGGCTGTCGATGCAGTGCTGATCTGTTCCTCCACCGATACGCATGCGGATCTGATCATTGCGGCAGCTCGCGCGGGCAAGCATATTTTTTGCGAAAAGCCGATCGATTTCAATCTGTCGAAGATTGATCGCGCGCTCGAGGCTGTCGAACAGGCGCGGGTGAAGTTGCAGATTGGCTTCAACCGGCGCTTTGATGCAAACTTCGCGCGCGTTCGGAAAGCCGTTGTGAGCGGCGAGATCGGAACGCCGCACCTGCTGCACATCATCAGCCGCGACCCCGCGCCTCCGCCGATCTCATATGTGAAGGTCTCGGGAGGCATGTTTCTGGACATGACCATTCATGACTTCGATATGGCGCGCTTCCTGATCGGCGATGAAGTGACTGAGGTGTACGCGGCAGCAGGCGTGCGCGTCGACCCCGAAATCGGCAAGGCGGGCGACGTGGACACGGCGGTGATCACTTTGCGGTTCGCAAACGGCGCTCTTGGCACGATCGATAATTGCCGGAGAGCGCCGTACGGATACGATCAGCGCGTCGAAGTGCTGGGCAGCGCGGGCTCAATCGCGACGGAAAACTGCTATCCAAACCGCGCCGTGATCAGCACGGCGGAGTCGGTTCGCCGCGACTTGCCGTTGAACTTCTTTATGGACCGCTATGTGGACAGTTTTGCGAACGAGCTGCGGGCGTTTGTGGAGGCGGTGGTGAACGATCAGCCGACGCCGGTAACCGGCGCCGACGGCCGCGCTCCGGTGGCCATGGCGCTGGCAGCGCGCAAGTCATACGAAGAAGGGCGGCCGGTGCGGCTTGCAGAAGTTGCGGATCACGCCTCAGCGGTACGTTTGGATTAGGCGTCTCTGACGCGGATGAGCCGAGCGATCTGCGCACCCGACGCGATGCCCAACAGCGACTCGATTCGCCAAAGGTTGGGCTGCATTTCAAGAGCGGCGCGCAGGGGCGGCTTGCGAGTCGATACCAGGCGGCGACTCTGCACGTACGGATCTGTGCGGGAGGCGGTAATGGCCGTCCCTACCGCGGCCGTTGTTTGGAAATTGCGCGGCTGAGGACAATCCAGGCGTTCGATTGAACGTTGAAAACCCAGCGTCACCACTCGGCTACGGAGCCATCCTCGTGGAACACCCGGGCCATTGGCCGCGTGCCGCCGAACGGGTACTTGGCGAGACTTGCTTCCGACAGCTCGAATCCGAGCCCCGGCTTGTCAGAGAGCGGGAACCGTCCATCCACCATTCGCATTGCAGGAAATCCCAGCCACTCTTCCCAGACTTTGTCTGTAGCGGTCGGCTTTACTTGACCGCAGATCTCCTGGACAACAAAGTTGGGCATGGCGGCATCCACATGAATCGTCGCGAGCCCGCCGATTGGCCCTTCGCACGCGTGGGGCGCCATGGAGATGGATGAGACGTTCGCGGCCGCCGCCACCTTCCACAAGGCAGTGATGCCGCCGACGTGGTTAATATCGGTCTGCAGAATATCGACCACGCCCATTTCGATCAGCTCGCGGCAGCCATAAGCCGCGATGAGGCGCTCGCCGGTCGCTATCGGAGTGGTTGCGCGCCGCGCGATCTTCGCCATGGCCTGAACATTCTCCGGAGGACACGGTTCCTCAACGAACAGCAGATTGAGGGGCTCAACCTCCTTCACGATAATCGAAGCCACGCTCGGGCTGGTCTTGGCGTGGAAATCGACGGCGATATCGATATCCGGACCGAGCGTCTCGCGTAGCAACTGAATCGCTTTGATAGCCCGGTCAATTTTCGGCCTGCGCTCGAGCCACTCGTAATAGCCGGGGATGCCGGACTTGACGCAGGTTATGCCCTGTTCGCGCGCAGTCTCGCGGATCTGCGCCAACCGCTCGCGGTTGGCCCCGTCCACGTGGTAGTACCCTCGCACCCCTCGCGAATCGAAAGGCCCTCCGAGCAGCTTGTAAACGGGCATTCCGAGCGCCTTGCCGCGAATATCCCACAGCGCCTGGTCGATGCCCGAGATCGCCGATCCGATGACGGGCCCGGCGCGATAGAACGAGTGAACATACATCGATTGCCAGATGTGTTCCACCTGCATCGGATCCGCGCCGATCAGGAAATCGCGAAAATCATTGATGCACGCCATCACCGCGCCTGCTTTGCCTTCGAGCGTGCCCTCGCCCCAGCCGATGAGACCCTGGTTCGTTTCAAGCTTGACGAACACATAGGGACGGTCTGACGTCGGCGTCAGAGAAACGCCGAACACTTTCATGCCGGTAATTTTGAGGCCGGAGTTGATGCCCGCGAAAGCCTGCACGCCCACCGGACCAGCCTGCGTTTGAAATGCACAGCCGCACGAATCGGTGAGCAAACTCGAGCGCTTGGCGCTTGCGGCCGTAGCGAGACCGGCGGATCCCAGAGCGAGGAAATTTCTACGACGCATGATATTTCTCCAGAGCGGCCTCATTCACCGTAATTCCGAGGCCCGGCGCATTCGTCAGTTCAAGAAATCCGTTTTTGCCGTCCTCGACTGCCGGGCTCACAATTGCCCGCCGCATGGCGCGGTCCCGCTCATCGCGTGGAATCGGCACGTGCTGAATAAAGAAGTTCGGAATGCTGGCGGCGAGCTGGATCGCTGCTGCCGTGCCCACCGGTCCTCCGCTGTGCCGCGGGGCAACTGCCACGTAATAGGTCTCCGCAAGCGCGGCGACGCGCCGCGCGCCGCTGATCCCGAAAATGCCGATCTCCGGGCGCACAACGTCAATCAGTCCTTCGCGCAGCAACGCCTGAAATACGCCGGGATCGCCGATGCCGCGCCCGAACCCGAGGGGGACAACGGTTTCACCAGCGACCTTCCGTACGGCTTCGAGATTCGAGTGCGAACACGGTTCGTCGAACCACAGGGGATGCTTCGATTCCACCGTGGTTGCGACGGACGCCGCATCACCCGGAGTCAGCAGGCCATTCCCGGCGAGTACAAAATCATGATCCGCCGGAACCGCGTTCACCAGGTCCGCGATTCGATTCTGGTAGGCCTTGCCCTGATTGCGCGACGCCGGCGCGGGAATATCGATGACGGCAACCGGAAATTCCTGCGCATACGGCGAACTGTACGCACGGACCTTGTTGCGTGTGGGTCCGCCCAGGATCCTGTAGACAGGCGCGTTCGCTGTTTTCCCGAGGATGTCAAGCAACGCGATATCGAGCGCCGCGCGAAACGGCGTCGAAGGGGCGATGGTCGCGTACGCATTCGCAGGCCTTCCGATCCAGGCGGACTGCAGTGCTTTGATATCCGCGTTCGGATCGTGTAGGCATTCGCCCCAGCCTGTCACGCCGGATCGAGTCGTCACCTTCAGCACCGAATAGCGCGTTCCGGAGATGGGTTCGCGCACGGGGAAATGCCGAATGTCAGTGATGTCGAGCGGGTCCGGTTTGGCCGCCGCGGCGGCTGCTTGTGGCGCGAATCCTGCCAGCAGGCGCGCTCTTCTTTGGATCGCGATGTGATTCATAAATATGATTGAGTTGCGACTCAAAACATGAGCCGCAACGCGAGTTGAACCTGCCTTGAGGGCCTGGCTGTTGAGGTGATGGAGCCCACGCCATTGCTGCCAATGGTCGTGTTAGACGGTATCGAGAACTGCGGATGATTCAGGGCATTAAAGAACTCCGCGCGGAACGTGACATTTGCAGTCTCGGCGATGCGGAACCGCTTGGCCGCGGTCAGGTCCACGTTGGCGGCCCGGGGTCCGGTCAGCACATCGCGTCCCGAGTTCCCATAGCAATAACAAGTGGCGGGCGGAATCGAGAACGCCGCGGGATTGAACCACTGCTGCAACGTCCGTTCAGCGGGATACGGGTTCACGCCCGCGACTACATTCGCTCGCGAGGTTGTACCGTTATTGGTTGCCGAAGGGGCCAACACTGTAAATGGCAGGCCGCTCTGCAGGACCACAATGGCGTTGAGTTCCCAACCGCCGATTACATGGCGATTGAAGCCGTTGTTGCCGCCGGCCCAGCGCTTTCCCTCGCCGAACGGCAGTTCGTACGTGGCGAACAGATTGAGCCGGTGGCGCACGTCGCTGTTCGAGCTTCCCCAATCCGCCCGGCGGTTATTCGGATCCTGCCCTCCGCCTGAACCGCCGTCCCACGGCGCATTATCCATCGCGTGCGACCACACCCAGTTGGCATTGAAGTACAGGCCGCGGGCGTAGCGCTTCTCGAATACCACCTGGAGAGACTGGAATTCCGAATTCCCGGCTGATTGCCAGTAATTGATATTCGTAATGTTGGGCAGCAGCGGGTAATATGGACGCCGCGGGTTAATCGCGCCGGGGCCCGGCGGCGGCGTATTGATACCGAAATTCCACGCCAAGCGCCTTCCGAGCGAGCCAACATAGGTGGCCGTAAGCACGGTGGAGTTGGATAGCTGGCGTTGTATCCCGAAATTGAACTGCTGTATCCGAGCATTGCGGAAATGCGGGTCGATCGCCGTAATTGTGGCATTCGGAACTGCCGCCGTGGGGTTGTTCGGATCGGTTGGCGGGAAGTCCGAGCGCTTCGGTATGCCCTGGCTGACGGTATTTGCCGGAAAAAGGTCGCCTGGGCTGGTGGTGAACACCAGGTCGAATGGCTGTTGCCGGAACTGGCGGATGGTCGTTCCGTAATTGCCCTGCGGATCGTAGAAAATGCCGTACCCAGTGCGGATTACCGTCTTCGGATCGAACTGATAAGCAATGCCGACCCGTGGTCCGATCGCCGAATAGTCCGTCTCTACATTGGCCGTCCTGCTCGCATTCTGGCCTGCAAGGAGAAGCTTTGCGGTGACAGGATCCCAATTCACCCAGTAGTTGTTGTCTTCCGTGAACGGCGTATTGATCTCGTAATGAAAACCGAGATTGAGCGTCAACTTGTCGGTTACGCGCCATTCGTCGCGCGCATAGAAATTGTATTCGTTGGTTCGGACGTGCGCTGTTCCCGGAATGAAAAAATCGCGAACTGTGCTGCTGGGATATCCGAGCAGCATACTGGCGATTGCGTCACCGGCGCCGCCCGTGCTCGATGGATTATTGGTGAACCCGGCGGAAAAGCTGAAGCGGCCGAAAGCGCTCTGTCCCGGAGGGCTGGCCGTCTCGCTGATGAGCCTCTGCCGGATGTCGATTCCGAATTTCAGGGCGTGTTTCCCTTTCTGCCAGCTCACGTCGGCAACGTGCTCGAACATGTGCTCGCGGCGGATCAGCGGTTCCGATCGAGCGTTGCCGAGACCAACATAGCCCGAGGGGCTGATGATCGGAGCGGATGGCTGGAATGGGTCCGTGGTGTCGCGTCCTGGTATCTGCGACCAGACCGGATCCGTCAGTTTCTCGGGCAGGAGAAACTGCCGGAATTTCGTGAAGCCGACTCGATACCCGGCCATGAGCGTGGGGCTGAACACACGGTTATAAGCGATCACTCCGTTTTGGCCGCGGATATCGTCAGGTCCGGAAAAGCTGTCTTCGTTGCCCCCGATGCGTGTATCAAACGTGTTTGGGATGTGCAGATCGGAGTTGTCGATCGAATAGCGTGCAAATAGCGTCTGGTTGGCTGTGATCTGATGATCGATGCGGATGTCTCCGCGATCCAGATTGCTGATCTTTTCCGGGTTTGCGATGTAGTTATTCACCAGCCCGCTGGTCTGCGGGTTCGGGTAGAGAGCCACGATCTTCGCTGCGAGCGGGTCAAAGCGCGATTCCGGAATCAGATCCCCGGGAAATCTGGTCCGCGTATAGGTAATGGTTCCGCCGCTGGTGACGGCCGTCGTTGTCGCCGGATCGAAAATGCCGTTCCTTGCCACACCGGCGAAGTTGCCGGATTTCGCGGCGGCTGTCGGTACAGTGATTACCTTGGTTTGGCCCTGTTTCTCGCGGTAGCCTTCATAGTCCGCGAAGAAGAAAGTCTTATTGCGAATGATGGGGCCGCCTATGCTGCCGCCGAATTGATTCAATTGGTACTGGGGAATCGGCAGGTCGGCGCGGTCGAAGAAGTTCTTTGCATCCATCGCCGAATTCCGCATATATTCAAAAGCCGAACCGTGGATATTGTTCGTGCCCGATCGCGTGCTGGTGACGAGCACCGCTCCACCGGCTCTTCCATATTCCGCGCCGGCATTGTTTGTAATGGCCTTGAATTCCTGCACACCCTCGACCGCCGGCCGCACCACGAACGTCTGCGAGATCATTTCAGTATTGTCGATTCCGTCCAGCAGCAGTTGATTGCTGCTATCGCGAGCGCCGTTGGCGAGTAAAGTCGTGCCGCCGGGCCGGAGTTCATCAGGCCGGAGGCCCGAGTTGATTGTGCCGGTTTGCGCGTAGCTGAGACCCGTCACGCCGGGTGCGAGGACCGCAAGTTGAACGATGTTACGGCCATTCAGAGGAAGCGTTTCGATCGGCTTGGTGTCGATCACCTGGCCGACCGTCGAACCCTCGGTCTGGAGCAATGGAGTTGCAGCGCGCACTTCGATGGTCTGCTCGATGCCGCCTAATTGAAGCTGGATGTCGAGGCGGCCCTCCTGTGCGACCTGCAAGACTACTCCTCTCGTCACATACCGTTGGAAACCCGGCTTCTCCGCCTCGACCGCATAGCTGCCCGGCGTCAGATTGACGGCCCGGTAATTGCCAGCGGCATCCGTTTGCAAATTGAGAGAGGTGTTCGTTGCTTCGTTGGTGACCTTCACGGCAACTCCGGGGAGCACGGCGCCAGAGCTATCGGTCACGGTTCCGGCCAGGCTCGCCCTCTCGACTTGACCATGCAGAGCCGGAACGAGAGCCAGGATGAGCACTCCGAAGCAAACCAGCCGATGGGTCATTGTTTTCTCCTGAGACTAACAGGACGCGGCCGACTCCGCCGAGGTACGCTTCGGTGTGAACCGCACTCCTGCGAGCGGGCCTACGCTCCCCTTGCCGGCGTCAAGCGCTCATACCTTGAGATCCCAGCCCTTGCGCAGAAACGGCTTGAGAAGTCTGTTAGCTTCCTCGCTGTTGCTGAAGCGCCGCTTATCTGCGTCCCACATAAGCTTTCCAGGAACCCGCAAAGCGATCGCGCCCAACGCGAGCCACTCGATGTATTTCGCGGCCACGGCGAAATTCGATACGCCCGGCGCGCCGCCTTTGCAGGCGCGGATCCAGTCCTGCTGGTGATTCACTCCGCGTAGCAGCATTTGCGGCGGCAGCTTGTAATCCGCCCACCGCGAGGCCGGCAGCAGCCAAACGCCCTCGCCTCGGGCTGTCGTCGCCATATAGCCCTTCGACCCCACGAACAGTGCGCCGTTGCCGGGGGCGCGCAGCTTGGGATCCTGAGAAACGCCCGGAGGCAGACCGCTTGTGCCTCCGGGACCTCCGGGTCTACGGCCGCCGGGCGGAACCGCGCCGCCCTGATTCTGACGTGGAAGCGGCTTCCCATCTACCGTCAATTGCGTGCTGACCAGCATTGTGCCGTCGCCGCCTTGGACGAACGGCCGGCCTTTCTCAGCGAGGTTGTTCATTGGCGGGAAGAGGCGCTCACCTTCCTTCATGCCCGGCGGATTCTCGAAATCTCCACGCATGTTCTGGTACGTGTGCACGGTGACCGGCGGCATGTTTCCGCGCGCCGGAAATTCGAAAACGATGTGCGCGCGCAGCGGCCACACCCACTGATTCTTGCCTTCGACGAACACACACTCCACGCTGCTCGGGCTTGCCTTATCGAGTTGGAGGGCCAGGTGAGCCGGTCCGAGATTGTGGACCAGCCAGTCGCCCAGCGAGCCGCCCGTGGAAAAGCCGATGAATGCGCGCCATTGATTTGTCATGAGCGGATTAAATGCACGCGGCGCGGCGCAGCCGAGCCACAGGTCCCAATCGAGCGTAGATGGAACGGGTTTCGCCTCAGGTCCTGTTTCGGGAATATTCGGCTGTCCGCCGTAGATGGCGCCTGTCCAGGCATGCACTTCCTTGACCTCGCCGATCTCGCCCGACCAGAAGATCTCGCAGGCCGTCTTCGTGCCCTCGTGGCTCCAGCCCTGGTTACCCATCTGCGTGGCCACCTTGTACTTCACAGCGGCATCGGCCAGCAGTTGCGCTTCCCATGGCGTGCGCGTTAAGGGCTTTTCGCAATACACATGTTTGCCATGCTGCATGGCGAGCAGCGCCACAGGCGTGTGCATATGATCGGGCGTGGCAATCATGACCGCGTCGATGTTTTTGCCCTCGGTCTCGAACATCTTGCGGTAGTCTTTGTACTTCGTTGCGTTCGGGTACTGCGCGAATCCGCGCGCGGAACGCTCTTCGTCGACGTCGCACAGAGCGACGATGTTTTCCGTCGCAGCCGCCCCCATCAGGATCGCGGGACCGCGCACTCCCACCCCGACCCCAGCGATATTGAGCTTCTCATTGGGCGATTTGTACCCCAATGCGGAAAGAGATGGCGTGCTGCCGAACCCGCCGGACGGGACCGCACCCGCCAGCAGCGTGCCGAAAAAGAAATGCCGTCTGGGAAACCGATATTCGTTCATCGCGTGTCTCCTTGCCAGGTGAACCGGCCGCTCACTATTTAAACAGACGCGGAGCGAAATCGTTGAGACAACGGCGCCATGTTAACCATTCGTGCGCTGTCCCGGGCGACTCGAAATACACATTGTGGATGCCTGCCTTGGTGAGCGCCTCACTGAAGTTCTTAGTCCCGGGACCTTCCTCCGAACCGATGCCAAGAAACAACACCTTCATTTTCTTGTTGAATGCATTGGCATCGGCGAACACGCCGTTGTTCGAGGTCTTCGGGTCGAAGCCGCCGCGTCCGCCAGTGCTGCCGCTGAAGCCGCCCAGGTAGGCGAATTTGTCCAGGTTACCGAGTACGGTCACGAACGATTGCATGCCGCCCATCGAGAGCCCGGCCATGGCCCGGTTCTCACGCCCGGGCGCTGCGCGATAGGTGCGTTCGATCATCGGTATTAAATCCGTAAGCATCATTTCTGTGAATGTTGCGCCAAAATCTGCCGGAAATGGTGAGCGCGAGGCGCTCGGGGCGCCGCGTCGGGCGCCGATCGGCGGCGGAACATCCGCCAGGGAGGCGCGGGCGATAATACTCCGGGCCCAATACAATGACGCATCTTCACCAGGCTTGACTGCATTCAGATTGTCCATGACGACCAGCATCGGCTTCGCCTTCTTCTCGGCGATCAGGTTGTCCAGAATG
>Ga0209581_1000943_pt1 | contig 41097 bp, 43 predicted proteins | sample Coa_R2_FD_187160 | JGI IMG/M metagenome (GOLD analysis project Ga0209581, IMG submission 187160) | Surface soil microbial communities from Centralia Pennsylvania, which are recovering from an underground coalmine fire - Coalmine... | ecosystem: Environmental > Terrestrial > Soil > Unclassified ...
AACGGGTGCTCGCGGCCTCCTGCATCCGCCGACCGGCCGAGGGGATGAAGGTGCACACCGCGAGCGAGCGCGCCAAATTCTCGCGCCGCGCCGTGTTCGAACTGCTGCTCGCCGACCAGCCGGGGCGGGCGGTGGCGCACGACCCCAACTCGCGGCTGTGGCAGTGGACCGACAAGCTCGGCCTCGCCGACAGCCGCTTCCCGCGCCACGCCGCGCCGGCCCCCGACCGCAGCCACGTCGCGATGGCGGTGCAGCTCGACGCCTGCATCCAGTGCAACCTCTGCGTCCGCGCCTGCCGCGAGGTCCAGGTCAACGACGTGATCGGCATGGCGGCGCGCGGCCACCGCGAGAAGATCGTGTTCGATTTCGACGACCCGATGGGCAATTCCACCTGCGTCGCCTGCGGCGAATGCGTGCAGGCCTGCCCGACCGGGGCGCTGATGCCGGCCGCCCATGTCGACGAGAACGGCGTCTACGCCAACCCGCCCGACCGCAAGGTCGACAGCGTCTGCCCCTATTGCGGGGTCGGCTGCCAGCTCACCTACAACATCCGCAACGACCGCATCGTCTCGGTCGACGGCCGCGACGGGCCGGCCAACCGCAACCGGCTTTGCGTCAAGGGCCGCTTCGGATTCGACTATGTCCATCATCCCGACCGGCTGACCGAGCCGCTGATCCGCAAGGACGGCGTCTCCAAGCACGATGTCGATATCGACCCGGCCAACCCGCTGACGCATTTCCGCGTCGCCACCTGGGAGGAGGCGCTCGACCGCGCCGCCGCCGGGCTCAAGACGATCCGCGACCGCGACGGGCGCCGCGCCCTCGCCGGGTTCGGCTCGGCCAAGGGCTCCAACGAAGAGGCCTACCTGTTCCAGAAGCTGGTGCGCACCGGGTTCGGCAGCAACAACGTCGACCACTGCACCCGGCTGTGCCATGCCTCCTCGGTCGCCGCGCTGATGGAAGGCATCGGCTCGGGCGCGGTCACCGCCCCGTTCACCGCCGCCGAGGATGCCGATGTGATCATCGTCATCGGCGCGCGGCCGACGGAAAATCATCCGGTTGCGGCCACCTTCTTCAAGCAGGCTGCGAAGCGGGGCGCGCAGCTTTTCGTGATGGACCCGCGCGGCCACAGCCTGGCCCGCCACGCCACCCGCATGCTGCAGTTCAGCCCGGGCCGCGACGTCGCGCTGCTCAACGCGCTGTTGCACACCATCATCGAGGAAGGCCTGACCGATCGCCAGTATATTCAGGCGCATACCGAGGATTTCGAGAAGCTGCGCGAGCACATCCGCGATTACAGCCCGGAAAAGATGGCGCCGATCTGCGGCATCGACGCGGCGACGCTGCGCCATGTCGCGCGCGCCTATGCCCGGGCCGAGCGCGGCATCATCTTCTGGGGCATGGGCATCTCGCAGCACACCCACGGCACCGACAACGCCCGCTGCCTGATCGCCCTCGCGCTCGTCACCGGCCAGATCGGCCGGCCCGGCACCGGGCTGCACCCGCTGCGCGGCCAGAACAACGTGCAGGGCGCCTCGGACGCCGGGCTGATCCCGATGGTCTATCCCGACTACCAGTCGGTGACGAACCCGGCGGTGCGGGAAAAATTCGAGGCGCTGTGGGGTACCAAGCTCGACGACAGGACCGGGCTCACCGTGGTCGAGATCATGGACGCGATCCACCGCGGCGAGATCAAGGGCATGTACATCATGGGCGAAAATCCGGCGATGTCGGATCCCGACGTGCAGCATGCGCGCGAGGCGCTGGCCCGGCTCGAACATCTCGTCGTGCAGGACCTGTTTCTGACCGAGACCGCGAAATACGCCGATGTCGTGTTGCCGGCCTCGGCCTGGCCGGAAAAGGACGGCACCGTGTCCAACACCAACCGCCAGGTCCAGATGGGCCGCACCGCGCTGCCGCTGCCCGGCAATGCGCGGCAGGACTGGTGGTCGATCCAGGAGATCGCGCGGCGCATGGGGCTCGACTGGCATTACACCCACCCGCGCGACGTGTTCGCCGAGATGAAGCTGGCGATGCCGTCGCTCAACAACATCACCTGGGAGCGGCTGGAGCGCGAAAGCTCGGTAACCTATCCGTGCGACGCCGAGGACAAGCCGGGCAACGAGATCGTCTTCGCCGACGGGTTCCCGACCGCCTCGCGCCGCGGCAAGCTGGTGCCGGCGGCGATCATCCCGCCGGCCGAGGAGCCCGACGCCGAGTATCCGATGGTGCTGACCACCGGCCGCCAGCTCGAGCACTGGCATACCGGGGCGATGACCCGCCGCGCCAACGTGCTCGACGACATCGAGCCGGAGGCGGTGGCGAGCCTCGCCCCGTCCGAGCTGCGCCGGCTCGGCATCGCCGCCGGCGAGCCGGTGCGGGTGACGACGCGGCGCGGCGCCATCGAATTGAAGGCCCGCGCCGACAGCAATGTCGCCCCCGGGATGGTGTTCATCCCGTTCTGCTATGCCGAGGCGGCGGCCAATATCCTGACCAATCCGCAGCTCGATCCGATCGGCAAGATCCCCGAGTTCAAGTACTGCGCCGCCCGGGTCGAGCCGGCCGGCGTGCGGGCGGCGGCGCAATAGTGCGGCGCGCGCTCGTCGCCGCGCTGCTGCTCGCCGGCTGCGCCGCCCCGCCGCAAGCGGCCCCGACGCAGGCGCCGCAGCCGCAGCCGCAGGCTTACACCTGCCTGCTGCCGGGCGAACAGCGCATGCTGGTCGCCGAGCTGTTCTTCGGCCGCGACCGGGCGGGCCGGCGCCGCGTCTCCGACGCCGAATGGGCGAATTTCCTCGCCGGCGTCGTCACCCCCAACTTTCCCGACGGGCTCACCGTGTTCGACGGCTACGGCCAGTGGCGCAACCCCGAAACCGGGGTCATCGGCCGCAACCCGGGGGTCAAGATCGTGCTCGTCGCCGCCCGCCGCCAGGCCGATCTCGCGCCGCGGCTGACCGCGGTCATCGACGCCTACAAGGCGCGCTTCCATCAGCAATCGGTCGGCGTCATCACCCGCGATTCCTGCGCCCGCTTCGATTAGCCCGCGCTGGCGGCGGCCCGGGCAAGGCTTTAGGCTGCTCGCCGATGCCGCCCGCTTCCGGCCTTTCCCTCGTCACCGGCGCGACCGGGTTCGTCGGCTCGGCGGTGGCCCGCGCCCTGCTGGCCGCCGGCGGCAAGGTGCGGGTCTTGGCGCGGCCGGGCGGCGACCGGCGCAACCTTGCCGGTCTCGACGTCGAGATCGCCGAAGGCCGGCTCGAAGACCCTGCCTCGCTCGCCGCCGCCGTTGCCGGCTGCGAGACGGTGTACCACGTCGCCGCCGACTACCGGCTGTGGGTGCCCGACCCGGCGGCGATGTTCCGCGCCAATGTCGACGGCACCGTCGCGCTGATGCAGGCGGCGCTCGCCGCCGGCGTGGCGCGCGTCGTCTATACCAGCAGCGTCGCCACGCTCGGTCTCGTCCCCGGCGGGGTCGCCGACGAGGACACGCCGAGCCGCGCCGCCGACATGATCGGCCCCTACAAGGCCTCGAAATTCGCCGCCGAGGCGGCGGTGCGCGAGCTGGTCGCGGCGCGCGGGCTGCCGGCGGTCATCGTCAACCCGTCGACCCCGGTCGGTCCCGGCGATATCCGCCCGACCCCGACCGGCCGCCTCATCGTCGAGGCGGCGCGCGGCCGGATGCCGGGCTATGTCGATACCGGGCTCAACCTCGTCCATGTCGACGACGTGGCCCGGGGCCACCTGCTCGCCGCCGCGCGCGGCGAGATCGGCCGCCGCTACATTCTCGGCGGCGAGAACCTCGCCCTGTCGGCGATCCTCGCCGCGGTCGCCGAGGCGGTCGGGCGCCGCCCGCCGCGCCTCAAGGTGCCGTACGCGGTGGTGCTTCCCGTCGCCTGCGCCGCCGAGGCGGCCGCCCGCATCACCCGGCGCGAGCCGTTCATCACCTTGGACGGGGCGCGGATGTCGCGTAAGAAGATGTTCTTCTCCTCGGCGCGAGCGATGCGCGAACTCGGCTATGCTCCCCGCCCGGCGCGCGCCGCCATCGCCGACGCCGTCGCATGGTTCGAGGCCAACGGATACTTGCGATGACCGCCGTTGCGACAGTCGAGACCCCGTCGGGCAAGGGGCGGGATGCGGAGAACTTTCCGGTCGGCTCGCTGCTGATCCGCCGCGACCTGCGCCCCCACGTCCACACCTTCTACCGCTTCGCCCGCAACGCCGACGACATCGCCGACAACCCGGCCCTCGCCGCCGCAGACAAGGTCCGCCGCCTCGATCGCATGGCCGCCATTCTCGACGGCGCGCCGGGCGACGATTCGCCCGCCGCCAGCGCGATGCGGCAAAGCCTCGCCGAGACCGGGGTGACGGCGCAGCACTGCCACGACGTGCTGCACGCCTTCCGCCTCGACGCCACCAAGCTGCGCTATCGCGACTGGGACGACCTGATGGACTATTGCCGCTATTCGGCCTCGCCGGTCGGGCGGCAATTGCTCGACCTGCACGGCGAGAGCCGCGACACCTGGCCGGCCTCGGATGCGCTGTGCTCGGCGCTGCAGGTGCTCAACCACCTGCAGGACTGCGCCGCCGACTACCGGGCGCTCGACCGCGTCTACCTGCCGCTCGACCTGATGGCGGCGGCCGGTTGCACCGTCGCGGCGCTGGCGGCGCCGGCGGCGAGCCCGGGGCTGCGCCGGGTGCTCGACGGGCTGCTCGACCGCACCGAAGCGCTGATCGCGGCGGCGCGCGCCCTGCCCGGCGGGGTCAGGGCCAGGGGATTGCGGCGCGAATCGGCGGCGATCGTCGATCTGGCCGCCCGGCTCGCCCGCCATCTGCGTCGCGGCGACCCGCTGGCGCGGCGGGTCAGGCTGTCGAAATGGGATTTCGCCGCCGCGCTGATGGTGGGCTTATGGACGCGATAGCGCCGGTCGACGACGCCGAGCTGCGCGACGCCATCCGCCGCCGGGTCGAGGCCGCCGGCACCTCGTTCTACTGGGCGATGCGGCTGCTGCCGGCGGCGCGGCGCGAGGCGATGTACGCGATCTATGCCTTCTGCCGCGAGGTCGACGACATCGCCGACGACTGGCCCGAGGCCGAGCGGGCGAGGGGGCTCGCCGCCTGGCGCGACGAGATCGCCGCGCTTTACGAGGGCGCGCCGCAGCACCCGGTCGCGCGCGCGCTGCGCGAGCCGGTGGCGCGCTTTGCGCTGCGCCGCGGCGATTTCGAGGCGATCATCGACGGCATGGAGATGGATGCCGCCGGCGACATCCGCGCCCCCGACCTGGCGACGCTCGACCTCTATTGCGCCCGCGTCGCCGCCGCGGTGGGGCACCTGTCGGTGCATGCCTTCGGGGATCCGAGCCCGGCCGCGCACCGCGTCGCCGACGCGCTCGGCCGCGCGCTGCAGCTCACCAACATCCTGCGCGACCTCGGCGAGGATGCCGGGCGCGGCCGGCTCTATTTGCCGCGCGAGGTGCTCGACCGCCACGGCATCCGCGCCACCGAGCCGCGCACGGTGCTGCGCCACCCGGCCCTGCCGGCGGCGTGCCGCGACGTCGCCGCGCTGGCCGAGCGCCACTTTGCCGACGCCGACGCGGCGATGGCGCAGTGCTCGCGGCGGGCGATGCGGCCGGCCGCGCTGATGGGTGCGTTCTACCGCGCCACCCTGGACGAGCTGCTGCGCGCCGGCTGGCGCGACCCGGCCAGCCGCGTCGGCCTGTCCAAGCGCCGCAAATTGTGGCTGGTCCTGCGGCACGGCATTGTCTGAGCCGGGGCTGATCCACGTCGTCGGCGCCGGGCTTGCCGGGCTCGCCGCGGCGCTGAATTTGGCGCAGGCCGGCCGGCGGGTCGCGCTCTACGAGGCGGCGGCGCAGGCCGGCGGGCGCTGCCGCTCGTTTTTCGACGGCGAGCTCGGCTGCCGCATCGACAACGGCAACCATCTGCTGCTCGCCGGCAACCGCGCGGCGATGCAATACGTCGCGGCGAGCGGCGCCGCCGGCACCCTGACCGGCCCGGACGCGGCGGTGCTGCCCTTTGTCGATCTCGCCGACGGCGCGCGCTGGGCGCTGCGGCCGGGGCGGGGCCGGGTGCCGTGGTGGCTGTTGTGCCCGGCGCGGCGGGTGCCCGGCACCAGGGCGCGCGACTACCTGGCGGCGCGCGCGCTCGCCCGCGCCGCGGCCGACGCCACCGTCGCCGAGGTGCTCGATCCGTCGAGCGTGCTTTACCGCCGGCTGTGGCGGCCCTTCGCCGTCGCCGCCCTCAACGCCGGCGCCGAGGAGGGCTCGGCCCGGCTGTTCGGCCGCGTCGTCGCCGAGACGCTGGGGCGCGGCGGCGCCGCCTGCCGGCCGCTGCTGCCGCGCGAGGGGCTGTCGGAAAGCCTCGTCGATCCGGCCGTCGCCGCCTTGCGCCGCAGCGGCGCCGACATCCGCTTCGGCGCGCGGCTGCGCCGGCTCGCCTTTGCCGGCGACCGCCTCGCCGGTCTCGAGTTCGACGGCGGCGCGGTCGCGCTCGGCGCCGGCGATGCGGCGGTGCTGGCGGTGCCGGCGCCGGTCGCGGCGCGGCTGGTTCCCGGCCTCACCGTGCCCGACGACCATGCCCCGATCGTCAACGCCCATTACCGGCTCGCCGCGCCGCCGGGCTCGCCGCCGTTCGCCGGCATCGTCGGCGGCGCCGCCGAATGGGTCTTCACCAAGCGCGAGGTGATCTCGGTCACGGTCAGCGCCGCCGACGCGCTGGCCGCGCGGCCGGCCGAGGAATTGGCGCCGCTGCTGTGGCGCGATGTCGCCCGGGTCTACCGGCTCGATCCGGCGGCGATGCCGCCGGTGCGCATCGTCAAGGAGCGCCGCGCCACCTTCCGCGCCACTCCGGCGCAGCTCCGCCGCCGGCCGCCGACCGCGACCGGCTGGGCCAATCTCGCGCTGGCCGGCGACTACGTCGATACCGGCTTGCCGGCCACGATCGAAGGCGCTATTCGCTCCGGCTTCGCCGCGGCAAACCGTCTCAAGGCAGGGGAATGACCGACCTCGATACCGCGATCGCGCGGGCGGGCGACGCGCTGCTCGGCCGCCAGCACCCCGACGGGTACTGGCTGTTCGAGCTCGAGGCGGACGCGACGATTCCGGCCGAATACATCCTGCTCAACCATTTCCTCGGCACCCCCGAGCCCGGGCTCGAGCGCGACATCGCCTGCTACCTGCGCAAGACCCAGGGCGAGCATGGCGGCTGGCCGCTGTTTCACGGCGGCAAGTTCGACATGAGCTGCTCGGTCAAGAGCTACTATGCCCTGAAGCTGGCCGGCGACCGGCCCGACGCGCCGCACATGGCGCGGGCGCGCGAGGCGATCCTCGCTCATGGCGGGGCCCGCCACTGCAACGTCTTCACCCGCATCACCCTGGCGCTGTTCGGCCAGGTGCCGTGGGCGGCGGCGCCGATGATGCCGGTCGAGCTGGTGCTGCTGCCGCGCTGGTTCCCGTTTCACATCACCAAAGTGTCGTACTGGTCGCGCACCGTGATGGTGCCGCTCCTGGTGCTGATGGCGCTGCGCCCGCGCGCCCGCAACCCGAACGGCGTCGGCATCGCCGAGTTGTTCGCCGAACCGCCGGAGACGGTGCGCGACTGGATCGCCCCGCCCGACGCCACCGCGACCGGCCGCCTGTTCGCCGCGATCGACCGCGTGCTGCGCCGGGTGGTGCCGTATTTTCCCGCCTCCTGGCGCCGGCGCGCGATCGACCGCGCGGTCGCCTTCGTCACCGAGCGGCTCAACGGCGAGGACGGGCTCGGCGCGATCTTCCCGGCGATGGCCAATGCGCTGATGATGTATCACTGCCTCGGCTATGCCCCCGACCATCCCTGTTACGCCGCGGCGGCGGCGGCGATGAAGCGGCTGGTCGTGCATGCCGGGCCCGACAGCTATTGTCAGCCGTGCTTTTCCCCGGTGTGGGACACCGGCCTCACCCTGCACGCGCTGCTCGAGCTGGGGGCGGCCGAGCATGCCCCGGCGGTGGAGCGCGGCTGCGACTGGCTGGTCTCCAAGCAGGTGCTCGACGCAACCGGAGACTGGGCGGTGATGCGCCCCGGTCTGCGGCCCGGCGGCTGGGCCTTCCAGTTCGAGAACCCGGCCTATCCCGATCTCGACGACACCGCCGCGGTGGCGCTGGCGCTCGACCGCTGCGACCGGGCCCGCTACCGCGCCGCGGTCGAACGCGCCGCCGAATGGGTCGTCGGCATGCAGAGCCGCAACGGCGGCTGGGGCGCCTTCGACGCCGACAACACGCATTATTATCTGAACCACATCCCGTTCGCCGATCACGGCGCCCTGCTCGACCCGCCGACCGCCGATGTCAGCGCCCGCTGCGTCTCGTTCCTCGCCCAGCTCGGCTACGGCCCCGACCACCCGGCCCTGCGCGCCGGGCTCGCCTTTCTCCGCCGCGAGCAGGAGCCGGAAGGCTGCTGGTTCGGCCGCTGGGGCACCAATTACATCTACGGCACCTGGTCGGTATTGTGCGCGCTCAACGCCGCCGGCGTGCCGCCCGAGGCGCCCGAGATCCGCCGCGCCGTCGCCTGGCTCGTCGCGCGCCAGCACGCCGACGGCGGCTGGGGCGAGGACGGCGAGAGCTATTGGGCGCACTATCCGCGCGGCGAGGCGCCGTACAGCACCGCCTCGCAGACCGCCTGGGCGCTGCTCGGGCTGATGGCCGCGGGCGAGGTTGCCAACCCGGCGGTGGCGCGCGGCATCCTCTATCTGCAAACGCAGCAGAAGGACGACGGCACCTGGGACGAGCCGTGGTTCACCGCGGTCGGCTTCCCGCGCGTGTTCTATCTGCGCTACCACGGCTACCGCGCCTATTTCCCGCTCTGGGCCCTGGCCCGCTACCGGGCGCTGACGCGCGGCAACGCGCCGAGGGTCGCGTTTGGCCTGTGAGCCGGCCTTGTGCGTCTGCGGCCTCGCGGCGGAGGCGAGGATCGCCCGGCGCGCCGGCTTTGCCGCGGTCATCGGCGCCGGCGATCTGCCCGGCGGCGCCCGCTGCCTCGTCAGCTTCGGCATCGCCGGCGGCCTCGACCCCGACCTCCGTCCCGGCACGGTAGTGGCGGCAAGCGAGGTCGTTGCCGCCGATGGGCAGTGGCCGGCGCAGGTGCCCGACCTCGGCCTGCCGGTCGGCAGAGTCTACGGCGCCGCCGCGATCGTCGCCGGCCGGGCGGCCAAGGCCCGGCTGCACCGCGACACCGGCGCGCTTGCGGTCGACCTCGAAAGCGCCGCCGTCGCCCGCGCCGCCGCCGCGCGCGGCATCCCCTTCGTCGTGCTGCGGGCGATCGCCGACCCGGCGGAGCGGGACCTGCCGCCGGCGGCGCTGATCCCGCTCGGCGCCGGGGGGAGGCCGGGATATTTCCGGATCCTGCGCTCGGTATGGCGCCAGCCGGGCCAGTTGCCCGGGCTTGCCGGCCTCGCCCGCGAGGCGCGGCAGGCGCTTGCCGCGCTCGCCGAGCCAGCGGCCGCGCTTCACCGCATGCTGGAAGCGTCCTCGTCGCCGTCGGTTTAAATAACGGAATGTCCCAGTTTACGGTAGTTGATTTCTCAGAAACCTTGGGTTATAAGGTGGCTATCATCCTATGAGGCGGTAGCCATGAACATTGTACGGGTCTACGAACTTTTCCCGACCGAGGCCGATTGCATCGCGCACCTTGAGAAGGTCCGCTGGCACGGTAAGCCAATCTGCCCCTATTGCAAGTCCGACCGGACAACGGCCATGCCGACTGAAAGCCGGCACCATTGCAATGCGTGCAACACCACATTCAGCGTCACGGTCGGGACGATCTTCCACCAAACGCATCTTGATCTTCAGAAGTGGTTTCTGGCCGTATCGCTTGTGCTGAATGCAAAGAAAGGACTGTCAGCAAGGCAACTGGCTCGCGACCTCGAAGTGAACAAAAACACCGGCTGGCGGATGGGGATGCAAATCCGCAAGGCAATGGGCGAGCAAGAGCAGCGTGAGCTGCTCACCGGTGTCGTCGAAATGGACGAAACCTACATCGGCGGCAAGCCGCGCAAGGGCAACACTGGGTCCGGCGGCCAGGGCGGCGGAAACAAGTCCCGGCGCGGGCGCGGCACCAACAAGATGCCCGTCGTCGGCTTGCTGGAGCGTGGCGGCCGGGTCAGAGCGCAGGTGGTCAAGAAGACAGACTTGACGGCCAAGAGGCTGGACGAGCGTGTCCGCCGCCACGTCGATACCGAGAATGCCGTTCTCTTTACCGACCAGTATCAGGGCTACATCCGCATCCGGCGCTTCATAGAGCACCGCATCGTCAACCATGCCAGAGAGTACGTCGCCGAGGATGGAACGCACATCAATGCGCTGGAAGGGTTCTGGGCGCTGGTGAAGCGCGGCATCGTCGGCCGATACCATCACGTCACTGTGCGGCACCTGCCCGCCTATCTCAACGAGTTCAGCTACAGATTTGATCATCGCAGCGTCGAGGCCGATGCTCTGTTTGGCAAGACGCTCGCGCGAGCCGTAGGAGTCCAGTAATGACCGAGAAGATCGCCCACGCCACGCATGAGGGCGTCATCCACATTGGCGATGCCGAGATCAATTGCGCTGTGCTCGACGACGGCCGCCGCGTCCTGAGCCAAAGCAGCATGATGCGGGCACTAGGGCGCGCCCGCCAGGCCAAGGGTCGCGGCTACTACGATGCCGACGTCAACATGCCCGCCTTTTTGACGGCTAAGAATCTGAAACCCTTTATCTCCAAAGAGTTGGAGGTGACGTCAAGTCAGGTCAAATATCGGCGGGTGAAGGGCGGCGTAGCCTATGGCTACCCAGCCGAATTGCTGCCGAAAGTCTGTGACGTCTTTCTCGATGCCGACGACGCGAATGCGCTTGCTGCTAACCAAAAGCATATTGCCGCGAAAGCGAAGATGCTCATGCGCGGCCTCGCACATGTCGGCATCATCGCGATGGTCGACGAGGCTACCGGATACCAAGGGGTACGCGATAAGCATGCGCTGCAAGCGATCCTCGATGCCTACCTTCGCAAGGAGTTAGCTGCCTGGGCTAAGCGGTTTCCCGACGAGTTCTACAGGGAGATGTTCCGTTTGCGCGGATGGCAGTGGAGTCCGATGACGGTTAGCCGTCCTGGTGTTGTCGGCAAGTACACCAATGACCTGGTCTATGAGCGGCTCGCGCCGGGCATTTTGGAGGAACTCCAGAAGCGCAATCCTAAAGATCACCAGGGACGTCGAAAGCATCATCACCACCGCTGGCTGACCGAAGATGTCGGTCATCCCGCGCTTGCCCAACACCTTCATGCAGTGATCGGCTTCATGCGCGCGGCCTCGGGATGGGACCAGTTCTACCGCCTCATGCAGCGAGCCTTCCCCAAGAAGGGAAACACTCTGGAGATGCCGCTGGACGATTAGCGATTCAGGTTTTCGAGCAGCTTGGCTGTGTCCGGGCGGGCGAATTGACCAAGATCGGACCCTGGATCTTTTGGCTCCAAAGAAACTTAGCGAGCATGGACGGGTCTTTGACCAGCATAAAGCTGGCCGGAACGCCCCCTTTGATGTCGGCCTGCGCGAGCCGCTTGTCGATGGATTGCAGCGTGGCCGACATTCATCTCCGCCATGTCTTGCTTCATGTACTCCGTGGCGGCGGCCGTCTTGGCGACGTCGGCCTTCACCCCGGCGGAATCCGTGTACAATGTGTCAATACGCCCCGTGAGGCCGAACATCTGGGTCGTCGCAATGGTCATAACGATACCGACCGCGGCCACCGCAGCCGTGACCACGCCCAGCAGAAGTGCGATTGCGCCGTTGGACAGGTTCTTGAGGGCCATGTCCATACTATGGGCGTAAGAGTAGGGATGGTTGCTAAATGGCGGAAACGAATCCGCCTACCTTAAACTAGGACATTCCGTTAAATAATTCGCGAGGCGAATGCCCCGGGGTTACCCCGGCTGTCGTTCTGTGCTATGCCCTCTTCAGGGCGGAACCCCGTCCGGCGCTCGCGCAATGCGCCCGAGGCCGCCGCTGCACGGCGGCGCAAAGAACCTTCAACCAAAATTCCTTCATCGACCGGAGGGCGTGCCTTGCACCGACCGGCGCTCGATGTGCAGCCCGATGACCGGCCCGTGCAGGCCGCCAGCAGCACAAGCGCGCTCGACTTGGTGAACCTGCCGGCGGTGATGGCGCTGAGCGGCGGCGCGCCGGAAATCGTTGTCGGGCTCATCGACGGTCCGGTCGCAACCGATCATCCCGATCTGGCGGGCGCGTGCATTCGCGAGCTTCCCGGCTCGCCCGGCGGCGCCTGCGTGCGGGTTGACAGCGCTGCCTGCCGGCACGGCACCTTTGTCGCCGGCATCCTGTCGGCAAGGCGGGGCTCCGCGGCGCCGGCGATCTGCCCCGGCTGCACGCTGCTCGTCCGCCCGATCTTCACCGAAGCGCCCTTCGCCGAGGGCGTTCCGAGCGCGGCGCCGGAAACGCTGGCCGACGCGATCGTCGACTGCATCCGGGGCGGCGCCCGCCTGCTCAATATCAGCGCCGCCATCGCCCAACCTTTGGCGCAAAGCGGCCGCGCCTTGCAGGAGGCGCTCAGGGAGGCGGCGCGGCGCGGCGTCGTCGTCGTTGCGGCTGCCGGCAATCAAGGCACGCTCGGCGGCACGTCCATAACCGGCGACCCGTGGGTGATCCCGGTCGTCGCCTTCGAAGCCGCGGGAAGGCCTCTCGGCCAGTCGAACCTGGGCGGGTCGATCGGCCGCCGCGGGGTGGGCGCGCCGGGCGCGCGGATCACCAGCCTCGGTGCCGCGGGCAGGCCGCTGACCGCGGGCGGGACCAGTGCGGCGGCCGCTTTTGTCAGCGGCGCCCTCGCCTTGCTGTGGTCGCTGTTTCCGCGCGCCGCCGCGACGGCGATCAGGCTCGCGGTCGCCTCGGGTCGGGTCTCGCGCCGCCCGACCGTGGTGCCGCCGCTGTTCGATGCCTGGGCGGCCTATCGGGCGCTGACGATCATGCAGGGACGCAGAGGGTCATGACCCAGGACAGCGAAGCCGAAGACGAACCCGCCTCCGGCCGCCGCTTCGTGATGCGGCTCCCCGGGTTTGTTGCCGACCGGGAAGTGGGGCTTGGCGATGCGGTCAAGCGCGTCGGCTACGCGCTGGGCATCGCGCCGTGCGGCGGGTGCGAGCGCCGCGCCGCCGCGCTCAATCGCTGGGTCGCGTTCACCGGGCGCCGCCGGTGACGCAATTTCGAGGAGTTGTGGCATGATCCAGAGTGACTCGAGCGGAATGCTGCCGGCCGAACCGGGCGGAGAGAGCCGGGGTCCGATCCATCCGTCGCAGGCGGATGTCATCGAGGCGCCGCCGCAGCCGGCGTCGTGCCCGACCTGCGGCGGCGCGGCAGGTTCGGTGCCGATGGTTCCGGTCTACGCGCTGGGGCGCATCGAGGCGCGATGTCCGACCCTGTCCGTCGAAAAGGAGCTGGCTCAGGCCGCCGGGCGGGCCGACACCGCCGGCAAGACCGATCCCCAGGTGTTCGGCGAGTTGCTGTCGCGGCCGGAGAACCGGTACCTGGTGCGGCAGATGTGCTGGGTCTTCACGATCCAGGGGCTGGAAACATACATCCTTCAGCCGCGGGTCTCGGGGGATTTCGAACTGCTCGTCGGCGCCCTGCGTCCGGCACCGGGCCCCGGCGACATCGACGTGGTGGTCGGCATGCGCGGACCGTTCGCGCCGCCCGAGATGTGCAACGGGCTGGTGGTTCCGATCGTCGTCTTCGATCAGATCTATTCCTTCGACCGCGACGCCCTGATCAAGGCGATCCCGCGGCCGAGGGAGGTAACCGCGGCCGCGTTCGGGCCCGCTGCCGCCCAGGTATTCGACCGGATCATGCAGATGACCGACAACGCCGGCGCAACCGACGAGCACCGTGCGCTCAACTATCTGGCGATGCGCTACCCCGCCATCTATGCCGGTGCGGCCGAGGCGTTCGCCCGCGACTTTTCGCTGAGCGGGATCGAGGTGCGGCCGTCCCCGCTCAGCGGCACGCGTCGGCTGATGGACTGCATCTTCTCCTACACGAACCGCAACACCGACTTTACCGAGAAGTTTCTCGTGCGCGTCGATACGACGGAACAGTTCCCGTTTCTGGTGACGAAGTTGTCGCCCTACTACGACCTCAGCCTCGCCAACCGATAGGAGACATGCCATGTATGCCGTCACTCTCCCGGGATTTACCGCCGAGTCGTCGCTTTCCGGAGCGCGCGGTCCTTACGCGGCGGCGGCGCGGCCCGGCGCGGCCGGCGTGGTGCCGGCGATGGCCTCGGTGCTGCCGAGGGTCGGTCTCGGGGACACCGGAGGCGGAGGAGGGGACGACGCTCCGGAATGCATCCTGCGCTGCTACTGGAGATGCGGCAGGTATGGGTGCTTCCCGACGAACTGCTACTGGCTCTGCTTTTAGACTGGCCGCGGCCGAAGGCGGCGGCTCGCCCGCAGATCGAGGGAGTGGAACCCATGACGCTGCCCGGTTTCACCGCGGAATCGGCACTTTACCGGCCGACGCGGCAGTATCGCTCCGCCGCCCCTTCCGGCGACGGCGGTGCGCCGCCGCGGATCGCCGCCCAACTGCTGCTGGCCCGTCCGGGCGGCCCGTTCTCGGGCTCGTGCGGTTGCGGCCCGGGGTACTGCTGCTGCATCCTGTGCTACGTCGACAACTGCTACTTCTGGTGCTGGTCGACCGCCCGCGTCGGCTTGTAGCGGGCCGGAAGCCTAGCTTGCGGCCGGGCGCCGACCGTGGCGCAGCCGCGCCAGCGCCTCCTCGACGTGGCGGGAGTACACGTATTGCGCCGGCCGCTGGCGGTCGAGCGGAATTTCCGGCGCCATTTCGCCCTCGGTCCTCACCCCGCGCAGCGCCACCCTGGCCGCCTTCAGCGGGTGGCGCACCGCATCGACCACGGCGGTCGCCTCGTAGCCGCTGTGCACCATGCAGTCGGCGCATTTCTCGTAATTGCCGGTGCCGTAGGAATCCCAGTCGGTCTCTTCCATCAATTCCTTGAAGGTCTTGGCATAGCCCTCGCCGAGCAGGTAGCAGGGCCGCTGCCAGCCGAAATAGTTGCGGCACGGGTTGCCCCACGGGGTGCAGCGGTAGCTCTGGTTGCCGGCGAGGAAATCGAGGAACAGGCCGGACTGGTTGAACGACCAGCGCCGCTTCGGGTCGCGGCGGAAGATGTCGCGGAACAATTCCTTGGTGCGCCGCCGGTTGAGGAAATGCTCCTGGTCGGGGGCGCGCTCGTAGGCATAGCCCGGCGACACGGTGATGCCGTCGATGCCGAGCTCGCTGACCGCGTCGAAGAACGGCGCGATCCGCGCCGGGTCGGCCGTGTCGAACAGGGTGGCGTTGATGTTGACCCGGAAGCCGCGCGACTTGGCGAGGCGGATCGCCGCGATGGCGCGGTCGTAGACCCCGTCCTGGCAGACCGAGCGGTCGTGATCCTCGCGGTCGCCGTCGAGATGCACCGTCCAGGCGAAATAGCGGTTGGGCCGGAACAGATCGATCTTCTTTTCCAGCAACAGCGCGTTGGTGCACAGATAGACGAATTTCTTGCGCGCGATGATGCCGGCGACGATGTCCTCGATCTCGCGGTGCAACAGCGGCTCGCCGCCGGCGAGCACGACGACCGGGGCGCCGCACTCGTCGACCGCCGCCAGGCATTCGGCGACGCTGAGCCGCTGGTTGAGGATCGGGTCGGGATAGTCGATCTTGCCGCAGCCGGCGCAGGCCAGGTTGCAGCGGAACAGCGGCTCCAGCATCAGCACCAGCGGGTAGCGCTCGACCCCGCGCAGATGCTTGCCGAGCACGTAGGCGCCGACGCGAATCTTCTGATGCAGTGAAATGGCCACGCGACAGGCTCCCCTCAGTGGCTGCGCCGCCTGCTGGGAGGGCTTTCGCCGAGCTGCACCGGCATGCGGAAGCGGACATTCTCGGTGACGCCGGGCAGCACCGCGACCTCGGTCTCGGTCATCTCGCCGAGCCGGGCCACCAGCTCCTCGACCAGCGCGTCGGGCGCCGACGCGCCGGCGGTGATGCCGACCGCATCGACGCCTTCGAGCCAGGCCGGGTCGAGCGCCTTGGCGTCCTCGATCAGATAGGCCGGCACCCCCGATTCGGCGGCGATTTCGCGCAGCCGGTTCGAGTTGGAGCTGTTCGGCGCGCCGACGACGAGGACGACATCGACGATGCTCGCCAGCTCGCGCGTCGCCCGCTGGCGGTTCTGCGTCGCATAGCAGATGTCCTTGGTGTCGGGCCCGACGATCGCGGGAAAGCGCGCCTTCAGCGCCTCGATGACCGCGCGGGTATCGTCCACCGACAGCGTCGTCTGGGTGATGAAGGCGAGCTTTTCCGGGTCGGCGACCTCGAGCCCGGCGACCTCCTCGGGCTTGGAGATCAGGTGCACGCGGCCGGTGATGCGGCCCATCGTGCCCTCGATCTCGGGGTGGCCGGCATGGCCGATCAGCACGATCTCGCGGCCCTGGTTGGCGTAGCGCTGGCCCTCGATATGCACCTTGGAGACGAGCGGGCAGGTGGCATCGATGACCGGCAGGCCGCGCTCTGCGGCACGCGTCTCGATCGCGCTGGCGACGCCGTGCGCGCTGAAGATCGTCACCGCGCCGGGCGGAATCTCGTCGATCTCGTCGACAAAGCGCGCCCCCTTGGCGCGCAGCCGCTCGACCACGTGGCGGTTGTGCACGATCTCGTGGCGGACATAGATCGGCGGGCCGTATTTTTCGAGGGCGCGCTCGACGATCTCGATCGCGCGCTCGACCCCGGCGCAAAAGCCGCGGGGCTGGGCCAGCACCACTCGCATCGCTCTGCCTCTTCGCCGTTCCGGCGTGCCGTCTATCCCTGCCATAACTTGGGGTCGGCTGCACGCGCAATCAGCTGCGGCGCAATTTCCCGCTTCGCCGCTGCGCCCCGTTTGCTATCACTAGCCCCATGCCGCTCTCCCGCCGTGCGCTCCTGTCCCTGCCGCTCGCCGTTGCCGCGCGCCCCGCCGCGGCCGCCGGCGAGGACGCCGCGGTCGCCGTCATCCGGCAGTTCTACGACGGGCTGCTCGCGGTGATGAAGGCGGCCAGGACGCTGTCCTTCGATGAGCGCTACCAGCGCCTCGCCCCGCTCATCGAGCGCACCTACAGCCTACCGCTGATGACGCGAATCGCGGTCGGGCCGAGCTGGCCGCAAATCCCGCCGGCGCAGCAGCAGGCGCTGGTCCAGGCCTTCACCCGCTATACCGTCGCGCAATATGCCGGGCGCTTCGACGATTACGGCGGCGAGCGGTTCGAGGTCGATCCGGCGCCGGCGGCCAACCCGAACGGCGTCGTCGTGCAGAGCCGCCTGGTCAAGCCGAACGGCGAAAAGGTGGTGCTGAACTACCTGATGCGGCAGGGCGCCGGCGGCGCCTGGCAGGTCATCGACGTCTACCTCTCCGGCACGATCAGCGAGCTGGCGGCGCGCCGCTCGGAATTTGCCGGCGTGCTGCGCAGCTCCGGCGCCGGCGGGCTGGTCAGCATGCTCGAACAGCGCGCCGACGGCCTACGGACGCACTGAGCCGCGCAGCGGCCCCTCGTCGGACAGCGACAGCGACGGCGCGGCCGGCGCCGCCGGCTCGGGTTTCGCCGGCCCCGGCGCGGCCTTGGCGGGATCGTCGTAGAAATTGGCCGGGGTCGCGGGGGCGGCGGGTTGCGCCGGCTTGGGCGCCGCCTTGCCGGGATCGTTGTAGAAGTTGGGCGCGGTCTCGGGGGCGGCGCCGCGGCGCAGTTCGGCGGCGCGCTTCTGCTGCGACAGGCTGCGCAGCGCGGCGTAGAAATCGAGCGAGTTCTTCTGCAGGTCGTCGAGCACGTCGAGCACCCGGGCGCGCTGGTCCACCCCGTCCAAAACAAACCGGGAAATCTCCAGCTCGTCGGCGTTCTCGGCCGTCGCCAGCAGCGCGAACGGGTCGATATAGGCGTCCACCCCCATGCCGATCGCGTCGCGCGGGTTGGACGGGCCGAACACCGGCAGGATCAGGTAGGGGCCTTCGGGCAAGCCCCAGACGTAGAGGGTCTGGCCGAAATCGGCGGGCTGGCGCTCCATCCCCCATTTGCTGGCGACGTCCATCAGCCCGGCGACGCCGAGCGTCGAGTTGACGACGAAGCGGCCGACGGTGATGCCGGCGCTGTCGAGCCGGCCCTGCAGCACGTTGTTGATGACGACGACCGGCTCCTTCAGGTTGTCGAGCACGCGGCGCAGCGCATCGCGCGCCTCTTCGGGCAGGATCGTCACATAGGCCTTGGCGACCGGGCGCAGCAGAATCTTGTCGAGCACCATGTTGGCCTCGAGGATTTTGCGGTTGGTCGGTTCGAGCGGATCGTTGGTGCGCTCGAAGGCGGCGCGCTCCGCCGGGTCGCTCGGCGGCGTCGCACAGCCGGCCAGCGGGCCGGCGGCCGCCAGCACGGCGGCTGCAACGCGAAGGGCGGCGCCCCGACGGGCGCTGGAACGGCTCACGAAAGGTTCCGGAATCCGGTCGGCGATGACTGACGGGCGGCCGCACTGTCGACAATCCCGGTTGCGAACGCAATGACAAAACTCTATTGCCACGCCGTTGCGTTCCTGTGCTGCGCGGCGCCATGAGCCCTCTCGGCCTCGCCCTTGCGCTGCTGCCGCTGTGGCTCTACCCGCTCGCCACGCTGGTCGCGGCGGCGCGCTTCGCCCGGCGCCGCACCGTGCCGTCGCCGGCGCCGCGGCCGGTGACGGTATTGAAGCCGCTCTACGGCGCCGAGCCGGGGCTGCACGACAACCTGCGCTCCTTCGTCGCACAGGACTACCCGGCGGCGCAGATCGTCATGGGCGTGCGCAACCCGGCCGACCCGGCGGCGGCGACCGCGCGCGCGCTGATCGCCGAGTTTCCCGGGCGCGACATCGCCCTCGTCGTCGATCCGGCGGCGCGCGGCCGCAACCTCAAGGTCGCCAACCTGGAAAACATGCTGCCGGCGGCGCGCCACGACGTGCTCGTCATCGCCGACAGCGACATGCGGGTCGGGCCCGGCTATCTCGCCGCCGTCGCCGCCCCGCTCGAGGCGCCCGAAACCGGCATCGTCACCTGCCTCTACAAGGGCGTCGCGATGGGCGGGCTGTGGTCGCGCCTCGGCGCCCTGCACATCAATTACGGGTTTTTGCCCGGCGCCCTCCTCGCCGAGGCGCTCGGCGCCGGCGGCGGCTGCTTCGGCGCGACGATCGCGCTGCGCCGCGAGGTGCTCGACCGCATCGGCGGCTTCGCCCGGCTGCGCGACGAACTGGCCGACGACCACCGCATCGGCGCCGCGGTGCGCGAGGCGGGGCTCGCCGTGATCTTGTCGCCCTGTCTTGTCGAGACCTGCGTCAGCGAAGCTAATTTTGCCGCATTGTGGCGTCATGAACTGCGCTGGGCGCGGACCGTGCGGCTGATGGCGCCGGCCGGATTCGCCGGATCGCTGCTGACCCACACCGCCGTGCTCAGCGTCGGCGCCGCGCTGTGCGTCGCGCCGTGGCCGGCCGCCTGGGGCATCGTCGCGGCGGCGCTCGCCTTGCGCTGGGCCGCGGCGCTGGGCCTGGCGCGGCTGCTGCGGCTGCCGCGCGGCGGATTGTGGCTGCTGCCGCTGCGGGACGCTTTGTCCTTTGCGGTGTTTGCCGCTAGTTTCTGCGGCCGCAACGTGGCGTGGCGGGACCAGCTCTACCGGGTCGGGCCGGACGGGCGGATTTCCGCGGATGGAGACAGGCCGGGATGATGAAGACACTGTTTCTGCAGCCGCCGTCGTTCGACGGTTTCGATGGCGGCGCCGGCTCGCGCTACCAGGCAAAGCGGGAGATCCGCTCGTTCTGGTTCCCCACCTGGCTCGCCCAGCCCGCCGCGCTGGTCCCCGGCAGCCGGCTGATCGACGCGCCGCCGGCGCGGCTCGGCCTCGACCGGGTGCTGCCGCTGGCGCGCGATTACGAGCTGGTGGTGATGCACACGTCGACCCCGTCCTTCGCCAACGACGTCAAGGTCGCCGGCCTCTTGAAGGAGGCCAACCCGAACCTGAAGATCGGCTTCGTCGGCGCCAAGGTCGCGGTCGAGCCCGAGCAGAGCCTGGCCCATCCGGCGCTCGATTTCGTCGCCCGCGAGGAGTTCGACTTCACCGTCAAGGAGGTCGCCGAGGGCCGCGACTTCGCCGCCGTCGACGGGCTCAGCTACCGCAACAAGAGCGGGGTGGTCGTCCACAACCGGGCGCGCGCCGTGCTCGAAGACATGGACCAGCTTCCCTTCGTCACCGAGGTCTACAAGAACAACCTGCGGGTCGAGGACTACTTCATCGGCTATCTGAAGCACCCCTACGTCTCGCTCTATACCGGGCGCGGCTGCAAGTCGCGCTGCACCTTCTGCCTGTGGCCGCAGACCATCGGCGGCCACCGCTACCGGGTGCGCAGCGTCGATCACGTGATCGAGGAGATCCGGCTCGCCAGGCGCTATTTTCCGCAGGTCAAGGAGTTCTTCTTCGACGACGACACCTTCACCGACAACCTGCCGCGCGCCGAGGCGATCGCGCGTGAGCTGGGCAAGCTCGGCGTCACCTGGTCGTGCAACGCCAAGGCCAACGTGCCGCGCGCGACGCTCGAAGTGTTGCGCGACAACGGGCTGCGCCTGCTGCTGGTCGGCTACGAGAGCGGCAACCAGCAGATTCTCTATAACATCCGCAAAGGGATGCGGGTCGAGGTCGCGCGCCGCTTCACCAAGGACTGCCACGAGCTCGGCATCACCATTCACGGCACCTTCATTCTCGGCCTGCCCGGCGAGACCCGCGAGACGATCGAGGAGACGATCCGCTTTGCCGCCGAGATCAACCCGCACACGATCCAGGTCTCGCTCGCCGCGCCCTATCCCGGCACCGAGCTGTACCGCCAGGCGGTGCAGGAAGGCTGGCTCGACACCGCCCATGCCGAGCTGATCGACGACAACGGGGTGCAGATCGCGCCGCTGCACTACCCGCATCTGTCGCATACCGAGATTTTCGAGTCGCTGGAGACCTTCTACAAACGATTCTACTTCCGCCGCCAGAAGATCGCTGCCCTGGTCGCCGAGATGCTGAAGAGCCCGCAGATGATGCGCCGCCGGCTGCGCGAGGGCATCGAGTTCTTCCAGTTCCTCCGCCACCGGGAGATGGCGAGCTGAGCGGCGGCGGCCGCCGGCTGATCGTCTGTGCCGACGATTTCGGCCGCGACCTCGCGGTCAACGAGGCGGTCGAGCGCGCCTATCGCGACGGCATCCTGACCTGCGCCAGCCTGATGGTGTCGGCCCCCGCCGCGGCCGATGCGGTGGCGCGGGCGCGGCGCCTGCCGGGGCTGGCGGTCGGGCTGCACCTCGTCCTCGTCGACGGCGTGCCGGTCCTGCCGCCGGCCGAGCTTTCCGGCCTGGTCGGTCGCGACGGGCGCTTTCCCGGCAACGAGGTCGCAGCCGGCTTCCGCTTCTTCTTCCGGCCCGGGGCGCGGCGCCGGCTCGCCGCCGAGATCCGCGCCCAGTTCGCCGCGTTCCGCGCCACCGGCCTCGCCCTCGACCACGTCAACGGCCATAAGCACGTCCACCTGCACCCGACCGTGGCGCGGCTCGCGGTCGCCGTCGGCCGCGAGTTCGGCCTGCGCGCGATGCGCCTACCGGCCGAGCCGCCGGGCGTCTTGCGGGCCGCCTTTCCGGCCGAGCGTTACCGCGCGCCGTTTTACGGTTTCGCGGTCCGCGCGCTGCGCCGCCGCATCGCCCGGGCCGGGCTCGCCGCCAACGACCGGGTCTTCGGCATCGCCTGGTCGGGGGCGATGACCGAGGCGCGGCTGCTGGCGCTGCTGCCGCACCTGCCGGGCGGGGTCAGCGAATGCTATTTCCACCCGCGCGCCGCGCCGGGCGATGCCGAGCTGGCGGCGCTGCTGAGCCCGGCGGTGCGGCGCCGCCTCGCCGAGCTCGGCATCGTCCGCATCAGCTATTCCGATCTGTAGCCGCCGGGCCGAGCAGCGCCGGCAAGACGACGAGGGTGCAGAACAGGGTGCAGGCGAGCGAGATCGTCAGCAGCGCGCCCATCGCCGCGGTCCCGGGGTCGCTCGACAGCGCCAGGCTGCCGAACGCGCACATCGTCGTCAGCGCGCTGAACAGCACGGCGCGCGCCGTGCTCGATTGCAGATGGTGGCTGGTCCCGGCCCGCCAGTTCATGACGAAATAGATGTCGAAGGCGACGCCGATGCCGAGCAGCAGCGGCAGGGCGATGATGTTGGCGTAGTTGAGGCGGAGCCCCGCCAGCACCATGATCGCCAGGGTCAGGATCGCGGCGAGCAGCAGCGGCGCGATGACGGTGGCGACGTCGCGCAGCCGCCGCAATACCGCCGCCAGCAGCACGGTGATCGCGGCCACCGCGATCAGCCCCGCTTCGATGAACGCGCCGGTGATCGTCTTGCCGCTTTCCAGGATCGTCACCGGCATGCCGGTGGCGTTCGGCGCCAGCGTGCGCACTGCGGCGATGAAGCGCTCGAGCACCTTGGGGTCGCGCGCATCGCCCTTGGGAAACACCTCGACGCGGGCGCGCCCGTCGGCGGCGATCCAGTCGTCGCGGATCTCGGGCGGCAGGGTGTCGAGGGTCACCGGCCCGGCCTGCAGCGAGATCGCCAGTTTCTCCAGGCGGTCGGGCAGCCCGGTCAACAGCGCGCGGCGCAGCGGCGGAACGATCGCCGGGCCGCGCGCCGCCGCCCGGTCGAGCGCGTCGGCGAGCCGCGCCGCGGCCGGGTCCGCCCCCGCCGTCGCCGCCGCCCGGCGCAGCGCATCGCGGCAGGCGGCGAGCGCGGCGAGCGCCGCTTCCGGCGTCGGCGGCGGCGCCGTCGCCGGCGGCGTCAGGGTCGGGCCGAGCAGCAGCGAGAGGTCGCCGATCGCGGCCAGCTTGGTCTCCTGGTCCTCGGGGATATAGCTCGCCGCGGTGACCGCCTGCGCCACCTCGGGCAGGGCGCCGAGCCGGTCGGCGAGCCGCTTCGCCGCGTCCAGCGAGGGGGCGAGGATTTCCGCGGCATAGGGCGAGGTCGTCGGGTCGCGCATCAGGTCGCGCGCGGTCGCCACCGACTCGCTGTGCGGGTTCTTCAGGTCGAGCGGGTCGAAGTCGAAATCGATCTGCGGCAGCAGCGCAATGCCGCCGGCGGCCAGGATCAGGGCGGCGAGGCGTACCGCGTTGCGGCGCCGGATCAGCGCGCGGTCGAGCGGCAGCGCCCGCACGAAGCCGACCGGCTCGGGCTCGCCCCGCGGCCGCAGCAGGGTCAGCAGCGCCGGCAGCAGGGTGAAGTTGAGGGCGATCGCGATGATCATGCCCGCCCCGGCGATCCAGCCGAGCTCGCGCACGCCGATATAGTCGGTCGGCACAAAGGCGAAGAAGCCGATCGCGGTCGCCCCGGCGGCGAGCGCCAGCGACGGTCCGATCGACCGGGCGGCATCGCGCAGCGCGGCCGCGTGCTCGCCGTCGCGGTGGCGGCGGTCGCGGTAGCGGATGCTGAACTGGATGCTGAAATCGACCCCGAGCCCGATGAACAAGACCCCGAAGGCGACCGAGATCAGGTTGAGCGAGCCGATCGCCGCGGCGGCGAACCCGGCGGTCAGCACCAGCCCGGCGGCGAGGGTGGCGAGGATCGCGGCGACCAGGCGCAGCGAGCGCACCGCGGCGAACAGGATCAGGCAGGCCGAGCCGAGCGACAGCAGGGTCGACTGCACGGCGCTGTCGCGCAGGGTCGCGAACTGCTCGTCGCCGAGCGCGACCGGGCCGGTGATGCGCACCCGCACGCCGTTGTCCGGGGTCAGGTGCAGCTCGGCGGCGAGCCGGCGCACCTCGGCGGTCGCCTTGGCGCCGGGTTCGAGCGCGGCGTAGTCGAGCGCCGGCTTGGCCAGGATGAAGCGGCGCAGCTCGTGCGGGTCGGGCTTGACCCCGGTCAGCAGCTCGCCCCAGGCCAGCGGCTTGGGATGGCCGGCGAGCACGCCGTCGACCGCGCCGGCGAGAACCGCCAGGGTCGGGTCGAGCTTGTCGAGCCCGACATCGCCGCGCTCGACCCCGGACAGGAACAGGGTCAGCGCGTCGAACAGCCCGCGCAGGCTCGGGTCCTGGGCCAGGCTGCCGATCACCGGCTGGGCGGCGACGAGCTGCTGCGAGATCGACTGCAGCTCGTCGTTCGACAGGTAGAGCAGCCCGTTCCTGTCGAAAAACGGGCCGCCGTCCGGCCGCCGCACATGGCTGAACAGCTCGGGTTCGGCCTTGAGCCGCGCGGCGAGCGCGGCGGCGGCACGGTCGGCGGCCTCGCCGGTGGCGCCGTCGATGACGATGGTCAGCAGGTTGGCGTTCTGCGGAAAGGCCCGGTCGAGCGCCAGCTCGTCCCGCCGCCAGCCGATGTCGCGCGGCAGCATGTCCTCGATGTCGGTGTTGAGCGACAGCCGGAAGACGACGAGCAGGGCGGAGGCGGCGACCAGCGCCAGCACGACGGCGGCGACGGCGCCGGCGCGGCGGCGGGCGAACTCGGCGAGGCGGGAGGCGAGGGTGGCGATCACACGGGGTTCCGGCGGGCGCGAGGGCGCGCCTCTTTCATGCAAGTGCGGCGGAAATTAGGCAGAATATAAGGGTAATCGCCATAATATATCCGATCCCGTGTCATATTCGGGACACGCTTGCCGGTCATGTTGCGTACAATGCGTTAGTGAAGGAGGGGACCATGGCCGGACATCGAGACTGCTGCCGTTATCGGCCGAGCCTCGAGGAGCTCCTCGACGACGAAATGATGGAGCCGGTCCTGCGCAGTGCCGGGCTCGACCCGCAAGGTTTCCGCGACATGATTGCCGAGACCGCGCGCCGCTGCGAGCCGGTCGGCTTCTCCGACGCCGGCGCCGAGCGCTGACCCGCCGCGACGGTGCGGCTCACCCGGCATAGGCCGGAAATTCGAGCTGCACCTTCAACCCCGGAGCGTTGTCGGAAAGCGTTACCGTGCCGTCGTGCAGGCGGGCGGCGGCGCGCACCAGGCTCAGCCCCAGCCCGTTGCCGGGCGTGCTGCGGCTCGGCTCGAGCCGGACGAAACGGTCGAACACGCTGGCGCGCTCCGCTTCGGGAATGCCGGGGCCGCGATCGGCAACTTCGAGCCGCGCGCGCTCGCCGGCGCGCCGCACCGCGACGGTGATCTCGCCCGGCGACCTGCCGTCGGCGCCGTATTTGAGCGCGTTGTCGATGAGGTTGGCGACCGCCTGGGAAAGGATGTGCCGGTCGCCGCGCACGACCACGCCCGGCTCGCGCTCGACTTTGAGACGAAAGCCCTTCTCCTCGGCGACCGGCTCGTAGAGCTCGGCCGCCGCCGCGGCGAGCTCGCCGAGGTCGAGCCGCTCGGCGCGGTTGCGGCGTGCGCCCGATTCGGCCTCGGCGATGCTCAGCAGCGCGTTGAAGGTGGCGAGCAGCCGGTCGGCCTCGTCGATCGCGGCGCGGATCGCCTCGCCGCGCGCCGCCGCGTCCTCGTCGCCGATCAGGGTCAGTTCGAGCCGGGCGCGCAGCCGCGCCAGCGGCGTCTTCAGATCGTGGGCGACATTGTCGGTGACCTCGCGCATCCCGGTCATCAGCCGCTCGATCTGGTCGAGCATGCCGTTGAGGTTGGCGGCGAGCTGGTCGAACTCGTCGCCGCTGCCGCGCAGCGGCACCCGGTCCGAGAGGTTGCCGGCCACCACCCGTTCCGCCGTGCGGTTCACCTGTTCGACCCGGCGCAGCATGTTGCGCGCCATCACCGCGCCGCCGGCCAGGCCGATCCCCAGCGCGAACAGCCCCGACCACACCAGCGTCATCTTGATGCGGTCGCGGAACGTCGCCCCGTCGCTGACGTCGCGCCCGACCAGGAGGCGGTAGTCGCCCGGCATGACGATCAGCGCGCCGCGCGCCGGATGCGTCTCGGAGCGGCCCTTGCGCTCGACGGCGATGTCGAACGACACCGAGCCCGAGCGCGCTTCCGTGCCGGCTGGCCAGCCGGCAATGTTGCCGGCAAGCGGGCGGCCCTGGGGGTTGGTGACGAGATAGAGCATGCCGTCGCCGCTGTCGCCGGCGCTGCGCGCGGCGACGATCTGGATCAGCCCGCTGATGCCCCGCTGGGCGTATTGCTCGGCGAGCCCGGTGATCTCGGCGTCGAGCGTCGCCTCGGTCTGGCGCTCGACGAAATCGGCGCTCATCCAATAGACGAACAGCAGCACGCCGAGCACCGAGACCGCGAACACCGCGATATACAGCGCGGCGAGGCGGAAGGCCTGGGTCCGCACCAGCCGGTGCACGCCGCGCCACGGCCGCGCCGCCAGCGGCCGCCAACGCAGGCTCGGCAGGGCGCGCCCGTCGGGCGGCGAGGGGGGAACGGCGGCGATGCTCTTCATCGTTGCCCCAGCAGATGGGCCTTGGCGCGGCGGCGGGCAACCCGCAGCTTTCCCCCGCGATGTTGCGGAAATGTCACGGACGCTGCGCTCAATCTAACGTAATATCGCTTATAACGCCGGCAGCGATCGCCTTTGCGGTTGCCGCGAGGCTGCGGGGGGCATGCCGATGAAGCGATGGGCGGTGCTGCTGGGCGGGCTGATGGCGCTCGCGGCCGGCGGGGCGATAGCGGCGGAGCCGGGGGCGGGGGAATTGTTGCCCGGCGGTCAGCTCGCCGAGGCGCCGCCGCCGCCGGTATTGGCTTACAACTGGACCGGCTTTTATCTCGGCGTCAACGCCGGCGCCGCCTGGGGCAATACCGACTGGACCTACGTGTCGCTGCCGTCGGGGCCGGACGGGGCCACCGCCTCGCACAAGATTTCCGGCCCGCTGGCCGGCGCCACGATCGGCTTCAACTGGCAGTTCGCACCCGATTGGGTCGCCGGCATCGAGGGCGATCTCGACTGGGCCAGGATCGACGGCTTCACCGGCTGTCCGAATCCCGCCTACAACTGCCGCTCGCGGCTCGGCGATTTCCACACTGCCCGCGTCCGCCTCGGCTATTCCGGGCTGCTCGACCGGCTCCTCGTCTATGCCACCGGCGGCGCCGCGTCGAGCCGGGTCGAGATCTCGACCCTCAACCTGCAGGGCGGCACGGCGCCGCCGAGCAGCTCGACCGGCAACGGCTCCAGCTCGCGGCAGATCGGCTGGACCGCCGGGCTCGGCGCCGAGTACGCGCCGGCGGCGGCCGCCCCGGTCTCGTTCAAGCTCGAATGGCTGCACTACGATCTGGGGCTGCACAACTATACGGTCGACAATCCCGGCCTGTTTTTCGTCCGGGTCGCCGAACGCGGCAACCTGATCCGCGCCGGCGTCAACTATGCGTTCAATTCTCCGCCGCCGATGCCGCCGGCGATGCCGGAAGCGGCGCCGCCGCCCGGTCCCCGGCGGGTATTCATCGTCTATTTCGACTGGGATCGCGACACGGTCACCCGCGAGGGGATGGCGATCGTCCGGGCGGCGGCCGACGCCTACAAATCCGGCACCGCGGTCAGGATCATGGTCACCGGCTATACCGACCGCTCGGGCTCGGCCGGTTACAACCAGCGCCTGTCCGAGCGGCGCGCCAACAACGTCGCCAAGGCGCTCGCCGGGCTCGGCGTGCCGCGCAGCCAGATGGCGGTCAGCGGGCGCGGCGAGAACGACAACCGGGTGCCGACCGCCGACGGCGTGCGCGAGCCGCAGAACCGCCGCGTCGAGATCACCGACCGGCCCTAGCCGGGCTCACTCGGGCGCGCGCAGGCAATAGCCGGCGCCGCGCACCGTGTGCAGCAGCGGGTGCTCGAAATTCTTGTCGATCTTCTGGCGCAGCCGGCTGACGTGCACGTCGATGACGTTGGTCTGCGGGTCGAAATGGTAGTCCCACACGTTCTCCAGCAGCATCGTGCGGGTGACCACGTGGCCGGCATTGCGCATCAGGCATTCGAGCAGCTGGAACTCGCGCGGCAGGAGGTCGATGGTCTTGCCGCCGCGGCGCACCGTGCGGGTCAACAGGTCGAGATCGAGATCGGCGACGCGCAGCCGCGTCGTCGCCGGCGCGCTCGCCCCGCGCCGCAGCAGCGCTTCGAGCCGGGCCAGCAATTCGCTGAACGCGAACGGCTTGACCAGATAGTCGTCGCCGCCCGCGCGCAGCCCTTTGACCCGGTCGTCGACGCTGCCGAGCGCGCTGAGGATCAGCGCCGGGGTGTGGATGCCGGCGGCGCGCAGCGCGCCGACCAGGGCCAGCCCGTCCATTCCCGGCAGCATGCGGTCGACGACGAGGGCGTCGTAGCGGCCCGAAGTGGCGAGGAACAGGCCGTCGCGGCCGTCGCCCGAATGGTCGACGGTATAGCCGCTCTCGCCGAGCCCCTTGACGAGGTAGGCGGCGGTTTCGCGGTCGTCCTCGACGACGAGCAATTTCATTGCGCCGCCCGCCGCGTTAATGTCTTGCTAACAAGTGTCACCGAGTCTGGACGTCCGCGTACGTGCACCTTGGGCAGCGGCCGGCGTCCCGCCGGCCAAGCGAATAGGTGTGAAGTGGTTGCTGCAGCCGAAACTGGCAAGCCGGCAAGTATCCTGATCGTCGAAGACGAGGCGCTGGTCGCCACCCTGATCCGCGAGATGATCGGCGGGATGGGGTTCGCCGCCACCGGCATCGCCGCGTCGGGCAGCGAAGCCCTGGCGCTGGTCGAGGTCGAGCGGCCGACCATCGCGCTGATCGACATCCGCCTCGCCGGCCCGGTCGACGGCATCGACCTGGCCTGCCGGCTGCGCCGCGACCACGGGATCCCGGCGATCTTCCTGTCGGGCGGCATCGATCCGGCGACCGCGCTGCGCGCCCAGGCGGCCCAGCCGCTCGGCCTGATCCAGAAGCCGTTCCGCCCGAGCGAGGTGTTCAACGCCATCGAGCGCGCCCTCGCCACCATGCGGGCGTAAGTTTGACGCCGCCCGTCCCAGCCCCTAGAGTCGCGGGCGGAGTGGATTATGGCTGGAAAAGAGATCGAAGTATTCGAGACCACCGCCGGGCAGGTTCCCGCCGTCCTTGAACGCCTCGGCGTGCCGAAGGAGCGGATGGTCACGGTGGTCATCGAACCGGAGGACTGGCTGACCGAAGCCCGCCGGGCCTCCCGCCGCCTCGTCGTCGCAGCCGGACTCAGCGACGACGATATCGATCGGATGATTAAGCAGGCGCAAAGGGAAGTCGAGCCGCCGCCCGAATGAGGGTCGTGGTCGACACGAATGTCTTCGTCAGCGCGATCCTCAAGGCCGATTCGCTGCCGTTTCGCGTCGTGCGCTGGCTCTTGGAGCATGGCGGCCTGTTGAAATCCGCCGCCACCGAGAAGCAGCTCCTCGACGTGCTGGCGCGGCCGCACATCGCCGCCGTCGCGACGGTCTCGTTCCGCGAAAACATAGCGGTTCTGCTCGCCGCCGCCGAGCCGGTGGAGATCGTCGAGCGCATCGCCGCCTGCCGCGACCCGACCGACGACAAGTTTCTCGAGCTCGCCGTTAACGGGCGCGCCGACGTCATCGTCAGCGGCGATGGCGACCTCTTGGCGCTGCATCCGTTCCGCGCCATTCCGATCCTGACCCCCGCGCAATTCGTGTCCGGTCTGCGGCGATAATCGCGCACCGGCTGCGGCGGTACGCCGCGCCGCACATTTCGGCTTGACCCGAAGCGCCGCGCCACGATCTATAGCGTACCAATCCGGTCCGAATTGCCCTCGACGCCGACCGGCGGGGCGGTGCGGGCCGGAGCCATGTTGCGAGGCCGCGACCCTGATGGTCATCCTGTCCAAGCTCGCCGATTACGGCGTCATCGTCGCCACCCATCTGGCGGCCTATCCCGAGCGCCGGGCCAATGCCGCGGCGGTCGCCGCCGCCACCCGCCTGCCCCCGGCGACGGTCGCCAAGGTGTTGAAGGCGCTCGCCCATGCCGGGCTGGTCACGGCGACGCGCGGCGCCGGCGGCGGCTACCGGCTGGAGCGCCCGGCCGCCCTGATCACCGTCGCCGAGGTGGTCGCCGCGATCGACGGCGATATCGGGCTGACGCAGTGTTCGGTCCATGTCGACGAATGCGCCCGCACCCAGTATTGCCCGACCCGGCCGCACTGGGCGGCGATCAACCGCGCGGTCGGGGCGGCGCTGTCGGCGGTCACCCTGGCCGAGATGGTGACCCCGTTCGCCTATCTGGGCCGCCCGGCCGCGGCGGCGCCGGCAGCGGCGCCGGCAAGGGTGTCCGCGTGATGGCCGCGCTCGTCGAAACCCGCGGCGCGGTCCGCAGCCTCGCGCAGGAAGGCTACAAGTACGGCTTCGTCACCGATATCGAGGCCGATTCGGCGCCGCCCGGCCTCAACGAGGAGACCATCGCCTTCATCTCGGCGAAGAAGGGCGAGCCCGAGTGGCTGTTCGAATGGCGTCTCAAGGCCTATCGCGCCTGGCGCGAGATGACCGAGCCGAACTGGGCCAAGCTCAACATCGCGCCGATCGACTACCAGGGGGCGACCTACTACTCCGCGCCGAAGCGCCAGAACGCGCCGAAATCGCTCGACGAGGTCGATCCCGAGCTGCTGCGCACCTACGAGAAGCTCGGCATCCCCTTGCGCGAGCGCGAGGCGCTCGCCGGGGTCGCGGTCGATGCGGTATTCGACAGCATCTCGGTGGCGACCACCTTCAAGGACAAGCTGGCCGAGCTCGGCATCGTCTTCTGCTCGTTCGGCGAGGCGGTGCGCGAGCACCCCGAGCTGGTGCGCCGCTATCTCGGCACCGTCGTGCCGCAGAACGACAATTTCTTCGCCGCGCTCAATTCCGCGGTGTTCAGCGACGGCTCGTTCGCCTACATCCCGCCGGGCGTGCGCTGTCCGATGGAGTTGTCGACCTATTTCCGGATCAACGCGGCCAAGACCGGACAGTTCGAACGCACCCTCCTGATCGCCGACAAGGGCGCCTATGTCAGCTATCTCGAAGGCTGCACCGCGCCGCAGCGCGACGAAAACCAGCTTCACGCCGCCGTCGTCGAGCTGATCGCGCACGAGGATGCCGAGATCAAATACTCGACGGTGCAGAACTGGTATCCCGGCGACGCCGAAGGCCGCGGCGGCATCTACAATTTCGTCACCAAGCGCGGCGCCTGCCGCGGCGCGCGCTCGAAGATTTCCTGGACCCAGGTCGAGACCGGCTCGGCGATCACCTGGAAATACCCGAGCTGCGTGCTCGAAGGCGACGATTCGGTCGGCGCCTTCTATTCGGTGGCGATCACCAACAACCGCCAGCAGGCCGATACCGGCACCAAGATGGTGCATATCGGCCGCAACACGCGCTCGACCATCATCTCCAAGGGCATCTCCGCCGGGCGCGGCCAGAACACCTATCGCGGCCTCGTCCGGGTGCAGCCTCGCGCCGAGGGCGCGCGCAACTACACCCAGTGCGATTCGCTGCTGATCGGCGACCGCTGCGGCGCCCATACCGTGCCCTATATCGAGGTGCGCAACCCTTCGGCCCGGGTCGAGCACGAGGCGACGACCTCGAAGATCAGCGAGGACCAGCTCTTCTATTGCCGCCAGCGCGGGCTCGGCGACGAGGATGCGCTGTCGCTGATCGTCAACGGCTTCTGCAAGGACGTGCTGAAGGAACTGCCGATGGAGTTCGCGGTCGAGGCGCAGAAGCTGCTGGCGGTCAGCCTCGAAGGCAGTGTCGGATGATGCTCGAGATCGTGAATCTCCACGCGCGCCTCGCCGATCCGCGCGAGAACCGGCGCGAAATCCTCAAGGGCATCGACCTTTCGGTCGGCGCCGGCGAGGTGCATGCGATCATGGGACCGAACGGCTCGGGCAAATCGACGCTTGCCTCGGTTCTGGCCGGGCGCGACGGCTACGAGGTGTCGGGCTCGGTCACCTATCTCGGCCGCGACCTCTTGGCGATGGCGGCCGACGAACGCGCCTGCGCCGGCGTGTTCCTCGCCTTCCAGTACCCGGTCGAGATTCCGGGCGTCAACAACATGTATTTCCTGCGCGCCGCCTTGAATGCGCAGCGCCGCAGCCGCGGCGAGCCCGAGCTCGACGCCGGCCAGTTCCTGCGCGCGGTGCGGGCCAGATTGAAGCTGCTCGACCTCGGCGAGGACCTGCTGCAGCGCGCGGTCAATGTCGGCTTCTCCGGCGGCGAAAAGAAGCGCAACGAGATTTTCCAGATGGCGATGCTGGAGCCGAAGCTGGCGATCCTCGACGAGACCGACAGCGGGCTCGACATCGACGCGCTGCGGCTTGTCGCCCGCGGCGTCAACGGGCTGCGCGCGCCCGACCGGGCGATCGTGCTGATCACCCATTACCAGCGCCTCTTGGACCACATCGAGCCCGACCGCGTGCACGTCTTGCAGGACGGGCGCATCGTCCAGTCCGGCGACAAGAGCCTCGCCGCGGAACTGGAGCGGCGCGGCTACGGCACCCTCGGGGACGCCGCATGAACCCCGAAGCCCGCCCTTATGTCGAGGCCTTCGCGCCGCCGGCCGGCGAGCCGGCATGGCTGTCGCGGGCACGCCGCCGCGGGCTCGAGCGCTTCGCCGCGGAGGGCTTCCCGAGCCGCCGCGGCGAGGGCTGGCGCTATCTCGACCTCGGCGCCCTCGCCGCGCGCCCGCTGCTGCCGCGCGCCGCCGCCGGCGCGGCCGATCTGCGCGGCTTCGACCTGCCCGAGGCCGGATCCACGCTGGTGCTGGTCGACGGCCGGTTCGCGCCGGATTTGTCCCGCCTCGGCGCCGGGCTCGGGCCGCTCTCCGCCGCCGCGCCGGACCTCGCCGAGGCCGCCTTTGCCCAGCCGTCGGGCCCGTTCGCCGCGCTCGGCGCCGCCCTGTTCGGCGACGGCTTCGCGCTCGACGTGCCGCCCGGCGCGGTGCTTGGCGCGCCGGTCGCGGTGGTCCACGTCGCCAGTTCGGGCGGCGCCTCGGTCCACACCCGCAACGTCGTCCGCCTCGGCGCCGGCAGCCGCGCTTCGCTGATCGAGATTTTTGTCGGGGCGGGCGGCTATTGGCGCAACGACGCCACCGCGCTGAGCCTCGGCGAGGGCGCCGCGCTCGACCGCATCGTGCTGGTCGAGGAAGCGGCCGAGGCCGTCCATCTCAACGACACCGCCGCGACCTTGGCGGCCGCCGCCCGGCTCGGCAGCTTTGTCATGATCCTCGGCGGCCGCACCGTGCGCCAGGAGCTGCGCGTCGCCGTCGCCGGCGAGGATGCGGCCTGCCGGCTCGACGGCGCCTTCGTCCTCGCCGGCGACGAAGAGGCCAACATCGTCGCCGCGGTGGATCATCTGGCGCCGCGCGGCGCGACCCGCGAACTGGTCAAGGGCGTCGCCGCCGGCCGCGCGCACGGCGCCTTCCAGGGCCGCATCGTCGTCCACGAGGGCGCCCAGAAGGCCGATGCGCACCAGCTCTCGCGCAACCTGATCCTCGGCCGCCGCGCCGCCATCGACACCAAGCCCGAGCTGGAAATCTACGCCGACGACGTCAAGTGCGCGCACGGCGCCAGCGTCGGCGATCTCGACGAGGCGGCGATGTTCTATCTCGCCAGCCGCGGCATCGCGCCGGACGAGGCGCGCCGCCTCCTCGTCGAGGGCTTTGTCGGCGAGGCGGTCGAGCGGGCCGAGCCGGCGGCGCTGCGGCCCTATCTGCGGCGCCGCCTCGGGGCGCGGCTGGCGAAACTGGAGGCAGCGTGATGAGCGGGCTCGACCCGCGCGCCCTGCGGCGCGAATTCCCGATTTACGACCGCAATCCCGGCCTCGTCTTCCTCGATTCCGGGGCGAGCGCGCAGAAGCCGCGCGCCGTCATCGACGGCATCGCCGAGTTCTATCGCAGCGACTACGCCAACGTGCATCGCGGCGTCTACCAGCTCAGCGCCCGCTCGACCGACCTGTTCGAGGCGGCGCGCGAGGCGGTGCGCGCCTATCTCAACGCCGCCGACGAGCGCGAGATCGTGTTCGTCCGCGGCGCCACCGAGGCGATCAACCTGGTCGCGCAAAGCTGGGGCGCCGCGCTGCGCGAGGGCGACGAGGTCGTCGTCAGCGATCTCGAACACCATTCCAACCTGGTGCCGTGGCAGATGGCCTGCCGCCGCGCCGGCGCGCGCCTGGTCGTCGCCCCGACCGACGAGACCGGCGAGTTCGACCTTGCCGCCTTCGCCGCGCTGCTGACGCCGCGCACCCGCATGGTCGCGCTCGCCCACATCTCCAACGTCACCGGCGCGATCCTGCCGGTCGAGGCGGTCACCCGCCTGGCGCACGACGCCGGGGCGCTGGTGCTGCTCGACGGCTGCCAGGCAGCGCCGCGCATCCCGGTCGACGTGCGGGCGATCGGCTGCGATTTCTACGTCTTCTCCGGCCACAAATGCTACGGGCCGACCGGCACCGGCGTGCTCTACGGCCGCTACGCGGCGCTGGCGGCGATGCCGCCGTGGCAGACCGGCGGCGGCATGATCACCCATGTCGCCTATGACGGCACCGAGTTCCAGGAGCCGCCGCACCGTTTCGAGGCCGGCACCCCGGATATCGCCGGCGCGGTCGGCCTCGCCAAGGCGCTCGGTTTTGTCGAGGCGCTCGGGCGCGACCGCATCCGCGCCCATGAAGAGGCGCTGACCGGCTACGGCGTCGACGCCCTGTCGCGCATCCCCGGCCTCGACCTGGTCGGCGGCGGCCAGCGCCGGCTCAGCATCCTGTCGTTCAACCTCGACGGGGTGCATCCGCACGATGTCGGCACCGTGCTCGACCGGCACGGCGTCGCGGTGCGCGTCGGCCATCACTGCGCCCAGCCGCTGATGGACAAGCTGGGCGTCGCCGGCACGGTGCGCGCCTCGCTCGGGGTCTACAACGACGAAACCGATATCGACAGGCTTGCCGCCGCGGTCGAGGCGTGCCGGGAGATGTTCAGCCGATGATGGATTTGCGCGAACTGTACCAGGACATCATCCTCGATCACGGCCGCCATCCGCGCAATTTCCGCGCCCTCGAACACCCGACCCATCTCGCCCGCGGCCACAACCCGCTGTGCGGCGACCGGGTGACGATCTACCTCGCGCTCGACGGCGAGCGCATCGCCGACGTCAGCTTCGACGGGCGCGGCTGTGCGATCTCGACCGCGGCGGCCTCGCTGATGACCGAAGTGCTGAAGGGCAAGACGGTGGCCGAGGCGCGCGCCCTGTTCGCCCGCTTCCACGCCGCGGTGACCGGCGGCGACGAGGTGCCGGTTCCCGAAGACCTGGCCGACGACGCCGAGCGCCTCGCGCCGCTGACCGGGGTCAAGGCCTATCCGGTGCGGGTCAAGTGCGCGACCTTGCCGTGGCACGCCTTCGAGGCGGCGCTGAAGGGCGGCGGGGAGACGGTGAAGACGGAATGAGGCGATGAGCGAGCGCGACTATTTCGATTTCCAGCCGCCGCCGGAGGGCGAGCCGGTCGAGCGGCCCGAGGGCGACGACGATCCCGCCCTGATGGAGCCGGTGCTCGAGGCGCTGCGCACGGTTCACGATCCCGAGATTCCGGTCAACATCGTCGAGCTCGGGCTGGTCTACGACCTCGTCGTCAAGAAGGGCGGCATCGTCTATGTCGAGATGACGCTGACGACGCCCGCCTGCCCGGTCGCGCAGTCGATGCCGGGCGAGGTCGAGCGCGCCGTCTCCGCCGTCCCCGGGGTCCAAGAGGTGCGGGTCAACCTGGTGTGGACCCCGCCCTGGGACCGCGACCGCATGAGCGAGGAAGCCAAGCTCGAACTGGGGCTGATCTAGCGTTCCGCTCTTCCGACTGGGAAGTTCGCCCCGTCTCGGGGGAAGGGTCGTTGCGGGCGCAGCGAAGCAATCTCCCGCCCCGTCGCCCGCGGCGCCGGTCCCTGCGGGCGCGCCCGCCGGTCGCCGGCGGTTGCCAGCCCTCGCGCCCAGGCTCATCATGAGCGCCCCGCCTGGCCTGGAGGGAGCGCGCCGATGATGAGCCTTTCGCCCAACCTGCCGCCGGACCGGCAGCGCCAGATGCTGCGCCAGATGCTGACCATCCGGCGCTTCGAGGAGCGCGCCTCGGCCGATTATCTCGCCGGCAAGATCCACGGCGTCGTGCATTGCTATATCGGCGAGGAGGCGGTGGCGGTCGGGGTGTGCAGCGCCCTCGAGCGCAGCGACCGGATCATCTCGACGCATCGCGGGCACGGCCACTGCATCGCCAAGGGCGCCGACCTCAACCGCATGATGGCCGAGCTTTACGGGCGCCAGACCGGCTATTGCAAGGGCAAGGGCGGCTCGATGCACATCGCCGATTTCGGCATCGGCATGCTCGGCGCCAACGGCATCGTCGCCGGCGGCATCGCCATCGTCACCGGCGCCGGCCTCGCCGCCCAGATGGAAGGCAGCGGCGCCGTCGCGGTCTCGTTCTTCGGCGACGGCGCCTCCAACGCCGGGCCGTTCCACGAATGCCTCAACATCGCCGCGACGTGGAAACTGCCGATGCTCTACGTCTGCGAGAACAACATGTACGCGGCGCAGACCCCGGCCGCGGCGACGCATGCGCTCGGCGACGTCGCCGCCCGCGCCGCCGGCTACGGCATCCCCGGCGTCGTCGTCGACGGCAACGACGTCTTCGCCGTCTACCAGGCGGCCAACGCCGCGGTCGAGCGGGCGCGCTCGGGCGCCGGGCCGACCCTGATCGAGTGCAAGACCTATCGCTGGCGCGCCCATACCGAGCGCCGCGGCCAGCCCGATCCGCGCGACCCCGCCGAGGTCGAGGCGTGGCGCCGGCGCGACCCGATCGCCCTGCTCGAACGCCGGCTGCGGGAGCAGGGCGAGCTCGACGACGCCGCGATGCAGGCGATGGAAAGCGAGATCGCCGGCGCGCTCGAAGCCGCCGTCGCCTTTGCCGAGGCGAGCCCGTTCCCGTTGCCGGAACAGGCGACCGACGACGTGTTTGCGGCGTGACGGGGGGAGCGGACGATGCGGGAGTTGACCTATAACGAGGCGGCGCTCGAGGCGGTCGCCGAGGAGATGCGGCGCGACCCGAAAATCTTCTACATGTCGACCGACGCGCTGCCGCCGCTGCTCAAGGAGTTCGGCCCGGAGCGGATCCGGGCGACGCCGATCACCGAGGCGGCCTTCACCGGCATGGCGATCGGCGCCGCCGGCTGCGGTTTCCGCCCGATCGCCGACTGGCGCCAGGTCACCTTCTGCTTTGTCGCGATGGACCAGATCGTCAACCAGGCGGCCAAAATCCACTACATGTTCGGCGGCCAGGTGACGTTTCCGATCCTGTTCCGCGCCGGGGTCGGGGGCGGCGGCCGCATCGCCGCGCAGCATTCCCAGTCGCCCTATTCGATGTTCATGAACGTCGCCGGGCTCAAGATGTTCGTGCCCTCGACGCCTTACGACATCAAGGGCCTGCTGAAGACCGCGATCCGCGACAACAACCCGGTCATCTCCTTCGAATCCAACCGGCTGCTCGGCACCAGGGGGCCGGTGCCGGAGGAGGACTACACGATCCCGCTCGGCCAGGCCGACATCAAGCGCGCGGGCGGCGACGTCACCGTCGTCACCCTCGCCTGGCTGGTCCACGAATCGCTCGCCGCCGCCGAGGAGCTGGCCAAGGAAGGCGTCTCGGTCGAGGTCGTCGACGCCCGCTCGCTGGTGCCCCTCGATGCCGAGACGATCCGCAATTCGGTGCGCAAGACCGGCCGCCTCGTCATCGCCGACGAGGCCGGCCCGACCGCCGGGTTCTCGGCCGAAATCGCCGCCGTCGTCACCGAGGACGCCGCCACCTTCGCGCGGCTGAAGGCGCCGGTGAAACGGGTCTGCGCCCTGCAGGTGCCGATCCCCTACAGTCCGGTGCTGGAAAACCACGTCTTTCCCGACCGCCACCGCATCCTCGCCGGCATCCGCGAGGTGCTCGACGCGCGCGGCCCGGCGGCGGCATAGGCGAGGCGATGCCGGCCGCGATCGTCGTCGCCGACAGCATCACCCGGGTCGCGGCGGAGGCCGCCGGCGCGGTCGTCGTCAACGCCTCGCACGGCGGGGTTTACGCCGCCTATCTCGCGGCCAGGCTCGGCGCCGCCGCGGCGATCTTCAACGACGCCGGGATCGGCCGCGACCGCGCCGGCATCGGCGGCCTCGACTATCTGCAGACGCTCGGCATCGCCGCCGCCGCCGTCGGCCACGATACCGCGCGGATCGGCGACGGCGCCGACATGATGGCAAACGGCGTCGTCACCTTTGCCAATGCCCTCGCCGCCGCGCTCGGCGTCGTCCCCGGCCGATCCTGCCGCGATGCCGCCGCCGCGCTGCAGCAGGCGCGCCCGGCGCGGCGCGACCCGCCGGAAGCGCGCGAGGCCGCGTTCCTGCTGGTTGCCGAGCCGCCGCCGGTGTGGGCGATCGATTCCGCCTCGCTGGTCCTGCCCGAGCACAAAGCCGCGATCGTCGTCACCGGGTCGCATGGCGGGCTGCTCGGCGGCCGGCCGGAGACCGCGCTCAAATACGACGTGCTCGGCGCGCTCTACAACGATGCCGGGATCGGCAAGGACGAGGCCGGCGTCTCGCGCCTGCCGGCACTCGACGCGCGCGGCATCGCCGCGGCCACCGTCGCGGCGGCGAGCGCGCGCATCGGCGACGCCCGCTCGACCTACGAGGACGGCGTCGTCAGCCGGGTCAACCGCCGCGCCGCCGCGCTCGGCCTGCGCGAAGGGTCCAGCGCTCGCGACTTCGTCGCCGGGCTGCGCCGCGCCCTTGCCTCACAGGGGGAACTATGAGCCAGACGCTGCACAACCGCCCCGCGGGCACGATGAACGGCGGCCGCGCGCTCGCTGAGATGCTGCGCCTGTCGGGCGCCGGGCCGATGTTCGGCATGGGCGGCTTCCAGCTCCTGCCGTTCTACGACGCGGTCGGCCTGGTCGGGCTCGACCATCACCTGATCAACGACGAGCGCTGCGGCGCCTTCGCCGCCGACGCTTATGCCCGGGTCACCAACCGTCCCGGCATCTGCGACGGCACGCTCGGCCCCGGCGCCACCAACCTCGTCACCGGCCTTGTCGAATCGCTGAACGGCGGCATCCCGGTCGTCGCCATCGCCGGCGACACCAACCGCAGCCATTCCTGGAAGAACATGACCCAGGAGTGCCGCCAGGTCGAAATCCTCCGGCCGGCGGTCAAGGAATTGATCCGGGTCGAGACCACCGCCCGCATTCCCGAGCTGGTGCGGCGGGCTTTTGCCGTCGCCACCTCGGGCCGGCCGGGGCCGGTGGTGCTCGACGTGCCCGAGGATGTCTGCCACGGCACCCACGATTTCGCGCCCGAGGATTTTGTCGTCGACGAGGCCACCCTGAAGGCGCCGGCCCGGCGCATCCGCCCCGACCGCGCCGAGATCGAGCGCGCCGCGAGGCTGATCGCCGGGGCGAAGCGCCCGCTGCTGCTGACCGGCGGCGGCATCCATCTGTCCGAGGCCTGGGAGGCGCTGACGCGCTTCGCCGAGGCGCAGTCGATCCCGGTCGCCCACACGATGAGCGGCAAGGGCGGCATCGCCTGTTCGAGCCCGCTCAATGTCGGCCTGTTCGGACGCTACTCGCGCATCGCCAACGACCTGATCGAGGCGTCGGACTGCCTGATCGTCGTCGGCTGCAAGTTGGGCGAGATCGCCACCAAGCGTTTCGCCCTGCCGCCGCCGCACATCCCGGTCATCCATCTCGATATCGTCGCCGAGGAGATCGGCCGCTGCATCCCGGCCGAGATCGCGCTGTGGGGCGACGCCCGCGCCGGGCTCGAAGACCTCGCCGAGGCGCTCGCGGACGGCGCCGCCGCCGCCCGCGCGGCCCGCGCCGACTACCTCGCCGAGCTGGCGCCGCGCCGGCGCAAATGGGAGGACGACGCCGCGCCGCGGCTCAATTCGCCCGGCCGGCCGGTGCACATGGCCCGCCTCTGCCGCGAGTTGAACAACACCCTCCCGGCGGAGGCGATCCTCGTCGCCGACGGCGGCTTTGCCGGGCACTGGACCGGGCTGCTCTACGACACCAAGCGCGCCGGGCGGCATTTCATTCCCGACCGCGGTTTCGCCTCGATCGGCTACGGCCTGCCGGGCGGCATGGGCGCCTGCCTCGCCGCGCCCGACCGGCCGGTGGTCGCGATCAGCGGCGACGGCGGCTTCAACATGATGCTCGGCGAGCTCGAAACCGCGCGCCGCACCGGCTGCGGCCTCACCGTCATCGTCGTCAACAACGCCGCCTCCGGCTACGTCAAGGCGCTGCAGCACGCGATGATGGGCGGGCGCTACCAGTCGGCCGACCTGGTCGAGCAGGATTATGCCGCGATCGCCCGCACCATGGGCTGCGGCGGTATCCGCGTCGAGGACCCCGAGGCGCTGGCTCCGGCCTTGCGCCAGGGGATGGAAGAGCGCGACCGCCCGACCGTCATCGACGTCGTCGTCACCCGCGATCCCGCCCAGATGCTGCCGGCGGTCGACAACCGCACGGTCGAGATCAAACAGGGCGACCGGGTGGCGTGACGCCGCCTCCGCCTGTACCATCGCCGCACCGCCAGGGAGAGCGCCGCATGACCGCCCCGACCAACCCGAACCCGGAAATCTACGGCTATCACGCCCATGTCTATTACAGCGCCGAGACCCTGCCGGTCGCCGAGCGCCTGCACCGGCGCCTGTCCGCCGCCTATCCGGTCGAGCTCGGCGCGTTCAGCGGCGAGCGGGTCGGGCCGCACCCGATCCCGCAATTCCAGATCATCTTCACCAAGGCGCAGTTCGCCAATGTCGTGCCGTGGCTGATGCTGAACCGCGAAGGGCTCGACATCCTGGTCCATCCGCTGACCGACGACATGGTCGACGACCACACCGTCTACGCCCTGTGGCTCGGCAAGCCGGTCGCGCTGGTGCTCGACCGCATGCAGCGCCGCGGCTACCGCGACGCGCTGTTGCCGCGCGAGCTGCGCGCCGCCTGAGCCGGTGGCGCCGCGCGCGGTCCTGTTCGACCTGCTGACCGCGCTGCTCGATTCCTGGTCGCTGTGGGACCGGGTCGCCGGCAGCCGCGAGGCCGGGCGGCGCTGGCGCGCCCGCTATCTCGCGGCGACCTACGGCGAAGGGCGCTATCGCCTCTACGAGACGATGGTG
>Ga0209581_1000946_pt1 | contig 41023 bp, 38 predicted proteins | sample Coa_R2_FD_187160 | JGI IMG/M metagenome (GOLD analysis project Ga0209581, IMG submission 187160) | Surface soil microbial communities from Centralia Pennsylvania, which are recovering from an underground coalmine fire - Coalmine... | ecosystem: Environmental > Terrestrial > Soil > Unclassified ...
GCGCCGCGCCGCCGGACGCCAGACCGGGCGGACCCATCGCGGCGATCCCTTCGACCACCACCGTCACCTCGCGCGGCGGGCTCTTGGCGAATTTGAGCGTCAGCGGGAAGCGGTCGCCTTCGTGCAGGGGACGGGCAAGGCCGAACAGCATGATGTGCACCTGTCCCGGGCGCAGCGTCACCGGCTGGCCGGCGGGCAGATCGAGCCCGGCGAGCGGGCGCATCTTCATCACCCCGCCCTCCATCGTCATCGTGTGCAATTCGGCGGACTTCGCCGCCGGCGTCGCCGCCCCGGTGAGGCGGTCGCCGGTCGGCGACAGGACGGTCAGATAGGCGGCGCCGGCCTCGGCCTTGGCCGGGGTGGCGCGGGCCCAGGCGTCCTTGACCTCGACCCCGCCGGTCTCCGCGGCGGCGGCGGAAAGCGAGACGGCGGCGGCAAGACAGGCCGCCGCGGTGACAGTTCGGAGCGACATCATCGTTCCCCATGGCTGCCGGACCGTGCCGGTCCGGGAATGGACGGATCAGCGGGCGGAAATATTCACGCCCGATCCGGCGGGCCGCGCGGCTGCGCCGCCCGGTATGGGGAAGGCGAAGGCGCCACCGCGGCGGCGGCGACGGCGGCGACAACGGGGCGCAGCCGCAGCAACCCGGCTGCCGGCGGCGGCGACGGCGCCGCGACAAGACAGCACAGCGGACATTGGTGCACCGCCGCGCCTGGCAGCAGCGGCGAGCGGTCCGGCGGATGGCCGCACATGCCGGCGGCCAGGCCGGCGCCCGCCGCCGGCACCGCCGACAGCGCGGCCGGCAGCAAGGCGTTGATCAACAGGGCGACGATGCCGAGCCAGGCGAGGCCGCGGCGCCGCCGCCATCCGGGCCGCTTGCGCATCGCCGCATTGTAGCCCGCCGGCGGCGAAAGCGCCGCCGATCTTTTGCCGGCCGCGTGACAGCGCCGCGCCATGACACTAATCTCCCGCCATGGACGGAGCGGAACCCCGGCAATCCGCGCAAGACGAGACGATCCGCCTGCGGCAGCCGGCGGCGCATACCCTGCCGCTGGTGCTGTCCTCGCCGCATAGCGGCGCCGCCTATCCGGCCGAATTCGTCGCCGCCTCGCGGCTCGACCCGCTGACCCTGCGGCGCTCGGAAGACAGCTTTGTCGACGAGATTTTCGCGGCGGCGCCGCGGCTCGGCGCGCCCCTCCTCGCCGCCCGGTTTCCCCGCGCCTATCTCGACGTCAACCGCGAGCCCTACGAGCTCGACCCGGCGATGTTCTCCGACCCGCTGCCCGGCTTTGTCAACGCGCGCTCGCCGCGGGTGCGGATGGGGCTCGGCACGATCCCGCGGGTCGTCGCCAGCGGCGAGGAGATCTACGCCGACAAGCTGCCCTTTGCCGAGGCGCAGCGGCGGATCGACGCGCTCTACCACCCCTACCACCTGGCGCTGCGGCGGCTCGTCGAGGAGACCGAGGCGCAGTTCGGCGGCTATCTCTTGATCGACTGCCACTCGATGCCGTCGGCGGCAGGCGGCGGCGACGGGCCGGACGGCGCCGATATCGTGCTCGGCGACTGCCACGGCTCCTCCTGCCATCACCGCATCGTCGAGGCGGCGCGCCGCTTTCTCGCCGAGCGCGGCTTTTCCGTGGCGCTCAACGCCCCCTATGCCGGCGGCTTCACCACCGGCCATTACGGCGACCCCCAGCGCGGGCGCCATGCCCTGCAGATCGAGATCAACCGCGCCCTCTACATGGAGGAGCGCAGCTATCGCCGGCGCAGCGCCTTTGCCCGGCTGTGCGGCGAGATGGAGGCGCTGATCGGCCGGCTCGGCGCGGTGATGCAGGACAGCCTGGCGCGCGCCGCCTGAGCAAAAAAAACGGGCCGTTTGCACGGCCCGAGTTTAGGGAGGAAACGCCTAGAAGACGTACGGCAGAACCATCGCTCGATGATCCATACCGCACTGCACAATTTAGGGCGCGCGCCGCCGAAGTCAACCCCCGTTATGTTAAATCCTTGTAATAGCCGTGTTTCCTATGCGGGGCTGGGCTGCGCCGGACGCAGGCTGCGACTGTGCGCCGCACAACGATCCGCGGTTCCGCGGGGCGCGGCCGGTTGACAACCGCTTTGGCCTGGCACATTGGCAGCAAAGGGGTGGGCGATGGCGATTTCCGAAACCTGGCTGGTCGGCGATATCGGCGGCACCAACGCGCGCTTCGGCCTGATGTCGCCGCAGCGCGAGCTCCTGCACTCCAGCGTGCTCGCCGATTCCGACTATCCCGAGATCGGCGACGCGATCGAGGCCTATCTGGCGATGCGCGGCGAGGTGCCGCAGCCCCGGGTCGGGGCGATCGCGCTGGCCTCGCCGATCACCGGCGACCGGGTGCGCATGACCAACCACTCGTGGAGCTTTTCGATCGAGGAATTGCGCAAGCGCATCGGGCTCGACCGCCTGCTGGTGATCAACGATTTCACCGCCCAGGCGCTGGCGCTACCGCATCTCGGCGACGGCAAGCGCAAGATCGGCGGCGGCGCGCCGGTCGAGGGCCGGCCGCTCGGCGTGCTCGGGCCGGGGACCGGGCTCGGGGTGTCCGGGCTGATCCCGGACGGCAGCCGCTGGCTGCCGCTGACCGGCGAGGGCGGGCACGCGACGATGGCGCCGGCGACCGCGCGCGAGAGCGCCGTGCTCGACCACATGCGGCGGCAATTCGACCACGTCTCGGCCGAGCGCTGCATCTCCGGCCCCGGGCTGGTCAACCTGTACAATGCCCTGGCGGCGATCGACGGGGTCAAGGCGGCGCAATACACCGCGGCGCAGATCACCGATCCGGACGTTGCGGCGGCCGATCCGCTGTGCCGCGAGGCCACCGAGATGTTCTGCGCGATGCTCGGCACCGCGGCGGCGAACCTGGCGCTGACCCTCGGCGCGCAGGGCGGGGTCTACATCGCCGGCGGCATCGTGCCGCGGCTCGGCGAGCGCTTCGCGGCCTCGCCGTTCCGCCGGCGCTTCGAGGCGATGGGCCGGTTCCGCGACTATCTGGCGGCGATCCCGACCTGGGTGGTCACCCACCGCCTCGCCGCCTTTCTCGGCTGCGCCGCGGCGATCGCCGACGACGCCGGCCGCGGCTAGGCGGGGCGCGGGGCGGCGGCGCGGCGCAGGCGGTCGTTGATCGCGCGGCCGAGCCCGCGCTCGGGGATCGGCATCACCGCAATGCCGGTGAAATCGGGGCGGTCGAGCCGGCGCAGCATCGCGAACAGGTTGGCCGCCGCCTCGGCGAGATCGCCGCGCGGCGACAGGTTGAGCACGGCGCCGGGCGGCGCCGGGCCGAAGGCGAGCAGCGCCTCGCCGGGCCGCGCCTCGCTCGCCATCAGCCGCACCGGCAGCGCCGGCGCATAGTGGCTCGGCAATTGCCCGGGGCCGCGCGGCCGCGGCGCATCGACCGCCACCGCAACCGCGCCGAGCGCCTCCAGCGTCACCCCGCCGAGACGCAGCACCTGCGGCGCGGCGCCGGACAGATCGAGGATCGTCGACTCGATCCCGACCGGACAGGCGCCGGCGTCGAGGATCAGGGCGACGCGATCGCCGAGCTCGTCGGCGACATGCGCCGCCGCGGTCGGGCTGATCCGGCCGGAGCGGTTGGCCGAGGGCGCGGCAACCGGCACGGCGGCGGCGCGGAGCAGGCGCTGCGCCGCGGGGTGGGCGGGAACCCGCACCGCCACGGTGTCGAGCCCGGCGCAGGCGAGGTCGGCGATGCCGCCGCCGTCGCGCCGCGGCAGCACCAGGGTCAGCGCCCCGGGCCAGAAGCGCGCGGCGTAGGCGCGGGCGCGCGCGTCGAAGCGGGCGATGCGCTCGGCCGCCGCGAGATCGGCGACATGGACGATCAGCGGGTTGAACTCCGGCCGCCGCTTGGCGGCAAAGATGGCGGCGACGGCGCGCGGGTTGGCGGCGTCGCCGCCGAGCCCGTACACCGTCTCGGTCGGGAAGGCGACCAGCTCGCCGGCGCGCAACAGCCGCGCCGCCTCGGCGATCGCGGCGGCATCGGCGGGAACGATGCGCCGGCTCAGCGCGGCCCTCGCCCCGGCTGCGGATCGACCCCCATGCGGCCCGAGCGGTTCCGATAGAGATGCACCTCCGGCACCAGCGGCCGCGGCGGGACGCCTTCGAGCCAGAGCCGGTAGAGCAGCCGCTTCCGGGCCGGGTCGTCCCAATCGACGAAGGCGGTGCGGGCGTGCAGGATCTCGTAATTGTTGATGAACGACGCCTCGCCCGGCTGCAGCCGCGTCTCGAAGCGCACCCCGTCGCGCATCGCGACCGCCTCGAAGCAGGCGAGCGCCTCGCTCTCCTGCGCGGTCAGCGGCTCGCCCAGCGCCTCGGCGCCGCGGTCGATGACGCCGCGGACATAGCGGCAGCTCACCACCCCGCCGCGCTCGGAATAGACCGGCACGCGATAGGGGGTGACCGGCTCGTCCTCGGGCGCCTCCTCGCCGCGCCGGTCGCAGCGGAAGCCGCGTTCGAGCACCGGCAGGTATTCGGGGTGCTCGCGGGCGATGATCTCGCGCACCTTCAAGGAGCTGGCATAGATGCTCTCGCCGCCCTCGCGGGCGTCGCGGATGCACAACAGGCCGACGATCTCGGCCGAATCGGTGTGGAGGTTCAGCTCGCGGTTGGTGGTGTAGCCGCGCGAGGCCTTTTCGACATTGGTGACGTGGCCGAGATAATCGCCGTCGGCGCTTTGCGACACGGCACGGCCGAAATGGCTGCCGACGCCGAAATAGACGGTCTGCATCTCCGCGGCGGTATATTTGCCGACCGGGAAGCCGCGCATGATGAGCAGGCCCGGTCCGGTCTTGATGCGGTCGAGCACCGCGGCGAGGGCGCCGTCGAGCGCCGGGTGGGAGAACTCCCGGCGGGTGATCGTGTGCGCCGGCTTGCCGGCTTCGAGCAGCGGCGCCGCCAGCTCGTCGATCGCGCGCAGCTGCGCCGGGGTGAAATCCCAATACAGCGCCTCGCGGTCGAGTTCGCTGCCGAGCCAGCCTGCCATGGTTTCCTCCTCCGCTACCGCGTCCCGCGCACCCGGCCGGTGATCAGCACCGGCCACGGGTCCGGCATCTCGCCGACCGCGACCTCGATGAGGCTCGGGCCGCGCCGCTTCATCGCCGCCGCCAGTTCGCGCCGCAGCCCGGCGGGCGTCGTCGTGCGCACCCCGGCGATGCCGAAGCTTTCGGCCATCTTCGGGAAATTCGGGTTGAGCAGGTCGACGGCGATCAGGCGGTTGCCGTAATCGTTCTTCTGCATGCGGCGGACATTGCCGTAGGCGCCGTCGGCAAAGACGACGGCGATCGCGTCGATGCCGTGCAACGCCGCGGTGGACAATTCCTGCACGTTGTACATGAAGCCGCCGTCGCCGGCGATCGAGACCACCGGCAGCTCGGGCTTTGCCACCTTGGCGCCGAGCGCGGTGGCGTAGGAGAAGCCGAGCGTGCCCTGATAGCCGCTGTGGATATAGCGGCGCGGCCGGTATACCGGAAAGGCGAGGCGGCCGACATAGCCGACCTGGGTCAGGTCTTCGACATAGATGCCGTCGTCGGGGAGTTCGGCGCGGATCGCCTCGAGGTATTCGCATTGCGGCCCGAGCCGTTCGCGCAGCTGTGCGGCGACCCGGCCCTTCAGCGCCTCGAGCTCGTCGCGGCGCGAGGCGACGCGGCCGCCGCGCGCCTCCAGCGCCCGATTGAGCGCCGCGGCCGCCGCCTTGGCGTCGGCAACCAGGCCGATCGCCGGCCGAGCGATGCGGGTGATCTCGACCGGGTCGAGATCGACGCGGACGATCTTGATGTCGGCGTCGGTGCCCCAGCGGGTCAGCGGCTGGTTGAAGCGGGTGCCGATCGCCAGGGCGACGTCGGCGGTCCGCCACAATTCATGGCCGGCCACCAGGTTCTGCGCGAGGTAGTGGCGGTCGCTGACGATGCCCTTGCCGCCGGTATAGGTGACGACCGGCGCCTGCAGCCGCTCGGCCAAAGCGAGAACCTCGTCCGCCGCCTCGCTGGCGCCGCTGCCGACATAGATCAGCGGCGATTTCGCCGCCGCCAGCAGCTCGGCGGCCTTGTCGATCAGGTCGGGATCGGGCGGGGGCGGCGCCGGCGGCGGCGGCGGCACGGTCAGCGTCACCTCGCCGTTGAGCGCCATGACGTCGAGCGGCATTTCCAGCGCGACCGGGCGCGGCCGCCCGTCGCGAAGCTGGCGGAACGCCTCGTCCACCAGCTTTGCGGTCTCGGTCGGGTGGCTGATCCGCGCCGCCCATTTGGTCAGCCCGCGCAGGATCGCGAGCTGGTCGGGGATCTCGTGCAGCAGGCCGAAGCCGCGGCCGATCAGGTCGGACGGGATCTGTCCCGAGATGCACAGCACCGGGGTGTTGGTGGCATAGGCGGTGGCGAGCGCGGCGGTGGTGTTGAGCAGCCCCGGCCCCGGCACGACCGCGAAGGCGCCGGGCCGGCCGCTCGCGCGGGCATAGCCGAACGCCATGTAGGCGGCGGCCTGCTCGTGGCGCGGGTGGATCACGCGGATCGCCTCGCCGGCGTCGTAGAGGGCGACGAACAGCGCGTCGTTCTGCACCCCCGGCAGGGCGAACAGCGTATCGACGCCGTGCCGCGTCAGCATCTCGACCAGCGCGCGTCCGCCTGTCATCCGCGTCATCGCTGCCTCCTCAATGGCTGCCCGTCCCGATCCGGTCCATCCAGGCGAGCATGACGCCGGCGACGACCAGGGCGAGAAATACGGCGATCGACCAGACCACCATGTCCTTATCCAGCGATTCGATCGCAAAGAAGTTCTCGAGCAGATCGACCGCCGCGATGGCGATGACCGAGCCGACCACCTTGAGCTTGAGCGCGGTGAAATCGACTTTGCCCATCCATTCCGGCCGGCGCAGGCGCGCCTTGGCGCCCTCCTGCGACAGCACCGTGTCGAGCCCGGCACCGATCATGATCAGCAGCAGGTTGCCGACCAGCACGAGGTCGGTCAGCTTCAGCGCGGCGAGGATCACCGCATCGCTGCTCATCCCGGCGAAGCCGGCCGCGGCCAGCACCAGTTCGCGGCAGAACTCGACCAGCAGGATCGCCAATACCGCGATCAGCCCGAGATAGAACGGCGCCATCAGCCAGCGGCTGGCCAGCAGCAGGATCGCGAACAGGCGCTCGATCGCCTCGGGCATCGCCTGCGCTTATCGACCGGCCGCGGCGATGTCAATGACCGCCGGCAACGCAGCGTTGCCGAGGCTGCGCTTGTCGTGCCGCGGCGCGCCTGCCTATTTTGACGGCACGCGAAGGCGGGAGGCTGCGCTACAGATGACAACGATGACCGCCGCGTCCGGCGGTGGCGGCGAAAGGATGGGCGAAGTCCGCGCGATCGCGCTGGTGTCGTCGGCGCATTTCGTCAACCACTTCCAGAACCTGGTCCTGCCGCCGCTGTTTCCGCTGCTGAAGGCGAAGCTCGGCATCGGCTTTGTCGAGCTCGGCTTTGCCCTCACGGTGGCCAACGTGCTGGCGGTGGCGGCGCAGCTCCCGGTCGGGTTTCTCGTCGACCGGGTCGGCTCGCGCCGCATGCTGGTGCTGGGCCTCCTGGTCTCCGGCCTCGCCTTTGTCGGCTTCGGGCTGGCCCCGTCCTATCCTCACTTGCTGATCGCGATGGCGCTGATCGGGCTGTCGAACAGCGTCTTCCACCCGTCCGACTACGCGATCCTCTCGGCGGTGATCCCGCCGTCGCGGGTCGGCCGGGCGTTTTCGATCCACACCTTTTCCGGCTTTCTCGGCAATGCCGTGGCGCCGATCGCCCTGCTCGCGGTGTCGGCCAGTTTCGGGCTCGGCGTCGCCCTCGTCGCCGCCGGCGCGCTCGGCCTTTTGGCGCTGTTGCCGCTCAGCGCGGCCAAGGGGCTCGACGCCGCATCCGCACACGGCGTGCCGATGCATGGCGGCGGCGCCCGCGGCGGGCTGACCGCGGTGCTGACCCCGACGATCATCGGGCTGACCGGGTTTTTCGCGCTGCTCAGCCTGTCGGGCAGCGGCATCAGCAATTTCTCGGTGGTGGCGCTCGGCAACGCGTTCGGCACGCCGCTTTCGGTCGCCAATTTCGCCCTGACCGCCTATCTCACCGCCCAGGCCTTCGGCGTCCTCGCCGGCGGCTTTGTCGCCGACATGACCCGCCGCCACGCCGAGGTCGCCGCGCTCGGCTACGCGGTCAACGCCTGCATCGTCCTCGCCATCGGCACGCTCGGCCTGCCCGCCCTGCCGCTGGTGCTGGCGATGAGCGCGGCCGGGCTGCTCGGCGGGCTGATCATGCCGTCGCGCGACATGCTGGTGCGCGCCGCGGCGCCGCCGGGGGCGGTCGGCCGCACCTTCGGCGTGGTCACCAGCGGGTTCAATATCGGCGGCATGGTGGGGCCGCTGATGTTCGGCTTTCTGATGGACCACGGCGCGCCGCGCGCGGTGTTCGGCGCCAGCGTCGTGGTGATGATCCTGGTCGCCGTCGTCGCCATCGTCGGCGACCGCCGCGCCGCCACGCGCGGCCGCCGCGCCGCTACCGAGGCGGCCGAGTAGCGGTCAATTCCGACAGGCTGAGACGCTGGCGCCCGTCGCCGTCGAAATTGCCGGGATCGAGCCAGCGCGCGAACGCCGCCTTCAGCGCCGGCCACTCGGCGTCGGTGATCGAGAACCAGGCGGTGTCGCGGTTGCGGCCCTTGACCACGTCGGCCTGGTGGAAGATGCCCTCGAAGCGGAACCCGAGGCGCAACGCCGCGGCGAGCGAGGCGGCGTTCAGCGCATTGCATTTCCACTCGTAGCGGCGATAGCCGAGCGCGTCGAACACGCGCCGCATCATCAGGTACATCGCCTCGGTCGCCGCCGCGGTGCGCTGCAGACGCGGCGCGTAGGCGATCGCGCCAACCTCGATGCTGCCGGCCGACGGCTCGATGTTGAGATAGGAAGCGACGCCAAGCGCCTTCTCCGTCGCGCCATCGACGATCGCGTAGGTCAGCCGCTCGGGGTTGGCCGCGGCGGCATGCAACGCCGCCAGATACGCGGCGAAATCGGCGAACGGGCCCGACGGCAGATAGGTCCACATGCGGCCGTCGCGGTCCTCGCTGTTGGCGGCGAACAGCTCGGCGGCATGGCGCCCGGGATCGAGCGGTTCGAGCCGGCAGAGGCGGCCTTCCATCGCCGCGCGCGGCGGCGGCCGGCGCGGCGTCCAGCCGTCCACCGCAAACCCGACCGGCTGGCCGAGGTGATTGACCTCGGCGGTCATTTGACCGGCCCGTAGAACACCACCCAGACCGCGAAATCGGCGGAACAATCCTCGAAGCGGTGCGGCTCGTGCGCCGCGGCAAAAAGCAGGGCGCCGCGCTCGACCCGGCCGACCCGGTCGCCGACCCGGTAGGTGCCGCTGCCGGCGGCGACGAAATACAACTCGTCGCGGTCGTGCGGCGTCTGCGGATCGGGGTTCGGCGGCGCATAGAAGCGGATTTCGAGGTCGCCGTCTGCGAACACCGGCGCCGAGCGGCGGTCCGCCGGCAACGGCAGCGCGCGGGCGGCGGCGACGCCGAGCGGTGCGGGCGTCTTGTCCATCGCTATGTCTCCGGCCCGTAAAAGATCACCCATACCGAGAAATCCTCGGAAAAACGGTCGTAGCCGTGCGCGGTATGCGCCGCCGCGAACATCAGGTCGCCCGGCCCCACCGTCGTCTCGCCGCCGTCCCAGCGGTAGCGCGCACTGCCCGAGGCGACGACGTAGAACTCGTCGCGCGCATGCGGCGCCTGCGGCCCCGAGGTCGGTCGCGCGGCGAAGCGGACCCAGAGATCGCCATCGCGCCAGACCTCGGCGGCGGCGCTGCCGCGCGGCGGGGTCAGCGCCCGGGCGGCGGCGAGGCTGAGCGGCGGCGGCGCCTTATCCATCGCGTCGCGCCAGCGCCAGCAGCACCCGGTCGAGCGCGGCCCCGGGGCCGAGAGGGCCGAGCTCCTGCGCCGGGTCGCCGCGCGGCGGCGCCCGCTCGTCGGGGATCGGCGCGCCGAGCCGCAGCGCGACCGGGACCGTCCCGGCCCAGCAATCGGCGGCGTAGTCGGCTTCGAGATCGAGCGGCCCGCCGGCGCGGATTTTCGCCGAGGCCTCGTCGATCGCCATGCCGATCAGGCTCGTCGCCTTGACTTCCTGCGGCAGGATCGGCCGCAGCCGCGCGGTGCGGCCGGGATAGAGCCGCTCGACAAAGGCGTTGAAGCCGCGCTCCTTCTCGGCCGCGTCGGCGACGATGGCCGCGGTGCCGAAGACCATGACGGCGCGGTAGTTCAGCGAATGGCGGAAGGCCGAGCGCGCCAGCACCAGCCCGTCGATATGCGAGACGGCCAGGCATACCGGGATTCCGGCGGCCTGGGCGCGCAGCATGCGGCTCGCCGACGAGCCGTGCCAGTAGAGCCGGTCGCCGTCGCGCCAGAACAGGGTCGGCGTCACATAGGGCCGGCCGTCGATGACGTAGCCGACATGGCACAGCAAAGCGGCGTCGAGGATGGCGTAGACGGTGGCGCGGTCGTAATGCGCGCGTTCGGGATGGCGGCGCACCCGGGAGCGCGCGGTCGGGGTGAAGGAGTCGGGCATGGCGGCCACTCTAGGCCGGCGAGTGGTCTTGCGTAAGCTCCAATTCCTGACGATTGAGCAGACCACCGGGGCGTGCGAACACCGCCGCCATGCGCTCGACCGCGCGGGCCAGCGCCGCCTCGTCGTGGCCGGAATAGCCGAGCACCAGCCCGGGCGGGCGCGGCGCCTGCAGCACCAGCGACGACAGCGGCAACGCCGCCACCCCGGCGGCGGCGAGCGCCGCGGCGGCGGCGCGGTCCGACCAATCGGGCGGCAGCCACGCCGTCAGGTACATGCCGCCCGCCGCCGGGCGGGTCGCGACGAGGCCGCCGAGCCGCGCCGCCAGCAGGCCGCGCAGATAGTCCTGGCGGGCCGCGTAATGCGCCCGCATCCGCTTCAGATGACGGGCAAAATGGCCGTCGAGGATGAAGTCGCAGAGGATCGTCTGGGTCAGCGCCGAGCTTTGCCGGTCGCTGAGGTGCCGGGCCGCGGTGAACGGCGCGACCAAATCTTCCGGCAGCACCGCATAGCCGAGCCGCAGCGACGGGAACAGCAGCTTGCTGAAGGTGCCGAGATAGATGACGCGGCCGGCGCGGTCGAGTCCCTGCAGCGACGGCAACGTGCGGCCGGGGAGCTGGAACTCGCTTTCGTAGTCGTCCTCGACGATCCAGGCGCCGCCGGCCTCGGCCCAGGCGAGCAATTCCATGCGCCGCGCCAGCGGCATCGCCATGCCGAGCGGGTATTGCCGCGACGGCGTCGTGTAGACGAGGCGCGGCGCCGCCGCGGGGCCGGCGGCGACGGCGAGCCCGCCGGCATCGACCGGCACCGGCACGATGCGCGCCTCGGCGGCGGCGAGGATGTCGACCGCGGCGCGGTAGCACGGGTCCTCGACCCAGGCGGCGTCGCCGGGATCGACGAGGAGGCGGGCGGCCAGGCTCAGCCCCTGCTGGGTGCCGGCGGTCAGCACGATCTGCTCGGCGCGGCAGCGCACCCCGCGCGCGGCGGCGAGGTAATCGCCGATGGCGCGGCGCAACGCCAGCTCGCCCTGCGGCTCGCCATAGGACCATTGCAGCCGCGTGCGGCGCGACATCGCCCGCGCCGACAGCCGCTTCCACGTCGTCATCAGGCGGCCGTCGATCTCGGCGAAGCCGAGCTCGAACGGGCGCGGCGGCTGAACGCGGGCGGGCGGCGCCAGCGCGCGCAGCCGCTCGGCCTGGCGCGACAGCGGCCGCGCCGGCGGGCGCGGCGGCGCCGCCTCGGCGCGCACCAGGCGGCCCGGCACGAAATGGCCGGCGCCGCGGCGCGCGGCGAGGTAGCCCTCGGCGACAAGCTGCTCGAACACGGCGACGACGGTGCTGCGCGCCAGCCCGAGCTCGGCCGCCAGCTCGCGGGTCGAGGGCAGGCGCGCGCCGCCGCCGATCGCGCCCTCGGCGATCGCCCGGCGCAGCGCCGCGGCGAGCTGCCGCGCCAGCGGCACCGGCGAGGCGCGGTCGAGCGCCGGCGCCCACAGGGCAGGGGTTTGTCTCACACCGCGTAATTTGCTTCGATGCGGGAAGCGCGACCAGAGAGAAACCGTCGATGAGCCCGGGACCCTTGGTGGTGTGTTTCAGCATGAGCGAGCGCAGCCGCGCGATCGTGGCCGAAGAGCTCGCCGGCGCCGCGGCGGCGGTCTATCTCGCCGATCTCGCCCCGGCGGCGCGCGAAGCGGCGCTGCGCGGGGCCGGCGCGGTGCTGGCCAACGACATCTCGGCCGAGCTGACCCCGGCGGAGCGGCAGATGATCGGCAACGCCAGGCTCCTGCAATTCACCGCCGCCGGCATCGACTGGGTGCCGCTGATCGACCTGCCGCCCGGCCTGCCGGTCGCCGGCAACGGCGGCGCCTCGGCCGAGCCGATGGCCGAGCACGTCGCCGCGCTGGCGCTGGCCGCGGCCAAGCGCCTGTTCGTCGAGCATGCCAAGCTGAAGACCGGCGAGTTCAACCAGCGCACCCCGAACAAGATGCTGCGCGGCGGGGTGTGCGGCATTCTCGGGTTCGGCGGGGTCGGCGTCGCCACCGCACGGGTGATGCGCGGGCTCGGCATGCGCATCCACGCGATCAACCGCAGCGGCCGCAGCGCCGAGCCGACCGACTGGATCGCCACCCCGGAGCGGCTCGACGAGATGCTCGCCGCCGCCGACGTGTTCGTCATCTGCCTCGCCTTGACGCGCCGCACCCTCGGCATGATCGGCGCGCGCGAGCTGGCGCTGATGAAGGACGACGCGATCCTCGTCAACGTCGCGCGCGGCGAGATCGTCGACGAGGCGGCGCTCTACGCCCACCTGGTCGCGCATCCGCGCTTTTTCGCCGGCATCGACGCGTGGTGGGTCGAACCGGTGCGGCACCACCGCTTTGCGATGGACCACCCGTTTCTCGACCTGCCCAACGTCATCGGCTCGCCGCACAACTCGGCCGGCGGCGGGGTGTGGCGCGACACCTCGCTGCGCCGGGCGGTGGCGAATTGCCGGCGGGCGCTTCTAGGCGAGCCGATCCTGCACCTCGCCGGCGACGACGAGCGGATGATGTAGCTCGGCCGGCCGGCGGGTGACGGTGCGGCGGCCCGCCTTCCATACCGCCAGCGGCGAGCGGAGCTCGGCGACCGCCTGCTCGGGCGTCTCGGCGTCGATGACGACGAGATCGGCCGGATTGCCGACCGCGATGCCGTAATCGGCGAGGTTCAGCACCCGGGCCGAGTGCTCGGTCAGCATCAGGAACAGTTCGCGCAACGCCGCCGGCCGCGACACCTGCAAGACGTTGGCCTGGAGATTGGCGATGCGGAGCAGCGAGCCGTCGCCGTACGGCGTCGCCGGGTTGAGGATGTTGTTGCTCGACAGCGCGCAGGCGACGCCGTGTTCGGCCAGGAAATTGGCGTCGGCGACGCCGCGGCGCACCGCATGATCCTGGTCGCGGCCCATCAGGTAGAGGTCGGTCGCCGGCAGGACGCTGACCGCGATGCCGGCATCGGCGAGGCGCCGCGCCATCGCCGCCAGCCGCGCCGGCGGCAGCAGCGACAATTTCGCCATATGGCCGACCGCGACCCGGCCGCCGCGCCGGTAGCGCTCGGTCAGCGCCAGCACCTGCTCGATGTCGAGCCGCTCGGCGCTGTCGCCGACATCGAGATGCAGGTCGATCTCGGTGTCGTATTCGCGGGCCAGGGCGAAGATGCGCTCGATCTGGCCGGCGGGGTCGGTGTCGTAGCGCGGCGCGCCGCCGAGCGCGCGCACGCCGCCCTGGCGCAGCGCGGCGACGATCAGTTCCTCGGTGCCGGGGTAGTTGGTCAGGCCCTCCTGGGGAAAGACGCACAGCTCGAGGTCGACCGCCCAGCGATAGGCGGCGGCGAGCGCGCGGATCGCCTCGAAGCCCTTGAGGCCGATGCCGGGGTCGATCTCGACCTGGCTGCGCATCCGCGTCGTGCCGTGCTTGACGCACTCGCACAGTGTCGCTTCGGCCCGCTCGTAGATGTCCTCGACGGTAAAGCCGCGCTTCAGCGGCGCGGTCAGGGCGACCGGGTTCAGCCGGCGCCCCTCGACCGGCGGGCAGCGCCCGATGATGCGCGACTTGTCGAGATGGATATGGGTCTCGACCAGTCCGGCGCAGACCAGCCGGCCGCCGGCATCCCAGCTTTCGCCCCCGCCGGCGAGCGTCGGCGCCAGCGCGACGATGCGCCCGCCGGCGACGCCGATATTGACGCGGTCGCCGCCGGCCAGGCGCGCGTTTCTGAGGATCAGCTCCACATCAGGCGTAGATTTTCACCAGCTCGCCATGCGCCCAGGCGACGGCGTCCTCCGGCTTCATGCCCTGCACCGCCTTGGCGTACATGTCGACGATGATGTACTTGGTCTGCACCTCGGCGGCCTTGCGCGAGGGCGGCCCGGCATAGCCGAGCAGCCGGCCGGTGACCGGGATCATCTTGAACGGGGTCAGCACCGGATCGGCGGTCCACACCGGATCGTTCTCCCACATCTTGGTGGCGCCGGCGGTATAGCCCTGCTGCGAGGTGAACCATTCCTCGAACACCGGCTTCGAGTGGATCCAGCGCAGGAACTCCATCGCCGGCTTTTTATTGGGCGAATAGCCCATCACCATGTCGGTGAAGGTGCCGGGCAGGTTGAACTGGCCGCCCGGACCCTTGGGCAGCGGCGCGTGAAGGATGTCGTCCTTCATCGGCGTGCCCTTCTCGGTGAGGTAGGCCTGCGGCTTCTTCTTGGCCTCGATATAGATCGAGGCGCCGTTGTTGGTCAGGCTGATCGTTCCCGACAGGAAGGCGCGGTTGTTCGACGAATCGTCCCAGGCGAGGCCGCCGGGGTCGCAGGCGTCGTTCCAGAACGGCACCGCGCGCCGGACCGATTCGAGCGTCTCCTTGGAGTTCAGCACGACGGTCTTGCCGTCGGCCTCGACCTCCTTGCCGCCCCACGACCACAGCCAGGGATACCAGAAGCCCGGCGGGTCGCCGAACGAGTGGCCGAGCGCCTGGCCGATCGGCCGGCCCTTGGCCTTCAACTTCTTGCCGGCGTCCTGCAACTTGTCCCAGGTGTCGGGGAAGGTGTCGTAGCCGACCTCGTGCAGCCACGATTTGCGGTAGGCGACGAGGCCGCCGCCGACCGCCCAGGGCAGGCCGATCCACTTGTTGCCGACCGTCGCGGTGATCTTGCAGATGTCGTAGAAGCCGCCCTGCTCCTTGCCGATCTCCTCGGCCAGTTCGCTGACGTCGGCGAGGCTGGCGGCGTAAAGCTGCGGCCAGTTGTTGAGCGCCATGATGATGTCCGGGCCGGCCCCCGACTGGATCGCCGAGGTGACGCGTGCCTGGATGTCGTTGCCGTTGATGGTTTCGAGATTGAGCTTGATGCCGAGCGCCTTCTGGCACTCCTGGGTGATCTTGCCCTTGAGCAGCTGGTCGGAAGCCGGCACGAAATCGGACCAGCGCACCCAATGAACCGTCGTACCCTGGGCGAAGGCCGGCGCGCGGCCGCTCGCCAGGATCGCCGCGATGCCGCCGCCGGAAAGCTGCAACATCCTGCGCCGATTGATCCTTTCCATGTTCGCTCTCCCTCGCTGGCGGACTACAGCGCCGCCTCGGTTTCAATGTCGAAGAAATGCAGCCGGTCGGGATTGAGCGCCAGGCGCAGCCGGTCGTGCACCTTGGCGGTGACGGTCGGCTCGACCGAGGCGACCATCGTCACCGGACCGACCGCAACGTCGAGCAGGATTTCCGAGCCCAGCCGCTCGACCACCTCGACCGCGGCGTCGAGCCCCAAATCCTGCGCCTCGCCGTCGCGGGCGACGCGCAGGTCCTCGGGCCGGATGCCGAAGGTGACCTGCCTGCCGACCGCCCGGGCGACCCGGCCGCGCGCCGCCTCCGGCACCTTGAACCGGATGCCCTCGCCCTCGGCCCAGATCGCGTCGCCTTCGGCGATCAGCCGCACCGGCGCGAAATTCATCGCCGGCGAGCCGATGAACCCGGCGACGAAGCGGTTGGCCGGCTGGTTGTACAGCTCCATCGGCTCGCCGACCTGCTGCACCCAGCCGTCGCGCATGACGACGACGCGGTCGCCGAGGGTCATCGCCTCGACCTGGTCGTGGGTCACGTAGATCGCGGTGGTACCGAGCCGCTCGTGCAGCTTTTTCAATTCGACCCGCATCTGCACCCTGAGCTTGGCGTCGAGGTTCGACAGCGGCTCGTCGAACAGGAATACCTGGGGATGCCGCACGATCGCGCGGCCGAGGGCGACGCGCTGGCGCTGGCCGCCGGAAAGCTGCCGCGGTTTGCGCCGCAGATAGTCCTGGATGCCGAGAATCTCGGCCGCCTCATGCACCCGCTTGCGGATCTCGGCCTTGTCGAACTTCCGCATTTTGAGGCCGAACGCCATGTTGTCGTAGACGCTCATATGCGGATAAAGCGCATAGTTCTGAAACACCATCGCGATGTCGCGGTCCATCGGCGGCAGCTCGTTGACCACGGTATCGTCGATCAGGATGCGGCCGGAGCTGACCGATTCGAGCCCGGCGACCATGCGCAGGGTCGTCGTCTTGCCGCAGCCCGACGGGCCGACCAGGACGACGAACTCCTTGTCGCGGATGTCGAGGTTGACGTCCTTGACGGCGTGAACCTCGTCGAACTTCTTGTTCAGATCGCGGATGACAACGCGGGCCATCGCTTCACCCCTTTACCGAGCCGGTGACGCCCGAAACGTAGTGCTCGACAAAGAACGAATAGACGAAGGCCACCGGGATCGACCCCAGCAGCGCGCCGGCCATCAGCTCGCCCCAGTAGAACACGTCGCCGCGCACCAGCTCGGAGGTGACGCCGACCGGCACCGTCTTCTGCTCGGGCGAGGACAGAAAGACCAGGGCGTAGATGAACTCGTTCCACGACAGGGTGAAGGCGAAAATCCCGGCCGACAGAATGCCCGGGATGGCGATCGGGAAGATGATGTAGAGCATCGCCTTCCACCGCGTCGCGCCGTCGATGCGGGCGCATTCCTCGAGCTCCCTCGGGATCGACTTGAAGTAGCCCATCATCAGCCAGGTGCAGAACGGGATCAGAAAGGTCGGGTAGGTCAGGATCAAGGCCCAGGGCGAATCGCCGAGCTTGAAATTGCGGATGATGTCGGCGAGCGGAATGAACAGCAGCGTCTGCGGCACCAGGTAGGTGATGAAGATCGCCGACCCGAGCAGCCCGGCGAAGCGGAACCTGAGCCGCGACAGGGCGTAGCCGGCGAGCAGCCCGCAGAACAGCGAGATCACCGTCGACACTGCGGCGATCATCATCGTGTTCATCATCCAGGTGGTGAACAGGGTCTCGGTGAGCAGGTCCTTGATGTGCTCGAGGGTCGGGTGGAGGGTCCAGAACGGCGCATAGTTCGGCGCGTTCCACGGCCGGTACAGCTCGCTGTCCGGCCGCACCGTCGTCACCATCATCCAGTAGAACGGAAACAGCAGGACGAAGATGAATGCCGCCAGCGGCACCCGGAAGAACACCCAGCGCCGCCACGGCGCGCCTTCGATCATGGCCTAAAGGGTCTCCACCCGGCGGATGTAGAAGAGCTGGACGATGACGACGAACAACAGGATCGGGAAGATCGCCAGCGAGATCGCCGCGCCCTCGCTGAGCAGCCCGGTGCCGATGCCGATCTGGTAGGCGTAGGTGGCGAACAGCTGCGTCGCATTGGCCGGGCCGCCGCCGGTCAGCACGTAGACGAGCTGGAAATCGGCAAAGGTCTGGATCACCGAGAACAGCACGACGACCATCGTCACCGGCAGCAGCAGCGGCCAGGTGACGTGGCGGAAGCGCTGCCAGGCGCGGGCGCCGTCGATCGCCGCGGCGTCGTGCAGTTCGGGGCTGATCGTCTGCAGCCCGGCCAGCAGGCTGATCGCGTAGAACGGCACGCCCCGCCAGATATTGACGACGATGACCGAGACCATCGCCAGCCCGGGATCGCCGAGCCAGTTGATGCGGCTGGCGCCGAACAGCGGCTCCGCCGCGGCCTGCCCGTGCAGCAGCGCGGCGATCTCGGCGGCAAACCAGCCGAGCCGCAGCAGCACGTAGTTGATGACGCTGAAGGTCGGGTCGAACATCCACTTCCAGGCGAAGGTCGACAGCACCGTCGGAATGATGAACGGCAACAGGATGAAGGCGCGGACGAAAGCCTTGCCCTTGAAATGACGGTTCAGCAGCAGCGCCAGCCACAGGCCGAGCGCCAGCTTGAACACCGTCGTCACCAGCGTGTAGAGGCAGGTGTTCCACACCGCGATGCGGAAGATGCTGTCGGCCCAGATCTTCTCGAAATTGGCGAAGCCGACGAAATGCCCGGGAACGCCGACCTTGGTGTCGGTGACCGACAGCAGCACGCCGTTGACGAACGGATAGGCGATGAACAGGCCGAGCAGAACGAGCGTCGGCAGCAGCAGGCAGGCGGCGAGCCAGCGCTCGTCCTCGAGCAGCCGGGCGATCGGCCCGCGGCGTGACGCCCCGGCAAAGGGCTTGGCGGGGGCGGCGTCGGCTGTGGCCATCGGACAGGATCTCGGCGAGGCAAAGCGGCGCGCGGCCGCGGCGGCGCGATCTTAAGAGGCAACTTCGCCGCAACACAAGGGAGCAGCGCGCAGGGCTGCGCCGCGCCGCTGTGCTATGCTGGGCCGCGAAAGGAGAGGCGGGCGTGGACGATCCGGGCGCGTTGCGGCGCGAGCTGATGGCGGTGTTCGACGAGCTGCCGGCGGCGCTGCGCGAGGCGATCAACTACGCGCCGCAGGCGCTCGACCCCAAGGACCTGGCGGCCCTGTGCCGGCGCCACGGCGCGGCCAATGTGCTGGCGATGATCGAGCTGAAACTGCGCCGCGCCGGCAAAAACTAGGGCGCCATCCGCCCCGACCCGAGCATCGCTTTCGCCGGCAATCCAGAGCTGCGGCGCGGCTCAGGGCGCGGCGGGACGACAGCGCAGCCGGTCGCGCAGCGCCAGGGTCTCGTCGATCTCGCGGGCAAGCTCGCGCGCGGCCTCTTCCGCGCCGTCGGCGAGCGCGCCATCGCGGCGGCGGTATAGGCAGGCGAGCTTGGCTTCGGCGATCACGCATTCGGCGCGGCGCTGCAACGCCTCGCCGGCGCCGTGGCCGAGCCGCTCGCGCACCCGGCCGATCAGCCGGCGCGGCGCGGCGAGCGCGGCCTCGTCGATACAGAGGATGTCGAGATCGGGACGGCGGCGGCGCAGCGCCGCCACCGCCGGCGCGGCGACGACGGCAAGATCGTACCGGGCCTGCGCCGCGGCGCAAGGCGCCCGCCGGCCGCCGGCGCGCACCGCCGCGATCCCGGCCTCGCCGAGCAGCGCGGCAAGGCGGCGGCCGTCCGCCGCGGCGGCGACGACGAGAACGGAGGGGCCGGCGGCCCGGCGATGATTCGGCTGCTGTCGCATCGCCGACGGTATAGCCGCAATATTGCGCGGCGGCAGCAAGTTTCGCTGCGATTTTACGCAGGTTTTTATTTAAGGCGCCGAGAATTGGGTAAACTTATTATTGACATGTCCCGGAGCCGCCACCGCCCCTTTCGCGGCGCCGGCAAAACCGGCATGCTGGGGCGCGGAAGAGTACCGCTCCCGGTGGGGCGCGCGGGCTTCAAACCCGTTGGGGGGCGCCTCGGCGTCCCCGGTAGGTTCGACTCCTGCCTCTTCCGCCGCCGCCCTAGAGCGGGATGCGATCGGGAATCGGCGCTCCCGCTGTGCGCGAGGATTGCCGCGTCGGCTGCGCCTCCTCGCAATGACAAGGGCATGGTCATTGCGAGCGCAGCGAAGCAATCTCCCGCCCTGTGGGCAGGGCTTGCCGCGTCGGCTGCGCCGCCTCGCGATGACCGCCGGCGCGAACTTCCCGCCCGGACTGAATCAGCTAGGAACCGGAGGCGGCGACCAGCACCGGCTGGGCGCGGTAGCGCGCCGGAAACAGGCGCTGCAGCGCGGCGATTTTCGGCACGTCGTTGATCGCGACGTAGGGCTCGTCGGGATGCCGTGCCAGATAGTTCTGGTGGTACGGCTCGGCCGGGTAGAAGGCCTTGCCGGGCTCGATCCGGGTGACGATCGGCGCGGCAAACACATGCGCTGCGTCGAGCTGCGCGATATAGGCGGCGGCGATCCGCGCCTGCGCGTCGTTTTGCGGAAAGATCGCCGAGCGGTACTGGGGACCGCGGTCGGGCCCCTGGCGGTCGAGCTGGGTCGGGTCGTGCGCGACCGCGAAGAAGATCTGCAGGATGCGGCCGTAGCTGATGCGGTACGGATCGAAGGTGACGCGCACCGCCTCGGCGTGCCCGGTCGTGCCGGAGCCGACCAGACGATAGTGGGCCGTGTCGGCGCCGCCGCCGGCATAGCCGGAGACCGCCGCGGTCACCCCGTCGACATGCTGGAACACGCCCTGCACGCCCCAGAAGCAGCCGCCGGCGAGCACCGCGACCTCGGCCTCGCCCGCCGCTGCGGTCTCGTCCAGCGCCGGCGGCGGCAGCGCCCGCCCGTCCTCGGCCCGGGCCGCGGGCGCGGCGAGCAGCAGCAGCGCCAGCGCCAACGCGGCGCGCCGGCTCATACCGGGGTCTCCGCCCCGACCGGCAGGCGCCACATGACCCGCCGCTTGCCCTGGTAGTCGTTGATCGCAAAGTGCTGGCAGCAGCGGTTGTCCCAGATCGCCACCGTGCCCTTTTCCCAGCGGATGCGGGCGGTGAACTCGGGCCGGGTGCAGTGCGCCTGGAGGAATTCGAGCAGCGGCCGGCTCTCCTCTTCGGTCATGCCCTTGAAGCGGATCGTGTGCCGGGTGCTGACGTAGAGCGCCTTGCGGCCGGTTTCGGGATGGGTGCGGACGACCGGATGCTCGGCCTCGTAGGCGGCGGCGTTGTCGGTGTCGCGCATCCTCATGTAGCGGTTCTCGGCCCGGCCGCTGCGCCCGCCGTTCATCCGCGCGCTGTAGACGCCGGTCAGCCCGTCGAGCATGCGGCGCATCCCCGGCGACAGGGTCTCGTAGGCGAGGTACTGGTTGGCCACCATCGTGTCGCCGCCGTAGTCCGGCACCTCGCGGGCGTAAAGCATCGTGCCGATCGGCGGCTTGGCCAGGTAGGTCGTGTCGGAATGCCAGGCGCCGCCGACGTTCTCGCTCTGGTCGGGCTCCTTGCGCAGCTCGAAAATCTGCGGGTAGCCGGGGATGCCCTCGACAAACGGGTATTCCGCCGGCTCGGCGAAATAGCGGCAGTAGCGCAACAGGTCGGCCGGTTCGAGCTGCTGGCCGCGGACATAGATCGCGCAGTAGGCGAGGAAGGCGCGGTGCAGCTCGTCGCGCTGGCGGTTGCCGAGCGGCGCACGCAGGTCGAGCCCGCCGATTTCGGCGCCCAGCGCGCCGGCAAGAGGCCGCACCGAGATGGTTTCGTATGGCATCGCCTTCGCCCGTCGTCGTGGCCGGGGCATCTTATGCCGACAGCCCGGCACAAGGGGAGAGCCGCGATGCAGACCCGGATGCGCGGTCAGCCGGCCGCACGGCAGCGATGCGCCGCGACCGATGCCGCGGTACCGCTGCCGATGACGATCGGGTCTACCCGGCCTGTTCGCTCAGCCGAATACCCGATGCCACGCCCCGGCGAGGGTGCGCCGCAACACACCGGCCGGCTGCACCCGGACCTGCTCGACCGGCGGCACGAAGTCGCCGGCGATGATATGCTGCCGGGCGCGATAGAGTGCGCTCATCACATCATCGTGGGTGGTCAGCGGATGATCGTTGAACTCCTCGATGCGGCGAAAACGTCCGTGCCCGATCTCCGAAATCGCGGCGGTGACGACCGGGCGCAGCGTGTCCCAGGCGCCGACCGCGAGGAGCGCGCCGCGGATGCAGTACTGGCCGCCGACGTTGCGTTCCGACCCTTTGCACCAGCGCGCCGGCGAGCGCAGCAGGTAGATGGCTTCGTCGAGCTTTTCGAGGTGTTTGTAGTAAGGCGATGCAATCCCGTCGAACGGCATGCGAACCTCCGCCCTTGCTAGCCTGACAGCCTGCCAACGTTGCCGCAGGGACGCAGTTCCTGTCCCGATGCGGCGCCGGCGAGGGACCCCGGAATGACGCTCGATCCGCTGATCCTGTCACGTCTGCAGTTCGCCTGGGTCATCGGCTGGCACATCGTGCTGCCCGCCTTTACCGTCGGCATCGCCTCGTACATCGCGCTGCTCGAAGGGCTCCACCTCGCCACCGGCCGCGCCGCCTATCTCAGCACCGCGCAGTTCTGGACGCGCATCTTCGCCGTCGCCTTCGGCATGGGGGTGGTCACCGGTATCGTCATGCCGTTCCAGTTCGGCACCAACTGGAGCCGGCTGTCCGACGCCGCCGGCAACGTCATCGGCCCGCTGCTCGCCTATGAGGGGGTCATCGCCTTCTTTCTCGAAGCCGCGTTTCTCGGCGTCCTCCTGTTCGGACGCGGCCTCGTGCCGCGCTGGGCGCATTTCACCGCGGCGCTGATGGTGGCGCTGGGCACGCTGTTTTCCTCGTTCTGGATTCTCGCCACCAACAGCTGGATGCAGACTCCGGCGGGCTACATCCTAAGAGACGGCCGTTTCTATCCGGCCGATTGGCTGGCGATCATCTTCAACCCGTCCTTCCCCTACCGGCTCGCCCATACCGTGGTGGCGTTCTATGTCACCGCCGCCTTTGTCGTGCTCGGGGTCGGCGCCTATACCGTGCGGCGCGCCGCCGCAGCCGAGGAAGGCCGGGTGATGATGACGACCGCGCTGTCGCTGCTCGCCGTGCTGGTGCCGCTGCAGATGCTGATCGGCGACCGGCACGGGCTCAACACGCGCGAGTACCAGCCGGCCAAGCTGGCGGCGATCGAGGCCCGCTGGGAGACCGCCGCCGACGCGCCGCTGACCCTGTTCGCCTGGCCCGACGAGGCGCGCGAGCGCAACGACGCCGCGCTCGATATCCCCGAGCTCGGCAGCCTGATCCTGACCCACTCCTTTGCCGGCACGGTGCAGGGGCTGAAGGATTTTCCCGCCGCCGACCGGCCGCCGGTGGCGATCGTGTTCTTCGCCTTCCGGGTCATGGTCGGGCTCGCCCTGGTGATGGCGGCGGTGGTCGCGGCGGGATGGTGGCTGCGCTGGCGCAATCGGCTGTTCGCGGCGGCGTGGTACCTGACGCTGTGCCGCTGGACGATCCCGATCGGCTTTGTCGCGGTGCTCGCCGGCTGGGTGACGACCGAGGTCGGGCGCCAGCCGTGGACCGTGTACGGGCTGCTGCGCACCGCGCAGTCGGTGACGCCGTCGCTGTCCGGCGGCGACGTGCTGACCTCGCTGCTGTGCTACGCGGCGGCCTATCTGGTGATCTATCCGAGCGGGGTGTTGTTCATGCTGCGTCTGGTGCGGGCCGGGCCGGGTGCGGCGCGCGAGGCGCCGGTCGAGGGCGGGCGGCCGCGCCGGCCGGTGCGCGAACTGCCGGGGGCGCCGCGATGACCGCCGCCGGGATCGATTTCGTCGGGGTCTGGACGGTGCTGATCGCCGCCGGCGTGTTCTTCTATGTGCTGCTCGACGGCTTCGACCTCGGCGTCGGCATGCTGCACGGGTTTGCCCCAAGCCCGGCCGACCGGCGGCTGATCATGAACGCCATCGCCCCGGTGTGGGACGGCAACGAGACCTGGCTGGTGTTTTGCGGCGTCGCGCTGATCGCCGCTTTTCCGCTCGCCTTCGCGATCATCATCCCGGCGGTCTATTTCCCGATCCTGGTCATGCTGATCGCGCTGGCCTTTCGCGGCGTCGCCTTCGAGTTCCGCTTCGAGGACGAGCGCCGCCGCGCCTTCTGGGACCGCGCCTTCCAGGTCGGCTCGTTGGTGGCGACCTTTGCCCAGGGGCTGGTGCTCGGCGCCTTCATCCAGGGATTCCGGGTAACGGGGCGCGCCTATGGCGGCGGCGCCTTCGACTTTCTGACCCCGTTCTCGCTCTTGACCGGGCTGGCGCTGATCGCCGGATACGGGCTGCTCGGCGCCGGCTGGCTGATCCTCAAGACCGAGGGCGAATTGCAGGACTGGGCGCGGCGCCAGGGGCGGCGCTGCCTCGCCGGCGTCGTGCTGGCGATCGCCGCGGTCAGCCTGTGGACGCCGTTCATCGACCCGCGCATCGCCGCGCGCTGGTTCGGCGAGCCCGGCCTCCTGCTGCTGTGGCCGGTGCCGCTGGTCACCGCGGCGGTGGCGCTGTGGGCGTGGCGGGCCTTGCACGGCGGCCCCGACGCGGCGCCGTTCGTCGCCGCGGTGCTGCTGTTCCTGCTGTCCTATCTCGGCATCGCGATCAGCCTGTGGCCGATGATCGTGCCGTACCATTTCACCTTGTGGGACGCCGCCGCCGCGCCGAGCAGCCAGGCCTTTCTGCTGGTCGGCACGCTGTTCCTGCTGCCGGTCATCCTGATGTATTCAGGCTGGTCGTACTGGGTGTTCCGCGGCAAGGTGCGCCAGGATATCGGCTACCACTGAGCCGCCGCCGCGCAGCCGGCGGATCAGATCGAGGCTGGCCTCGACCCCGGCCGGCGCGACCCCGGCATGCGGCACCAGCGCGCGGTATTTGGCGTCGATGTCGGCCCAGGCGATGCCGAGCGCGCCCGAGCCCTTCGGCAGATGCACGGTGGCGGTCGAGCTGCGCCCGTCATGGGTGCGCAGCGTCACCGTCGCGCCCTGGCGGTAGGGCGCCGGGTCGGCCGGCGGCGGGCCGACGACGATTTTGTCGATCAGCCGGTGAATCGCCGGATCGGCGATCTTTTCCGGGGTCGCATGAATCCACGAGAAGTCGCGGTCGGCGGCGCCGGCGGCGGTGAAGTAGGCCGGGCTGTGCGCCATGTCGATCAGGTCCTTGGGGTGCAGCGGGCCGCCGAGCCGCGTCATCCCCGGACGCGAGACGACGATCTCGGCGATCTCGGCGGCGGCGATGCTGCCGTCGCGCGCCGCCTTGGCCGCCGCCTCGGCGAGCGCGTGGTAGGGGTGGCCGCCGGGCACCAGCTTGACCGCCATGTCGGTGACGATGTCCCACGAGCCGCCGAGATCGGCGAGCACCGCCTCGGGGTTGCCCGGGCCGTAGACCGCGAAAAACCCGCCCTCGGTCTCCAGGATCGCCTCCTCGGTCGCGAAGCCGCGCCCGGCCGCCAAGGCGGCGCCGATGCCGAGCGCTACCGCGAGCCCGGCATGGTATTCGCGGGCGACGCTGGTATTGGCCGCCGCGGCGAGCCCGCCGATCGAGGTCGCCGCCAGCGCGATGGTGCGGGCCAGCCCCTCCGGCTTGAGCTTCAACAGCCGGCCGGCGGCGACCGCGGCGGCGAAGATGGCGATCAGGCAGCCGTGAAACCCCCGGTCGCGGAAGCCGGGGGTGACGCCGTCGCCGATCCGCCCCGCCGCCTCGTAGCCGAGCACGATCGCCGCGAGCACGTCCTCGCCGGCGATGCCGTCGCGCTCGGCGAAGGCCAGCGCAGTGGCGACCAGCGGCGTGCCGCAATGGACGATCGCGCGCAGGTCGCTGTCGTCGGAGGCGGCGGCGTCGCTCATCACCGCGTTGACCTGCGCCGCGGCGTCGACCGGCAGGCGCGCGCCCGCCTCGAACCAGACCGAGGCGTCGGGCCGGCCGCCGCGCTCGCGCGCCAAGTCGCGCACGATCCGCGCCGAGGCGATGTCGCGGCCGAGCGCGGCGCTGGCAAGGGTGCTGGCCACCAGCATCGCGGCATGGTCGAGCGCTTGCGCCGGCAATTCGGCCGGGGCGAGGCCGCCGAGAAACTCGGCGAGGCGGCGGGCGACGGTCATCGCGGTTCTCCTGCTATGCTGCGCCGCGATTATGGCGGAAGGAACGCCGATGGGCCGTCCGAATTTCCTCTTGATCGTCACCGACCAGCAGCGCGCCGACCATCTCGGCTGCTACGGCAACCGCATCCTCCAGACCCCGCATATCGACGGCATCGCCGCGCGCGGCGTCGCCTTCGACCGGTTCTATGTGGCGACGCCGATCTGCATGCCGAACCGCGCCACCCTGATGACCGGGCGGATGCCGTCGTCGCATGGGGTGCGCCACAACGGCATCCCGCTGTCGCTGCGCGCCACCACCTTTGTCGAGCTGATGCGCCGCGCCGGCTGGCGCACCGCGATGGTCGGCAAGTCGCACCTGCAGAACATGCTCGACCGCCCGCCGCTGGTGCCCGACCGGCGCGATCCCGCGCTTGCCCGGCCGCCGGCCGAGCTCGACGAGGCGATGCCGCCGGAGCCCGGCCGCTACGACCAGGAAGTCGCCGCGCACTGGCGCCGCGACCCCGGGCGCGCGATGGAACTGCCCTATTACGGGTTCGAGACGGTCGATCTGGCGATCGAGCACGGCGACCAGGTCGAGGGGCACTATACCGGCTGGCTCGCCGCCCGCCACCCCGACCCGGCCTCGCTGCGCGGGCCGCAGAACGCGCTCCCCGCCGCCGGCGTCGTCGCGCCGCAGGCGTGGCGGACGCGGATGCCGGAAGAGCTCTACCCGACCGGCTACGTCGCGGAGAAGACGATCGAGCGCCTCGCCGAGTTCGCCCGCACGCCGGAGCGGCCGTTCCTGCTCAAATGCTCGTTCCCCGACCCGCACCACCCGTTCACCCCGCCGGGCCGCTACTGGGACCTCTATCGCCCCGAGGATGTCGAACTGCCGGAAAGCTGGCATTTCGACCGCCGGCGGGCGCCGCCGCACCTCGCCCGGCTGCTCGACGAGCGCGACGGCGGACGGCGCAACGCCAACAGCCCGGCCCTGTTCGCCTGCAGCGAGGCGGAGGCGCGCCAGGCGATCGCGCTGACCTACGGCATGATCGCGATGATCGACGACGCGGTCGGCCGCATCGTCGCCAAGCTGGCGGAACTCGGCCTCGCCGACGACACCGTGGTGGTCTTCACCAGCGATCACGGCGACTACATGGGCGACCACCAGCTGCTGCTGAAAGGGCCGATCCACTACCGCTCGATCCTGCGCGTGCCGTTTCTCTGGGCCGACCCGATGCGGCCGGCGCAGGGCCGGCGCGACGCACTCGCCGGCACCGTCGACATCGCCGCGACGATCCTCGCCCGCGCCGGGCTGGCCCCGTGCAACGGCATGCACGGCGCCTCCCTGCTCGGCCTGATCGAGGGCGGCGGGACGCGGCTGCGCGAGGCGCTGGTCGTCGAGGAGGAAGGCCAGCGCGTGTATATGGGCCTGCCGGCGCGGGCGCGGGTGCGCACCCTGGTCACCGAGCGCCATCGCCTGAGCCTTTACGACGGCGTCGCCTGGGGCGAGTTCTACGACCTCGCCGAGGACCCGCACGAATGCGTCAACCGCTGGGACGATCCCGCCGCGCGCGAGGCGCTGTGCGCGGCCCAGGCGGAACTGATCCGCGCGATGATCGCCAATTCGGATACCAGCCCGCGCCCTTCGGCGCTGGCGTAACCGGCGCGATCCTGCCAAGCTCAGGCGCCAGCACAAGGAGACCGACGATGGAAATGAGCATCGGCCACGTTCACCTGAAAACCCGCGACCCGAAGGCGACCAGCCAGTTCTACATCGACAATTTCGGCGCCACCCTGAAGCGCGAGGTGCCGGGCCGCGGCTTCCAGCTCGACCTGCACGGGCTGCAGCTCAACATCACCACCATCATCGACAGCCAGAAGCACGCACAGAAGCTCGGCATCGAACACATCGCGGTGCAGACCGACGACTATGCCGGAACCCTGGCGACCTTGCGGAAGAACGGCGTCACCATCCTCGAAGAGATGGAAAACAACGGCCGCCACGTGTGCTTCCTCGAAGCCCCCGACGGCGCCCAGATGGAGGTGATCGAAAAGGTCTGAGGACCGCCGCGCGATGGCGCTGAAGGACCGCATCCCGTTCGGCGTGTCGCTGCCGCACCGCTCGCCCGACCCGATCGACGTGGCGACGGTGCGGCACGTCGCGCAGCGCGCCGAGGCGCTCGGCTTTCGCGATTTGTGGGTGACCGAGAACACGCTCGACGAGGTTTCCTCGTTCGACCCCGTCCCGCTGCTGACCTATGCCGCGGCGGTGACGACAAAAATCCGGGTCGGCGCCTCGGTCGTGGTGCTGGCGATCCACTCGCCGCTCCTGGTCGCGCATCAATGGGCGACGCTCGACTACCTCAGCGGCGGCCGCGCGGCGCTCGGCGTCGGGCTCGGGCGCGAGCACCATTACCGCCAGTTTCAGGTACCCGTCGCCGGCCGCGTCGCCCGCTTTTACGAGGAGATGGCGATCATCCGCTCGCTGTGGAACGACGAGCGGACAAGCGTTCACGGCCGCTTCTATCGCCTCGACAACGAAAAAATGACGCCCAAGCCGGTGCAGAAGCCGATGCCGATCTGGATGGGCGTCGGCCATCCGGATGCGTTGCGGCGCACCGCCCGGCTTGCCGACGGGTGGATGGGCTCCGGCGGCTCGACCCTCAAATCCTTTGCCGAAGCGGTGCCGGTGCTGAAGGCGCATCTCGCCGACCAGGGGCGCGACCCGGAAACCTTCCCGCTGTCGAAGCGCATCTTCATGGCGGTGGACGACAACCCGGCGGCGGCGCGGCGGGCGCTGAACCGCTGGTTCACCGAGGTCTACCACAACCCGGCGGGGACGGACGCCTCGGGCATTCACGGCACCCCGGAACAGGTGCGCGAGCGGCTCGAAGAGATGGTCGCGGCCGGCGCCAACCACCTGCTGCTCAACCCGGTGTCGAACTATGCCGAGCAGCTCGAGGCGCTGGCCGAGATCGTCGGGCTGAAATGACCGACCGCAGTCTTAAAGACGCCGCGACCATAAGGTTGCATAACGCAACTGAAAAAATATAATGAACTCAATCCGGCAAGTTGTCGCTGAAAGCAAATTCTAGTCGCCGGATGCGCTAATAACGCAAGTCAGTTACAGCGATGTCGGAAGCGGAAGATCGACCGGCCGGGTCGGACGGCGAGTGGCGCATCGGTCGCGACTGGGCGGCCACGTGGCGCGTCCTGACCGATCCCGTGCTCGACCCCTTGTTCTGGCGGGCCGAACGGCTGGGGCAGGCGAGCGCATGGTGGGAGCATGTGCCGTTTGCGCGCTGGCTGGTTTGCGCCACAATGCCTCGCGTCTTTGTCGAGTTGGGAACCCAATCGGGTGTTTCGTACGCCGCGTTCTGCCAGGCGGTGTTGTGCGCCGGCCTGGCGACGCGCTGCCATGCTGTTGATACGTGGCAAGGCGATGCGCAGGCGGGTTTTTACGGCGAAGCGGTGTTCGATGAGTTCCGCCGATTCCACGATGAGACTTTCGGGGCATTCTCGACCTTATTGCGCTGCTCCTTCGACGATGCGCTCGACCGGATCGAGGACGGAGAGGTCGATCTTCTGCACATCGACGGTCTGCACAGTTACGAGGCGGTAAGCCGCGATTTCGAACATTGGCGGCGCAAGATGTCCGATCGCGGCGTCGTGTTGTTCCACGACATCAACGAGCGGAACGAAAGTTTTGGGGTCTGGCGGCTATGGAGCGAACTGCGACGGCGCCATCCTGCCTTCGAATTCCTGCACGGGCATGGACTCGGCGTGCTCGCAGTCGGCGCGGAGCCACCCGCCCCGGTGCGCGCCCTTTGCGAGCTGACGCACCCGGCCGCGGTCGCGACGGTCCGGACGCGGTTTGCGCGACTGGGCGAGCATTGGCTGACCGACACCCGGGCCCGCATGCTGGCGCAGGAGGCTGAGCGCCTGCGGGCACGCGTAGAGGAGGCCGAGGCCGCGGCTGCGGCTGCCGGTCGGAGCGCCGGACAGGCGGCGGCCGAAGCAGTCCAGGCGCGCGAGCGCGCGGCCGCAGCCGAAGCCGAGGCGGCGCGGGCGACCGAGAAGGCGCGACAAGCGGATACGCTTGCCGCTCGCGTGGCCCAAGCGGAAGCGACAGCCCGCCGACGCAGCGCCGAAGCCACCGCCGTGATTGCCAAACTGACGGGGCGCATCGAGCGAACCGAGGCGGCGCTGGCGGAGGCCCGTGCCGAGCATGATCGCGTGCTTAGCTCGACGACGTGGCAGATGACGCGGCCTGTCCGCGCCATTGCGGCGTATCTTCCGGCGCGGCTGCGGCGAACGATCCGCGCCACCGCAAGGTTCGGATGGCGGCTTTTCGCCCGGCCCGCCCCGCCAGCCGCGTCGGCTGCGGCGCCGTCCAGTCCGCCCGCCCTGTCGTATGCAGTCTCCGATGTCCGGAGCAGAGCGCTTCGGTTCGTCTACATATCAGGCGAGCCCGATACGCCCGGCCATCGTTATCGCGTCGCGCGCCCGGCCGCGACTGCCGCAGCCTTGGGCGCCGAGACCAGCGTGATCAGCGTGGCCGACATCCCGGCCAGCCTCGGCGAGATCGCGGTAGCCGATGCGCTGGTCATCTGGCGGGCACCATGGGACCAGCGAATCGCCGACGCAATCGGCGAGGCCCGGCAGGGCGGCGCCAAAATCCTGTTCGACGTCGACGACCTGATGATTGACCCGGACGCGGCGAAGGCGGACATCATAGACGCCATCCGCAGCCAAAACCTGAGCGAAGAGGAGGTTGCGGCGCATTACGCACTGGTGCGCCAAACGATGATGTCGGCCGATCTGTGCATCGCGCCGACGGAAGAGCTGGCACAAGAGGCACGTCGCGCATTCATGCCCGCCATCGTGCTGCCGAACGGCCTCGACCGCGAGACGATCGCCGCCTCGCGACTCGCCGCGCGGCGCCGCCGGGAGATCGGAGCCTTGCGCGAGCCAGTGCTGCGCATCGGCTACGCAGTCGGAACGCGCACGCACCAGCGTGATTTCGCTGCGTGCGCCGATGCCGTCGCCGCGGTGCTGCGGGCACGTCCGGACAGCCGACTCGTGCTGTTTCGCTTGCCCCAGCTTGCCACTCTCGATCTTGACGAATTTCCCGGCTTTAACGGCCTGGAACGCCAGATCGAGTGGCGCGACCTTGTCCCGCTCGAGCGGTTGCCCGAGGAGATTGCGCGCTTCGACGTCAACCTGGCGCCGCTCGAGGCCGAAAATCGCTTTTGCGAGGCCAAAAGCGAGCTGAAGCTGTTCGAGGCCGCCCTCGTCGATGTGCCGACGATCGCATCGCCGACCGGGCCGTTCCGGCGCGCGATCCGTCATGGCGAGACCGGGTTCCTCGCGATTACAGCAAGGGATTGGGAAGAGGCGCTGACACGGCTGGCCGACGACGCAGAATTGCGCCGTCGAATCTCGCGGGCAGCGCGCCGCGAGGCGTTGTGGCGCTTCGGGCCGGAGCGCCGCGCCGAGATTGTCGCGTCCGTGTTCGACTTCGTCAGAGGCAGGCGCGAGGCGGCGCGTTCCTTCGCGCTCGATATTTGCCGCGATGGAGAGCGCCTCGCCGAACCGCCGCTTGCCGAGCACGATGTCGTGTTCGAGGCCGACCGCGGCGGCCTCGCCGAGGTCACTGTAGTGGTTCCGCTCCATAACTATGCCCACCATGTCGAGGAGGCACTCGATTCCGTAGCGGGACAAAGCCTTGCGGAACTCGATCTCGTTGTCGTCGAAGACCGCTCGACCGACAATTCGCTGGCAGTCGCCACGCGCTGGATGAAAGCGCACGCTTCCCGCTTCAACCGCATCGTATTGCTGCGCAACCGGACGAACTCGGGCCTGGCCCGCACCCGCAACACCGGTTTTGATGCCGCCGACACGCCGTTTGTCTTACCGCTCGATGCCGATAACCGCCTATTGCCGCAGTGCGCCGCCAGGTGCCTGAAGACTATTAAGGAAAGCGGCGCCGCGTTCGCCTATCCGGCGATCCGCAAGTTCGGGACCGGCGGTGGTGTCATGGGCGACCCGGAATATCGCCCGCATCGGCTAATCGGCGGCAACTACATCGACGCGATGGCCCTGGTCGCCAAGGCCGCGTGGATCGCCGTCGGCGGCTATAATCACGGCCGCGGTGGCTGGGAGGATTTCGCCTTCTGGTGCCGGCTCGCAGAGCGCGGATTCTGGGGAGAGCGGGTGCCGGGCGAACCGCTCGCCGAGTACCGCGTGCACGACGGCTCGATGATCCAGCAAGTAAGCCAGGAGCCAAAAAAGCTGCGCCGGATGATGGACGAGGTCGGCGCGGTCCATCCTTGGCTGCGCTTGGTGTGGCCCTTACCTTCGCCCGAGCCGGCGCCGGATCGCGCGATCTCCTCGGCGAGGAGCGTGAACGGCAACAGGGTCGATCGTCTGTTGCCCTTGCTGCGCTGCCCCGAAACCGCCCAGCCTTTGAAACTTGCGCTGGGGGGCGACGCGCTGGAATCGGAAAACGGCTCGCGACGTTGGCCGATCGTTTTCGGGCGGCCAGTATTGTTTCCCGGCATGGGGGTGCCCGAGGTGAATCCCGACTCGCACCTGAGCAACCCGCTGCCGGACACGGCCCTGGCGCTAATCAACGGCACGACTGGGCCGGTATTGCACTTGAGCGCTGGCGGAACCGCCAGGCGCTTTGACCACGTGGTCGAGGTGGAAGCCGCCGTATTTCGCCACACCGATCTGATAGCGGACGTACACCGGCTGCCGTTTGCCGACGGGGTGTTCGACGCCGCGATCGCGCTCAACGCTTTCGAACACTATCGCGACCCGCGCGCCGCCGCTCGCGAAATCCGTCGCGTGCTGCGTCCCGGAGGCCGCGTACTGATCCGCACCGCGTTCATGCAGCCGCTGCACGAAGCTCCCTGGCATTTCTACAACTGCACCCGCTATGGTTTGGAGGCTTGGCTGGAAGGCTTCGATACCGAGAAACTGCATGTCTCCCCAAATTTTCATCCCGGCTATTCGCTGTCCTGGCTTGTCTCGGAGCTGGATGCAGCGTTGCGCAAGCACGCGTCCCCGGCGGAGGCGGACGCATTTCTGGGGATGCCGGTGGGGCGGACGCTGTCGCTGTGGCGCGAGCCTAACGGCGCCGGCGAGACCGAACCGCTTTGGAGCAGCCTTGCCGCACTGCCGCAAGAAGTGCAGGAGACCACCGCCGCCGGATTCGAGTTTCTCGGCCGGAAGCCGCTTTCCCGCTGCTAGCGTCCCGTACCGGGCGTCGGTCGCGCGATGACCCGGTCTGCGATCGGGGATGCGCCGAAGCGGCGGGAGGACCGCCGCTTCGTCACCGGGCGCGGGCGCTATCTCGACGACCTTGCGTTCGCGGGGCTGGCCCAGGCGGTGGTGCTGCGCTCGCCGCACGCGCATGCCCGCATCGAACGGCTCGACGCGGCGGCGGCGCGGGCGCTGCCGGGCGTGCTCGCGGTATTGACCGCGGCCGAGGCCGAAGCCGACGGGCTGCGGCCGCTGATCCCCTCGGTCACCGCCAACACCCAGACCGGCGAGCCCTTTGCCTGGGCGCCGCAGCCGCTGCTCGCCGCCGGCACGGTGCGCTATGTCGGCGAGCCGGTGGCGCTGGTCGTCGCCGAGACCCGCGCGCAGGCGCTCGACGCCGCCGAGGCGGTCGCGGTCGACTATGCGCCGCTGCCCGCGGTGGTCACCGCCGCCGCCGCCCGCGCCCCGGGGGCGCCGCAACTGGCGCCGGAGATTCCCGGCAACCTGGTGCTCGACTGGCGCACCGGCGACGAGGCGGCGGTCGCCGCCGCCTGCGCCGCCGCGGCGCATGTCGTCACCCTGCGGCTCGACAACCACCGCATCGTCACCAACCCGATCGAGCCGCGCGGCATCGTCGGCACCTGGGACCCGGCGAGCGGCCGCTACACCGCGCACGTCTCGGCGCAGAGCCTGCACGCGACGCGCGACCAGGTCGCCCGGGCCCTCGGGGTCGAGCCGGCGCAGGTGCGCTTTGTCGCACCCGATGTCGGCGGCGGCTTCGGCGCCAAGAACTTCGTCTATCCCGAGCAGGTGCTGCTGCTGTGGGCGGCGCGACGCCTCGGCCGCCCGGTCAAGTGGATCGCGACGCGCAGCGAGGTGTTCCTCGCCGACCATCAGGCGCGCGACCACGTCGCCGAGGCGACGCTGGCGCTCGCCGCCGACGGCAGGTTCCTCGCCTACCGGGCCGACAGCACCGCCAATCTCGGCGCCTATCTCGCCGGCGGCGCCGCCGGGGTGCAGACCTTTCAGTACGCCTTTCTGCCCGGCACGGTGTACCGCATCCCGGCGGTGGCGCTGCGCATCGCCGCGGTCGTCAGCAATACCGCGCCGATCGGCGTCAGCCGCGGACCCGGCTACGCCGAGAGCGTCAACATCATCGAGCGGCTGATCGACAAGGCGGCGCGCGAGACCGGCATCGACCGCGCCGAACTGCGCCGCCGCAACCTGGTGCCCGCCGCCGCGATGCCGCTGGTCAACGCCGTCGGCAACCGGGTCGACAGCGGCGCCTTTCCCGAAACCTTCGCCCGCGCGCTCGACGCCGCCGACCTCGCCGGGTTCGCCGCGCGGCGGCGCGACAGCGAGGCGCGGGGGCGGCTGCGCGGCATCGGCTTTGCCTATCACATCAAGGCGACCGGCGGCGCGCCGGCGGAGAATGTCGAGATCCGCTTCGAGGCGGACGGCACGGTGGCGCTGTTGACCGGGACGCAGACGATCGGCCAGGGCCACGAGACCACGTTTCCGCAAATCCTCGCCGAGCGGCTGCACCTGCCGAACGAACGCATCGAACTGCGCCAGGGCGATACCGACCTGGTGCCGATCGGCGGCGGCCACGGCAGCTCGCGCGCGACCTATATGGGCGGCACCGCGATCTGGCGCGCCGCCGACATGGTCATCGAAAAGGGCCGGCGCATCGCCGCCGAGGCGCTGGAGGCGGCCGAGGCCGATATCGTGTTCGAGGACGGCGCGTTCGCCGTCGCCGGCACCGACCGCAGGCTGCCGCTGCCGGAGGCGGCGCGGCTGGCGCGCGCGGCCGGCGCGCCGCTCGATTCCTATTACGCCTGGACCCGCGAGTGGATGACCTTTCCCAACGGCACCCATGTCGCCGAGGTCGAGATCGACCGCGACACCGGACAGCCGAGCCTGGTGCGCTATACTGCGATCGACGATTACGGCGTGTTGATCAACCCGATGATCGCCGCCGGCCAGGCGCACGGCGCGATCGCCCAGGGCGCCGGCCAGGCGCTGCTCGAATGCGCGCGCTACGACCCGCAGAGCGGCCAGGCGGTCGCCGCCTCGCTGATGGACTACGCGCTGCCGCGCGCCGACGACCTGGTCGCCTATTCGCTCGGCTTCAACCCGACGCGCTGCACCACCAACCCGCTCGGCGTCAAGGGCTGCGGCGAGGCCGGCGCGGTCGCCGCGTTTCCGGCGATCGCCAACGCGATCCTCGACGCGCTGGCGCCGTTCGGGGTCGGCGAATTCGCCGGCCCGGCCACGGCCGAGACGATCTGGCGGGCGATGCAGGGGAGAGAGGCGAGATGAGCACCGCAGCCGATCCGGTCAAATCCCAGGTCGCCGCGCACTGGAACCGGCGCGCCGCGAATTTCGACAGCGATTTCGGCCACTCGATCGCGACCCCGGCCGAGCGCGCCGCCTGGGACCGCATCCTCGCCCTGGTCACCGGCGGGCGCGGCGCGCTCGACGCGCTCGATTGCGGCTGCGGCACCGGGTTTCTGTGCTTCGAGCTGGCGGCGCGCGGCCACCGGGTGACCGGCATCGACTTCGCCCCGGCGATGCTCGCCGAGGCAAGGCGCAAGCTGGCCGAGCGCGGCGGCGACATCCGCTTCGAAGAAGGCGACGCCGAAAGGCTGCGCTTTGCCGACAGGAGCTTCGACCTCGTCACCTGCCGCCACGTCTTGTGGACGCTGCCGCATCCCGAGGCGGCGCTGGCGGAATGGGTGCGGGTGCTGCGGCCGGGCGGACGGCTCGCGGTGATCGACAGCCAGTTCGACCCGGGCAGCTTGTCGCCGCAGCGCGAGAACGCCCGCGACAGCAGCGAATATGCCGCGATCGGCGACCGGCTGCCGTTTCTCGGCGGCCGCCCGCGCGAGGAGATCGAGGCGCTGTTCGCCCGGCTCGGGCTGCGCAATATCGGCAGCGACCCGGTCGCCGACCTGGTCGCCGCCCAGGCCGAGCGGATGGCGCTGGAAGGCCGCGACCCGGTGGCGCGGCGCCGCTACGTCGCCTGGGGCGAGGTGCCCGCTTAGCGCGGCTCGGTCCAGCTTTCCGAGAAGGCCAGCGCGCAGGTGCTGAACGGGCGGCCTTCGCGCTGGGTGGCGAAGGGCGTGCCGGCGGCATCCGTGCCGTTGCGGCTGAGCCGCGCCCCGAGCGCCGGGATCAAAAGGGTGCAGACGCCGTATTTGCGGCCGCCTTCGCCCGGGCTGGTGTGGATCAGCAGCGGGTCGCCGATGTCGTACCAGGTCAGCGAGATCTCCTCGTCGAGCGTGCTGACCCGCTCGGTCCAGAAATAGCGCGGGTCGCCGGTCTTGGAGAATTCGGCGTCGGTGACCGGGATCGTCGTATCCGCGGTCTCCGGGTTCAGCATGCCCTGCACCGTCTGCTGCAGCCAGCGCGCCATCGCGATGTTGTCGCTGTAGATGCGCCAGCGGTTCTCGGTCAGCTCGCTCTTCAGGTAGAGGACGTGGCCGGGGCCTTTGGGGCAGGTGACGATGCGCCAGAAGCTGGCGTTCGTGGTCTGCGGCCCGCCCTCGGTCTGGCCGAGGCGGATGAACGGGTTTTCGCCGGTCAGGATGATGCGGTTGGGATCTGCGGCCATCGCCGGTGCCTCCGTCGGGGGATCGGCCCAGCCTATCGCCGGGCCGCGGATTCCGTCCACCCCGGATGCCGCCCGGCGCGCTGCGGCAGGACCACGAGGCAGACGACGATGAACACGGCGATGACCGCCGAGGCGAGCGGGCGGCTCAACGCGAGGCCGCCATGGGCGACCGGCTTGTCGAGGAAATCGCCGACGGTGGCGCCGAGCGGCCGGGTGAGGATGAAGGCGGTCCAGAACAGCGCGACGCGCGAGACGGCGGTCGCGTAATAGGCCCAGGCGACGAGCCCCAGCAGGGCGGCGAAGACGATCGCGCCGCCGCCGTAGCCGAGCCCGGTCGAATCGGCCATCCAGTCGCCGAGCGCGGTGCCGAGGGTCTGCGACAGGGTGATCGTCGCCCAGTAGAACGCCTCGACCTTGGGAGTGGCGACGGTCTCGACCGAGACCGAGCCGCACGACCAGCGCCACAGCCCGAGCGCAGCCATGACGCCGAGAAACAGCATCGTCGATCCGCCGAGATAGCCGATGCCGAGCGAGCGGTCGGCGAAATCGGCGAGGGTCGTGCCGAAGGTCGTCGAGGCGACGATCGCCGCCCAGTAGAGCGCCGGGCGGAACCGCTTTGCCGCGATCTGGGCGGCGACCGCGGCGGCGAGCACGGCGACGAACAGCAGGCTGCCGGCGAGATAGCCCCAGTGGAGCGTCATCGTCACCGAATCGCCGCCGGTCTCGCCGAGCGTCGTCGCCGCGATCTTGACGAGCCAGAAGGCCAGCGTCACCTCGGGAACCTTGGTCAAACCCTTGTCCATCGCTTTCGCACCTCATTGTCCCAAAACGGGCCCGCCTTAACCGCGGTTCGTGGCATCGCTGTGACCGAGATCGCTTCGTGAAGATCGCGCACCGGCGTTAAGCTGGCGGCGCGATCAACCGCACCGGGCGAGAACAGCCGATGAGCCGGACCCTGCGAACAAAGCCGCCGCGCCGGAGCGTGGCATGACCTCGCCCGTCGCCTCGTGGCAGTTCTGGGCGGTCCTGTCGGCGGCGTTTGCGGCGCTGACCGCGATCTTCGCCAAGATCGGCGTCGCCAACGTCAATTCCGATTTCGCGACCCTGATCCGCACCGTCGTCATCCTCGGCGTGCTCGCCGGCATCGTGCTCGGCACCGGCCAGTGGCAGCCGCTCGGCTCGGTCGCCGCCCGCACCTACCTGTTTCTGGCTCTCTCCGGGCTCGCCACCGGCGCCTCCTGGCTGTGCTATTTCCGCGCCTTGCAGCTTGGCGACGCGGCGCTGGTCGCGCCGATCGACAAGCTCAGCGTCGTGCTGGTCGCGCTGTTCGGCGTGGTCTTTCTGGGCGAGCGGCTGACCGCCCCGAACTGGCTCGGGGTCGCATTGATCGCCGGGGGTGCCATACTGGTCGCCTATCGCGGCTGAGCCCGCACCGGCCAGGAGATACCGACATGAACCAGGCGCTTTCGGGGATTCGCGTCATCGACATGACGCACAACCAGGCCGGCCCCGCCTGTGCGCAGATTCTCGCCTTTCTCGGTGCCGAGGTGATCAAGCTGGAGGAGCCGAAGGCCGGCGACGTCGCCCGCACCGTCCACGCCGACCGCAAGAACAGCGACAGCCTGTTCTTCCTCCTGTTTAACGCCAACAAGAAGAGCCTGACGCTCAACCTCAAGAGCGAGGACGGCAAGCGCCTGTTCAAGCGGGTTGTCGGGCAATCCGACGTGCTGCTGGAGAATTTCGGCCCCGGCGCGATGGAGCGGCTGGGGCTCGGCTGGGAGGTGCTGCGCGACCTCAACCCGCGCCTCGTCTATGCGACGATCAAGGGGTTCGGCAGCTACGGCCCGTACAAGGACTTCAAGAGCTACGAGCCGGTCGCCCAGGCGATGGGCGGGGCGATGTGCGTGACCGGCTTTCCCGAAAACCCGCCGACCCTGGTATTGCCGGCGATCGGCGACAGCGGCACCGGCATGCACATGGCGATCGGCATCCTGGCCGCATTGCAGCAGCGCCACGCCACCGGGCGCGGCCAGCATGTCGAGGTGTCGATGCAGGACGCGGTGGTCAACTTGATCCGGGTCAGCCTGCGCGACCACCAGCGCAACGGCGGCGTGCTGCCGCGCGGCGGCAACCAGCTCGGCCGCACCGTGCCCGGCACCACCTATCCCTGCGCCCCGGGCGGACCCAACGATTACGTCATCATCCTGGCGCAGCCGCAGATGTGGCCGGCGCTGACCCGCGCGATCGGCCGGCCCGAGCTGGCCGAGGACCCGCGCTTCCGCACCCCGGAGGCGCGCTGGGAGAACCGCGCCGCGCTCGACGCGATCGTTGCGGACTGGACGGGCCGGCGGCCGAAGCACGAGGTCATGCGCATCCTCGGCGAGGCCGGGGTGCCGTGCGGCGCCTGCCAGGACACCGGCGAGGTGCTCGCCGACCCACACCTGAAGGCGCGCGACATGATCGTCGACATCGACTATCCGACGCGCGGCACCTATCAGACCGTCGGCTGTCCGATCAAACTGTCCGACTCGCCGGTGGCGGTGACCCGCCCGCCGCTGCTCGGCGAGCATACCGCCGAACTGCTCGGCGCGCTGTGCGGCGTGGCGCCGGACGAGGTCGCGCGGCTGCGGCGCGAGGGCGCGGTGTGACCCGGCTCGGCTTTCTGCTGCCGCCGGGCAACCCGACGATCGAGCCCGAGATCATCGCGCTGACGCCGCCTGGGGTCAGCGTGCATTTCCACCGCATGGTGGCGCATGGCGAGGCCGGCTCGCTGCACGGCCAGGAAGAGCGCAACCGCACGATGATCGCGCATCTCGACGACGGGCTCGACCTGCTGGCGATGGTCAAGCCGGCGGTCGTCGCCATCGCCCACACCGCGACCAGCTACACCCTCGGCCGCGCCGGGGAAGCGGAGCTACTGGCCCGGCTCGAGGCCCGCAGCGGGCGGCGCGTCGTCACCGCGTTCGGCGCGGTGGCGGCGGCACTCGCCCGGCTCGGCGTGCGGCGGGTGGCGCTCGGCGCACCCTATTCGGCCGAGACCACCGCCGCCGGCAAGGCGCATCTCGAAGCCTGGGGGTTTGAGGTGGTTTATGCCGACAACCTGAAAGGCGTCGCCAACATCTACGACGAGACCGCCGAGCGCGCCGCCGCGCTGGCCCGCGCGGTCGACCGGGCGGAGGCCGAGGCGGTGTTCCTCAGCGGCACCGGGATGCCGACCCTGCCGGTGCTCGACCGGCTCGAAGGCGAGCTCGGCAAGCCGGTCGTCTCCAGCAACCTGGCAATGATGTGGCACGCGCTGCGCCTTGCCGGCATCGCCGCCGCGATCCCCGGCTACGGCCGCCTCCTCACCCTCGCCTAACCGAACACCGCCGCGGCGCCGCGCAGCACGATGCGGGCGTCGCCGACGCGGCGGGTGGCGCCGATCGCATCGAGATGCTCCAGCACCTCGATCGCCAGGTTGCGGCCGACCCCGGAGCGGTCCTTGAACGCGGCGGCGGTAAAGCGGCCGTCTTCGGCCTCGGCGGCGAGGCTGCCGGCGATGTCGGCGAGCCGCGCCACCGTCGCCGGCAGGAAGAAGCGGTTGGGCGCGACCTGGACGACCCGGCCGAAACGCTCGACCCGTTTCAGGAACCGCAGCACCGCTTCGTGGTCGAGCCCGAGTGCCGCGGCCAGCTCGCGCACCCGCGGCGGGCGCAGCCCGTCGCCGTCGAGCAGCGGCGCCACCCGCTCCCACAGCCGCTCGTCGTCGCGGGCAAGGCGCGGCCGGTGCTCGGGCAGGCGCAGCACGGCGCCCTCGCGGACCACCCTGCCGGCCTCGATCTGCGCCGCCAGCGCGGCGTCGAGCGCCGCCTCCGGCGCCCGCAGACCGCGCAGCAGGGCGGCGCGGGAGGGGCCGAGGGCATCGGGCTGGGCGCGGTGCCAGGAGCCGAGCGCGGCGACGATATCCTCGCCGAGCGCAGCGAGCCGCGCCGCGGCGGCGACGAGCGGCGCCCGCGCCGGGCCGAGCCGGCGGAAGCCGCCGCCCGCAAGCACCGCGTCGAGCTCGCCCGGCGCCAGGTTGCGGGCGAGCGCGAACGGCGCCAGCTCGACGGTTCCGGCGATTTCGACGAGGCGGGCGAGCGCGGCGGCGGGGTCGCGTTCGCGCTGCGCCTCGAGCCAGGCGAGGCGCTCGGGCCGGGCGCGGCCGCGGCGCGGCGGAAACGGGTCGAGCACGCGGCCGCCGGCCAGGGTATGCCGCGCGGCGTGGTCGCGCAGCACGGC
>Ga0209581_1000950_pt1 | contig 40900 bp, 35 predicted proteins | sample Coa_R2_FD_187160 | JGI IMG/M metagenome (GOLD analysis project Ga0209581, IMG submission 187160) | Surface soil microbial communities from Centralia Pennsylvania, which are recovering from an underground coalmine fire - Coalmine... | ecosystem: Environmental > Terrestrial > Soil > Unclassified ...
AAATGTTCTTCTGCTTCCGGCTGAAAGAAGTCCAAAATCTCATCCGGAACTTCGTCGTCTTCCGGCAGCGCGTCGAAGTACGACCCAGTCGCAGCCGCGACATTCACCTCTTCCGTGGGTTCCTCCGCAGCTTCTTGTTGCTGCTCCTGCGGGAAATTCAGCGGAGGCGGCTCCGTTGGGAACGCGAACCGGTACCGCTCCTTGAACGCGGCGATATCCTCGACGTTTTCCTGGCCCGTATCGCTGATCTCGAGAAGATCCGTTTCGAGCACGGAGATGCCGTCGGAAAGAAATTCCGTCAGCGGTCCGTGCAAGTCCTCGCCAAGCGATGCGTTCATCGCGTACTGAAAAACGTGCGACAGCTTCGAAGCGATCTCCGAAAAGCGCGGGAAGCCGTAGCTTGCCGAGGTTCCGCTCAAAGTGTGCGCCGCAATGTACAGCCTTTCCAAATCTTCGGCCCGCGGTGTCACTTCCTGCAGCACGCTCACGTACTCCCGCAAGTACTGCAGGTGCTCGGAAGCTTCCTGGAGGAACACTTCGACGGCTTCGCGGTCGAGCTGGCTCACGCGCGCCCCTCCGTTACGAGTTCCGCCTTCTGCATCTCCTCCGCCGCCGGCTTGCGGTAGAGGATGCAGTCGTTCAGGACAATGGCTTGAAATTTCACCGGCATCTTCGAAATCGACTCGGAGTGGCCCAAGAACAGGTATCCGCCCGGCTCCAGCGTGTCGTAGAACCGCTGCACAAGTTCGCGTCTGCGCTCCTCTGAAAAATAGATCAGCACGTTCATGCAGAAAATCAGGTCCATCTTCCCCACGTACACCGCCGAAGCGAGATTCATCTGCATGAACTTGATCATTTTCCGGATGCGCGGCCGCACGTAATGACCGTGCTTCGCGGGAGCAAAATGCGTGACGAGCTGCCGTTCGTTGACTCGAGCGATGCTTCGCCCGGAATAGATCCCGCGCTCCGCGTGCTCCAGCGCCTGCCGCCCGATATCCGTCGCAAGAATCTCGATATCCCACGCGTCCGCATTGGCCAGAGTGTCCGCGATGGTGATGGCGATCGAATAGGGCTCCTCGCCCGTGGAACATCCCGCGCTCCACACGCGCAAGACTCGCGGGTTCTTCCAGAATTTCTTTACGTGCAGTTCCGGCAGTACGCGCTTTTCGAAAGCTTCATAAACCTCCGGATAGCGGAAAAATGAGGTTTCCTGCGTCAGCAGCCGCTCGATCAGCGACTGGCATTCGGTGTTTCTTTTGTGGATGGCCCGGAGAAGGTCCGTTCCGCGCTCAAATCCCTTCGTGCGCATGTGCTCGTGCACGCGCGTGGAAAAAAACCGCTCCCGCGATTCGTCGAACCGAATCCCCGTTCGTTCCTCGATCAGCATGCGAATCTCGCTCAGCTCGTGCTCGCTTAGACTGACCGCCTGTCCCTGCCGTGCGCTCATCGTTAGCCCGTTTGCGTCCCGGATTTGAGCCGGGGAAGGGAATCACTTCACTTCTTACCGCAGAGCGCCTGCCGGGAGGGGCCGCTCGGTTTCTTCTGGCGCGTTTGTTGGCGCGCCTTTCGTTCCGGCGCGGAATTGCGCCAGCGCTTCGTTCAGTTGGTCGGAGAGCTTCACCAGTTGGCTCACCGTCGCCACCGTTCCGCGCGCTCCTTGCGACGTCTGGCGTGTAATGCCGGAGATGATCTGCATCGCGTGCGCCACGCCCTCCGTTCCCCGCACCTGCTGCTTCGAAGCGAGCGAAATTTCCTGAACGAGCTCCGCCGACTGGCGCACCACGCTGGAAATCGCGTCCAGTGCCCGTCCCGCCTGATCGGCAAGCTGCGCTCCGCCTTCCACTTCCTTGGTGCCTTCTTCCATCACCACCACGGCCTCGTTCGTTTCCGCCTGAATCGCCTTGATGAGCGCCGCAATGTCCTTCGTGGCGCTGCGCGAGTGTTCCGCCAGTTTCCGGACTTCGTCCGCGACCACCGCGAATCCGCGCCCCGCTTCGCCCGCGCGCGCCGCTTCGATGGCTGCGTTCAGCGCCAGCAGGTTCGTCTGCTCCGTAATGTCGTTAATCACGTTGATGATTTCCGAAATTTCCAGTGACCGGTCGCCGAGAGACTTGATCTTCTTCGCCGTTGCCTGCACGGAAGACCGAATGCGCTGCATGCCTTCGAGCGTGTCGCGCACGGCGCGGTTTCCCTGTTCCGCGGCGTCCAGCGCGCGCCGCGCCGCTTCGGCGCTCGCTTCCGCGTTGTTGGACACCTGCTTCATCGAAACCGTCAGCTCTTCCACTGCGCTCGAGGTATTCGTGATTTCCTGGTCTTGCTGCGTGGCGCCGGCCTGCATTTCATCCGCGGCAACCAGAATGTTGTTCGAGCACGCCGTGACCTCCATCGCTGCCTTGCGCACGCGCTCGAGTACCTTGGTGAAGTTGTCGAGCATGTAGTTGATCGAGTCCGTCACGTTGCCCAGCGCGTCGTTGGTCACCTTCCCGCGCTGCGTCAGATCGCCTCGCGCCACCTGGTTGATCACCGCGAGCAGCTCCGTAATGCTCCGCTGCAGCAATTCGTTTGCTTCCTGATTGCTCGTGGCTTTGGAGACCTTTGCCACGGCTCGATTCAGGTTCTCCGCGATGTAGCCCAGCTCATCGCTCGAACGGACCTCCGCGCGCGCCCGGGGGTCCCCCGCCGCGATGCGCTCGGAAAATTCCGCGAGCTCCTGCACGGGAGTAATCACCGCTGCGCCCAGCCTCCACGCGCTGAAGCCCGCGATGCACAGCGCCAGCAGCGCCGCCCCCATCACCGTCGGATTGCCCACGCTGTCGAGAAGCGACGCCCCTCCCGCTTCCCGTCCCGCATGGAACGCCAGTCCAAGCACCACAAAGAACGCGATCACATTCAAGAAGACCAGCGTCCAGATTGTTGAACTCAATCGCGATTTCATGCCTTCCTCCAACCCATTTCCGCGGAGCTGCTCTCGAACTCCAGCTTCCCCGCAAATCTTGAATCTCGTGCCTCAGATGCTTGGCCCGGGATAGACCTCAAGCAATCTCTGTAAATCGATCATCAGCGCAAGCCGGTCGTCATGACGCAGCATTCCCACGCAGTGCGGCACGTTTTCCGGCGCTTGGGGCAAAAGGTCCTCTGCGTTCGCCGAATACGTTCCGATCACCTCGTCGGAAGCGATTCCGAGCCGCAGGTCGTCGTGGTGTCCGTCGCTGCGCAGAGACGCCACAACGATGTGCTTCGGCAGCAGTCCGGGCCTGCGCCCTTCCGTGATGGCGATATCGATCAGCGGCACGATGGCCCCTCGCAGATTGAAAATTCCCAGGACGTAAGCTGGCGCCAGCGGGAGCTTCGTAACCACCGGCCAATCCAGCACTTCCTCGACGTCCAGCACGGGCAGGCAAAACCTCTCGCGCCCACTCCGGAACACGCAGAACTGCGATTCCGCCGGGCGCTCGTCGAGCGGCCCGATGGCTTCGAGCATCTCCACCGTGTCTGCGTCCGGCTGCAGCGGCGTCAGTTGGAAGTCTTCGCTCATCCTCTGCCTTTTTCGTCATCCTCACGCAAAGCGGCGCACCGCTCGCAAAAGCTCTTCTCTCGTAAAGGGCTTGGTCACGTAGCCGTCCGCGCCCTGCTGCTCGCCCCAATACTTGTCGCTCGCCGAGTCCTTCGACGTAACCAGGATCACCGGAATCGAATTGAACTCCGTGTTTCCCTTGAGCTCGCGGCAAACCTGAAACCCGTTTCGCTCCGGCATCACCACGTCCAGCAGAATCACGCTTGGCCGCTCCGCCGCAATCGCCTCCTCCACGCGCTTCGGGTCGTTCAAGCCAACCGGACGGTAGCCTTCGTTCTCGAGCAAGCCCTGGATCAGCTTCACCTGCGCCGGTGAATCGTCGACAATCAGCACCTTCTTAAGCACAGTCGGCCTCTCCCCGTACTAATCCGTGGAATAGAGGTGCACGTCGGCAACCATGTTCGGAAGGGATTCTGGACATGTGTCTCAGCGGTCTATCTACTGTCTTATGAGTACGTTGCGAGAGTTTTGAGCTTTGGTTAATTCCGGCCCAGGAGCGGTTCCGGTGCCTCTTCCGTCTCAGCTTGAGATGTATTCTCAGCGTCCTTCATCTCGCTCGCCAGCGATGAGAATCGCTGCATCACTTCATTGATTCGCAGTGCCATGCTGTGGATCGTCTTGATTTGCGCCAGCGATTGCGAGGAGAACTGCCCGGGCTCCAGCAGCAGCAACTCCGCGTTCCCCAGCATCGAGGTCAGGGCGTTGTTCACGCTGTGCTTCATCTCCAGGATGTACTTGCCGAGGGTCGCGTACCGTTCGTTCTGCGCCGCCCGCCGCTCCGCTTGCCTCGCCAGCCGCAGCGCTTCCGCGCGGCGCAGCGATTCCCCCGCGACCAGCAGCAAGGATTGTGCCCAGTCCTCCCGTAGCGGCACGTGTACTAGCCTCGGATAGCGTGTGCGTAATTGGCCCAGTTCGCGCGAATCCGGCGGGGCGCACAAGATCACCGCCGCTCCGGGCTCCAGCGAACGCAGCACGCCGGAAAGCTGCCCGTCGCGCAGCGGCCCGATAACCACCAGATCATGCCCGTTTTGTTCGTGATTCTTCCAAAGGTCGCTGTTCACTACCGTGATGCGCGGCGCCTGCCGTTCCGTCTGCCAGCACGAGGTCAGCAGCCTTCCAAATTCCGTTTCGTCCGTTAGAATCAGTACGCTTGCGTGTCTCAAGGGTCTCGAACTCCGGGGAATTTTTCCGGCAATTCAGCCGGTTCTGTTCGCTAGAGCTTCTCCGCTTCGTCCAGCGCGGAAAGCAGCCGTTTGGTGCTGATCCCAAGATTCACGGCCGCTTCCGTATCTTTGGCCTGCTTCGCTGCATCCACGCGCTCCTGCAGGCGTGTAACTTCAACTCGTGCGACGCTCAGCGCCTTGTCCAACGCAGTGGCGTTGCCGGTCTCTTTCGCAGTCTCCGTCGCAACCGTAACCAGCGCCCTCGCCACGACTGCTCGCCTCAAATCTTCCGCCGCAAATCCGTCTTCGCTGACGAACGCCGCCACTTCCCACGAAGACATCAAGATCCGCGCCGGTCCTAGCCGGATGGTCGTCATCGATCTGCCGCGCGACGGCGGCACAGCAATCAGCTGCTCCCAGATCTTCTCCATGCAGACCTCGAAATCCAAGTCGCCGGGCGCTTCGCTCTTCTCCGAAGGTGCGCTGCGGACCGGCCCCGCTTCCTTGGATCGCGTCTCCACGCGGGGAGGCTCCTTCGGCGCAGTCTTCGATGCTTCGGGCGAAGGAACCGGAGCAGTCGGCGCGGGGCTCTTCCCGTTAGCCTTTTCGAGCGCTCGTTCCACGTCTGCGCGCAGCCCGAGCAGTTTCTCAAACGCCTGATTTACCGTGCGTTCCGTGTATTCCTTCTGGAACGGCTGATTCCATTCATCCGCGATCTGCCGGATCTTCTGCACCGGCTCTGTCGCCGAAAGACCGAATTGCCGGCAATCAATCGTCGGAATTCCCGCGGCTTCCAGTTGTCCCAGCCCGGAGCGGATTGCGATCAGGTCCGCGTGCATCAGCTCGATCAGCGTTCGCCGCATCATGAAGTTGAAACGGATGAACGCCAGCATCGCCGAAGGGTCGTAGAACATCCCTCCGGCCAATTCCTTGACTTTCCGTCCCCGCTCGATGAAATCCGTCTTCAACATCTCTCTCAGGCTGCGGAAGGCCCGCAGTTGCTCGATCATCTTGTCCAGCGGCTCGCACCAGGAAAGCGGCGTGCTGTCCACCGGCCCGAGCACCGGCTCCATCACTTTCGCCACGTCGCTCAGGTCAATCTGCTTATGATAGATCTTCGGAGGTACGCAAAGTGCGAAATACTGCACGAGCAGAAAGTCAATCTTGTCGCGGTCTAGGTTGTTCTTTGCGGGCTTCCGCAGGTGCCGCAGGATCAGCGCGTGCAACCCGCTTTCGCTGTCGCTCAGCGTGGTCTTTTGCAGCAGGTGTCTCAGCTGATGGACCATCACTTTTTGATCCATCGCGTCGAGCCATGCTTCTACCTGTTTGAACGTTGCCGCGTCCGGCTTCTCCGGCAGGATTCTCCGGTCTTGCGGGAAGGGAATCTCCACTTCGAGTTGTTTCGCAAGCGCGAGGTACATCGGGAAGACCGACCGCATTTCATGCCAGCGGGCTTGGGCCACGTTTTCGGTCTTAGCCGGAGAGGGAATTTTTAGCGTGTTCAGCATGTTCCATTCACCGCCGGTCCAGCCAGTTGCGGCCGCCGTTTGCAAGTCGAACGGCAACCGCTTTGTGTCCCTCGTCGTATTGCACTGCGATCACGATTCCCTCTGCGGCTTGGCCGCCTTCGTCAGCCAGCAGCCGCACTGGATCGTTGAACTCGATGGGAAGCGTGGACAGAAAAATCGCATACTCTGAGCCGCCGTATTGCAGCTCCACTACTTCCTTCAACGGCCTTCCCGCCGCGCGGGGCACAACGAGAACCGCCTGCGTCCTTCTGCGCGCGACGCTTGGAAAGAACCGGGCCAGTTGCTCCGCGCAACCCAGTTCCTTCTCCGTAAGCACTGCACCTTCGCGCCGGCTCACTTGCTCCCTCATCGTCGCTATTGGGGATTGTGGCCGAAACGCGAAGTCCCGAGCCTCCGCATCCCCAGACACAAAGTCCCCTCTGCAGTAATGCACGCTGCAAGCCAAAAGGAGCTGAAATGGGAAAGGTGTGAAGTTATTCGAAACGATGGGCTTAGTGTTTTTCGGGATGAACTGGCGGCTCAAAAGTCTCACGCTGAAACAGTTCTGTCTCAAGCGCGTCTGCCCGCGACGGACGGATTTCGTCCGTCTCATGAGACGCGTTCCGCTTCTCATGAAACGCCTGCTTCTGCTGGCTTCTCACCTTTCAGCGCGATGTTGTATCTCTTCAGCTTGCGGTACAGCGTCGCTCGGCTGATTCCGAGCATCTTGCCGGCCAGCACTTTGTCACCATGTGCCTGTTCGAAGACTCGCAGAATCGTCATCCGCTCCATTTCGGCGAGCGCCGTCGTCGAAAGGGAAGCCGCGTCCTGCGGCGCCATCGTCGGTACGCTGCCGGATTCCGTGCGCAGTGTCGGCGGCAGATCCTGGACGTCGATCACCTTGCGGTCTCCCAGCGTGATCGCCCGCGCGATGCAATTCTCAAGCTCCCGCACATTGCCCGGCCACTCGTAGTTCAACAGGCATTTCATCGCAGCGGGTGTCACTTGTAGGCTCGTGCCCGGCGCGTAGCGGTCCAGGAAGTGATGAACCAGCATGGGAATATCCGAGCGCCGCTCGCGCAGCGGAGGCAGATGCACGGTCACGACGTTCAGCCGGAAATACAGGTCCTTGCGGAACGTTCCCGCGCGGTACGCCGCTTCCAAATCGCGGTTCGTCGCCGCAATAACCCGCACGTCCACCGTCACGCGGTCATTGCTTCCTACCGGCCGGACTTCCTTCTCCTGCAGTACCCGCAACAGCTTGGCCTGCATCTCCAGCGGCAGTTCGCCGATCTCGTCCAAAAAGATCGTTCCGCCGTTCGCCGCCTGAAACAGTCCTGCTTTCGATTTGCTCGCTCCTGTGAACGCGCCTTTCTCATAGCCGAAGAGCTCGCTCTCCATCAGCGTCGGTACAAGAGAACCACAGTCCACCGCCACGAACGGCGACTGCGCCAGCGCGCCGCGGAAATGAATTGCTCGCGCTACCAGTTCTTTCCCGGTTCCGCTCTCTCCCGCGATCAGCACGGGCGTGCGCGTGTCCTTCAAGCGGGAGATCATCCTCAGCACGTCCTGAATATTCGCTGACGCGCCGACAATTCCATCCAAGCTCTCTTCCGCGTTCACCCGTTCCCGCAAGAATTCGTTTTCCGTCACGAGCCGCACTTTTTCTGCCATGCGCTGCAACAGGAGCCGCATCTTTTCCACGCGGAACGGCTTTTCGATGTAGTCGTATGCCCCGAGCTTCATCGCGTCCACCGCGGACTCGATCGACCCGTGGCCCGTCATGATCGCCACTTCCGTTCGGGGCAAGAGCGCCCTCGTCTGTTTCAGCAGCTCCACTCCCGACTGCGACGGCAGCTTCAGGTCCGTCAGAATCAGGTCCGGGGCCTCCGTCTCCATCCGCGCCAGGGCCGCTTCCGCGCTCTCGGCCTCGGTACAGGCAAACCCCAGCGAGTTTCCGATCGTCATGCAAAGCCGCCGGATGCTTTGCTCGTCGTCCACCACCAACAACCGCACTCTCAAGTCGTCGCTCATGGTTTTCCGAAAGTCTTCTCCACGATGGAAATCAACTGCTTCACCCGAAACGGCTTTTCAATGCACGGTGTATCGCTCGAAGCCAGCAACGCCTGTGTTTCGCTGTTCGCGGTGTCTCCGCTGATCAGGATAATCCGCGAACGCAGCTCCGGCCGGTTCCGCTGTATCCACGCGTGAACGTCCGCCCCGTTCACCCTTCCGGGCATTCGAATGTCGGAGATCACTCCGCCAAAATGCCCCTCCGAAAGCCGGTCCAACCCTTCCGAACCCGACGCCGCCGGCACCACCGTATAGCCGTTTCTTTCAAGCGCCGCACGCACAAACGCCGTTACCGAGGGCTCATCCTCGATCAATAGAATCGGCCGGGCCCTCACGTGCGCGTCGGTTCTCAATGTCCCGCCTCTTTCACCGCAACCGCAGCCTTCTCTTCGGCAAGAGGAATCCGCACCGCAAACGTGCTCCCTTCCCCGGTCTCGTTGTTCCAGCACTGAATCTCCCCGCAGTGGGCCCGCACAATTCCGTAACAAATGCTCAATCCGAGCCCCGTTCCTTTGCCCGGCTGCTTCGTCGTGTAGAAGGGATCGAAAATGCGCTCCGGGTCGGCTATGCCCGTCCCGTTGTCCGCGACCTTCACTTCGACCCACTCTCCCGCCTTCCTCGTCTCGATGGTGATCCGGCCCCGCCGTTTGGACTCCTGAATCGCATCGTACGCGTTATTGAGAATGTTGAGAAACACCTGTTGCAATTGCTGCGAGTCTCCCAGTGCCGGCGGCACGTTTTCGTCCAAGTGTTCCACCACTTCCACACCGTGACTGCTGAAGTCGTAGCTGCGTAGCTTGATTGCCTGCCTGAGCACCGCGTTAACTTGCACGCTCTCTCGTTGTACCGGACGCTGCCGCGCGAAGCTCAGCAGGTCCTGCACGATGTCCTTGGTCCGCTGCGTTTCCTGCAGGATGATCTTCAAGTCCTCTTTCGCCGAACCAGGCATCTCCGGGTTCTCCAGCAGCAGGTCGGTGAACCCCAGAATCGCCGCCAGCGGATTGTTCACCTCGTGCGCCACGCCGGAAACCAGCCTCCCGATCGTCGCCATTCGTTCCGCGTGCGCCAGCTTTGCCTGCAGCAGCGCCGCGTCTGTGATGTCGGTCATTACCACCACAACGCTGTTTACCGTGTTTTGCTCGTCGCGCATCGGACTCAGGCTGATGGAAAAGTATCCGGGCGTTCCGTCGCTGCGCCGCGCGCGCAACTCCAGATTCTCCACCTGCTGTCCGTGCGCCGTCGTCTCGAGCGCCGCCTCGAAATCCTTTCTTTGCGAAGCTTCCACCAGTTCCACAAGCCGCCGCCCCACCATTTCCTCTTCGCGGTAGCCCGCTTCGTAGCACCGGCGGTTTGCGTAACTTATCAGCCCCGCCGTGTCCAGCACCAGGATCATGCTCTGCGTCGCGTTCAGAATTTTCTGGTTGAAGTCCCGCTCCCGCTGCAATTGCGACTGGAACATTTTCTGCTCCGTCACGTCGAGCATCAGCCCGCGTATCTGCGCAATTTTCCCTCTCGCGTCCCGCACCACCGTGAGGTTCTGCAGCGTGTGCAGCAGCGTTCCGTCTCTCCGCCGCAGCGTTTCTTCGTAATTCCGCAAGGTCCCGCGCTCGCGAATCTCGCGCAAAAATCGTTCTCTCGCCTCCGGGTCCGGATAGAGATATGCCCCCACGTCGTCGCGGAGCAGTTCCTCGCGCGACTGATACCCCAGCATCCGCACCATCGCGTCATTTACGTCAAGAAACCGCCCGTCCGGCGTGGCGAAAAACAGACCCTCCTGAATGCTGTCGAACAGCTCCCGGTATCGCCGCTCCGCCTCGCGACGGTCCGTGATGTCTTTCAACACGTGAATCGTGCGCGAGTCCTCTTCCGTCGCTCCGGTTGTTCGCGAAGTCGAAACCAGAAAGATCCGCTCCGGCGTCGCCAGCACGTGCTCTTCGTGCGCTTGCTCCGTGTCGCGGCAGAACGGGCAGGGAAGCTCCGCGCCGCTCTCCGCAAGTTGCCGCAGGCCGCTCACCGGTTCGCCCACCAGCGCCACGGGAGGAACTCCCAGGTGTCTGGCCAGCGAACGGTTCGTGCGCAGAATCTTCCACGAGCGGTTGTGCACCACCAGGTAGTCCGTGATGGCGTCGATGTCCTCGACCCACTGCCGCTTCGACCTCTCCAGCAGTGAAAATCTCTGAAAATTCTCGAGCGCCAGCGCGGCATGGCTCGCCAGAGCTTGCAGAAGTTTCCGCTCGTTCTTTTGCAACGAACGTTTCTCTCGAAGCAGGCACAAAATCCCAAGCTGTTCGCTGCCGCTCGACTTGATCGGCGTAATCACGAGAAATGGTTCTTTCCTGTTGCGTCCTGCTCCCGCCAGCGCGCTGGGGGGAACGCTTCGAACGCCTTCATCCTGAATGCGCTCCGCGACCACTCCGAGCAGCCATTCACTTCCTGGCGCAATCGCTTCTTCGTCCGCAGCGTCCATGGAATAGAGTTCCGTCTTTCCGCCGCGATAAACGGCTACCGCTCCCCACCTCGCCCCCAGCAAACGTGCCGCACGGTCCGTGAACTTCTTCAGATACTCTGGCAGATGCCTCGATTGTGCGGCATCCACGGCCAGCCCCATCAGTTCCTCGGCATGGTGCGCTGCGGCTTGAGACACGCCCGGCTTCGCGCGTTTCGCGGACACAGTCCCCGTTAATCTTCGTTTTACTCTGCGCATCAGGACTCTGGGGTTACTCTCCGTCTCAAATTGGACGCAGCCGCGCAATTCCACCCTACCGGGCCATCTCAATCTGAGTCAATCACCCGCCAGTCCTATGTTGCCAAATGGTCCATGCGAGCCTGAAACCGCGCCCGTTCTCGTCTCACGCTGAGACCCACTGACGCGAGCCTCCTCTGCGGTGAGACTCCGCCCATCCTGTTCGATCTTCCTCCGCCGCGCTTCTCTTGCGCCTAACCTTTATGTTTCCTGTCACTTGTGTCGTTTCCGTCTGCTGTTCCTTTCTAGCCACAGGCGATTTCCGGCTTGGCACCCCACGTGCCTTTCTTCGCTTGGGGTAGCTCCTACTCTGAGGAGGAGTTGTGTCAATGAGATCCAGATGGGCTCGGATCGTTTTCTCGTTTCTAGCGTTCGCGTTGTTTTCGGGGAGCTTCGCTTTCGCGCAACAGAGCAATACGGACGAGAGCAAGCGCAAGGTCAAATCGCGTGTCAGTCCCACTTATCCGGAACTGGCTCGCCGTATGAATGTCACCGGCAAAGTGAAGATCGAAGTCGTCATTGCGCCGGACGGCCGCATTCGCAGCACCCGCGTGGTCGGGGGCCATCCGTTGCTCGTGCAGGCTTGCTTGGATGCCCTCAAGGAGTGGAGGTACGTTCCGGCAGCGGAGGAATCCACCCAGGTGATCGAATTCGATTTCCACGGCGCGGAATAGCCGGAACCGGCAACGCGTCCCCCATCCCGGCGGCCGTTGCTCTCATCTGTTTGGGGATTAAGAGGAGTTCTTGAAATGACGATCGGCAAAAAGCTCTATTTCGGTTTCGGCGCGATTTTGGCGATTCTCGTCTTGCTCTTTGTCGTCAATATCTTCGCCGTTTCGCGCGAGCGGTCATCCCGCAACGATTCGAAACTCGCTCTGGAAAACGTGCGTGCCGTTGAGGCCGTCCGCTACCAGATCATGCTGAATCGTCTGAACCTCAACAATTTCCTCTTGAGCGGCGATCCGCGCGACGAGGAAAAGGTCAACAAAGGCCTCGTCGAAATTGCCGACCTTCTCAAACGCAGCGAAGCCCAGACCGCCAGTGACCCCGTCCGCACTTCGCTCATTCAGGTGGAAAGCACTGAGGAAAGCTGGGCCGACAACTTTGCCAAGCCTCTCCTCGCCAAGCGCCATCAGGTTGACTCCGGCGATGCCACTGTCTCCGACTTGCAGATCTTCTATCTCCAAAAGGATCCGGCTTCCTGGCTGGCAAAATCCTCGCAGATTTTGGATCAGACCACTCAGGACATCGGAAAGTCCGTTGAAGAAACCACGAAGTCGTCCGAACGAGCCAGTACCGTCAGCTTCATCGTGACGACCGTCGGCACGCTCTTCGCCATTCTCCTGGGCGGTTTTGTGGCGTTCTACACCGCAAAGTCCATCACCCAGCCGCTCACTCATCTCATCACCGTCGCGCGGGAAATCGGCGATTCCGGCGACCTCGACCAGAACATTGACATCCACCGCAACGACGAAATTGGCGCACTTGCCACGACCTTTAACAATATGGTCGCCTACCTGAAGGAAATGGCCGGCGTCTCCATGGCCGTGGCAGAAGGCGATCTCACCGTGGAAGTCGTTCCGCGCTCGAAGCGCGACACGCTCGGCAATGCCTTCCTCCGCATGTCCCACGGTTTGCAGGACCTCGTCCGCACCACTCGCGACTCCGCCGGGCAGGTTTCCGCGGGCTCCAATCAGGTCGCGGGTGCCGCCGACGAATCCGCGAAAGTCAGCGTTCAGGCCTCTTCCGCCATCGAGGAAGTCACCAGCACCATGCACGAGATGAGCATCAACGTGCAGAACGTCGTCAAGAACACGCAGGTTCAGGCTTCCAGCGTCGCCGAAACTTCCGCCTCCATCGATCAGATGGTCACCTCAATCCAGCGCGTCGCCGATACCGCCAAGGTTCTACTGGACATCGCCAACCGTTCCCGCGAGGAAGTGATGACCGGCATCCAGACCATGGAGAAGACCACCGACGGTCTGAACCGCACCAACAAGGCCATTCAGTCTTCCGCGGACATTATTAACGTTCTTGGCCGCCGCGCCGACGACATCGGCCGCATCATCGAAGTCATCGATGACCTCGCCGAGCAGACCAATCTTCTCGCCCTCAACGCCGCCATCGAAGCCGCTCGCGCCGGGGAACACGGCCTCGGCTTCGCCGTTGTCGCCGACGAGGTTCGCAAGCTCGCCGAAAAATCCACGCAATCGACCAAGGAGATCGCCGAGCTCATCCAGAGCATTCAGCGCGAAGCGCGCCAGGCGGTCGAAAACATGGAGCGCAGCACCCGCATTGTCGAGGAGGGCTTGAACCTCGGCAACGATCTCGGCTCCGCTCTCCACAAGATCTCCAACGTCGTCAGCGAAGTGTACAAGTTCTCTCAAGAGATTGGCGCCGCCACAAACGAACAGTCCGTCGGCTCCGCGCAAATCGCCAAAGCCACCAGCCGTCTCACGGAAATCACTCAGGAAATCAATTCCGCCGTCGAGGAACAGGCCTCCGGCGCGCAAGCTGTCGTCCGCGCCATGGACAAGATGCGCGAACTCGTTCAGCAATCCGCTTCCAGCTCCACCGAACTCTCCGCCGCCGCCGAACAGATGCTCAAACTTTCCCGCAATCTTCTCGACAGCATGGACCGCTTTGTTTTGGACCGCTCCGGCCAGTTGCGTACCCGCCGTGAAGCCGTGGCCCAGCGATTGGCAGGCAGCGCTTCTCGTACAAAAGATCTTGAGTACGCGGAACTTTCGAGAACCTGAGGTTGGGGAGACCCCGCATGGAAAAAGATCTCCAGGTTGTCGGGTTCCGGGTGGGAAGCGAAACCTACGGCGTTCGCATCGGTTCGGTTCGGGAAATCGTCCGCGTTCCCGAAATCACCGCCGTCCCTAACGCTCCCGAAGCCATCGAAGGCGTCATCAATCTGCGCGGGAGAATCATCCCCGTGATGGATCTTCGCAAGCGCTTCGGTAACGGCAGCGTTCAGCCGGACAAGAAGAACCGTATCCTCGTCGTCGAGCTGGAAAAAAGGCTCCTCGGCCTCATCGTCAATTCAGCTTCCGAAGTGATCAAAATTCCCCCTTCGGAGATCGAGCCTCCCGGCAGCGTTTTTGCCGAAAGCGAATCCAGCTATGTCACCGGCGTCGGCAAACTGAATGGACGCCTCATCATTCTGCTCGATATCGAAAAGCTCTTGCGTCGCCCGGAGTTCAAACGTCTTGAGGAGGCTGCGGAAACCGTCGCCGCCCTCCGGTGACGCTTGTTCCGGCTTTGCCGGTCCGCCACGTCCAAACCAATGGGAACTCTGACCGCGCCAATCCAGCTTACTGAACCGGAGCTCAAGCTCCTGCAAACCCTCGTCTATCAGGAATGCGGTATGTTCTTCGACGAGCGCCGCTCGCATTTTCTCAAGGATCGCCTCCTGCGCCGCCTTAAGGCCTGTCAGCTCGACTCTTTTTACAGCTACTACCGTCTTCTCACCAGCCGCGAGGGAAAGGCCGAACTCGCACTCCTGCTCGAAAATCTTACCGTCAACGAAACCAGTTTCTTTCGCAACCGCCCGCAGTTGGACCTGTTGCAGAAAAGCACTCTCGAAGAGCTGCTGCGCAGAAAACAGGAGCGCCGCGATTGGACCATTCGCATCTGGAGCGCCGGATGCTCCACGGGCCAGGAACCGTATTCCGTCGCCATTCTCGTTTGCGACGCCCTGGCCTACTACTATCTGCGCAACCCGCTGCCGTTTGACATGCCCTCTCCCAAGCCGCTCATTCCTCCGCCCTGGAAGCTCGAAATCCTGGCTTCGGACATCAGCTACGCCAGCCTTCGCGCCGCTCAGGAAGGAATCTACACCGAGGTGCAGATGGAGCCCGTCGATTACACCTGCCGCCTCCGCTACTTTGAAAAGACCGGCGACAAGTACGCCATCAAGCCGCAACTCAGGGAGCTCGTTCAGTTCGACTTCCACAACCTGAAAACGGAATTTCTCCCGCGCCGCAACGACATCATCCTGTGCCGCAACGTCATGATCTATTTCGACGAAGCCGAGCAAAAGCGCCTCATCGAAAAGTTCTACCACTGCTTGAATCCCGGCGGCTATCTCTTCGTCGGCCACGCCGAAAGCCTCTTCGGCCTCACGCAGAAATTCCGCATGGTGCACGAGAACAACGGCACTGCCTACCAGCGCATCGAGGTGACCGGGTGAAACAAACTCCCGAGGATCGCGGCGCTGAACTTCGCGCTCTCTTCTTTGAGAGCTCCGGAGAGCTGCTCCAGTCCCTGAACGAAGCGGGGCTCGAGCTCGAAACGCATCCTTCGGACGAGGAAGTTCTGCGCAGCGTGCGCCGCGCCGTTCACACGCTCAAGGGCGATTCCGCCGCGTGCGGCCTGCACAAGCTCAGCGAACTCGCTCACGAACTCGAGGATATCCTCACCCCGCAAGTCGGAAGCGCCCATGGAGCGCGGCTCGCGGAGGTGGTTCTCGCCGCTGCCGATGCTTTCGAAGCCATACTCGGTGCTTACCAGCGTCGCAAGGAGCCCCCTCCTGTCGAAGGCGTGCGCGCACTCATCAAGGAACTTCTGGCTCATCCGGGCGCGCCTGCCCCCGCGGAAACCGAAGTCGCGGTCCCCGCGGCCTTTGACTGGAGCGAGTACGAGCAGTTGATGATTTCCGAAGCGCTCCATCGCGGCGAATCCGTGTACAACATCGCTTTGCGTGTGGATCCGGCCAGCACCATGCGCGCCGCCGCCTTCCAGCTCATTCGCAACGTGCTTCACGGTTGCGGCACGGTCATCGCCCTTCGTCCGGAAGACAATTCCGCCGCCGCATCCGTGGAAATTGTCGAAGCGGCCGTCGCGAGCTCCCAACCCCAGTCGCATATCGCCCAGCGTTGCCGCATTCCTTCGATCGTTTCGGAAATCCGCGTCGAGCGCGCCAACGCCGAGGATTCTCGCGATCACGAACTCCTCGGCGAACTCCTTGAAGCGCAAGCCGCGCGGATTACCGCGGAAGCCCAGGCTTCCAAGCCTGGCGGTTCGCCCGCCCAAGGTGGAGCAAGCGCGGCGGTCACCGCCGTTGCCGAAAGTATTCTCCGCGTGGACGCCTCCCGCATCGATTCCGTGATGAATCTGGTCGGAGAGCTGATCATCGGCAAATCCATGCTCAATCGCGCGCTCCAGGAATTTGATCAGCGCTACTCCCGCGATCCCATTCGCGCGAAATTCGTGGATGCGCTCCAGTTCCAGGCCCGGGTCCTCGATGAACTGCACAAATCCGTGCTGAAAATCCGCATGGTGCCCGTCGGCCAGCTCTTTCGCCGCTTTCCCCGTGTTATTCGCGACGTTGCCAAGCAGTGCGGCAAGGACGTTGCGCTCGAACTCACCGGCCAGCACACCGATCTAGATAAGGGCATTTTGGATGCTCTTGCCGAACCGCTCGCTCACATCGTTCGCAATGCAGTGGATCACGGCATCGAACTCGCCGAGGAGCGTCTCGCCGCCGGCAAGCCGGCGCGCGGCACGATTTGCCTGAACGCCTTTCATCAGGGCACGCAGGTAGTGATTGAAGTCAGCGACGACGGACGCGGCATCGACGCCGCCTTCCTGCGCAAACACGCCGTCGAAAAAGGTCTGCTCCAGTCCGCCGAAGCGGATCGCTTGTCCGACACGGAAGCCCTCAATCTGATTTTCGAGCCTGGTTTCAGCACCGCCACCGAAGTCACCGAAGTTTCCGGCCGCGGCGTGGGAATGGACGTCGTCCGTTCCGTCCTCGATCGCCTCAAAGGCACCGTGCACGTCATTTCGCATCCGGGCAAAGGCACGACGATTCAACTGCGCGCGCCGCTCACTCTCGCCAGCATTCAGACGCTGCTCTTTCGTGTGGGCGGCCGACTGTTCGCCGTTCCGCTTTCCTCCGTCGTGGAAATTACGCGCATCGGCGAGGAGGAAATCCATCGCGTGGACGAGCGGGAAGTGTTGCGCCTCCGCGAGCAGATACTCACCCTCGTCCGCTTGAACACGCTCGGCCGCATCCACGCCGTGGACGCTTCGCAGAAGAAAAAGAAGAATTTCGTTATCGTCATCGGCGCGGCGGAAAAACGCTTCGGCCTGGTGGTCGATCAGCTCGTCGGCGAGGAAGAGCTCGTCATCAAGGCTCTTCCGGGCGACCTCGTGGCCAGCGACCTGGTCAGCGGCGCCTCCATCCTCGGCGACGGCACGGTGGTTTTGATTCTCAATGTACCGGCAGTTCTCTCGCGCCTCTCTCGCGCAACCCCACTGGGAGCGATTGCATGAGCGAACGTGTCCGAGTTCTTGTGGTGGATGATTCCGCCTTGATGCGCAAGCTGATCCCGCAGATCCTTTCGCGCGATCCCGACATCGAAGTGGTCGGGACCGCCATGGACGGCGCCTTCGCGCTGAAGAAAATCGAGGAGCTGCGTCCGGATGTCGTCACGCTGGATCTCGAAATGCCGCGCATGGACGGCATGGAGACCCTGCGACTCATCATGCGCCAGATGCCCACTCCCGTCATTTTGTTCAGCACGCATTCGACGGACGGGGCGTACTCGACTTTCAAGGCGCTCGCGCTCGGCGCGCTGGATTTCGTTGCCAAGCCGAAGGACGCCGCCGCGGGGCATCTGGATGCGATTGCGGATCACCTGATCCAGAAAGTGAAAATCGCCAAGCGTGCCGGCGGCCGGCGCCTGCCGAATCCGGCGGTTCCCGAAGCGCCTCCGGTGCGGAAGAAAACGGTAAGATCCCCCGCTCCGGCCACGCGCATTATCGCCATCGGCATTTCGACCGGCGGGCCCAACGCGCTGCAATACGTCTTGTCGCAGCTTCCGGCGGATTTCACCGCGAGCATCGTGGTCGTCCAGCACATGCCCGAAGGGTTCACCGAAATGTTCGCGCGGCGCCTCGATGAGTGCTGCGCGCTGGACGTGCACGAGGCCAAGTCCGGCGACCTGCTGCTTGCCGGGCGCGTGCTGATCTGTCCGGGCAACCGCCACATTATGGTGCGGCGCATGCAGCGCGGAGAAATGGCCGTGCTCACCGATGCGCCTCCCATCAACGGCCACCGGCCCAGCGCGGACGTGCTGTTTCATTCCGTCGCGCAGGAATTTGGCCCGAGAACGGTGGGCATTCTGATGACCGGCATGGGCGAGGACGGCGCGGAAGGGCTCGGAGCCATTCGCGCCGCGGGTGGCTTGACCATCGCCCAGAGCGAGGATACCTGCGTGGTGAGCGGGATGCCTCGCGCGGCCATCCTGAAGGGATACGCCACCAAGATTCTGCCGCTCGAGAGCCTGGGACCGTTTCTCGCCACGCACTTTGCCAGCGACTGGTCTCCCGAGAAGGCGGAGAAACCGGAACGAACGGACAGAGTTGAACGGAACGAAGAAAAGGAAAGGCGCGACCGCACCGCGGGCGCAGAAAAGAAAGAAAGCACACCCGTTTCCTCCTCGCGGTCCTAGCGCGAAGAGGAGACAAGGAGAAGGTTATGGCACAGTTCGCCCCTCTACTTCGGAAGGACAATCGGCCCGTCCGGTATCTCGTGGTGGACGATTCCGTCTTCGCGCGGAAGAACCTCATCAAGATGATCGAGCTCTTCGGCGGCGAGGTGGCCGGAGAAGCGGGTGACGGCTTGACGGCGATCGCCGAATACTCCCGCGCGAAGCCGGACATCGTGCTGATGGACATCACCATGCCGCAGATGGAGGGCATTGAAGCCGTCGAGCGCATTGTGCGGCAGCATCCCGAGGCGCGCATCGTGATGGTATCTTCCGTGGGATACCAGGAAAACATTCTGGCTGCGCTGCAGAAGGGCGCGAAGCACTTCGTGCAAAAGCCGGTGAAGCCGGAAGTGCTGTACGAGATTCTGCGATACGTCCTGGGCGACGATCCGTCCGGGGCCAACGCGCCCGTGGCGCTTGCCGGGGAGCACCGGTCATGAGAATGGAGCTGATCCAGCCCTTTATCAACGCGGCGGACGCGGTATTCGCAGAATCCCTGCAGGCGCCGACGAAAATTGGCGACCTTTCGATGGAGGAAGAGACATACCGGCGCAAGGGGGTGGCCGCGCTGATTTTGATCAAGGGAGACATCGAAGGCCGGATCATTCTCGATCTCGCGCCGGAAGTCGCCGTGAAGGTCGCGAGCCATCTGGCCGGCGCGGAAATGGAAGAGAGCGAGCAACTGGTGCGCGAAACGGTGTGCGAACTCGCGAATATGGTCATCGGAAATTCCGTGACGCTGCTGAACGATCAAGGATTCCGGTTCAAGGTGTTTCCGCCGGAGATTCACATGAGCGAGGAAGGCCTCGCGGGGACGCGCGACACGGAAGCCCTGGTGATTTCGATTGAAACGCCGTGCGGGCCGGCGTACCTGAACATTGCGCTGCATTACCTGGCGAGGAGAAGGCGGGAGCGGGACGCGGTTCCGGCGGTGGATTGATTTTGGTCGCGGGACGACAAGGGCGGGATTCGGGCGGAACGAAAATTAAAGACGGGAACGGCAATGAACGGTCCTGAAAAGAATAAGACCGCACCGCAAGCGCCCAGCGCGCTGGACCCGGAGAAATTCCGTTTCTGCCTGAAAAAGATTCAGAGGAGGCAGTGGTGGCTGTGGTCCACGGCGGTTGCAGTAACGCTGCTGCTGACGTTGTGCATCGCGTCGTTCGCGTTTCCCGGGTTGGTTGCGCAGGCGCAATCCCAGACGACGCTGGACCTCAGCATCGCGGTGCGCGGATTGATCGGATTGGTGCTGCTGTTCAATGTGTACGTGATTTACCAGCAGTTGCAGATTCACCGGATTCAGTACCACCTGAGCGGCCAACTGAGCGCGATGGACCGCATGGAGGCGCGGACGCAGGAAGTGTACAAGCTGGCGGTGCTCGATGCGTTGACGGGGCTGCACAACCGGCGAGCGGGCGAACACCGGCTGGCGGAAGAAGTGTCTCGTGCGCAGCGGCACGGGCACCCTCTGACGGTTCTGATGCTGGACCTCGACGGCCTGAAAGCGGTGAACGACCGGTTGGGGCACGCGGCGGGCGACCGGTTGCTGCAAGCGTTCGCGGAACACCTGAGCAAGGGCACGCGCGGTTCGGACGTGGCGGTGCGGCTGGGCGGCGACGAGTTTCTGGTCATCCTTTCGGAGTGCGAGCTGGATCAGGTTTGTCATATCCTGGAGCGGCTGCGCGGGCTCGAGACGCAATGGGAAGGGGAGCGGCTGCCGATCGCGTTTTCCACCGGTTGCGCGGCGTACCGGCCCGGCGAGCTGCCGGGAGACCTTCTGAAGCGGGCGGACGAAGCCTTGTATGTAAACAAGCGGGCGGCGCGAGAAAGCGTGGCGGCGGAGCCGGTGGGGAGACGGTAGGAAAGCAGGGGCATTCGAAATTCGAAACACGAAAATCCGAGCGCGGCAGGCGCTTGTGAATCGCGGTTAACCATAACGGTGACCCTACACCCCCTATCTTTTTCACAAGAGTGCGCAAATCAAAGAAAGCAAAGAAGTAATCGCGAAACTCGAGGAACCAAGGTGTGAAGAGAGTACGGAAACGCTTGATTCCAGTGGACTTGCGGAATCCGGAGAGGCCAAAGAGTGCGCAAGTGGTTGCACGGATGAGGGTTAACTGGGGAAATTGGAAGCAAGTCTGACTTGACGCGCGCCCGGGTTTTGGACAAGGGAGAACGCGGAAGGCCGAGGGGAGCGGCTTACTGCGATCAGACATGAATTATTATATCATGTGCGTCAACTGCCTTACTGTGTACGGAAGCCGACAGTTGACAGTCAAGAGTCACAGCAAACAGCCAATGACTCACCGACCTGGGGCGAGCGGGTTGAGGGCATGATTGCTGGACCAAATAGTCGAAGAGTCGATGGCCTAAGCTTCTCCAGGAACGGCGGACGAAGGGAATGCTCACCACAGAGAAACAAAGAACACGGAGAAGATAGAACGACACTTCGTTGGTAAACGATTTGTTCGGAGATGAGAGGTCCGCCGAGGGAGCGGCTAATAACTCAAAGCAGGAGCTGAGCACCGTTGGACGGCTGTGCGCAGTCTTCAATAATTCCCGTGCGACGCGGGAGTGGTTAGCGGGGCCAGAGCCAGCCGAAGGTGCCGGCGGTCAGAAGGCCATAGATGAGGCCGTCGAAAGTTTCCTTGAGGACCACGCTCCAAGGCTGGCCTCTCCAAATGCCGTTGCTGAGATTGCCGACGCCATAGGCCAAGAAAGCGGCGGTGCCGGCGGCGCGAAAGACGTGGCGGTAGGGCGCGAACGGTCCGATGGTGTGGCCGGTGAGATAAGCGACAACGAAACCGACAATCAGACAATAGACAAACCACTGGGCGAGATACTTGCCCATGTTGACCGGGCCGGTGGGAAAGATAGTGACGGTGCCCACGGGTCCTTCCTTATATTTCTCGACCATTTCGGGAGATTTCATTTCTTTGTGAGTGCAATACGGAAAAATGTAGAGACCCGGAGAGAGGGAGGGAGTGCGCAAGGCGGAGCGCACCTTATCCTCTTCGGGGAGCTTGCGGTAATCGCTCTTGTGATAGGGCAGGACCATGTGAAGGATCGAACTGGCAACGAAAACGATGACCGCGGAAAGCAAAACGGGAAGCCAAAGAACAGAGAGGGAAACCATTTCCAATCTCCTTTGCGCAAGGTGAAGAGTCCGGGAAGGAAAAAGCCTGTGAGAGGCTATATCGGTAATGCCGCTGCGGTCAAGTAGCGCGGGCGGACCCGAAGAGCAGACGAGCGGTCAAACACGATACAATTTTCTGATTGATGTGACGGACGTTACAGAGACTCCGCCAGGTATTTGATAAATGCAAAGCGGATCCTTTGATGCTTTTCTCTCCAAGAACCAGCATCAAATTTCTTCTCAGCATAACCTTCGTGGCGCTGCAAGAGCCGTTTCGCGGCGTCCCGCCTGCTGTCATTCCAAAGTATTCGAGGGAGATTCTGGTGCAAGAAAGCCAGGAGCAGAAGGGTGTGTCTGCCCAGCCCGCGCCTGGGCTGCCTGCGCCGGGCAGTCGCAGGCAGGCTCCGTCCCGCTGAATTTCCGAAGCGGGACATAGACGGATAATAGATCAGAATCCGGGCGGGCGTTCGGCGGCGACGCCGCAGGCGCGCTCGATGGCGATGCCGACGCGGCCGAGTGTGCCTTCGTCGAAAAGGCGGCCGATGAGAGTGACGCCATGAGGAACGCGGCGCGGCGGAGAGAATTTAGGCAGAGGATGCCGCGGATCGGGCGCCCAGTCGCTGCGGGCTTCGGAGACTTCGACGAAGCCTGTGCGCAGGGTAAGAGAAGGATGGCCGGTATTGTTGCTAATGACGAGCATTTCATCGCGCAGAGAAGGAACGAGGAGCAGATCGACCTGGGAAAAGATGCGAGCCATCTCCTGCGCGACTTTGCGGCGGAAGCGGTCGGTCTGAACGAAGTCCACAGCGGAAAGAAAACGGGCCTGGCGGAAGAGATTGGGCCAGGCGTCGGGAGTTTGAACGCGCATTTCGCGGAGGCCTCCGCTCAGGGTGAGCTGCTCGAAAGAGGCCGCAGCTTCGGCGAAGAGCATGAGGTTCAGGGAGTCGTAGGGCCAATCGGGGAGAGAGACTTCGACGGTCTTCATGCCGAGCTTGGGAAGCATGGCGAGGGTGGCGCGGTCCACGTCGGTGGCGGGATTTTGCTTCATCCATTCGGGGAAGTAGCCAACGCGGAGGCCTTTGACGCTTTCGGAGGCGTCGAAGTCGAGATGGCTGGGTACGCTCGAAACATCGGCCGGGTCGGGGCCGGAGATGGCATGCAGGACAAGCAGGGCGTCCTCGACGGAGCGGGTCATGGGGCCAAGCTTATCGAGAGACCAGCAAAGTGTCATGGCGCCGGTACGTGCGACGCGGCCGTAGGTGGGGCGAAGTCCGGTGACCCCACAACGCATGCTGGGGCTGACGATGCTGCCGCCAGTTTCGCTGCCGATGGAGAAGCCGACGAGTCCGGCGGCAGTTGCGGCGCCCGGTCCGGCGCTGGAGCCGGAAGCGCCTTCTTCGAGGAGCCAGGGGTTCACGGTCTGGCCGCCGAACCAGATGTCATTGAGAGCGAGGGCTCCGAGGCTGAGTTTTGCGATGAGCACGGCGCCGGCGGCGTGGAGGCGCTTGACGACGGCGGCATCTTCCTTGGGAATGCGATTGCGGTAAGGTTCGGCGCCGTAGGTGGTGGGGATTCCCGCGGTGTCGAGGAGATCCTTGGCGCCCCAGGGTATGCCGTGGAGCGGGCCGCGATAGCGGCCGGCAGCGATTTCGCTGTCGGCTTTGCGCGCTTGCGCGAGAGCGAGATCGCGCGTGAGGGTGATGACGCAGCGGAGCTTGGGATCGAAACGCTCGATGCGGTTCAGATAGATTTGGGTGAGGCGTTCGGATGTGAGTTTGCGCTGCTCAATCCAGCGAGAGAGCCTGGCGACGGGCGCGAAGGCAATGTCTTCGTCGTTCGAGGGGAGCTGGCCCGGATCGTGGTTGGAGCGGAGAAAGCGATTGCTCGCGGGGCCGGCAAATTCGCCCGCGAGAGCGGATTCGTAACGCGACCAAGGAGCTACCGCGGGTTCGATTTGCAATCTGCGCGGGCCGGCGCGGAGTTCATAGAGAGCGGCCATGTTGACGCGCCAGCTCGACGCGGCCTGGGCGAGCTCGTCCGGCTTCATTTCGAACTGAACGAGTTTTTCGGCTTCGGTGAAAGTCGCGGGAGTGACCTCGGGACCGGCGGCAGGACCGGTGCCGAAGGCGGGAGGCGCACCCGCGGGCGGCTGTTGGGGCTGTTGCGACACGGCGACCGGCGCGACGGCGGCAGCGACGAGGCCAAGGGAAGTGTCTTTCAGGAAGGTTCTGCGGGATTTTTGCATGGGTCCTCCGGGGGAGCATTGTAATGTAAACCCGAAGGAGAGAGTCGAAAATCGAAATTCGAAAAGCGAAAGAGGAAAAACGAAATTCGCAAAACGAAGCGGGGGAATTACTCGGGCGGGCGGATGTAGGCGGCGCCGTGACGATAGAGTCCGGCGGAGGGAAGAGCCTGAGAGAATACGATGCGAATAGGAACGAAGACGGCCCCGCCGCCCGGAGTATAGGGGACGGCGACTTCGAGGCGAGTGCCTTCGGGATACTGATTGCGACTGCGGAAGGCGAGGCCGCCCTTGGAGAGGTCCTCGCAGACGGCGACTTCCTCCTGAAAACCGCGGCGCCGAATGCAGGCCAGGACACGGGCACGGACTCGCGTCCGGTTGCGGCGAGGGATGACGCGGTCGTCATCGGCGGGCCGAGGCGCCTGGCTATCCGACGGAGGATCCTCGGCATGCACTTCCACCCAGATGGAAGGGGCGTCGCAAATCTTGCAGATGCGCGCGACGGCTTTGCGGGCTTCGAAGGATTTAAGTTCGAGTTCGTTGAGATAGACGACTTCGCGGCGCTGACAGAAGCTGCATTCCATGAGAAGGCGGGCGAGAGCTTCTTCAGCGCGCTGCGGAGAAGGGAATTCGATACCCCAGAAGTCGGCGCTGTGATCGAGGATATGGAAGGCGTAGAGGAAGCCTTCGGGTTCGTGATCGATTTCGGCCACGATGCGGGCGCGGACGGTTTGGGTAACGCCGCCATCGAGCGGCCGTTCGAGCATGATTTCGTGGCCGGCCTGGAGTTTGTCGGGCAGGCGGAGGACGCCGCCGTTGCGGCTGACAAGAAAGGTGTGGGCGGAGCGCTTGAGGACGAGGCCGTCGGCGGCGAGCCAGGAGGCTTCGAGAGGGACGCGGAAGGCGACGCGGTCGCTCTGGCGCATTCGTTCAGTGCGAGTGGTGGTCATAAAAGCAGGCAAAAGCCGCGATATTTAGGCTAACACGCAAGGCTGGGCGGACAGCGGGAGGGGCCGGCGGACTTGTCGTTTGCACTAATAGCGGGAAGGGGCCGGTAGAAGATTCGGAGACAGGCGGAAGGAAGCCTGTTGTCATTTAGGCGATAGAGGGGCGCAAAGTGCTGTTCGGAGAGGCAGGAATCTGCGAAAAGAGAAGGAGGAGTTTGCGTCCCCTCCTAGAAAGTCGAGCCAGACCCCGCAAACATGAAGAACGTGATTGCCATGGACGATGCCATCGCCAAGGGGAAAGTCCGCCCGCCGATGCGCGACCGGCGATACGCGATCCGGTTCCCGTTTGCTGCGGACGCGGAGTTCATTGATTTGGAGACGGGGGTGCAGACCCACGGAGTTACTTCCGATCTTTCGTTGGGAGGATGCTTCGTATGCACGAACCGCCCGCTAAAGCCGGGTGCGCGGGTGCGCGTGAGCCTGACGCGGAAGGACGGCAGGTTCGAGGCGCTGGCGATGGTGCGGATCGTGAAGCAGCGCGTCGGGATGGGAGTGGAGTTTATCGACCTGGACCGCACGTCCCTGAATCTGCTGCAGCGCTGGATTGAGCAGCTCCGCCGCGAGCGCTAGAATTCCACGACATGAGTGAGGAAGGACGAGCCAGGGAGCTGGACGAGGCACTGGTGTCCGTGTGGAAGCAGGCTTTAGTCGAGGGGAAGAAACAAGTCAGCTTGGGAAGCCGGACGTTCGCGGTGCGGAAGACCGCGAAGCGCGGATTGCTGCAAATTGATTTTGAGGCGGCTGGGCAGGAGTTGCGGGGGCTCGAGCAAAATCCGGATACGAAGTCGCGCTGGGCACAGCTCGCGCGGAAGGGCGCGAAGGTGATGCAGTTTTTGTCCGGCGGCCGGTATCTGGCGGTGGTGGTGGACGGGAAGATCACACATTACACGCGAAAGGAGTGAAGTGCGGGTTGTGGCCGCTTGGGAGACAGCAGCCCGCGAAGCGATTACTGTTTTGTGTCGAGCGGATGCTTGCTCTGCTCGTAAAATTCGTTCTGCAGCTTCAAGCTGACGTCATCCGCTTTAACCGCGCGGATGCACTCCACGATGTAGTCGATGTAACTCTTCATGTTCCATTCGCCGAGTTCCCTGGTGGCAACTGAGCCGTCGCCGGAATAGTGATTCGGAAAACGGGCGTACCACCAGATGCCGGTGTAGAGGCCCTCCGGCAGATGCTGGCGCTGGAGGTCGGCGCCGGACTCCTGTTTGGCGCGGTCAAGATGGACAAGATCGGGGCGGGAAACGAGCGCGTTGGAGGTTTCGTTTTCGCCGGCGTGGTAATCCACGCCAGTGGATTTTCTGGGCGGGCCGCCCGGTCGGCTGCGCTCGCCGTCCAAAACATAGACGACGTAATCGTGGGGCGAGGCGAGCTGAACTTGCGCGAAGAAGGGAAGCAAGTGTTCGTTGCCGCCGTGGCCGTTGACGATGACGACTTTCCTGCAGCCATTGCGGGCCATCTCGTCGGTGGTTTCCTGAAGGAGTTTGAGTTGGAGGTCCGCACTGTAGGCGATGGTGCCGGGCTGATGCTTGGCTTCGAAGATCTGGCCGAAGTAGTACTCGGGGAAGACGACGGCGTATTCCTGTTCGGCGGCGTGAAGGGCGGCGTAACGGACATTGAGGAGATCAGTGCCCAGGGGCAGATGCGGGCCATGCTTTTCAAGGATGCCGAAGGGAAGAAGGCAGACACCCTTGGATTGATGGATGGCCGAGGCAAAATCCTCGGCGGTGAGCTCTTCCCAGTGAGCGGAGAGCTTGGATTGCGCTAAAGCAGAAAAAGCGAAGAAACCGACGAGAAACGCGAGCAGGGCGGTGCGGCGAAGCATGAGACGTTTCCTCCGGCAGAGTGTACGAGCACGCATTGTACTGCGAAGACGGGCGGCCAGACACAAAAAAGCCGCATTGAATCGGTTTAGAGCACGGTGAAGAGGCCGGCAAGACGGGAAAAACAACGCGCGAAAAGGGCCGCGCATCCAGGATGATGTAACGAACCAGGGTATTGAGCAGGCAGCCAGCGGGTGCTACGGTAGCCGCTGGACTTGCTGACGGGAAACTCGATGCAGCTCAGCAGACCTTCCTTCCTTGTTTCTTCTCCTGATTTTTTCATCGTGAACACTCTCGCGGAACCCTGCCAGGCGCAGCAGCGAGACAGCGAGAAGGAGGATGAGGACAGGATCGGCAGGATGGCGGTAGCGCAGAGAGGTGTGCGTCAGATAATACACAACGGGAAAAGCGACGGGGAAAACAGCGAGCGGAAACGCAAGCGGATTGCGTTTCAGAAAGAGAAGAGCCAAGCCCAAGAGCGTGGCGAGGGCAACGATTAGGTTGGTGAGCAAGATTCCCCGGAACGGAAAAGAGTCCGCCGCGAGGAAGTCTGTAAGAGGGGATTCAGTTCCGAACCAAGTGGCGACAAAGCGGCGCGCTATGAGCTGGAGCTCCAGTGCCGGGTGGGAGCGCATGAACTGCACGGCGAGGCGCCATTTCTCCTGCATGAAAGCGGTTTCGCCGAGTTCCGAGTAGCGGCGGATCTGCTCGTAACGGGTGATGCGTTGAATGCCGTGAATGGCGTGGGGGTCGAAGATGTCGTTGTTGCCAATCCAAAGTTCGAAAGCGAAGTTGGAGCGGAGCGGAAGGAGGCGGTGAAATTCCGCGTAGTTGCGGAGCGTCCAGGGGAAGCAGACGAGCAAGACAGTGCCAAGAGCGAATGTGGCGGGTTTCCAGATTGGGCCGTGCGAGCGGTGGGTGCGGTACAAGAGCCAGCCGAATAGAAATGGCAGGGCGGCGGCGAGGGAAGGATTGGTCAGAAGAGCGAAACCCCAGAGCGCGCCGTAGGCGGCCCACGCGCAGAGCCGGCGCGGCTTCTCCGAGAGCGCGAGGGTGGCCCACAAAAGGCAGGCAGCAAGAAGTGCTGAGAGCGAAGTTTCCCACATCCACTCGACGGGAATCAGGATGGCGTGCGGATAGAAGGCCCAGAGCCAGGCAGCGAGAGCGGCAGTTGGGAGGCCGCCCAGTCTTCTACCAAGGAAGAAAATCGGGATGCAAGTGAGCGCAGAGAAGATGCAGTTAAGCAGTGCCGCGGCAAACCAGGCGTGATAGGTGAAAGGGCCGAAGATGCAGAAGACCCCCGCGACGGTCAAGGGATACACGGGAGGAAGCCAGGCGGTCGGGCCGGTTTGCTGACGAAAGACGTTGCTGAAGCCCCGGCCTTCGGAAAGAGCGAAGGCGATGTTGCCCGTCTCTTGAGCGAAAGGAACTTCGGCGAGGACTTGATGCGGAATGCTGCGTTGTTGATGCCAAAGATAGGCAAAGCGCAAGGCGAAGGAACAGAAAGAGATCAGCCAAAGAGAAGTGAGCGCGGCGAAGAAGATTCGCTTCATTGGAAAATCGCGGAACCATGGTAACGCAAGCGGGCGCGTGTTTCGCCGGCTGAGACACCCAGAAAGGAGAAACTTCGATATGGCGCGAAGGATTGTGGTGATGGCGCATTCTGCGATGGGATAAGATTGGAGTCGCAGGCAATACTGGCGGCCCAGCGATTCAGCACAATCCACAAGGGGGTGCGCTATGGCTAGTCCAGCTTCAGCAGGATCCGCAGAAGTATCTCAGGCCGAAAGACCCTTGTCCGCCGAGGAATTGCGCAAGATGCATGCGTACTGGAGGGCGGCGAATTATCTTTCCGTGGGGCAGATCTATCTCTATGCGAATCCGCTGCTGCACGAGCCTCTTCGGCTGGAGCACGTGAAGCCACGGCTGCTGGGCCATTGGGGGACAACGCCTGGATTAAATTTCATCTATCTCCATCTCAATCGGCTGATTCAAAAGCATGGTCTGAACATGATTTACATCACAGGACCCGGACACGGAGGGCCGGGGCTTGTAGCAAACACGTATCTCGAGGGAACGTACAGCGAGTACTACCCGAATGTTTCACAGACCGAAGAGGGAATGAGAAAGCTGTTCAAGCAATTTTCATTTCCCGGCGGAATTCCGAGTCACGTGGCGGCGGAGACTCCTGGGTCGATTCATGAGGGCGGGGAACTGGGTTACTCGCTGGCGCACGCGTACGGCGCCGCGCTGGACAATCCGGATTTGCTGGTGTGCTGCGTGGTGGGAGACGGAGAGGCGGAGACAGGACCGCTTGCAACGAGCTGGCATTCGAACAAGTTCCTGAATCCGGCGCACGACGGCGCAGTGCTCCCCGTATTGCACTTGAACGGATACAAGATTGCGAACCCGACGGTGCTTGGGCGGATGCCGAACGAGAAGCTGAGAGAACTGTTCCAGGGGTACGGCTACATTCCCTACTTTGTGGAAGGGCACGAGCCGGAAGCGATGCATCAGTTGATGGCATTCACGCTCGAAAGGGTGCTGGAAGATATTCGGAGGATTCAGAAAGAGGCGCGAGAAGGCAAGGACAGCGGCGTGCCTCAATGGCCGATGATCATTCTGAGGACGCCAAAGGGATGGACGGGACCCAAGGAAGTGGATGGCAAGCCGGTGGAAGACACGTGGCGAGCGCACCAGGTGCCGGTGACCGACTTTGCGAAAAAGCCCGGACATCTGAAGATTCTGGAAGACTGGCTGAAAAGCTACCAGCCGGAAGAGCTTTTCGACGAGACGGGGAAATTGAAGCCGGAGATCGCCGAGCTTGCTCCGAAAGGCACGCGAAGAATGGGCGCAAATCCGCATGCCAACGGGGGCCTGCTGTTGCGGGACCTGATACTGCCGGATTTTCGAGACTATGCCGTGAAGGTGCCGGTACCGGGTACCGAAGTTGCGGAAGCCACGCGAGTGCTTGGCGAGTTCCTGCGCGATGCAATGAAACTGAACGCTGAGGCCAGGAATTTCAGGGTGTTTGGACCGGATGAAACGGCCTCCAACCGGCTCGATGCCTTGTACCAGGTGACGGATAAAGTGTTCATGGAGGGTTTGCTTCCGGTTGATGAGAACCTTTCGCGAGACGGGCGGGTGATGGAAGTGCTGAGTGAACACCTGTGCCAGGGATGGCTCGAGGGCTACCTACTGACGGGGCGGCACGGGTTTTTCTCCTGTTACGAAGCGTTCATTCACATCGTGGACTCGATGTTCAACCAACACGCGAAGTGGCTGAAGGTGTCAAGCCACGTTCCGTGGCGCCGCCCCATTGCCTCTCTGAACTACCTTCTGACATCGCATGTGTGGCGGCAGGACCACAACGGGTTCAGCCACCAAGACCCGGGGTTTATCGATCACGTGGTGAACAAGAAGGCGGACGTGGTGCGGGTGTATCTGCCGCCGGACGCGAATACGCTCCTGTCCGTCGCGGATCACTGTTTGCGCAGCCGGCAGTACGTGAACGTTATCGTGGCCGGAAAGCAGCCCGCGCTGCAGTGGCTGAGCATGGAGGCGGCGATCGAGCATTGCTCAAGCGGGGTTGGAATCTGGGAATGGGCTTCCACGGACCGGGGAAGCGAACCGGACGTGGTCATGGCCTGCGCCGGAGATATCCCCACTCTTGAGACTCTCGCGGCGGTTGATTTGCTGCGGCAGCACTTCCTCGATCTAAGGATCCGGGTGGTGAACGTGGTGGACCTGATGACGCTGCAGCCATCCACGGAACATCCTCATGGGCTGAGCGACAAGGATTTTGATTCGATTTTTACAGTGGACCGACCGATTATTTTCGCCTACCACGGGTATCCGTGGCTGATTCACCGGCTGACCTACCGACGAACGAATCATGACAATCTGCACGTACGCGGTTATAAGGAAGAAGGGACGACCACAACGCCGTTCGACATGACGGTGCTGAACGATCTGGACCGGTTCCATCTTGCGGGCGACGTGGTGGACCGAGTGCCGAGGCTGCAACGCACGGGCGCGCACTTCAAGCAATTCCTAAGAAACAAGCTGGTAGAGCACAAGCAATACATTCGCGATAACGGAGACGACTTGCCCGAAGTTCGAAACTGGAAATGGCCTCACTAGGCGATGAAGATCCTTGTTCTAAATTCCGGTTCGAGCAGCCAGAAGAGCTGTCTTTACGAGCTGGGTGGGGCTCCGCCCGCGAATCCGCCGGGACCCTCGTGGCAAGGAAAGATCGAATGGGACGCGGATGCCGCCAATCTGGTAGTGGAGAATCGGAACGGAGCGAGAATCGCCAAGCGCGTGGCGGTCGGCTCGCGCGATCAGGCAATCAGGCAACTGCTTGAGACTTTGTGGACGGGAAAAGCGCGGATCCTTGCGTCGCCTGCGGAGATTGACGTGGTGGGCCACCGGATCGTTCACGGTGGAGAGTTTTTTCGAGAGTCCACCCGTCTGACCAAGGAAGCTCGCGCCGCGATTGCGCAACTCGGCGAAATTGCGCCATTACATAACCGCGCCGAGCTGCAGGGGATGGAAATTGTGGAGGAGCAGGTGGGGCCGGTCTTGCAGGTCGGTGTATTTGACACGGCTTTTCATAGAAACATGCCGGAAGTGGCCGTGCGGTACGCGGGCCCCTACGAGTGGGCGTCCGAAGGGATACGGCGCTACGGATTTCACGGAATCAATCATGAGTATTGCGCGGAACGGGCAGCACAGCTGCTGGGGAAGAAGCTGAAGGAATTGAAAATTGTTACCTGCCACCTGGGCAACGGCTGTTCGCTCGCGGCCGTTCGTGATGGACGCAGCGCGGATACGACAATGGGATTCACGCCGCTGGAAGGACTCATGATGGGTACGCGCAGCGGGTCGATTGATCCCGCGATCGTCACGTACCTCATGCGGTCGCGAGGATTCTCCGCACAGCAGCTTGAGGAACTGCTGAATACAAGGTCTGGACTGCTCGGCATTTCCGGAGTGTCCAGCGATATGAGGAAGGTTGTCGCGGCGATAAAGGAGGGGCACGAGAGAGCAAGGCTGGCATTTGAGATGTTCGTGTACCGGGTACGGTGTTACATCGGGGCAATGAGCGCGGCAATCGAAGGACTCGATGTGCTGGTGTTTACCGGAGGCATAGGCGAGAACTCGCAAGAGGTGCGCGCGGGGACGTGCGCGGGGCTTAAGTTTCTCGGAGTGAGATTGGACGAAACAAAGAATCGAAGCGTCAGCGAAGATGGTGAGGTGTCGCGAGATGATTCAGGGGTTCGGGTTCTCGTCATACGGGCGCAGGAGGATTGGGCCATTGCACGCGAATGCTGGCGGATTGCGCGGACTGAAGACGAAAGGCGAGTGGCGGCGGGCGGCGCAGTGAATTCTCCGCAATGAAACGCGCGGAAGGGAACAGGCTACTTGAGGAGTTCGCCGGCGTAGCGCGCGGGAACGGCGAGATTCGAACCGCCAAAGCCGCTCAGAACGGCGAAATTGATTCCGACGACCTTTCCGTTGCGATTGAAGAGCGGACCGCCGGAGCCGCCGGAAGTAGTAGCAGCGTCGTAAACGATCTTGTCCTTGAGGACGTCGCCGATGTGGCCCTGCGTGGTGGTGGGGCGAATGAGCTTCTGAGTGGCGAGTTGCGTCATGACCTGATTCACGTTCTGCGTGCTTTCGGCAATTTTTTCGGCGACATCCGAACCGGCTCGCGCCAAGATGCCTTCGATTCCGGTGGGATAGCCGATCAAGACCACGGGATCACCGGTCACGCTGGCGTCGCGGCGGCTGTCCAGCTCCAAAAGAGATGTACCGGGCGGAGGAGAATCGACCTTGAGAATGGCCACGTCGGCTTGGGATGAAATCTTATCCAAATTCGCGCGGAGGCCCTCGGGCTTACCGGGAAAGTAGGCGCGATAGGAGAGAACATAAGGCGCCGCGCCGTGATCGATGAGGGGTTTCAAGTCGTCGTTATTCCACCAGGGTTCGGCGACGTGATGATTTGTGACCAGGCGTCCATCGCGAGCGACCAGGAAACCGGTGCCAAAGACGTCGATGCGAAGATGCGGGCCGGAACCCTCGGTATCGAGTTGGACCATGCCGTTTTGATCGACGCGTGGCCTGCCGCCAGCGTCGGTGACGACGAGAATGGGCTTGCCGGTTGTTTTGTCGAGGAACTCGACGACGACGTGGAGCAAGCAGACACTCGGGCCATAATTGCGGACAACCGTTTCCGCGAACTTGCCCTCATTTTCAAGAAGCTTGAGGCGATTCTGCGTGTCGAGGAGCTGCTGCTTTAGCGAAGCGGCGTCCGCAGCATCGGCCGAAGCCATCTTCTTGCGGAGGTCTTCCGATTCAGCCTGGAGGGAAGCGCGGGCGGCGTCAGCGGAACGAGCCTGCTGTTCGATGGAGCTGCGAGTCTCCTGCGCGCGGCGAAGCAGGTCGCTTTGATATCCGAGCCCGCTATTGAGGCGCGCGATCTCCGCGCGCAACTGAAGCGTATCCTTGCGGGTGCGGCCGACGAAGATGACGGTAACGAGGGCGGCGAGAACCGCCACGGCGCCAAACACAAAAATGGCGGGAATGAGCCAGGCGCGGCGTTTCTCTTCGCTTGTGAGGGATTCGACGGCGACATCGGCATAATGCTCGCGCTGGACCGCGTATTTGAGCATGGTGCGAAGCTCTTCCGCGGGTTGGCGCGTGCGGATCTGAGTTCGGATGCGAGCGGCGAATTCTGCGGCATCGAAAGGGAAAGAAATGACGTCGTCGGCGCCGAGGTCGAGAGCGCGAGCGCGTTCGAGCGCGTCGCCGCGGACGATCATGACGATGCGCGGAGAAGATTCCGTGCCGGGACGGGACTTGAGCTGGGTGATGAGCGCGCAACAGGCGAGGTCAGACGGGGAACCTTCGGTAATCAAGACGTCCGGGGATGACGCAAAGACTTCTTCGGCGGACAAGGCGTCTCGCGTGAGCAGTTCATAGCCTTGGCCGTGAAAGGCGGTTTGAATGGCCTCGAGAGAGTCCGGGGCGAGATTGTGAAGCAAGATTCGCATCATCGATCCAGTGCACCACCGCAACTGGAGACTGAGTCTTTCTGCACGCCTTCACGGGGGCAAGAGTACTGCACGGCACAAGATTAGCAGAAGTGAGGATGAACTGCCGGAGAAGGAGAGTGTTGCGATTTGTCATCGGAAGCCGCTGGATTTCTCGAATGGCTCAAGTAGAATTTGACGCAGTATCCGTCTCGATAGGAATTGGAATGAAGATGGGACTCGGGAACTTGCGGAGGGCATTGTACAGATATGTTTGCAGGCCGCAATGAGCGGGGAAACTACGAAGCGAACGCCAATGAAATAACGCGCCGGCGGGGCAGTGTGGGATGATCGTTACCCTTTTTTCCATCGTTGCACTTGGATTTTTTCTGGGGATGCGGCACGCGACCGATCCGGATCACGTTATTGCCGTGACGACGATTGTCAGCCGGCAGCGGGACGTTCGGCACGCAGCGCTCGTCGGCGTGCTGTGGGGGGTGGGACATACGGTCACGATTCTGCTGGTGGGTTCGGCGATCATTCTGTTCGGGCTGGTGATCCCGCCGCGAATGGGGCTCACGATGGAGCTTTCGGTGGGGTTGATGCTGATTCTTCTGGGAGTTTTGAGCCTTTCCGGAATGATGCAGTGGATTTCCGAGACCCTGACACCCGGCAGACTGAGCGTCGGTGACCATTCCCACGGGCATGACCACAGGCATTGGAATTTCCGGCATTCCCATGCGGCGGAGCGTAGGTCGGAAGGTCAGGATGGCAGAGGAGACAAAGTTCCAATCGGGCGGATGGGAAGAATATTCCGGCGGCTTGGCGTTTATCAGGTGGTTCGTCCGCTGGCGGTGGGAATCGTTCACGGACTTGCGGGTTCCGCAGCGGTTGCCCTGCTTGTGCTGACGACCATTCGCATTCCTGCGTGGGCCGTTGTGTATCTCCTTGTTTTTGGAGTGGGGACGATTGCGGGGATGATGCTGATCACGGCGGCGATTGCCGTACCTTTTCAGATTTCGGCGAATCGCTTTGCCCGGCTGAATCGCGGTTTGGGCTTGTTCTCCGGCCTTGTGAGCCTGGGCTTCGGGCTGTTCATTGTTTATCAGATGGGGTTCGCGAACGGTCTATTCAGCGGGAACCCCGTGTGGCATCCGCGCTGACCAAGAGGCAGAAATAAAACAATTGGGAGATTGTTCGCCAGCGAATCCGAACAACGAGGATTCTAGATTTAGATTGTGCGGGACTTCATTTGCGCGGTGATGTATTCCGCCTGACGCAGGGCGAGAGCGAGGATGGTCAATGTGGGGTTTGCGCCGCCCGGAGTGCTGAGCGCGCGCTGCCATCAGATATGAGAAGGTTCTTGATATCGTGAGAAGCGCCCCAAGCGTCAGTTACGCCGTCGCGAGGATCGACGCTCATGCAAGCGGTACCGAGATTGTGGGTTGCGGGATCTTTAGCAAGACACCTTCGGCCGGGGAATCCAGCTCGTAATTCACTTTCTCCGTTTCCAGTTCCACGATGGCCTCGCCTCTCTTGATTGCTTCGCCCTCGTGCTTCAGCCAGCGTACCATGTTTAGCTTTGTCGTGGGCAGCCCGCCGGTTTTAGGTACCCGGATGGTGGTGACGATGGCGCGCTTGGCAAGGTCCCCATCACGATTCCGGGCAGCCCCGCCGCAAAGAATGCCCAGCGCCAGCCCCAGCGAGCCGCTACTTGCGTGGACAGCACAGGAGCGACAGCCAAGCCAACCAGCGCGGCGGCGCTCACCACCAAGCCCACGTTTCTACCGCGGCGCGATCGTGGGGAGGATTCCTCGATCAGCGCGGTCATGATCGACCAGGTCGGCCCCTCCGCGATTCCCATCAGCGCTCGGAAGAGCAGCAGTTGCTCGAAACTTCTGGCAAGGCCGGAAATCCACGAAAGCAGCGAAAACGCAAATACTGCCGGTATCAGAATCACGCGCCGCCCGAAGCGGTCGGAAAGAGCGCCAAAGAAGAAAGTGGACAATGCCAGGTGATTGCCAAAGCCGAGGCGAGCAAACCCACCTGCTCGTGCGTCAGTAGAAATTCCGGCGCGATGTACGGCGCAAGGTAGAGCTGCGACATCCTGTCGAGAAAGACCGTTCCCCACGTGCAGAACAGAAGAGCAATCAGTGTCCTCTCGTAACGGGATGTTGCCGGGGATGCGCTCAAAGTATCTCCGTGTGTTACGAACCTAACCGGTGTTTCAGCGTGCGATCCATTCCGCCAGGCTGCGGATAGTGCCTGTCGCCTCACCGGAGCAGCAGAGAGAGTTCCTGAGCTGCGGCGCGCAAATGCGGAAGAAATCTTGTTTGCATGTCCTGCAGCGAGACGCGATGGGCATGTGTTCCCACGTTTAGGGACGCTACTACGCCTCCGATCGGGCTCTGAATCGGCACAGCGAGCGATCTGAGCCCCAGTTCCAGTTCCTGATCTACAATCGAGTACCCGTCGCGCCGGACAACCTGCAGAACCTGCCTCAATTTCTCCACGGACTTCACCGTTCTTTCGGTGTACTGCGTGAATTCCACTCGGGGCAGCAAAGACTCAAGTTCTTCCTGTGGCAGATTGGCCAGCAGGACTCGTCCCATCGAAGTACAGAACGCCGGCAAGCGGCTGCCGACGCCGAGGTCGATCGACATGATGCGCGTCACGCTTTCCCGCGCGACGTAGATGATGTCCAGTCTGTCCAGCATCGCGATCGAACACGACTCATGAAGAATCCTGCTCAGGTGTTCGAGCACCGGTTTTGCGGAGGAGGCCAACGGCATGGAAGACAAATACGAATGTCCCAGCGAGAGAATTCTTGGCCGAAGGTGAAAACTTCTCCCGTCGTCCGTTCCCGCGAAACCCAGTTTGGAGAGTGTGTACAAGCATCGCCGCACCGAGGCGCGCGACAGGCCGGTCCGCTTGCTCAATTGTGAAATCGTCATGTGCCGCTTGCAGTGGGAGAAGGCCTGAATTACAAGCAGGCCCCGGGCGAGCGAAGTCATGAAGTTCGGGTCGCCGCTGAATTCGTTCAGTTGCGCGACGAGCGGCACTGGAGCCGCGCTCGGCGCCGCCGGCTTTGGTGACGGTTGAGATTGCCTTCTTGCCGTTAGTGCGGTGGTAAAATTTGGCATGGCATTCCCTCGCGGTTGGTTTGGCGGCGGAGCATACACTATTTGGGCGATATACGCACGTACTTTCGTTAATCGGCCTTGACAACACCTGTTCCCTCCTGCCAACATTCCGCCCCGTTCCGCCCGCGTCTGTCCTTCTCATTCGCGGCACGTCGAGGTTCTGTGGCTGATCTGCTTACATTGCGGGATGCTGTCTCTCGCCTCGTTCGCGACGGGTCCACGGTTGCCCTGGAAGGGTTTACGCATCTCATCCCATTCGCCGCCGGCCACGAAATGATCCGCCAGCGCCGCCGGGACCTCACTCTGATCCGCATGACTCCGGATTTGATCTATGACCAAATGATCGGCATGGGCTGCGCTTCCCGCTTGATTTTTTCCTGGGGCGGTAATCCGGGGGTGGGCTCGCTTCATCGCTTTCGCGACGCCATTCAGTCAGGCTGGCCTTCGCGGCTGGAAATTGAGGAGCACAGCCATGCCGACATGGCCGCCCGTTATCAGGCCGGGGCTTCCGGACTGCCCTTCGCCGTCATCCGGGGCTATGTGGGGTCGGACCTTCCGAAGCACAATCCCAGAATCAAATCGTTGCAGTGTCCCTTCACGGGTGAACTCCTTGTCGCTACGCCTGCGATCAATCCCGACGTCACCATCATCCACGCGCAAAAGGCGGACCGCAAAGGCAATGTCCTCATCTACGGGATTATCGGAGTTCAAAAGGAGGCCGCTCTCGCCGCCAAGCACGTCATCGTTACCGTAGAAGAAATTGTGGACGACTTGCAGGCTCCCCCGAACGCCTGCGTCTTGCCGTCGTGGGTTGTCTCTTGCGTCTGTCACGTGCCCGGCGGCGCCCATCCTTCCTATGCCCACGGGTATTACAAGCGAGACAACGCGTTTTACAGGGCTTGGGATGGCATCTCGCGGGAGCGCGAACGCTTCCTCGAGTGGATGAACACTCACATCCTTTCGACTTCGGATTTTTCAGAATACCTCCATAGTCTGGATCAGGAAACGACGCTAAAGAACTATGTCTGATGCCGGCTACACATCGCAGGAGATCATGACCATTGCCGCCGCGCGCCGGCTGAAGAACGGAACGGTGTGCTTTGTGGGAATCGGTCTGCCCAGTGCCGCCGCAAATCTTGCCCGGTTGACGCACGCTCCGGATGTTGTGTTGATCTACGAATCCGGTACCATTGGCGCCAAGCCGGCAGTTCTTCCGCTTTCTATTGGCGACGGCGAACTTGCCGAATCGGCGGACACCGTCGTCTCCGTCCCGGAAGTTTTTCGCTACTGGCTGCAGGGCGGGCATGTGGACGTGGGCTTCCTGGGGGCGGCGCAGGTCGACAAGTTCGGAAACATCAACACCACCACGATTGGCGGGACCTACGAAAATCCGAAGGTTCGCCTTCCGGGCGCCGGTGGCGCGCCGGAGATTGCGACGGCCGCAAAAGAAGTCACCATTATTCTCAAGCAGAGCAAGCGCAGCTTCGTCGAGAAGCTTGATTTCATCACCTCTTCCGGGTTCTACGATCCCTCTTCGGCGAGCGGGAATTCCTCTTCGCACGGTCGCGGACCGACCACCGTTATCACCGATCTCGGAATTTTGGCCTCCACGCGCGATTCTCGAGAGTTGGTCTTGCAGGCTCTTCATCCGAGTGTTTCCGTGGAACAGGTCAGAGACGCGACCGGCTGGAACCTGAAGGTCTCGGCAGAGCTCCGCCAAACTCCCGCGCCGACTTCCCAGGAACTTGCCGCGCTTCGCGATCTTTATGCCCGCACGGCTGCGGCTCATGGATCGATATCCGCAAGCGAATGAGTGCGTCCTTGGGGACTCGACCTGCGTGCAATCCGGATGCAGTCAATATGAAATCTTGTTTCGGGATATGAAACACAGATCTGGACTCGTCGAGGCAATTCTCCCTGATTCCTTTGGCCGATTCCGCGGCGAACTGGGTTTTATCTGAACAACTGAAATAAGAGTCCGACCTAGGTGTGAATCTGGCCTTAGGTTGTATGATTCCTTCCGGCACCGGCCACACAGGCCGAAAGCCTGCTGCACAAGGATTTGTGAATGTTGGATGACACGGAAGCGGTTCTCAAACAATCCCCGCTTTTCGCCGGCTTGAACGAGAAGGAACTCCACGCGCTAGCGCATCGCACGGTGAGAAAGCGCTTTCACCAGGGAGAGCAACTTTTCGCGGAAGGCGATGCCTGCAACGGACTTTACCTCGTCGCGGCCGGGAAAATCCGCATCTTCAAGCTCTCGCCTTCCGGGCGCGAACAATTCCTGGCCGTGGAAGGACCGGGCAGTTCGTTCGCGGAGTTGCCCGTTTTTGACGGAGGGAACTATCCGGCTGCGGCCTCGGCTCTGGAAGACACGGAAGTCCTGTTCATCTCGCGGAAGGACTTTCAGAATTTCTGTCGCGAGCATCCGGACGTGGCGCTCAAGGTGATCGCGGTTGTCGGCTCGCGATTGCGCCGCCTCGTCGGCATCATCGAGGAGCTTTCCTTTGCCACGGTGCGCCAAAGATTGATCGCCCTGATTCTTCGCCTGGCTGAGGAATCCGGCACGCCGTCCAAAGGCGGCATCCATCTGGAATTGACAAAGAGTCATCAGGATTTGGCCTCCGAACTGGGAACCGTACGCGAACTCGTCTCGCGCAATCTCAGCCGCTTGCAGGCTGAGGGATTTCTCGAAGTGGAGGGCCGCAAGATTATCGTAAGGGACTCCGCCGGACTGAAGCGCGCGCAAAGTGCCTCCGAATAGGCCTCCCTTGGCCCGTTCTGTGACTTTTGTCACTGTTTCTCCGAAGGGGTGCGCCCAGTATCTGTGTTTAGGGAGGCAAAGATGGACTTCAGCACTGAAACGAGAGTCGGCCAGATCGCGCTGGCGAATCCGGCTTCGCGCCGCATTCTGGAAGATGCCGGCATTGATTATTGCTGTGGAGGCGGAAAGTCTCTTCGGGAGGCCTGCATGCACGCGGACGTGCCCGCCGAGGAGATCCTGAATCGCCTGCAACAGCAGAGTGAATCGGCCGGACCCGAGGAAGCGCAATGGGCGGCCGCACCGCTCGCGGACTTGACGCGGCACATTCAGGACCATCACCACCAGTACGTTCGCGACTCCATCCCTCGCATTCGCACTCTCCTGTCGAAGGTACGGGAGAGACATGCCGCGAATCACCCTGAAATCGGACGAATCGAGGACCTGTTTTCGGAAGTTGCCCGGGAAATGCTCATGCACATGCAAAAGGAGGAGCATGTCCTGTTTCCCTACATTGATGCCGTGGAGAGCTCTGCCAACGGAAACGGCCCGCTCGAACCGCCTTTCTTCCAGACCGTGAAGAATCCCATTCACATGATGATGAGGGAGCACGATGCCGCGGGCGAATTGGTCCGGCAGATTCGTGTGGCCAGCAGCGAGTACAAGCCTCCCACCGATGCCTGCACGACGTTTCGCGCCACCTATCAGGAATTGCAGCAGTTTGAGGAAGATCTTCACCTGCACGTGCATTTGGAAAACAACATTCTGTTTCCCCGCGCAGTGGAGCTAGAAGCGAGGGTCCTCTAACAGGACTCGACTCCTGACCCTAATTGCCTCCGATTAAGCTAGGAGGAATGATCACTGGCGATCTCCATCCGGAAATGGTCGTTAATCTATGGGGACGGACCGAGCTCATTTCTTCTCCAGGTGGCTTTGGTCACCTTGGTCGGAGCGTTTTCCGGCGTCGACTCCAATGCAACGCGTTCGGATGTTCTTGGCAAGAAGTGTGGCAGACGGCCTGGTCTTGAGCGAAGCGAAGGAGTCTCGAACTTAGTCTGAAGATGGCGGGGACGACGGGACTCGAACCCGCGGCCTCTGCCGTGACAGAGTGGCAGCATGGAGTAACTTGAAGGAACTCAACGGCACTGACAGTCCGTCATCGGAATCCCAAGGAACTCTTTGCACCTC
>Ga0209581_1000951_pt1 | contig 40855 bp, 38 predicted proteins | sample Coa_R2_FD_187160 | JGI IMG/M metagenome (GOLD analysis project Ga0209581, IMG submission 187160) | Surface soil microbial communities from Centralia Pennsylvania, which are recovering from an underground coalmine fire - Coalmine... | ecosystem: Environmental > Terrestrial > Soil > Unclassified ...
ATGTTCGACGCCGCGTGGACATTCCAGGTGCCGGAGAACGCGCAGTAGAGCGGAAGAAAACGGCGGAAACTACAGGCGTTCCCGCATTCTGCAGTATCCAGGCCGCGGTTCACTTTAGCAGCGGCAAGCGGCCGGGGCAACCATGCGGAGCAGTAATTGAGTGTGCAAGGCAAACTCGCGCGAAACATGCTGGCCGCTCCGGCGCTCATTTGCTCGGTAGCGACGGCGGCGTTCGCCCGCGACTTGGATCTGCGGCCGGGCAAATACGCCTTTACCGTGACGTATGAAGTCCAGGGAGAGCGGCAAAACGAGTCGCGAACGATAATGCGATGCATTCGGCGGGGCGATTTGGTCGATCCCGAGAATGTCTTTACGGACCGCACATCGGCGGCGAAGCCAGAAGAAGCGTGTTCCGTACGAGGCCTGAAAAGCGCAGAAGGAAGAATTTCCTATGACGCAGACTGCTCGAACCGCACCGTGCACGTGGAAGGAGAGCTGAGCCAGGCTGGATTTAGCGTGCTAAGGACAGTCAGGCCCAAGACGAGCGCGAGCGTGTCTCTGAAATTCACGGTGCGCGGCAAATGGCTGGGACGTTGCGGCGCGTCAGGAACCGATCCGTAGCACGGATGCTTCGCCATAAATGATCGCGAAAGGCCGGGGATGAAGCCAAGCCAGGGATTGTTCATGCGCGGGGCGATATGGGGAGCGATGGGGGCGGCCCTGATGCTGAGCTTTGGATGCACGCAAAACAGGTTGGCGGAAACAGATCGCAGGGAGGCGGCCGTCGCGCACCGTGCGGATCGCGGGAAATTCAGTCCGACGGACGCAAGCGTCTGCCTGCAGCGGATGATTAAAAATCCGCCCGGGCCGCTGCATCTGTCGTTTGCGGAAAGCTCGTCGGACAGCAAGTCCACAAGCGTCGAGGCCGATGTGACACCCGCCAGGATTACTTATACCAGGCGCGAAACGAGCGCGAGACAAACGTCGGCGAGCACGAAAAAATTGGAGATGGCGCAATTGTCCGAGATGGAGCTCGACTTCGACATTATGGGCCCTGTGCCGTGGCACGGCGAACTGGTAGCTGCGCAAGATGCGGCGCGCGTGGAAGGCAAGGAAAGCGTGAACGGATATGACACGCTGAAGTACGCGATGGATACGGCGAACGAGCCGGCGTCGCAGAAGGCGACGTTCGCTTCTTTGATGGCCGTAAAGGATTACGACATCGCGGGGCAGGCGTGGATAACGGCCGACACAGGGTGCCTGGTGAAATACTCCATCGACTTCACAAAGGATGCCAGGGACGGAAATGTGACAAAGGTGCATTTCGAGGGAAACGTGACCAGGAAGTAAGTTCGAGAAGTGGAAAGGAGACATGAGATGGCGAATTGCACGAAGTGTGGTGCGCCAATCGCAGCGGGTTCCGCGTTTTGCGGATCCTGCGGCCAGCGGGTGTCGGTACCCGCGGAGACTGGCTCGGTGGCGGGCTCTCCGCCAGCCAGCGGCGCAACATCCGGCAGCGTGCCGCTGACGATGAACCTCGCGGCAGCGCTCTCATATGCACTGGGACTGATTACCGGGATTCTTTTCCTGGTGCTCGATCCATACAAGAACAATAGGCTGGTGCGATTTCACGCCATGCAATCAATTCTCTTTAGCGCGGCGTGCATCGTGTTCGCCATTGCCTGGAGCATCTTGGTTGGAATCCTCGTGAGCATCGCGGGATTTTGGGTGCTGACGATTGACGTTCCTCTGCGCTTGCTCATCGGACTAGCGATCTTCCTGTTCTGGCTCTACCTGATGTTTCAGGCCTACAGCCAGCGCGAATATCGCATTCCCTGGCTTGGCGACCTTGCTGCGAAGCAACTCAAGTAACGAGACGGATGCAGCGCACGCACAAGGTGGAGGTTAACGATGAGGGAGCAGGCCAACTACAAGCCCCGCGACATCGTTCGGGTGATACCGGCGTGCGCCGCATTAATCGTGATTTCTTTCGCGGTTTTGGGCTGCTCGAAGAAGAGCGCTGGCGCAAACGCGTCAGGAGGCGAAACCACTCCCGCCGGCCACAGGACAGTTCCGGGAATGCGGAAAACCTGGGGGCTTCACGCGATGCCGGGCTCAGTGTTTCACGTGGAATACTCGCCGGACACTTCGATTGTCGATCTGGCAACGGTAGGGCGCACGCTGCGCGGAGTGAGCGCGGATCACAGAATTTTTCTCTTCGAGGATTCACCGGAGCTCCGCGCCAAGCTGGTTCCGGGCAAATTCGTGCTCTTCGAAGGCTTGGACCTGCGAAAAGTGGATGCGTTGGCGCTTTACAAAGGCCAGCTGGTCGTCGGCACGGAGACTGCGCCGCTGACCGAGGCGTTAAAGAGCGCTCAGGTGCAACTCAAGATTCCTGTAAATTTTGGGGATCTATTCAAGCAAGTTGCTGCCGAACATCCGGTTCAGCTTCCTCTGTTATATCGCGATCCCTCGCACTACTGGTGGAACACGCTGAATCCGGTAGTACATGCCGATATATCACCGAACAACATGGAAGGCGAATTTGAGTATGCAGATCAGGACTTTGCCGTCTGGAAGATTCATTACCACTTCTACGTTCCCGGGCAAGGCGAAAAGATCCATGTGGACTTGCAAATAAAGCGTGAGGCTAACGGCCTGAATGTCGACCTCAGCCCGAAGGTCGAAATGAGCAACTTTATCCAGCAGTGGGCGATGAATTTCAACAGCGGCAACCTGTTTTTGGATTTTCGCCAATTAAATATGGACACGGATGTGGACTATGAGTGGACCATCAAGACATCCGAAAACAAGACGCCGATGAATGAGGTTCGCTTCAAGATTCCATGGCCGGCGCAAATCAAGATTCCATTGATGGAAGAAACGATGCTCCCTATGTCGGTGCAAATTAGCGCGGCACTTCTCTTCCATCCCGCTTTTACAACCAAGGAGGAAGTAGCCAAGGGTGGGTTCCATCTGAAATATACCGGCGACGAAGGATTCAAATTCGACGGAAAACAAACACAAATCGAAGGGCAAGGCGAAGGCGATGGCGGCATTGACCAGAGCTTCGCCTTTTCGCCATTTGCGTCCTTCGGACTGGTGGTCGCCATGGCCGTGCCCCGTGTCGAGCTCCGCATGGGCACGGACGAGCTCTGGGATATGGCCGAGATTCCGCTTCCCAGCGCCTTGACCGAGTCGCTTTCCGACGTGCTGCTCAACAACACGATCGCCGGGAAATGGATCAAGAACCAATTTGGCGGCAATCCGCTGGAAATTGAAGGCGCAGCCTATCTTCAGACGGTCATCTCGACAACGGCCGCACATTCGGGCATGCAAAGCCTGGTGCCCTGCCAGCAGTTCACGATGAATCTGGTGGGCCAGGCTGGCGCGGACACCACCTGGCTGGGTAAAAACTCGAATCTCAAGCCCGTCGAGCTGTTCAAGAAAGACCTCGTTCAACGCATTCCCGATAGCAAGATTTGCGGAGGTGACAAATGAGGCGCACGTACCGGCAGGACCCAAGAAGGCTGATTATGACACATGGAACGAAATGCATGGGCATGATAGCCGGTTTGCTCTCGGCTGTGCTGGCGTTGATTCTCGCGGGATGCAGTTCCATTGCGAAATCGAGCGGCACCGATTCCGCCAGCGACAGCGGCTCAGGCATTCACTTGGATGTCGGCTGCATGCTGGATCGCGTGGATAAGGCCTCCGAATCTTTTCATTATACCTACAAGTACGCGAGCGACTCCACCTGGGCCAATTCAGAGGCGGACGTCACACCCACGTCGATTGACGGGAGCACCAAGAATCCAATGGGTTCGAGTGCCGTCCACGCAGTCCGCTCGGATTCTCACGGTTGGGACACGGCGGTACTCGCATTGTCCAGCCTGAGCTTCACGGCGCTGACGGGCAGGCTTGCCGGCCTCGAGGGAACCTCCGCAATCGTGAGCCAGGGCGCGGAGCAGGTGAACGGTTATAGCGCCACAAAATATGCCATCGATACCGCACGCGCCAACGCGTCGGACCAACAAACAATCGAAACTCTCTTCGGCAAAGGCAGCTTCGACAAAGGCACCGTGTGGATGGGTCCGGACGGTTGCGCCGTGAAGGTGCTGTTGGATGAAGGATGGCCGATCGACAACCGCCTCGAAAAGCGCCACTACGAAATCGCGCGGATGAAGAAGTGAGCGACGCCATGGCGATATTGCGCGCGCGGGCCAACGACAAAACGATTTTGTCTCGCACAGAAAGCGGAGTCTGCAATGATCGGTAGCTGTAGGCAATGCGGCGCGGCGCTGGCAGAGCACGATGCGTTCTGCACGAAGTGCGGGGCACAGCGCGAAGTAAACGGCGGCGCGGCTGCGGCGACACGGTTTTGTACAAAATGCGGCGCGGTGGTCCCTTCTATAACAAGGTTCTGCACGAAGTGTGGCGCGGAAGTCGCCACCGGTGCCGCCCCGTCGATTTCGGCGCCGGGCGTTCCGCAAAGTCCCGCGGGTCCCGCACCCGAGGTTCGCTCATCGGAACAAACCGCCCCACGAAGCCAAACCTCCGCTCCCACGCCTGCTGCGCGGGTACCCAAGGCAGCAGTCCTGGGCGCTCTGGCCGTTATTGCCGTCCTGATCCTCGGCGGGATCGCCTCTACAGTCCACCACGCGCGAGAAAAAGCGCAGGCCCTCAAGACCGCGAAAAGGGTCGCAAAACGCCTTCAAAACTTTGCCGAGGACTCGAAAACTCCGGAATCAAATGGACAAGCAGGTTCATCCTCGGACGCTGGCCTCCAAAAGAATCTGGACGAGATGCAAGCCGCGGCAAATGCGCTGGGAGCATCCTCCGCCAACGCCGACCCGAACAGCGCGTCTTCTAATTCAGGCGCTGCAAACGCAAGCGGCGCGGCATCGGCGAAACCCTCTGCTCCATACGGCTGGGCGCTTGAGAATGGGAAGCTCGTACCCGCAAAAGGACCGGCCGAACTTCCCATGCCGAAAGCCGATCCGGTCGTACCGGTGCCTGCGACGGGTGATCAAGCTCACGACTGGGCGCTCAAGTACGAGCGCACACTGGGCGGCCCGGAGGCAGATTTAGTCGTCCGCACAGGTGACATTAACAATCTTGGCTTCGGCTGGCCGGCCGGATTTGATCCCTTCTCCGGCAACTCGACCCCGCCCCATCCCTGGCCCGACATTGACAAGATCCCGCCGGGAGCGCCGGATGGAACCGACCGCATCATGCTCGGCACAGGCGTCATGCCGGTGCACTTCGTTACAAAGCACGCGGCCGGCCAGCCCGATCAAATTACGCTCGAATCCATCACGCGTACCAACAACGGCGACGGATATAGCGGTTCGCTCGGTGATTGCTACTCCATCCGCGACCTGGCCTTGCAAAGAATGCCGCAAGCCCTTCGCGACCCGGTGAGCCGCGCGCTCAACGACAAATTTGTCCTGATGAATTTGCCCGATAGCATCCGCGATCTCGCGCCGCGCACCCTGCAAGATCAACTGCAAGGATATTTCAGCGTTGATCCGCTATCAGCGGCTCGATGCACCCGCGAGCGCGCTCTCACCATGCCGGAGCCTATTGTCCTACCCGTCGGCAGCTTCCGCTTTGAACTTCAAACCGTGGTTGTGCAGATCTTCGTGGACGATTTTCAGCCGCTCCCTCTGCATTCGCATTTTCAAGTAAGTTTGAATGGAACGCGAATTCCCACCTTCGAATACGCCATAAATTCCCTGGATCAGAGCGGCCCCATCGGAAAGCTTCTCACACTGAAGCTCCTTCCCGAGTACTGGCCTCTCGTTGAATCCGGGACAGTCAATCTGCTCATCGATGACCCGGCCACCCGCGTACAGGATGGCTACGCCATAGATTTCGCGCGCATTCTCTTCAATCCCTACAAGTTCAAATATCAAGTGTCCCTCGCCGCCCGTGTTTTGGACGCGGACAAAGCCACACCGATTGCCGGCGCAACGGTGACAGCCTCGCTCGCCTCTTCGGCGACTGACCACGATGGCAGATGCATACTGACAGGCCTGCCGGCCGGACTCGTTATCGCCACCGCCGGCGCTCCGGGTTACGACGAGAATTCTGTTTCCGTTGATCTGCCCGCCGGCCAAAACGGCAGCGCTGAAATTCGCCTCCATCGCCATCAGGAAAACACCGCTGCCCTCGAACAATCCATCGCCCAGACCGGCACTGCCAGAATCTACGGAATTCATTTCGACACGAACTCGTCGAAGTTGCGGCCAGATAGCCTGCCTGCCCTCAACGCGGTTCTTGGACTCATCAGGAATCACCCGGATTCGCGCTGGATGATTTCCGGACACACAGACAATCAGGGAAATGCCGCGCTCAATCAGCCGCTTTCCGAGGCCCGCGCCAAATCCGTCGTCGCTTGGCTCAAACAGCATGGCGCGGACGTTTCGCGTCTCACTTCCGAGGGTTTCGGCTCTACGCGTCCTGTCGCTGACAATGCGACGGCGAACGGCCGCGCCTTGAACCGCCGAGTCGAGGTCTCGCTAACCAAGTAGCAATCTCGCAAATGGGGGAAGAGCAATGAATCCAAACAGAGTCTTTCAGATCGTGGCAGGGACTTTCTTTTTCATGGCAACGAGCAGCATGCACGTCGCGCAAGCTGCGCCGCCTACCGACGCCTGCGCGCTGGTCACTCCGGCGCAGGTCAGCGCCGTGCTCGGCGTCACGGTCGGCCCGGGCGAGCACATTGCGCCTTCCAGTACGATTCTGTGCGGTTTCGGCAGCCCAAACGCTCAAAAACGCGTGGTCACCGAGATAATCACGGAAGCGGTGTTCATGAATGAGAAGACGCCGCTCAAAGGCATTTCTAAGGAATCGGCCCCAGGCATCGGCGATGAAGCTCATTACATCACCACACCCGGATTCGGCACAGGCCTCAGCGTCAGAAAAGGCAGTTTTGCTTTCAAGGTGAGGGTCTACGGCTTTCCTCTAGATCAAATCAAGGTCAAGGAGAAAGCGCTCGCGCTGAACGCACTCGCCAACGCCAAGCTGTGATGCGGCGGCGTGGCGTGCGCTCGTTCCCGTACCGATGAACGTGGTCTGTTGCGATGAATTGAGCTTGGAGAAAATTGAATTTCTCGAGGAGGATGAAATGAAAAAACTGATTGTGCTGGGCGCGGTATGTTTTTTGGCCACGATGCTGCTGGCGCAAACGCAGGAGAAAGGTATCGAGAAGACGCCTGTGAAAACGACCACAAAAATTACTCCGCTGAACGTGAAGACCGGTCTGTGGCAAAGCACGTCAACGATAACCGTCACAGGCAGTTTGGGCCTTCCTCCTGAAGTACTCGCGAAAATGACGCCCGAGCAAAAGGCCCGGTATGAGGCGGCCGCGCAAGCGCAGGCCGGCGGGCATTCTTCAACCTACACGGACAAATCGTGTCTGACCCAGAAGGACCTGACGACAGACCCATTCGTTCAGAAAGGCTCGGACCGCGACAACATCCATTGCCAGGGAACTTTGCTCAGCTCGACGAGCACAGACATTGTCCTGCAGGAAACCTGCTCTGGCGAAGCGACCGTGAATTACATCATGAAAATTCACGCGTCCGACTCGGAGCACACCACGGGAACGGGGACTGGTACCGCCACGATTGGCGGACACACGATGAACTCGAGCGTCAAGTTCGACGCCAAATGGATCGGAGCGGCTTGCCCGGCGGGAATGAACCATGATTAGCGGCTTGCCATCCTGTTCCAGTCGCCCCGAATCGATCGAAAAGAAGGATGCTAAGGAGAGGGTTTCTTGAAAACCCGGGATCCGTTGAAGCAAATCATGAACACGGGAGCAATCCAGGTGCTTCGCACGGTCGGATTCTCGGCGCTCTTTCTGCTGCCGGGCTTAACCCTGGGATGCAACTCGGGCTCAAATCCAAGGGGCCCTGCGGAGCCGCCGGCTAGAACCGAGAACGCCGTGATAGCTTCGGCTGGAAGCGACGACCCCGGAATCAATTTGCAATGCGCGGCCAATCGCCTTCAAAAGTCCCCTGCTCCGTTTCATTGGTCATTCAAGAAGACTGTGACGCCGAACACGAATGCGGATTGGGAAGCGGATATCACGCCAGACGCGATTGACGGTGCGCTGATCGACGGCTCTGGCACGCGCGCGATCCACGGCGCTCGCTCTGACCAGACAAGCTGGAATACTGCCGTGCTGATCTTAATCGAACCGCTGCCCGCTAGCACCTTTGCGCTCGTGGACAATTCTTCAGCCACCGTACGAACGAACACGGAGGACGTGAACGGCGAAAATACCGTGGTATACGCCATAGACACTTCGCGAGACTCCGCGGAGGAGGCTTCCTTGATTCGAACATTCCTCGGCCCGAACGGTTTCGTGAAAGGTACGGCGTGGGTCACGCGCCAAGGTTGCCCAGTCAGGTTCGTGCTGGATGTAGAGCAGCACAACAAGGATGGCACAGTGCGGAAAGAGCATTACGAATTGAACGCAACGAGGCGCTGAAAATGGACAATGCCCCTTCCTCCGCCGAACGGGAGGCGCAACAAATAAAAGCGTTCCTCTCCACCCCTGTCCCCCCGCGGCCCCGCCGCCGGCTGACCGGCGCCAAGCAGTGGCTCGTTCTGCTATTCACTCTCATCCTCGTCGGGGCGATTTACGTTGGCATGTACCCCTGGGCGTTTTATATGGGCGGCGATTTCCACCCCCTGGGAATGTGGAGCGGCTGGGGCAGGATGCATTCTAAGACCGCGGGAGATTACTTCTTGTTCGTCACCATCTCGCCGGTGACATATGGGCATGAGACGTTTCCGGCCTGGGATGTGAAAGGGACCGGCGATTTCTGCACGCCAAAGGGTGAGCTCTTCCGGCTCCGTGTCCGCGGAGACATGCCGCGAAAATTCTACGTCAACTCCATGGGGCAGCCCATCAGCCTCTGGGTGGAAAATTGGCGTGCAACTTTGCCCGTCGGCGCGGAGAAGAAACCCAGTTTCAGGCTCTGGGGGCGCTGGGGCCAACGCGAGATCCTCGCGGATGACCGCGGCACTCTTTCGAAAGCGTTTCTGCCGGATGGCACGTTGCGTCCCGAGAAGTCGCATGTCTTGTCCTCCGAGGTGGAGGATATTTCGGTCACGCTGCACGAGGGCAGTTATGGAGATTTCGAAAGCGCTTGCGGTCGGCCGCACTGAGACGGAAGTAAGATGCGAATCGCGGAACACGGCATGAGTGCCAACACCACTAAGGCTCCCGCAATCGGCCCGCGCGTTAGTGAAAGTTTCTTCGACGCGCAGCGGCGCTATCGCCGCGCCACCTGGCGGCTCTCCCTTGCCTCTGTGCTCGCCGCGACGGTGATGGGCATTCCAATCGCTCTCACCATCACGCCGCTGCTCTACGCCGCGGGCTTGATCATCGCCGAAATCGTGAATATCTGGATGCCGCTGCCACAGAGCTTTTGGCGGCTTTCGAACGAACTCGCACACTATGGATTGATAACGTTCGGCTGGATTACCGGCAACCAGACGGCGAATCCGAAGGTTCTCCTCGTGGGCGGTGCGGTCTTGCTCCTTCCCGGGGCCCTTCTTTCCGTGGCGCTTTGGCTCGGCATCAATTCTCTCTTTCGCCGCGCAGGTGTCGGCGGCGCCTTGCTCGCCTTGAACGCGCGCGACCCGAATCCCTCGGAGCTGAGCGAACTTCGGCTGTCCGATGTAGTCCAGGAAATGGCTATCGCCGCGGGCTTGCCGGCACCGAGGATCATGTTAATCGATTCTGCGGCATCGAACGCAGCAGCTATTGGGACGTCTCCACACGATGCCCGCATCGTCATCACACGGGGCATGCTTGACCGCCTCAATCGCGATGAACTGGAAGGCGCGCTGGCTCACTTGGTGGCGTCGATAGGCAATGGTGACCTTAAGATTGCGTTCCGCGTCGCCAGTGTTTTCGAGACCTTCGGGTTGCTGGTTGCGTTGATCAACTCGCCGTTCGGGCCGCGCTCGCGCCGCACGCTGTGGCGAATTGTGCGCTACGGGCTTCGCGCCAAGAGGACCGGCGATGCCGGCGCTCCGGAGGCGGCAGCCGTGGCTGATCTCCTTTCTGGCGGCGCCAATCTCGATACAGACGACATCGATAATCTATTTGACGCAACCTACAAGAAGAGATCCGTATTCCGCTCCATTCGCAACTTCCTCCTCTTTCCGATTTTCTTCACCAATGTCGCCATCAAGCTGTCTCTCTGGTTTTTCTCACTCAGCCTGCTCGAGCCTTGCATGGCGCTTTTGTGGCGCACGCGCGTTTATCTCGCGGATGCCGCCGCCGTCCAACTGACTCGCAATCCGGACGGGCTTGCGGAGGCTCTGCGTAAACTCAACAGCGAGCGCGCGCCAGTTCCCGGCGGCGCATGGGCCGCGCATCTTTTTCTCGTGAATCCGGCGGGAAGTGACCGCATGAACGATCCCAAGGAAGAAGCCGCCGGCCGGCAAATGCTGGCCAAAATGTGGGCCGCATCTCAGCAAAATGAGGGCGCTGACTCTCCTGCGCCCAGCCGCGCAAACTCTCCTCTTCTTATCCAGGAAGTTCTTGCAACCGGACGCGCCGCAGTGGCCGGAGACCACAAGGCGCTCGCGCGCATGGCAGCCTTCCGCCAGGCCGCTGCGACCGCGCTCGGGAAAAGCCCGGATGAATTGCCCACCGTGGAAGACATGGCCGCGGCGCAGCACGGCGACAAGGCGGCGATCCAGCGCCTTCTGCGGTTCAGTCAAAAGATGAATGCCAACCAGCCAATCAAAGGCGACGCAAATAGGGTATCGCGGGAGTCCGGCACCGGGTTTGCGGGATTCCACCCCTCGCTCAAGCGGCGCCTCAAGCGCCTCGATCGCATGGGCGCGCACGTAAAAATTGAAGCGACTGGCCGCAAGACCTGGATCGTGATTGCCGCGCTGGCGCTGCTTCTCGGGCCCTTCGCACTGGCTGGCGTGGCCCTTCTGCTGCTGCTCATTGCGATTATGATGATGTCAAGCGTGGCGTTTCTCGCTGTCTGGATGGCATTCATTCACCAGATTTTCGTCCTCTTCTTGCATCATTAGAGTCGGAAAATGTGACGAAGGTGCGAACCTGTGTCTAATTCGTTGATCGGAATCGCCGCAGTCGCGGCTGCGCTCTTGGTTTGGCTCGTCGCCGTGTTCAATTCTTTGGTGGTCCTGCGCGCTCGCGTCCGCGATGCCTGGTCCGACATTGACGTCCAACTTAAGCGTCGCCACGACTTGATTCCGAACCTTGTCGCTGCCGTCGAGGGCTACATGGCCCACGAGCGTTCGACCCTTGAAGCGGTCACTCGGGCTCGCGCGCAGGCTGTCGCTTTGGCGAATGGAACGGTTGCCGGCCGCGCGCGGGCGGAATCCGCATTGAGCGGCGCGCTCGCGAAATTCGTCGCGGTCGCCGAACAATATCCGCAGCTTCGCGCGGTCGAAAGCGTGCAGTTGCTCCAAGAACAGCTTACCTCCACGGAAAACCGCATTGCCTTCGCGCGCCAGTTCTACAATGACGAGGTGATGAAATTCAACACCGCGCAGGCCGTTTTTCCGCGAAATCTCGTTGCTGGCATTCTCGGTTTTTCTCCCGCCACGATGTTCGCGGCTCAGGATGGCGAGCGCGAAATTGCGAAAGTCAGCGTTTGACGAACGTATGCCCGCCTCGCATCGCCGCTCCAGCTTCACTCCTCGCCTATCCCCCTGCACGCCGCCGCTTTGAAGGAGCCGGCACGTTCGATCACGTTGCTGCTAGTGCTGACTGGCTTGCGCGTCGGAGAGTCGCGCTTCGCTGGGGAAGCATCGATTTGAATGCCCGTGCTCCGTGTTTGCGAAACGGTGTACGGCGGACATTTCGATCAGCCCAAAACGAAGCGCAGTGCGCGAACCATCCCGCTTGGAACGGAGACGGCGGAAATTCTCGCCGTGCTCCGTCCCGCTGTTGTTGATCCGAAGGCCCTCGTATTAGCCACGCGCGAAGGATTGCCATTAGAGCGATGGAATCTCTTGCGCAAGCACCTGAAGCCTGCCGCGAAGAAATTGGGGTTTCCTGGCGTCACGTGGCACCTTCTGAGGCATTGCCACGCGACGATGCTGGACTCCGTGGGCACGCCGATAGGAACGATGCAATCGCTCCTCGGACATTCCACGCCGGAGATCACACGCGAGATTTATTTGCACGCGATCCCCGAAGAGCCGCGTCGCGCAATGCAAAACGTCGAGAGGCTTTTATTTGGACCCAAATGGACCCAAGTTTCGCCTCCGGCGCAGTCAGCGACAACAAGAGTAAAATTCAGGAGTTTAGTGGTCGGGGCGCCCGGATTTGAACCGGGGACCTCCTGCGCCCAAGGCAACTGCAAAAAATCTATCTCGTTGGTTCGTCTAGCTTTGTTCTGCGTCATGGTACCCGGTTTTGGACCCAATTTGTCAGCACTTGGACCCAAATGGACCTAAGTTTTTTCTCGCAACTGGGCAGACGCCAGGCAGGCGCAGGGTGAAAAAATCAGTTGTCTTCACATCGGAACGGATTCTATAGTTGCGCGTCTTCAAGACGGGAGCTTGGTGCAAAGCATGAAGATCACACCTTCACTGGTTGCCGTGATAGTAGTCGTGGCTCTAGTGTTGGTTGTCGTGCTCAAGTTCTGGGGGCAAGGCGGAATTCTCCCGCCGCATGAGTTTGCGTACGGCACTGCACTGCGAAATTCTGACGCGATCCCCGAGCGAATGGACCAATTTCTTTCACTGGAGGCTCTGGACCCCAAACAGGTTCAAATCCAAACCTTCGTCGGCAATAACAGCGCAAAGAACCTCAGTCCGGTGATCAGCTACATCTCATCTCAGCGGGGTCACGACTTTGGTGCCTTAGTCGCCGCTTTGAAAGAAGTAGATCAATTGCCAGACCAAAAAGAGAAAGCGATTCGGCTCATCAGAACACTCCTCCCTTACAAGGAAGCTCTAAGGAACCAAGCGCAACAGGACTCAATCATCGTTTTTGTTTACTACGCCCTGAGACAGCCGTCGGAACTTTCCCCCGAAGCAAAGGGGAAGATCAGCAGCTTAGTGCGGCAACTTGACACAACGGCGCAGGCGGCCAAGTTTGATTCTGGTACCTGTCCTAGCAACTACCTCAGAGGCAACATAAACGTCTATCCGCTGGCCCTCGATAATACGTCCTGGCACGACACCGTTGAATTTAACTCTCCGAAAGACGCGCCAGTGTTGGAAATCAGATTCATGGGGCTTAAGGGCATATTCAGATACCTGTTGGACGAAATGACGGCGAAGACCGGTGCCACGTTCGTTCATGTGGATGGCGAGTCGCTCTAGCTCCCACTGTGGTCCGCTCGCTTTGCTTCTTCCTTGGTTTCATCGGCAGTCAGTTAGTTCCAGGAGCTCCGCGGCCGCGAGTGCGCCTATACCAGCGCGACTTCGCGGTCGAAGTTTGGTTTCTTTTCGGCGTGGAGCTTTAGAGCCACGCCGCAGGCCGTGGCGATGCGCTCCAGCATCGTGAGCGAGTGCCCGCTGTATTCGGCGTCTTCAAGGCGGGCAATCACGGACTGTGTGGTGCCAACCTTCTTGGCAAGCTCGGCCTGAGTCAGACCCGCGTCCTCTCGCATCTCGCGGACTAGGAGAGCCAGGTCAATCTGATGCAGGGTGCGCTCGAAAGTCTTGCGGTAGGTTGCGCTCTTTCGCGCTCGCTGCTCGATAATCTCGCTGTGTCTGTCGCGCTTGGTGGTTTGTTTCATAGGGCGAAGTATCGCATAATTGCTATAGCATCGTCACTGCATTTCTAAAAAGGCGACTGACGGTGGGCTCGGCTGGGTTAGTTCGAGCTTTGCAGCGGCGACAGTCACACAGAACGCTGGTATCATTGAGCATCTGGGAACCGAGGGGCTGACCCGATGAATATCAATCTGACACCCGAGCAGGAAAGAATCGTGAAAGACGAGCTGAAAGCCGGCCACTTTCGTTCTGCCGAGGAAGTGATTGACGAGGCTCTGCAAGTCCTCCGGGAGAAAGAGAAGTCGGCTGCGGTCGCTCCTTCTAACGGTGCCCAACGCGAAGCTGTACGCGAAATGCTCGCGTTTGTCGAAAAGAACCGTGTCCGCCTTGAGGGCGTATCGGTGAAGGACCTGATCCACGAGGGTCATCGTCTGTGAGTGATTTAGTGCTGGACGCTTCCCTCGCGCTCCAGTGGTTTCTCGACGATGAAGCAGACCGGAAGTACAGCTTATCCGTTCTCGCGAGTCTTTCCGAAAAGCGTGCTTTGGTCCCGCTCCTGTGGTTCTATGAAGTCGGCAACGGTCTCTTGATGGCGCACCGCCGCAAGCGAATCGCCGTTGATCAGATCGATGGGTTCCTCACGCGCTTAAAAGTGCTCCCCATCGACGTTGCTCAGGAGACGCCATCCGAAATTCTCGACCTCCCGATCTTCGCACGATCCTACGGCCTCACGAATTACGACGCGGCTTATCTCAAGCTTGCCGCGAGATCCCGCCTCCCCTTGGCAACGAACGATTCCGAACTCCGCAGAGCGACTGCTTCTGCGGGCGTGGCCCTCGTGACAGCTTGACCACTCTCGTCCGAATGGTCATTGCAGCCTGAACTTGCCCTGCATCCTGTTGCCATAGATGCGAAGGCGCTCGATAAAGGCGTCTATTCTGGCAGCGGCTTTCTCATCCAGCGAATCCAAGAACTCACGCGCGGGCAGCCGCCCGTTTGGCAACTCCACATACTCAATCCTGAATTCGCCATTCACCTCCTTTAGATTATCGCATTATTGCGATATACGAGTCAACGATGGAAAAAGTTGCCCAGCCTGGAGGCTCAACCTGAGAGTGACCATCGCGGAACGTGATATTCTAGTGCGTTCAGGAAGAGTGATGCCCAGTCCACTAGCTGATAAGAATGCTGTTCTCGATGCGATCCGCCAGGCCGCGCAAACGCTAGGCCATTCCCCGTCGCGGGCGGAGTTCAAAGCAAAATCGGGGATGACTGAATACCAGGTGTTGCAACACTTTCCGAGCTGGAGAGAGGCAGTCAGAGCCGCTGGTCTTGAACCAGATTCAACAAACGTCAAGCTGGATGACGAGACTTTGCTAGAAGATTGGGGGAATGGTGCGGCGGGACCGTCAAATTCCGACGCGCGACCATTACCGACGAGAGGGAAAATACAGCCCAGGCGTATTCGAAAAGCACTTCGGGCCGTGATCCGCGATTCCGTCAAAATTCAGAGAATTCGCCCAGGACAGGACACAATGGGCCGACGTTCTGGCATTGTTGCCTCAGGGCACGGCTAAGCCTATTGTCATGTCCCGCCAAGGGACAGAGAATGGGGACTCTGGGGTGCAGGAGCTTCCTCCCACGCTGACGCAGCAGCAATACGCAAAACTCGACGATCGGCCGACCTACGGCAATCCTATAGATTTTCGCGGCCTCAGACATGAACCTGTAAACGAACAAGGCGTGGTTTTTCTGTTTGGAGTTGTCACGAAGGAGTTGGGTTATATGGTCGAGGCCCTCCAAGCGGGTTATCCAGACTGCGAGGCCAAACGCCAAGTCGCCCCAGGAAGATGGCAACGCGTTGCTGCTAGTGCTGACTGGCTTGCGCGTCGGAGAGTCGCGCTTCGCTGGGGAAGCATCGATTTGAATGCCCGTGCTCCGTGTTTGCGAAACGGTGTACGGCGGACATTTCGATCGGCCCAAAACGAAGCGCAGTGCGCGAACCATCCCGCTTGGAACGGAGACGGCGGAAATTCTCGCCGTGCTCCGTCCCGCTGTTGTTGATCCGAAGGCCCTCGTATTAGCCACGCGCGAAGGATTGCCATTAGAGCGATGGAATCTCTTGCGCAAGCACCTGAAGCCTGCCGCGAAGAAATTGGGGTTTCCTGGCGTCACGTGGCACCTTCTGAGGCATTGCCACGCGACGATGCTGGACTCCGTGGGCACGCCGATAGGAACGATGCAATCGCTCCTCGGACATTCCACGCCGGAGATCACACGCGAGATTTATTTGCACGCGATCCCCGAAGAGCCGCGTCGCGCAATGCAAAACGTCGAGAGGCTTTTATTTGGACCCAAATGGACCCAAGTTTCGCCTCCGGCGCAGTCAGCGACAACAAGAGTAAAATTCAGGAGTTTAGTGGTCGGGGCGCCCGGATTTGAACCGGGGACCTCCTGCGCCCAAGGCAGGCGCGCTACCAGGCTGCGCTACGCCCCGACATGAGGTGCGTCTTGATTATACGGCACTTGCCAACGCGGATGCTGCTCCAAGAGGTCCATTTGGCTCGCTAATTTCTTCGCGGAGGCTTCCTGTGCTTGCGCAAGAGATGCGAGCGGTACGCGAAGCGCATCTTGCCTGCGGGTGAAGGAGCGTAGCCGTGTGGCCTGCTGGCGGGGAGGCGGGCAGGATGACGCAGCAAGAGCGAAGCAGCTGTCGGCCGGCCACTACGCTTGCTGGACCGGGATCGGATATGGATATATTTACTCAACCGCACGGAGGTGGGACATGGCTTCACGCTCATTGCATTCGTCGTTCGGGAACGTCGCGATTTATGGCGCACCACTGCTATTGGCGATTGTTGAGCTGCTTCACCCGCAGCCAAATAAATGATCTCCTGAACCTGAACGTGCGCAGATGGCTCGGGGTTCACTACGCACAAATCGCATTGTTCCCTCTTTCCGCTCTGGCTATTGCGTGGCTAATTCGCGGCCGAACGGGCATCGCCGCCGCCATCTCTCGCGTCGCGCTGTTCGTCTTTGGCGTCGGGTGGACGGCCTGGGACTCGGTCGCCGGCGTGGCAACCGGCATTCTGGTTAACGCCGCGCACAAGTCAGGAACTCCCGGCACATGGCGCGCCCCCATCGACGCGATTTGGCTGCATCCGATCATGGGCGGCGCTCCCGCACCGTTCTTTGCCGTGCTGGGAGCAGTTGCGTTGTCCGTCGGTGCGGTGGCAGCGGCGATCGTGCTTAAGCGTAATGGGCAGTCATGGGGACCTGTTGCGCTGCTCGGTGTGTCCAGCTTTGGAATTACCATCTTTAAGACCCACGCCTGGCCAGGTGGACCTTTGACCTTTGGCGGGATTGCGATTGCCAGCGCATGGTTAGTCTGGGAGCGAAAGTCAACGTCCGGGATGGTGCCCGCCCGACAAACCCAAGCTGCCGCTACCCCGCATTGACAACCGGCACTGTGGCGCGCGGCTGGAAAACTACAGCTCCGTATATGGACCTTCAGCCAACGGCAATCCCGGGATTGAAGTTCGGGTACTATCCGGCTTTCCGGCACTTCCGCTCAGTCAAGATTCCATGCAGTGGTTGGGCGCGGTTCGTCCAGCAGTCCGTCCAGACGCAGCCACGAAGCGGCTGCGCGACTTGCGCACCGCCGGCTTGCTTCGCCGCATTTCGGCGCTCACTTGCGTGTTGGCTTTACCCGCCCCGCGGGCCAGAATGACGCGTGCCCGGAAAGCCACAGCTTGCGCCGAGCTTGGGCGGCGCACCCACATCGTTTCCTGTTCGTGGGCACGCAAGATCACCTCGGGAATCGGGCGTCCCAAGGTGCACCGGGATCCTCCTCGTTATAGTCCCGAAGTGCGCGGGATGCCGCTTACATTTCTTATGACTCAGGACGCTAGAAGGTGAACTTCCCTCCGATTTGCCACCACCTCGGCAAGGTTTGACTGGTGACCCGACCGAAGTTCCCAGCCGAAATATCGGCTTGAATGTTCTGGAAATTCGGATGGTTGAACGTGTTGTAAAACTCGAATCGGAACTGGAAATTCAGGCGTTCGGTCAAGCGATTGTCCTTATAAATGGACATGTCGGTTTGAACGAACGGCGGGTTCCGGAAGCCGTTTGACTTCTCATTGCCTTCCTGTCCCGGCGTCGGTGCCGTGAATTGGCCGGATGCAAAGACACCCGTAATGTAGGCGTTGCGGTTCATCGTCTCGATGTAGGATGAGACGTTGGGGTAGTCAAGGTTGTCTCCGTCCGCGTTATAGTCGCCGCCCCCAGTGAATGATGCCGACGTGAAGACCGTGAACGGATAGCCGCTCTGGTAGATGCTTGTGCCTCCGATGCCCCAGCCGCCCGTCAGCCGTCCCACGAATCCTTGACCGCCATTCATGCCGGGCAGTTCGTAATTGAAGCTGGCGGAGAACCGGTTGGGCACATCCCAAGGCGACGGCCCGTAGTATTGATGCGGATTCAGCGCTGTCGGATATTGGCCGGCATCGTCCTTGGATGACGATCGCGTATAGGAGACATCAAAGAACCCGCGCTTTGATCTTCCGCGCAGATCGAATGTTATCGCGTTGTAGTTGCTCACGCGGTCATTCCGTGTGTAGAAGATCGTGCCGAAACTATTGTTCGGGCGCGGCGGTGGCGAGTTGGGCGGCAAGCCGATCAGAGCGCCGGGGGTGGCATTGATGTCCACGCCGTAGGAGACCTGCCCGGAGGCATTGCCGTTGCCAACCAGATTCGTGTCGTGTGAACCGCTGTAGAGAACGGTGGCCACGAAATGGCCTCCCAATCGGTGTTCCATCGCTGCTGAATAGTTAAACGCGGTCGGAGACACGATGTTCGGGTCGATTCCTCCAATTCCCAGTTCCGCTCCCGGGATTCCTCCCTTGGAATCAAGACATGGAACGGTCGGGCAAAGGGCGGAACCGCCGAGAGCCGGGAAGGTGAAGCCCCACGGCGGTTTGTCGCTGGTGCCCTGAGAGAAGATCGGCGGCGTTGCGGAGCCCGCAAAGAAAGTGGGCAGAATCAATCCAGGCGGATTGCCGCGGAACTCCTCTTGGATATTCGCAGGCGTCAACCAGTTCGAGTAGAGGCCGAATCCGCCCCGCACGACCCAACTGCCTCTCCCGGTTACATCCCACGCGACTCCGGCCCTAGGATTGTAGGCCTTAGGACTGTGTGCCAGGGCATATTTAGTAGGCTTTGCGAATCCGGCGGCCACTTGCTGCTCCAGGGTAGAACCACTCCCGAGATAGAAGTTGCCGAATACCGTGGAATCCGTTCGCGAATACGGGTTGCCCTGGTTATCGAACCGGAATCCGAAATTGACCGTGATATTGCGGCGAGCCTTCCATGTGTCTTCGGCAAAAATCCCCCAGGTCTTCGAGGCAGCGTTCCAGTCCCAGAGCTGTTGCTGGCCGGTGATGGGGTTATACATCACACCGCCTTCGCTGGCAGGCGCATCCTGGGCGAGCGTCAGCAGATTGTTGAAGCTGAAGCTTGGATGGGACCACGGCCCTTGGAACGGTTCCACGTCGTCGCCGAACCACCCCTCATAGCCAACCTTGATGACGTGAGCGCCACGCACATTGGTCAGCACATCCCGCCAATGGTAGTTGTGCTGGATAAAATCGCCCTGCGCGAAGCCCACCCCGTAGCCAACGGATTGTCCGGTCACGCCGATTCCGGGAATGGTGAAGTCGCCCGTCTCTCCGAGCTTCCCCTCGATACGGTTCTGGCCGAAGATTGCCTCATTTAGGATCGTGGGGCTGAACGTGTGCGTCCAGTTCACCTGAGCGGCTCGTTGCCAGGTGTTATTTGTTGTCGAGAATTGCGGGATGACGTTCGGGCCTCCGTAGTTCAATAAGGTACGGAAGAAGCTTCCATAAATGCGATCGTTCTTCAGGTATTTATCCACGCGAACGAAATACTGCGTGCCGTTGCGGAAATTGCTGGAGTTAAATATTCCGGTATCGACCATTGGCGTGGAGCAAGGCAGGTTGTTAGTGGCCGCGGTGCCGCAGGTGCCCGGGAAGACATCGTTCGCGGTCAGCGCAACACCGCTAACAGTTGCGCCTGAGGGCGTGTAGGTTGTAAGAATCTTGGTTCCGAAGGTGTTGGGATAGTTGGCTTGCGCCCAACTGGCAAACTGCGCGTCCGGAAAGGTCAAGACCTGGTTTCCCGTGGAAGCCGAAGAACGCAAGGGCTCGACACCAAAGAAGAAGAAAAATTGACGATGAGGAATTATGGGACCGCCGACGGCCGCGGAAATGTTGTTGCTATGGAAAGGATTGTAGGCATGGTCGGATCCGGGCAGAGAATACTTCGCATACATCGATTGGTAGTTGAAATAGTCACTGACAAGTCCGTGGAAATCATTGGTGCCGGACTTAGTGGTCATCGCGAACTGGATGGAACTCGAATGACCGTAGTCCACCGAAAATGTGTTCACCTGGTTGGTAACTTCCTGGATGACGTCGGGGTTCGGCGTTAAGTTCAGAACGCCTTGCCGGATCGCACTGGTCACGTCCAGTCCGTCCACAATCCACATATTCGAGACGGTACCCTGGCCGTTGGCGCTGATGTCCACGGCTGTCTCGGTCGAGTAATTATCAACCCCCGAACCGGGCGCGCTTCCGCCAGCATTGCCCAGTCCAGTGACTCCAGGAGCCACACTGACGAGGGAAAGCAGGTTGCGGCCGGCAAGGGGTATTTCCGAGAGTTCTTGCGTCTCCAAGGTTTGCTGATTTCGTGTCTCCGCCGTATTGATGAGAGGGTTTTCGGCGGTGACGGTAACGGTTTCCGTGGCTGCTCCGACCTTTACCGCAATCGGCACATTGAGATTTTGGTTTTGGTCCAATGTGATGGTTGTCCGCGCGGCGGAAAAGCCAGCCGCTTCGACCGAAATTTGATAGTTGCCGGGAGCAAGGCTCAGAAAACGGTATCCGCCGGAGGCGTCGGTCGTAGTTGACGCGGAAACGTGAGTGTCCAGGTTTTCCAGCGTAACCTTGGCTTGCGCGACCGCGGCGCCGCTTGGGTCCGTTACGATGCCTTGGATGCTGCCGCTAAACTGTGCCCATGCGGCGCCTGCCGAAAGAAGCACGAGGACGATGAGCCGGAGGGACCAAGAACCGATCGACTTTGCGTGCATGCCCTTCCACCCCCTGAGTTCAGCAACGATTTACAGAAGTATTTCTCTGTAAACGTTTTCTCGATTGTGGAATGGTATAAGGCAGGTCTGGCGGACTGTCAAGAACTTTCTAATGCTTTTGTATTAGCATGGCCGCGCGGCCGCAGGAAAGGCCCTCAGGGGCAAAGCACGGCGAGCACTTCCTAGGATTTGGTCCAGCCTCGATTGGGCACCCGGCCAACGCCTTCCCGGACCGTAATCAGTTGATTTGCCGGAAGCTGTTTCAAGGTTTCGACAAGGCCGTTCGGCCAATGAATCTCCAAATCCACGACCTTTTCCGGTCCCAGTCCGAAGTGAAGACGCGGATCGTTGCAGGAATAGTAGCTGCTCTGGCTCAGCACCGTTTGTGCCTGAATTTTCTTGCCATAGCGAGCCAAAACCCTTGCCCCAATCGCGCTGCGATTGGACTTTACGCCGTCCAGCTTTACCTTGATCCAGTTGCCGTCCCCTCCGAGGTCATTGCGCAACAACGAGGGAGGCTCATTCATGTTGACGATGAGGATGTCCATGTCACCATCGTTGTCAAAATCTCCGAATGCACAGCCTCTGCTGCTGTGAACCGCGGCAACTCCCGGGCCGGCTGCATCAATCAGCTCTTCAAAGACGCGATTACCCAAATTCCGGAACACCACGCGGGGAGTCCGGTACGGATACTGCGCCAGCTTGCGTTCCACCTCCGGGTAAACGTTACCCGTGACCATGAACAAATCCGGGCAGCCATCATTGTCAAGGTCAACCATTCCCGCGCCCCAGCACACGTAGCGCGTTTCCACCCCGATGCGCGAGGAACGGGTTACGTCGTCGAAATTGCCCTTTCCATCGTTGTGATAGAGAACGCAGGAATCGTCAGCGAAATGCGTCTTGAACAGATCCAGGTGGCCGTCGCAGTCGTAGTCGCCGATGCCCACTCCCATTCCGGCCTGTTCCTCGCCGTCGTCACTGAGAGCGACGCCGCGAAGCACACCTTCCTCCCGGAAGGTACCGTCGTGATTGTTCATGAAAAGCAGGCTTGGCGTGGAGTCACAGGCCACATAGATATCGGGCCAGCCGTCCTCATCGAGATCCGCAGCGACCACGGTCATTCCATAGCACTTCGTAAACGGCGCTATGCCGGCCTGCTGTGTGACCTCCGTGAAAGTTCCATCGCCGTTATTCCGATAGAGCGAGTGACGCCCGGCAGGCAGGCCGCGAGGACCGCATTCGACGGGAACGCCGTGGAAATTGCAATTCGAATTGGCTCCCGACACGGGCGCATGCTCGAGAGAAAAACGAATGTAGTTAGAGACGAACAGATCCAGGTGGCCGTCCCGGTTGTAGTCGAGAAACGCGCATCCGGCTCCCCAGCGGGGTTGCTCGTTCCCGAGGCCAGCGGCCTTCGTTACATCGGTGAAGGTTCCGTCGCCGTTGTTTCGGAACAAAATATTCTGGCCAAAGTAGGTGCAGAAGATGTCGTCAAAGCCGTCGTTGTTGTAGTCGGCAATGCACACACTGTTTGCCCATCCAACAGCGTGCAGGCCCGCTTGTTCGGTGACGTCCGTGAATGTGCCGTCCCGGTTATTTTTATAGAGCCGGTTCGTTGCCCCGGCCGGCGCACCCTCCAGTCGCGTTCCGCAAAGCAGGAAGATATCCATCCAGCCGTCGTTGTCGTAGTCAATAAACGCGCAGCCGCAGCCATCCGATTCGAGGATATATTTGTTTGTTTCCTGGCCGCCATAGACGGTTCTGGCCCGCAATCCGGCCTGCTCGGCAACATCGCTGAAACGCGCATGAAAGGGCCGCCCCGATGGCGCCTGGCGAGCCAAGGGCTTGGCGGAATGGCCGCCCATCCCTTGGCCCCACAGACCTTTTGCCTGAAGGGCGAACGCGGATGCCACCGACATTCGCACAAAAGCGCGGCGTGAGAAGGTCATTGCGTAAGAGTCCCCGCGAATTTCTTGCGGCGCCATTCTCGCCTGAACGCCGCGATGAGTAAACCCTTTCCAATAACTCCCGGGAAGTCTGGCCTTGATGCGGTGTTACGGCTGGCGACTGGGCGCCGGAGAATCCTCCACGAAGAGTTTGTAGCGGTAGCGTTCACGCTCCTGTTGCGCCGCTTCCTCGCGCAGTTTCGCCAGGCGTTGCAGCAACTCGGGAATCTCCTTTTGCTGGCCCGACTTCCGAAGCGCCTGGATCAGATGATATAAGGCGGATTGATCCTGGGGATCAATCTCCAGAGCGTTGCGGCACTGGGCGATGGCTTCCGCATACTGACCGGTCTGCATATAGAGCTTAGCCAGCACGGTGTGAGCGCTGGACAGCGAGGGTTGCAAATTCGCGGCGCGCTTGGCCGATCGCAGCGCCAAGGCAAAATCGGGAGTCCCCGGATCCACGCCCTTTTGCGACAAAACATCGGCTTGCAAGTAGAGCAGCAGCGGATCGTTCGGCTTCTTTTGCAGCTTTTCTTGAATGGCAACCAGCGCGTGATCGAGATCGCTGGCCTGCACCGCGGTTAAGCCCTGCGCCGCGATGCTCAGCGACTGCTTGGGATTCAGAGCGTACGCTTTCTCGAAGTCGGCTTCGGCCTTGTCGTACTGAGCCAACTGGACGTACAGGACGCCGCGAGCCACGTATAAGTCGTCCTCATTCGGTTGCAGAGATAAACCTTCCGTGATGATATCGACTCCCACTTGAAATGATTGGTGGTTAAAGCAGATGGTGGCGAAATCGAGATAAAGACTCGTGCGGCGCGGATCCAGCAGCAGGGCTTGTCGCAACGTGCTCACGGCGCGGGGAGTATCGCCTGCGTCCTCATAGGCCCGCGATGCCAACTGCAGAGTATCTGCATCCGGAGCCGCTGCCTCGAGCAGCGGCTGTAGCGTGGAAACCGCGGCCTGCGGCTCTTTGGCCAGCAACTGAATGGAGGCCAAGACCCGGCGTTCCGCTGGATCCTGCGAACGGAGCGCCACGGCCTTTTGCTCCACCGCGGCCGCATCCGCGAATCGTTTCATTCGGGCAAGACACGTAGCGTAGGCGTGCAAAGCGTCCAACTGCGAATCGACCAGCGCTCCCGCGCGTCCGAAATGGTCAACCGCTCCAGGACAGTCCCCGCGCTGGAAATCGAGCACCGCCAGCATCCCGTTTGCCGTCGGGTCACCGGGTCGAACCTGCAGCAAGCGCTTCAAGAGCGGAACGGCTGCCTGGCTGCCGGCTTGATAGTGAATCTGAGCCGCGCCAGCAAGTGCGGCTATGTTGGCGGGGGAAATTTGCAGGGCCCGCTGAAATGCACTCAGCGCACTTTGATTCTCTCCGCGCCGCGCCAAGGCAATTCCCTGAAGCGTCCAAAGCTGCGCGTTATTTGGTTCCCGGTTGAGCGCGGCCCGGCTAAGTTCAATTGCCTTTGCGGTATCACCGGCCTGCAGCGCCGCGCGCACCGGCTCGGCCAACTGCTCTTGAGACCGGACCGGGGGCAGGAGCAAAATCGAAAGCAGCGAAGCGCCAAGTATTCTACGCAGTGACATTCGACAAACCCGGACACGCCCGAACAAGGGGCGCCCCCCGCCTGAGAATACAGGATTCGGGAAAGGGTTTACAGCGCCCGTTTGACGCTGGCGCAAACTCGCGCTATAACGGGGGCAAGTCGAGAAAGCGTTTGCTCACGTCCGAGGCGAAGTTTGCCTGGCACCGCAGACAGCCTGCCCTCGATCCGGAGGCTCGCCATGAACAAATCCAGAAGACGGTTCCTTTCTTCGGCGGCGGCATCCGCGGCCGGCCTGCTCGCGGCGCGCACTTTGCCTGCTTGGGCGCGTGCCAAAGCCGCTGACGCCGTGACTCCTCCCCTTTCCGTTTTCGGTTATGCGCAGGTCCAGTTACTCGACGGGCCGTTTCGTTCGCAGTTCGAACACAATCACAAACTGTTCCTGCACTTGAATGAAGACGGCATGCTCAAGCCCTTTCGCCAGCGGGAAGGACTCCCGGCGCCGGGCCCCGACCTCGGCGGCTGGTATGACAATGCGGACGACTTCAACGAAAAAACCAACTTCCACGGATTCATCGCGGGACACTCCTTTGGCCAGTATCTATCGGGTCTGGCACGGGCCTACGCCGTCACCGGTTCCAAACCCACCCAGGAAAAAGTCCACCGCCTCGTCCGGGCCTTCGCCGCGACCGTCGAACCCGCCGGCAAGTTCTACGTGGACTACCGTCTGCCGGGCTACACATTCGACAAGACCTGTTGTGGCCTGATCGACGCGCACGAATTCGCCGCCGACCCGATCGCTCTCGAAGTTCTGAAGCGAGCAACGGACGCGGTGCTTCCGCACTTACCCGAAAAGGCCTTAAGCCGCGCCGAGCAGGAAGCCCGGCCGCACAAAACAATCGCGTACACCTGGGATGAAACCTACACGCTGCCCGAAAATTTTTTCCTCGCCTATCAGCGCAGCGGCGACGAACGCTACCGCGAATTGGCCAAGCGCTTCATCTACCACGAGTACTACGATGCGTTGGCGGAAAATCACAATGCCCTGCCGGGTAAGCACGCTTACAGCCACGTCAACACGCTCAGTTCCGCCATGCAGGCTTACTTGACGCTCGGCGACGAAAAGTATCTGCGCGCAGCGGCCAACGGTTTGCGAATGGTGCAGGAACAGAGCTATGCGACCGGAGGATGGGGACCGGACGAGGCCTTCGTCGAACCCGGCAAAGGCCTTCTCGCCGCGAGCTTGCAGAAAACGCACGCGAGCTTCGAGACCCCCTGCGGCGCCTACGGGCAATTCAAAATTACGCGCTATCTGCTGCGCGTCACGCGCGACTCGCGTTACGGCGACAGCATGGAGCAAGTGCTATTGAACACCATCGCCGGCGCAAAACCGATCGAGCCGGATGGAACGAGTTTTTATTATTCGGACTACGACTCGACGGACGCGAAAAAAGTCTATTACAAAGACAAATGGCCGTGCTGTTCCGGCACGTTTCCCCAGTTGACCGCCGACTACGGCATCAGTTCTTACTATCCCGCCCAAGACGGCATTTACGTGAATCTCTTTCTCCCTTCACGGGTCACGTGGAACCAAAACGGTACGCGCTGCACTCTAACCCAGCGGACAAACTATCCCGCGGCTAACACGACACAACTCGAGTTCGAAATGGGCCGGCCCGAAACCTTTACGGTTCACCTCCGGGTGCCAGCCTGGTCGGACGCAAAGACACGGATCTCGGTGAATGGCAAACGGGTGGAGGGCGAGTTTACGCCGGGAGCCTTCTTCGCGGTGTCCAGGACATGGAAACAGGGCGATCGGATTGAATTTGAGATCGGAATGCCGCTTCGCCTGCTGCCCGTGGACGCGCAGAATCCGGATACAGTTGCGCTGGTGCATGGTCCGGTGGCTCTGTTTGGCATCGGCACTTTGCCGGATGCTTTCCGTCGCAATCAACTTCTCAGTGCGTCTCCGGCGGGGATCTCTTCCGAGAACTGGGTCGTAGCAACTGATGACGGAAGGGTTGCGTTCCGTCCGTTTGCCGCGATCGGCGACGAATCGTATCGCCTCTACCAAAAGGTTTCGAGTTAAGGGCGAGAGAGGGTGAGCGGAATCCCCACGAAGCGGACGCAACCCGCGGCAAACGCTTACTTTGCTTCCTTCAGTATTTGGTGGCATATACTAGTGGATATTTCTCTGGGAGTGAACGACTACCTGTGGACATTCGGGATGTAGCCAGACGGGCCAGAGTTTCGACAGCAACAGTCTCTCGCACGGTCAATCAGGTTGCGACCGTGGACGCGCAACTGGCGAAGCGTGTTTGGAAAGCGATTGCCGAACTGGGCTACTATCCGAACCGGCAGGCCCGCGCGCTGGGCTCGGGCCGCAGCCGCGTCTTTGGTCTGGTGGTCTCCGAAATCACGAACCCGTTCTTTCCTGAAATCGTGCACACCTTCGAGACGCTGGCTGTCGAGCAAAATTATGAAATCTTGCTCACCTCAACGGTTCACGATCCCAAGCGAATGGAGCTCGCCGTTCGCAGGATGATTGAAAGCCGGGTGGATGGCGTGGCCATCCTCACGTTCGGCATGGAGGAAGAGTTACTCGAGCACTTGCGATTTCGGAAGCTGCCGCTTGTCTTTGTTGACGTCGGGCCAAGAGCTCCTCGTGTAAGCAACATTCGTGTCGACTATGCGCACGGCATTCGCCAAGCCGTGCAGCATCTCGCAGCGATGCGCCACGAACGCATTGCTTTCGTGACGGGCCCCCTCAGTCTGCGTTCCGCGGTGGCCCGTAAAGTTGCTTTCGAGGAATCGCTTCGAGAAATCGGCCTTACCGTGCGGCCCGACTTTATCGTGGAAGGCGATCACCGGCTTACCGGAGGCAAGCGGGCCCTCCAGGCCCTGTGCAATCTTCGCGACCGGCCCACCGCGGTTCTTTGTTCCAACGACATGACTGCCATCGGCGTGATGCGCCAGGCGTACGAGCTCGGAATCTCCGTCCCCAATGATCTCTCGGTCATCGGGTTCGACGATACGCGCCTCGCGGACTTCATGATCCCGCCGCTGACCACCGTTCAGATGTCACAAACCGAACTGGCCACGCTGGCTTTCAACGCTCTCCTGAAGGACGCGCGTTCCGAAAACCCCCAGCCCAACGGAACCGAATACGTGCTCAAAACGCAGTTAATCCTGCGCAATTCCACGGCGTTTCCTCCCAACAACACTCGTCCAAAATCCAAGGGAAGGAATCGCAGATTGTCGCAAACGGCCGACGAGTCCAGGCAGCACCGATTGCCGTGATCCAAGTCTCTTTCCTGTCGCGCCGGCTCAAGAGGAACGGCTGATCGGTCAGCCGCCAAGGTGCCGCGTCAACGATCTCGCCCTCACGGTCGAAACGAACGGTGACCCGCAGGTGAATCGCGCCGTCGTCGTCCGGCTCGGGGACGCCTATCGCGCCACTCGCGGCGGCGGCTCCGGCATGTTCGTGCTCGGCGCCTCGACGGACTTCCCGCTTCGTGCCTGCGCGGCCTTCAGGGGTGCCGCCGGCTCCGGCTTTCGCGCCGGCAGCGCAAGATTTTCGCCTTCGCGCACAAACGTCAGCCGGTCCTGCTCTTTGTTCCAATCAATGCAAACCAAATCGCCGAGGTGCACCTGTTCGGTGGCCAGCAGATTCGCCAGCGGATACACGACGTGCCGCTCGATCGCGCGCTTCAGGTGACGCGCGCCGTAGCGCTGATCCGTTCCTTCCTGCAGCAGAAACTCGCGGCCCGTGCTCGTCACCCGAAAAAGAAACTGTCCTTTCGCCGTCTCCAACACCCGGCGCTGCACATGATTCAACTCGATTTCCAGCACTTCCTCGAGCTGTTCCCGCTTCAGAGGATGAAACACCACCACTTTGTCCAGCCGGTTCATGAACTCGGGCGAAAATTTCCTCCGCGCCGCTTCGACCGCGGTGCGCTCCACCTTCTCATCGAGTTGCGCCGCCGGCTTGTCTTTCGGCTGCACGAAGCCCATGCCGCCGGTCATCAGCTCCGTGATTTCGCCGCCGCCCAGGTTCGATGTCAGAAAAATCACCGTCTGCGACAAATCCACGCGGCGGTTGTCGCCCAAAGTCAGCGTCGCTTTGTCCAGCATGCCCAGGAGCAATTGCCACAGCGCGTCGCTGGCCTTCTCAATCTCATCGAAAAGCAGGAAGCTGAGTTTCAGCTTGTCCGTATGCGAAGCGGCCAGCGCTTCCTGCGTGATCAGCGGGTGCGTTTCCCGATGCCCGAGGTATCCTGGCGGCGAACCAATCAATTTGGCGATCTCATGCGAGTGCTGGAACTCGGCGCAGTCCACCTTGATCACTGCGCGAGGATCCCCAAACAAGATCTCCGCCGCGGCTTCCACAATCCGCGTCTTGCCCGACCCCGTCGGACCCAGGAACAACAGATTCCCCACCGGCCTCCCCGGCGAGTTCAGCCCGGCGCAGAACACCTGGTACATATCCACCAGGGCCTGAATCCCTTCCGCCTGCCCCACAATCTTTGACCGCAGCGCCGCCTCAAACTCACACGTGTCGCTGCTGCGAATGTTTGGATCCAGTTGATGCCGCGCCGCAGATCTCATACCCGTTCCTTCTGCGTCCGTTCCCCCCAAGACGCGAGGCGCGTCTCATGCGTGCGCCTGGCGGATTTTGAGCACCACGAGGGCCACTTATATTTACCTTTGCGTGCCCGGAAACCCGATACTCCTCAACGAGATACAAAATACAAAATCCCTGCGACTGTCTCATTCTGTGAGACGCAGTTTCATTCGCGTACAAATTGCGACCCGCTGCCCAGTTCCGTCCACAGCGCCTGCCAAAACCCGCCTTCTCCCGAAACCACTGCATTGGCCGGCCACCTAAAACTTATCCAATACAAACGTGCCCTATACCCCGCCACGCGTAATTCTTTCCTGGCAAATCCAAATCTAGGAGCCGCTGCCGTTTGCAAAAGAACGGCAAAGCGTCTCGGCGCCGATCCGGACGTCCTTTGTTTTGAAGCACTTGTCAAGATAGAGCGGGGAAGGAGTGCCCTCGCCTACGTCTTAGGCTCCGGCTTCTTCCGGGCTTGAACGCCGGCGGGAGTTGCCGTTATCGCTGTGCGCGACTTTCGCTCCGGTGCGGTGATCTGGGGAGGAGACTCCGCTTTCTCGTTGCCGCCAGTACCCGCGGCCGCTGCGGCTGCCGCCGCTTCGGCCTTGGGGGCCGGCTGCGCGATCGCACCCTCCCCGTCCCGCACAAACGTCAGTTCGGGGTGCTCGCGATCCCAGTCAATCGAGACCAGGTCGCCCATACGAACCTGTTCCGTCGCGAGCAGATTCGCGAGCGGGTAAACGACGTAGCGCTCAATGGCGCGCTTCAGGTGCCGCGCGCCATAGCGCTGGTCGGTCCCTTCCTGAAGCAGGAAGTCCCGCGCGGCCTCCGTAAGATGAAAAAGAAACTGGCCTTTGGCCGTTTCGAGGACGCGCTGTTGCACGTGACCCAACTCGATATCGAGAACCTGCTGCAACTGCTCGCGCCGCAACGGATGGAACACCACGATTTTGTCGAGGCGGTTCATGAACTCAGGCGAGAACTTCCGCCGCGCGGCCTCGACCGCAGTGCGCTCGACCTTCTGGTCCATCTGGTCGGCCGGCTTATCCTTTGGCTGGATGAAGCCCATGCCGCCGGTCATCAGTTCGGTAATCTCACCGCCACCGAGGTTCGAGGTGAGGAAAATGACCGTTTGCGACAGGTCCACGCGCCGGTTATCGCCGAGCGTCAGGGTCGCTTTGTCCAGCATGCCGAGCAGCAACTGCCACAGCGAATCGCTGGCTTTTTCGATTTCGTCGAAGAGCAGGAAGCTCAGCTTCAGCTTGTCCGTGTGGCTCTTGGCCAGCTCTTCCTGTGTGATCAGCGGATGGGTTTCGCGGTGTCCCAGATACCCCGGGGGCGAACCGATCAGCTTGGCAATTTCATGAGAATGCTGAAATTCCGCGCAATCCACCTTGATAACCAGGCGCGGATCGCCGAAGAGAATTTCGGCTGACGCTTCCACGATGCGCGTTTTGCCCGAGCCGGTGGGACCGAGGAAAAGCAAATTGGCGACGGGCCGGTTCGGCGAATTCAGGCCCGCGGTGAACACCTGGTACATGTCCACGAGCGCCCGCACCGCCTCCTCCTGGCCGACGATCTTCCGGCTCAGCGCGGATTGAAAGTCCACGGTCGCATTGCTGCGCCGGGTTGGATCCAATGGAAGAAGAATGTCGCTCATGGCTGCCTCCTAGCGCCCATGCCGAAGCCTGGGCGTTTCACCAAATCGCCTTGCTCCCTGGCCGAGCTGTTCCAGCTTCACCTGGAGGGTTGACTGCAGCAGCCGCAACTGCACCAGCAGCTCCCGCGCAACCACGGGCGATTGCGAAATTCGGAGGAACGGCGGAAACAAGTCCGCCAACTCGAGATTGACGGCGCGAAGAGTGGCAATCAGCTTCTCCACGGCGGGAGAATGCGGATCCGCAAGGTTGATTCGGTCGTTGATTTGTTCGCGAAGCGCCTTCCAGTTGAGGCTTACGAACGGGTGTTTCTTCGAGACGTGGCGCACCACCGCATCGGTGATTCGCGCGCGGTCTCCGAGCCGGGCCAGGTGAATTTGGCGCACTTTGCCGCCGCGGCGCACGTTGTGCACCAGGTAGAACGCGTTCCCTTTCCGGCGGACGAAGGCCATAGCATCACCTCAAAAATACCGGGCGATTCGGCGTAGTGTACGCATCTTCCACTACGCCCGTCAATCCTTAGATGCGTGCGGAGGCGCAACGTTTGCTGAATTTTGCTCAACTTGGCAACGCGCTCGCGCCGCCGCACCCGCGCCCGAACTCCTCCTAATTGGATTTCTGGCCAGCGGCACAGATTCAGAAAACACCGGAGTGTGTCTGTCCACGCCGGAGTCTCCGCGGGTGGCGACCGCTTCCTGCTTGTTTCCGCCGGCCATTTGTTTTTCGCCTCCGCATTGGACTCTGCTCGATCAAACCCGGCGGCCGCGTTTTTCTCTTGCTGCTGTGGCGCGGCCGCCGATACCATCGCGAATTCGGAGGGAACGGCTCGGCCATGTCCTGGATGCGCGTTTACCAGCTTGTGAAACAAATTCCGCGCGGCCGGGTTCTAACCTATGGGGCGGTAGCGCGGATACTGCGCCTTCCCGGCGGCGCTCGCGCAGCGGGCCACGCGATGGCCGCCACCCCTTCCGGCAAAGGCATCCCCTGGCATCGGGTCCTGGGCGCGCGCGGCAAATTGCTGATCCGCGAGCCTTACGCTTCTCTGCAGCGAAAGCTTCTTGAAACCGAGGGAGTGACCATTGTGGAGTCCCGCGTGGACCTGGAGCGGCACCTCTGGGCGCCGCCGAGCGCCAAAAAGAGCCGCGGCAGAAATTCCGTGAAAGAAAAGAGCCGTCGCGGGCGTAATTCCCGGTAAGGGCTGGAGCACCTCCGGGAATGAAGTGCGTCCAGCCAGAGGGCTTGCGCGTTTTCAGCGCGCCACGCTCTTGCGGTATCCTGAACAGTTCATCCACGGCACACGAACGCGATGGCAAACCCTATCCTAGAAGTCGAAAATCTGGTCAAGAGTTACGGCGATGTGCGGGCAGTGCGCGGAGTCAGCTTCAGCGTTGCCGAAGGTGAAGTGTTCGGTTTGCTGGGCCCGAACGGAGCGGGAAAAACCAGCACGGTGGAGATTCTCGAGGGGCTGCGGACGGCGGATTCCGGGAGAGTTTCGGTCTGCGGATTCGATCCGGCGGTCAGCGCAGAAGAGCTCAAGCACGAGATCGGCGCGGCGCTGCAGTCCACTTCCCTGCCCGATAAATTGCGCGTGATGGAGGCGCTAAGGCTCTTCGCCAGCTTTTACCGGCATCACCGGCGGCGCAAACCCGAGGACCTGCTGCGGCGCTTTGGGCTCGAGGAAAAGCGCAACGCCTTCTACAGCCAGCTATCGGGGGGACAGAAGCAGCGGCTGGCGCTGGCCATGGCGCTGGTCAACGATCCGAAGGTGCTCTTTCTCGATGAGCCGACCTCAGGCCTCGACCCACAGGTGCGGCGCGAAATCTACGACATCATCGAAGAGCTGCGGCGCGAGAAGAAGACCATTGTGCTGACGACGCACTACATCGAAGAAGCCGAGCGGCTTTGCGACCGCGTGGCCATCATTGACCATGGCCAGGTCATCGCGCTGGGCAGCCCGCGCGAGCTCAAGGCGCATTCCGGCGGAGCGACGCGGATTGAAGTGCGCCTGGCGAAGCCCGAAAGCAATGGAGATCTAAAGACTCTCGACGGCGTGGCGGATGCGCGGGAAGTGGATGGCGCCTACGTGATCCATTCGCACCGCCCGCCGCAAGCCATCGTTGCAATGGTGAAGCATCTCGAAGCGCGCGGCAATGAACTGGTCAGTCTGGAAATCGCCGCGCCGTCGCTTGAGGACGTCTTCATTGAACTTACGGGAAGGAGGTTGCGCGATTGAAGAATTTTGGTTCGCTGACGCGGATGCGTATTGCGCTCACGCTGCGCAACCGCATGTTTCTCTTCTTCAGCGTGGTGATGCCCTTCGCCTTTTTCTTTTTGTACGCCGGCGTATTCGCGAAGAGCAATCCCTACGCGGTGCGTTTCTTCCTGGGGCCGATTCTTTCGCTGACGGTGATGGGGAGCTTTTGGGGGCTTAGCGCGGCGCTCGTCACCTTCCGGGAGCAGGGCATTCTGCGGCGTTTTCATGTGACGCCTGTGACGGCCGGCGACATGCTGGCATCGAGCGTGGTGGCGAACTTCATTTTGATCATGCCGACCGTGATTTTGCAGCTTCTCTTCGCGCGCTTTCTTTTTCACGTCACCGATTTCGGCAATCTTGGGGTCGCTTTTGTCCTGCTGGCGGCGGGAACGATTTCGTTTGCGGCTCTCGGCTTGGTAGTTGCCAGCGTTACGAACACCATGCAGGAAACGCAGGTGATCAACCAATTGCTGTGGCTGCCGCTGATTTTCCTCTCAGGCGCGACCTTTCCGCTGGCGTTTCTTCCCGGCGTGGCGCAAAAATTCGCATTATTTCTGCCGGCGACGTATCTGGTGGAGGGCTTGCGGCATTCGATTTTCGATCCGGGAGCGAGCGCCTGGGACGCGCGCGTCGCGTTCGGGTCGCTGGCGTTCTGGGCGGTCCTTACGTTCTTTCTCTCCGTGCAGCTATTCCGGTGGGAGCCGGAATCGAAAGTGCCGCGACGCGCCAAGTTACTGGTCGCGGCCACGGCCATTCCCTTCCTCCTGCTGGGAATCTGGGAAAATAGCTACGGCCATATCCCGCAGCAAGCCAGCGCGGCCTTCGAATCGCTCACAACCGCCGGCCATCACTCCACACCCGAGAAGTAGGCATTTTCGTTGCTGGCAAGGCGATTGTTCGCCGCTCAACGGCCTGCTCACATCAGGGTTCGCCCGCCATCCAGGACCAGCACGTGTCCCGTCATGAAGCTGGCTCCGATTAAATACATAACGGCATCTTCCACGTCACCAGCGCGGCCGCTGCGCTTCAGCGGCACGCGCCGCGCAAATTCGGCTTCAATTTCCGGAGCGTCGCCGGGCATAGTGATCGTGCCCGGCGCAATGGCGTTCACGCGCACCTCAGGCCCCAGCTCCTTTGCGAGACATTTCGTCAGGAGCACGACGCCCGCCTTGGCGGCGCAGTGTGGAATGTATCCGGTCCACGCGAGAATGCCGCCCACGTCGGAGAAATTCACGATCGTGCCGCGCGCCCGCTTGAGCTCCGGCGCCGCGGCCTGGCAGCAAAAGAAGATGCCCTTCAGATTCGTGTCCAGCGCGGTATCCCACTGCTCCTCCGTGGTGGAGGCAAATTCCGTGCGCAGGAAATTCGCGGCGCTGTTCACCAGCACGTCCAAGCGACCTAATTCCTCCGAAACGCGCGCAAACATCGCGCGTATTTCGGCTACCGAACGCAAATCCGCGCGCACGGCGATTGCGCGGCGGCCCAGCCCGCGAATTTCGGATACCGCGCTCTCGGCCTCTTTCTCCGAACTACCGTAGTGCACCACTACGTCCGCGCCTTCGCGCGCCAGCCGCAGTGCGACCGCGCGTCCGATGCGCTTTGCGGCGCCGGTAACCAGCGCCACTTTTCCGCCGAGGGTTACGCTCATGACTCAAGAACTTATCATGAAGCACCGCTCTGCCCGGCAGCTTTTACCTTCACCCCAAGCCGCGCTGCCACTACAATCTTCCCGCATCGAATCGCTCACTCGATCCCGAGGGAAAAATGACTCTCGATCTGCTGGCAATCGCGGCGCATCCCGACGACGTGGAACTCACCTGCGGCGGCACGCTGCTCAAGATGGCGCAGCGCGGCTACAAGACCGGCATTCTCGATTTGACGGCGGGAGAAATGGGGACGCGGGGCACGCCGGAAATTCGGGCGCGCGAGGCGGCGGCCGCGGCGAAGATCCTCAAGGTAAAGGTCAGAGAAACGCTCGGCGTTCCCGATTCGGACGTCCAGCCAAGCCGGGAACACAAACTGCGGCTGGCTGCCGCGATTCGCCGCTTGCGTCCGAAGACGGTGATTCTTCCGTACTGGGCAGCGCGCCATCCCGACCACTATCACGCGTCCACGCTTGGCTATGAAGGCTGCTTTCTCGCGGGCCTGAAACAATTGCCGATCGAAGGCGAGCCCTTCCGGCCCTTCAAGATTTTATATTCCACCGCCTACGCGGATGTGCGGCCCACGTTCGTGGTGGACATCACCGCGCAGTACGAAACACGGAAGCGGGCGATTCTCGCTTTTGCCTCGCAGTTCCGGCCGGAGAAGGGCCAATCGCGAACGTCGTACCGAAGGCAGCAGGTGTTTCTGGCGATTGATCGGCTCGAGGATCAGATGAACCAGCTCGCGCGACATTACGGGGAAATGATCGGAGTGAGGTATGGCGAGCCGTTTCTGCAGAAGGAATTGATGAAGGTAGAGGACGTGGTCACGCTTGCGGTGCGGTCCGTTTAACACGGATCCCGCAGGACGCCGCGGGCAAGGAATGCGGCCAAAAGCGAAGGACGGGGGGCGAGAAAAAGGCTGAACGTGCGGCTCGGTTTCGAGTCGCTGGCTGGCCTGCCCCATCGAGACCACGCCCGGTCCGGCCTAAACGGCAGCTAAAAGTGCTCCTCGCTTTGGGCCGGTACGAAACCAGGGAGCTTTTGGCCCGGTCCATCGCGCTCGACGCGGACGCGAATCATTTGTTCGTTCTCCGCGCCGGATTTCCTGAGGACGGCCATGGTTGCGAGCGCTTCGGTGTAAACGCGGGTCACCAGGAAGGTCTCGCCGCTACCATCCTTTTTCCAGAGCTGGCCAACTTGAATCTTGGAAACCATGGAGACGTGTTCGAGAAGCTGCCATCGAATGTAGCGGGGGCGGAAAGGAGTGTCAACCGAATCGGAGGAGGAAGGTGCGGACAGAGTATCGGCGTATCGGCCGCTGAGGCGGGTTACTGGATTCGGCGGCATTTCTAGCGTTATTCAGTGCGCCGGCCGGCCCGAATGCGGCCACGCACAGGAGATGAACACTTGAAAGGTCCTGGATGGATCCAATGTCCAGGTTTGGGATAGGAAACCTTCCCCAGCTCTGGGACATCGTAGAAACGAGGGTCCAAACCCGCTGGCCACGGAAAGCGGGTGTATAATGATCCGCAAACAGAGGTAACAACATGAACGACCTCGGAACCAAGCCTTCGCCAAGGCCCTTTGTTCGGCTGGCTTTGCGGCTTGCTCTGGCCGGATCACTGGCCTCGGGCGCTGCCTTTGCTTCCCTTGCGCAGGACCCGCCATCACAAACGCCTGCGCAGCAACCGCCGCAGGATGCCGGCAAAGACAAGACTCAGCAGCAGACGCAGCAGCAAAAACCGGGCGACCAGCCGGTCCAGCAGCAGGAAACCGTCAATCCGAAAAACGCGAAAGAAGACGTGGACGCGATTGGAAATCGCAACGTCAGCGGCAAAGTGAATTTCTACTCCCTGGAGAAGGAAATTGCCCTCGGCAAATCGCTCGCGCAGGAAGTCGAGCGCTCCTCGAAGCTGATCGATGACCCGGTGGTCACCGAGTACGTGAATCGCGTGGGACAGAACCTGGTGCGCAATTCGGACGCAAAGGTCCCTTTCACGATCAAAGTGATCGATTCGGACGAAGTGAATGCCTTCGCGCTCCCCGGCGGATTTTTCTACGTGAACAGCGGATTGATTCTGCGCGCGCAGGAAGAAGCGGAACTGGCGGGCGTGATGGCGCATGAGATTTCGCACGTGACGGCGCGGCATGGCACGCGGCAGGCAACCAAGGGCGACATTATTCAGCTTGCGTCGATTCCAGCGATGATTTTCCTGCCCTATGGCTGGGCGGGTTACGGAATCTATGAGGGCATGAACCTGGCGATTCCGCTGACATTCCTGAAGTTCTCGCGCGACGCCGAGCGCGAAGCGGATTTCCTCGGCTTGCAATACATGTACAAGGCCGGGTACGACCCGAACGCTTACATTACCTTTTTCGAACGAATTCAGGCCGACGAAAAGCGCCGGCCCGGAACGATCCCAAAGGTATTCTCGACGCATCCTCCCAATGCGGAGCGCATTGAGAACGCGCAAAAGGAGATCGCGCGGATTTTGCCCGCGAAACAGGAATACATCGTGACGACCTCGGAATTCGATTCCGTGAAGGCGAGGCTGCGCAACATTATGTTCTCTCGCAAGGCCGTGGACAATCAAACGAACAAGCCCACATTGCGAAAGAAGACGGAACAAACGGATAAAACGAAGACGTCGGATCCCGGCGCCCCGCCGAGCGATGACGACCGGCCAACCTTGAAGCGGCGGCCGGATTCGCAACCCTGACAGCACGCACCGGACATCGCGCAACAGAGCTCAAACGGGGCGGCCATTAAGGCCGCCCTTTTCGCTTTTGCCTGCGCTTATTTGGCTTTGACCTCGAAGGAGACCGGAGCGAAAATTCCCGCGGAGAAAAGCCTATTCGGCCTTGCTTTCCGATCCGCGTTCGTCTGGCAAGTGTGGTGTGGCTCGCCGTCTGGGTGCCGTCTTACGCACGCTACTGGGGCTGGCCGAATTTTCTGCATCTCTGCGACATCGCCGTCGTGCTGACGTGCCTCGGATTTTTCTTCAGCAATTCCCTTCTGCTTTCGACGCAAGCCGTTTCTTCGCTGATTGCGGATGCGCTATGGTGCATTGACGCAGGTTGGAGGTGGGTCGCCGGCCGTCACCTGGTTGGCGGGACGGAGTATCTGTGGGACGCAAGCACTCCGCTCTGGGTGCGGCTGCTTTCGCTCTACCATTTGGCGCTGCCAATCGTGCTGCTGCTTGGCCTGCGGCGCGCGGGCTATCACCGCGGGGCGCTCTTCTGGCAATCGGCAATTGCGCTGGCGGTGCTCCTGCTTTCGCTTCCCTTCGGGCCGCAGGCGAACTTGAACTTCGTGTACCGGGATCCAGTGCTGCACCACACGCTTGGGGGCGCATCGGTGCATTTCGGGCTTACATTCCTTGCGCTGGCGGGAGTTTTATACTGGCCAGCACACGCAATATTGCGCCGCGCTTTCGATGCCCCGGAGATAGTGACAGTTGCACGCGAGCGCGCACGGCGCTAGGGTGAAAGACCGCGCGGTGGAAGAACAGCAAGCCGCGTTGCCGAGAGGACTGTGCGAACCGCGAGAACAAAAGGGTGGTTCTTGCGACTGGTTCTGGGAACATTGTGCGCCGGAAGCGTTTCGTTGTCAGTTGCGGCGCAGGCGCGGCGGCCGCATTCTCCGTCACAAGAAGCCTCCCTGCTGCCGCGAAGGTCGCAGACCATTGAAACGCGCTCCCGAGGCACCATGATTACCACCGGCGACCCCGCAGTGCAGTATCGGATCGAGGGCGGAGCATTCGTGAGCCGGACCGAAAATGGAGGCGCGACTTGGTTTGGCGGCGACGTAAGCTGGAACGCAGATTTGGTTGCGGGCGCCGCGCCGGGCCCCTATGTGTGCTGGGTTGTGGGGCGCGGCGGCGATATTTACCTGACGACCGATGGTTCCGAGTGGAGAAAGATTCCGCCGCCGGCTGAACTGGACTTTGTGGGAGTGAGCGCGACAAATGCACGGACGGCGGTGGTGCTGGCGGCGGACGGGCGGCGATTTCGAACGAAAAACGGCGGGCACTCCTGGCATGAGATGAAATGAGGAGGCGCCTACGGCATTCTCTTCATGGCGAAGATCTGGTCATCACGCAGGGACAACACTTCCTTGCCCGCTTCCGCCAGCTTTTCATGCGGCAAGTCGAGGTAACGCTTAACGAAATCCGGTGACAGGCGGAAGACGAAGCCCTGCCCTGTTTTCCGGTTTCGGATAATCGTCTCGACCGAATCTTTGGGAGCCTTCTGGATTCTGAGATTCAGTTTGCCGGGGCTTGCACCGGTTGCGGCCTGAACGCCGTCCGAAATACAGCTCCACTGGACCTCTTCAGGTGTCTTGTGGACGACTTCCAGCGAAAATGATTCCCTCGGCAGGTTCAACTCCTTGAGCGCACGTTCTCCGATGCGATAACCGGCCACCGCAAAGGGCCCCGTTCCCCCGTGGATGAAGGCTATTTGTTCCAGCACACTGTCTTTCAGCGATGCCGTCATCTGAGCGCTCACGCTCACGGCAAGGCACAATATTGCGCAGGTACCGAATACAATCCGCACGGGGTGTCTCATCGAAAAATGGCCTCCCGAAAACACTGACGAAAGACTCGCGTGAAGCCGAAATGGCACTGAATCGTCCCAGAAGAGAAATAGCACAAGCCGGAGAAAGATGGCTATGATGGCGGTCGCGCGCATCCTCCCTTCCGGCGCGGGAAACGCCAATTTGGTCAGGGCGTCCGCGGTTTCCCGCTGCCGAGCGCATTGCCTCCGCCCCATTCCGTACCGTATCCTGAATTTTCAAGAGCACCATGCTTTGACTCAGAGGAGCCACCATGCCTATCCAAAAGACCGAAAAAATCTGGCGCAACGGAGAATGGATCAACTGGGATGACGCCACGCTGCACGTCCTCTCCCACGTCGTAGGATACGGCTCGGCGGTCTTTGAAGGCATTCGCTGCTATGACACCAAGCAAGGTCCGGCGATCTTCCGCCTCCGTGAGCATATGCAGCGCCTGGTCAACTCCGCGCGCATCTATCGCATGGAGCTGCCTTACACCGTGGACGACTTCTCGAATATCGCCACGGAACTCGTGCGCCGCAACAAGATGAACGCCTGTTATGTGAAGCCCATCGTGCTCCGCGGCTATGGCGAAGCCGGCGTAAATCCGCTGCACAATCCCATCGACTGCTACATGGCCTGCTGGCCCTGGGGCGCGTATCTCGGACCGGAGGCGCTCTCGAAAGGCGTCGAAGTCGGCGTCAGCTCGTGGACGCGTATCGCGCCGAACACGCTTCCGGCGATGTCCAAGGCCGCGGCCAACTACATGAACTCGCAGCTCATCCGCATGGAAGCCGCCTTCAACGGCTACGCCGAAGGCATTGCGCTCGATGAGTCCGGCTATTTGAGCGAAGGCTCCGGCATGAATCTTTTCCTAGTCGTGCAAGGCACTCTCTACACGCCCCCGCTCTCCGCAAGCATTCTGCCGGGCATCACGCGCGACACCATCGTCACCCTTGCCGCAGACCTCAATATCCCGCTCAAGGAACAGGTGCTGCCCCGCGAAACGCTTTACATCGCGGACGAAGTCTTCTTCGCCGGCACCGCCGTTGAAGTCACGCCGATTCGCTCCGTGGATCACATCCAGGTCGGCAAAGGCGTCGCCGGCCCCATCACCCGCAAAATTCAGGAGGAATTTTTTGCAATCACGAGCGGCAACAAGGCCGATCGCCATGGCTGGCTGACTCCGGTCCATGCTCCTGCCAACGCCTCGGCGAAGACGCCGGTCGCGGCGACGCGTTGAAGGTTACCGGAGTTGCAAGTAAACTTCCGGTGGAACGCTGTCGTCGAGAATCACGGAAGGAAGCCGCTTTTGCCAGCGCGACCTTTCCGCTTCGCTCAGGCCGGACTCCTTCAGGTAGATTTTCTTTAGACGGCTGGCGCGACTCAGTTCTGCTGATATTCTGCTGCTGCAATCCGCGGAACACCCTCGCGCAACCACATTTTGAGATGGAGTTGCCCTGGAGGCCCCTTCATGTACAACCTCACCCAAAAGCTGACCGCTGAGTTTCTGGGTGCGTTTGCGTTTACCTTTTTCGGTGCCGGGGCGATCTGCGCGGACCGCTACCTGCAAGGATCTGGCGGCATCGGCCCGCTGGCAATGGCAGTGGCACCGGGTTTGGCCATGGCTATTCTGGTTTCGGCGCTTGGCCATATTTCCGGCGGACATTTCAATCCGGCGATCACGATCGGCCTCTGGGTGACGAGACGCATCGGCACG
>Ga0209581_1000952_pt1 | contig 40723 bp, 30 predicted proteins | sample Coa_R2_FD_187160 | JGI IMG/M metagenome (GOLD analysis project Ga0209581, IMG submission 187160) | Surface soil microbial communities from Centralia Pennsylvania, which are recovering from an underground coalmine fire - Coalmine... | ecosystem: Environmental > Terrestrial > Soil > Unclassified ...
TGCGGTTGCCGAAATGTTTCCGCAGCGCGCGGAAGATCGCCTTCCCGTAGGTCTCTACCTTCGGGACGTTCCTCAGGTAACGCGCGGGGAAGCCGCCGCCGAGATTGACCATGGAGAGGTTCAATCCGCGCTCGGACATCTCGTTGAAGATCTTCGCCGCGGAGGCGAGCGCCGCGTCCCAAGCCTTCACGTCGTTCTGCTGCGAGCCGACATGGAAGGAGATGCCGTGGGCGATCAGCCCGAGACGATGGGCATGTTCGAGCACGCCGGGCGCCATTTCGGGCACGCAGCCGAATTTGCGGGAGAGCGGCCATTCGGCGCCCGATCCGTCGCACAGAATACGGCAAAACACGCGGGAACCCGGCGCGGCACGGGCGATTTTCTCGACCTCGGCCTCGCAATCGACGGCGAACAGGCGCACGCCGAGCTCATAGGCGCGCGCGATATCGCGCTCCTTCTTGATGGTATTGCCGAAGGAGATGCGGTCGGCGGTGGCGCCTGCTGCGAGCACCATTTCGATCTCGGCAGGCGATGCCGTATCGAAGCTCGAGCCGAGATCAGCCAAAAGCTTCAGGATTTCCGGTGCCGGATTTGCCTTCACCGCGTAGAAAACGCGGGTGTCGGGCAGGCTTTTTGCGAAAGAAGCATAGTTCTCGCGGATGACATCGAGGTCGATGACGAGGCAAGGCCCGTCTTCGCGGCGCTTCTTGAGGAATTTGCGGATGCGCTCGGTCATTACTTTATTCCCTTCATCCTTCTCAGCCCTGGGCGGCGGTGCCAGGGGTGAAACGCTGAAAGCGCTTCGCCCGCGGCGGGCCACTGCCCGCATCGTGTCGGCCTTCGCCGACTTCAGTTGAGCGCCGATGTGACATCCGATTCGGATCGCCGATCCGGTGTCACTGCTTGGATTGGGGAGAGCCCCGCACCGCACAGCCGGCAACAGTAGTGCCTCTTCAGTTACTGCCGACTCCGAATGACGGAATCGGAAGAGACCAAAAAAGCCCGCTACGTCGTTGCTTTAAGTCGCGTCCTCCGCGGAGAGCGAAGTTTGCCGGTTTCATCTCCGGCTACCGGTCTGCCCCGACAGCTTTCCGGCCTCTTGTCCGGACTTCTGCCGACCGGCACGCGACAACAGGCACGTGCGAAATTGGGCAATTCCGCATGTATGGGAAAAAACTTTCATATGCAAGGGAAAATTGCTTGACGCACCCAAAAAATTTTGAATCGCGCGCGCGAAGCAGAAATGAATCGGAAGTTAATCTCGCGCTGCGCGCTGCACGCGACGCTCTAGCCGACAAAAAATGGTTCGATCTTCGCCGCGCGGCGGACAAAATTGAAAATGATGTAGCAGGCGAGCAAGCCGAAGAGTGTCTGCAGCACGTAGGCGCCGATGTCGCCGAGCCCGAAGAGGCCCGCGATCGCCCAGCCGGCGGCGAATCCGGCGCCGATGATCTCCGTTCCGATCAAAATCGCCGCGCTGACGACCGTGCTGAGGTTGATCCAGTTCACGCCGCGGCGTCGGCTCGCTGTCTCGGACATATCTTCGGCTCCCAAATCGGCCCCGGCTGTTTCGTTTTGACGCGCCGGAGGGCTAGAATGGGCGCAATCTGGCGTGTTACGCCACACCAATCAAGCATTGTCCGCTCCGTTTTCGTCCTGTCCTGCCCGATTTGAGGAAACCCTATGACTGAATTGAGTGCGAAAAGCCGCCGCGGCGTCGTTGTGGCGCCCCATGTTCTGGCCGCCGAAGCGGGCGCAGCCATCCTGAAAGAGGGCGGGAACGCCATCGAGGCCGCCGTCGCGGCCGCAGCGGCCATCGTGCCGGCCTATCCGCACATGAATCACATCGGCGGCGACGGCTTCTGGATCGTGCGCGAGCCCTCCGGGAAGGTGCGCTACATCGAGGCGGCCGGTTTTGCCGGCGCGAAGGCGACGATCGACTTCTATAAGGCGCAGGGGATCTCGGTGATCCCGGAACGCGGCGCCAACGCGGCGCTCACGGTGCCGGGCGCGATCGGCGGCTGGCAGGTCGTGCTTGAAGCGTCCAAGGCGCTGGGGGGCAAGATGCCGCTCGCGAAGCTCCTGGAAGCGGCGATCGCGATCGCCAAGAAGGGCAGCCCGGTCACACATTCGATGGCGGTGCGGCTCGCCTCCGACCGCGGGTCGAATATTCAGGCGCCGGGCTTCGAGGAGGCTTTTTTCATTAACGGCAAGCCGCCGAAAATGGGCGACACACTGAAGCCCGGACGGCTCGCGAATACTTTCGAACAGCTCGCGAAGGCGGGGCTCGACGACTTCTATCGCGGCGATGTCGGCCGCGAGATCGCTTCCGACCTGGAAAAGATCGGAAGCCCCGTCACGCGGGCGGATCTGGAGAAATTCCGCGCCGTGCTGCGCGAGCCGATCAAGGTCAGGCTGAGCTCGGGAACCGTCTATACCTCGCCGGCGCCCACGCAGGGCATCACGACACTTCTTATGCTCGGGATTTACGAAAAGCTCGGCCCGGCGAAGCCGGAAAGCTACGAGTTTCTGCACGGCCTGATCGAGGCGGCGAAGCGCGGAATGCTTATTCGCATGCGCACCGTGACCGACTTCGAGAGGATGATGGCGAACCTGGAGGACTATCTGACCCCGGCGGCGCTGGAGAAGGAAGCGAAGAAGATCGATCCGAAGAAGGCCGCGCCCTGGCCGCAGCCGGCGGGCGAGGGCGACACGATCTGGCTCGGCGCCGTCGATTCATCTGGGCTTGCCGTCTCTTATATCCAGTCGCTGTACTTCGAATTTGGTTCCGGTTGCGTACTGCCTTCGACCGGTATCGTGATGCAGAACCGGGGCATCAGCTTCTCGCTCGACCCCAAGGCGCTCAACCCGCTCGAGCCGGGACGGCGGCCCTTCCATACATTATGTCCGGCGATGGCGGAGCTTGCCGACGGGCGGGTGCTCTCGTTCGGCACCATGGGCGGCGAAGGCCAGCCGCAGACCAATGCGACCGTCTTTACCCGCCACGTCACCTATAATGTGCCGATTGCGGAAGCGATCGACCGGCCGCGTTTCATTCTGGGCCGCACCTGGGGCACGGAAATCACCAATGTCCGGGTCGAGAACCGGTTCTCGCCGGAAGTGATCGATGCGCTCAGGAAAGCGGGTCATGACGTTCAGGTGCTGCCGGAAGCTTATGAGGAAATCCTCGGACACGCGGGCGGCGTCGAAATCGACACCAAGGGCAATATCGAGGGCGCACATGACCCGCGCTCCGACGGAGGCGCGGCGGGCGCATAAAGAGGGGGTGGCATTCCGCCGCATTTGGCGCAATCTCGCGCCATGCTTCCGACGAACTGCTTGGGCGTGGTTCGAACTTGGGAAGGGATTTGCCAGCCTCATGGCCGCTGTTGTGCGCCGTTTCATCATTGCCGCCGCCGCGTTGCTGTTCGCAACCGGCGGCGCATTCGCGCATCCGCACGTCTTCGTGACCGCGAGAGGCGAGTTCGTCTACGGCAACGGGGTGCTGAAGGAAATCCGCTATGCCTGGACCTTCGACGAGATGTTTTCGGCATTCGCCGCGCAAGGCCTGGATGCGAACGGCGACGGCAAGCTCTCGCGCGAGGAATTGCAGGCGCTCGCCAAGGAAAACGTCGATTCGCTCAAGGAGGTTGGCTATTTCACCATGGCGCCGCGCGGCAAGACGGCGCTCGAATTCGGCGAGCCGACCGATTACTGGTTCGAAGCCGACGACAAGAACAACCTCACGCTTCACTTCACGCTGCCGATAAAGAACGCGGCGAAGGGGGGCATCGCGCTCGAAGTGTACGACCCGAGCTATTTCGTCGCTTTTTCGCTCGCCGACGAGAAGCCCGTGTCGCTCGTCGGCGCGCCGGCGGGATGCGCGGTGGACGCCAAAACCGCCGACGGCTCCGCGGCCAACAACCCGTCCGAAGCCTTTTTCCAGCAATTGCAGGCGGGCGCCGACTATGGCGCGCAGTTTGCGAACCACATCACAGTAAAGTGCCCGTAGGAAGGTCGAGATGAGCGCTCATTTAATGCCCCCACCTGCTCGCGTTCGCTCGCTTCCCTCCCCCGCGAGCGGGGGAAAGATAGGGTGTGGGCGAAACCGCCTTGCCATTCGGTTCGGTTGGTTCGTGCTGATTGCGCTCACTGGTGTCGCGATTGCGAATGCCGCCCTTGCCGCGAGCGCATTCGGCGGGCAGCCGGTGCCGGCCTCCGGCGTCACCGGCTGGATCTTCGCGCAGCAGGCGGCGTTCTATCGCTCGATGTCGCAGGCGGTGATGGCGGCGAAGGCGAACGGAACCGCCGAATTCGGGCTCGCGTGGCTCGCGTTTCTATACGGAATTTTCCACGCGGCGGGGCCGGGGCACGGCAAGGCGGTGATTTCCTCCTACCTCATCGCCGACGGCGCCACGGTGACGCGCGGCATCGTTCTTTCCGCGGCCGCAGCGCTCGCGCAGGCGTTCACGGCGATCGCGATCGTGGGGATCGCCGCGGCGATCCTCGGTGCGACAGCGAAAGCGATGGGCTCAACTGTGCGCTGGCTTGAGATCGCGGCTTACGCGGGCATCATCGCCTTCGGCCTGATACTGGCGTGGCGAAAAGGCCGGGCGCTGCTCGCGGCGCTGCGCGGCCGTTCGCAACACGCACACGCACACGATCATGGCCATCACGATCACGGCCACGAGCACATTCATCATCACCATGACGATCACGCCCATTGCGATCACGCGCACGGGCCCGAGCCTTCCGAGCTCAAAGGAAAGGGCTGGCTGCGGCGGGGCCTGGCGGCGGTGCTCGCGGTCGGTCTCAGGCCGTGTTCGGGCGCGATCTTCATTCTCGTCTTCGCGCTATCCCAAGGGATTTTCGCGGTCGGCGTGATCGCGACCTTCGCGATGGCGGCGGGGACGGCGATCACGGTTGCGGCGATCGCGCTCATCGCCGTTCTCGGCAAGGGGCTCGCCGTGCGAATTTTGAAAACCAGCGGTAGCGGCCAATTGGGTGTCGCGGTTTTGGGCATCGAGGTCGCGGCGGCGATCCTGATCTCCGCCTTCGGTGTTCTGCTTCTCACCGGTTACATGGCTTCGGAGCGGCTTTTCGCCGCTTAACCATCCCGAATGAACAGCAAATTGCTTTTTGATCGGCCCGAAAGCACGTTCCTTGTGCGGGACGCCTCTTTTCGGAAATTGCGCGCATACCCCGCCTATGCGAGATTCGGCCGGGAATGCTGACCTAACCATGCGCCGCACCGCTCCTATATAGAAGCATCGCGGCGCGGAGGCTGAAATGGCGCTTTCCGACGTTTCGCTCAACGATCGCTACGATCTTTCCAAGCGTCACGTTTTCCTGACGGGCACGCAGGCGATCGTACGCTTGACGCTGATGCAGCGCGAGCGCGACCGGCTAAACGGCCTCAATACCGCGGGTTATGTCACCGGCTATCGCGGCTCCCCGGTCGGCGGGCTCGATCAGACCTTCTGGCGCGCGAAAGAGGTTTGCGAGCGCCACCACGTCAAATTCCAGCCGGGACTCAACGAGGACCTCGCGGCGGCGGCGCTTTGGGGCACGCAGCAGGCGGAACTTCGCGGCGAAGGCAAATACGACGGCGTTTTCGGGATCTGGTACGGCAAGGGGCCGGGCGTCGACCGCTCCGGCGACGTGTTCCGGCACGCGAATTTCGCCGGCACCTCGAAGCATGGCGGCGTGCTGGCGCTGATGGGCGACGACCACACCGCGGAATCCTCCACCACTGCGCATCAGTCCGAATTCAACTTCGTCGACGTGATGATTCCGATTCTGAACCCGGCAGGCGTTCAGGAGATCATCGACTACGGCCTCTACGGTTTTGCGATGTCGCGCTTCACGGGCACCTGGGTCGGCCTGAAATGCATGCACGAGACGATCGAATCGACCGCCGTGGTCGATGGCGGCCTCGATCGGCTCGACATCCGGCTTCCCGGCCCCGACGAGTTCGCCATGCCGGAGGGCGGCTTGAACATCCGCCTGGTCGATACTGTGCTCGGCATGGAGGCGCGCCTCCACGACTACAAGCGGGACGCCATGCTCGCCTTCGTGCGCGTCAACAGGCTCAACAAGGTCATCACCTCTGGCGGCCAGAACCCCAGGATCGGCGTCATCACCACCGGCAAGAGCTATCTCGACGTACGCCAGGCGCTTGACGAGCTCGGCATCGACGAGGTCAGGGCCAACGGTTGGGGCCTGCGCATCCACAAGATCGCCTGTCCGTGGCCGCTCGGCCGGCAGGAACTCCAGGACTTCGCCAAGGGACTCGATCTCATTATCGTGGTCGAGGAGAAGCGGTCGCTAATCGAAGTACAGGTCCGCGAGGAGCTTTACGGCACCGCGAACCAGCCCGCTTGCATCGGCAAGAAGGACGAGCAGGGCAACTGGCTGTTCCCGGTGAAGGGCGCGCTCGACCCGAACGAGATCGCGATCTGCATCGGCGAACGCCTTCTGAAATACGTCAATGACGAGAACCTGAAGGGCCGTGTCGCGCGCCTGAAGGAAGCGCAAGCCCGGCTTGCCGACACGCAGGACGTCGCTGTCCGCATTCCCTATTTCTGCTCCGGCTGCCCGCACAATACCTCGACCTTGGTGCCGGAAGGCATGCGCGCCTATGCCGGCATCGGCTGCCACTACATGGCGCAATGGATGGACCGCTCGACGCTGGGCTTCACCCATATGGGCGGAGAGGGCGCGAACTGGGTCGGCGAGGCGCCGTTCTCGAAACGCGGGCATGTTTTCCAGAATCTCGGCGACGGCACCTACAACCACTCCGGCATTCTCGCGATCCGCGCCGCCGTCGCGGCGGGCGTGAACATCACCTACAAGATTTTGTTCAACGATGCGGTCGCGATGACCGGCGGGCAGCGGCACGAAGGCAATCTGCATGTCGACGACATCGCACGCCAAGTGGCGGCGGAAAACGTAAAGCGCATCGAGCTCGTGACCGACGAGCCGGAGAAATATCCGAAGAGCATCCAGTGGCCCGCGGGCCTGAAAATCCATCACCGCGACGATCTGGATAAGGTGCAGCGGGAGCTCGCGGCGACGCCGGGCGTCACTGTTCTGATCTACGACCAGACTTGCGCCGCCGAAAAGCGCCGCCGGCGGAAACGCGGCACATTTCCCGATCCCGACAAGCGCGTCATCATCAACGAGCTCGTCTGCGAAGGCTGCGGCGACTGCGGATTGCAGTCGAATTGCGTGGCGGTGCAGCCCGTCGAAACGGAATGGGGCCGCAAGCGCGAGATCGACCAATCGGCCTGCAACAAGGACTTTTCCTGCCTGAAAGGTTTCTGCCCGTCCTTCGTGACGGTGCACGGCGCGAAGCTAAAAAAGGGCGTAGGCGCGGCAGCGACGGCGGGCGACTTGCCCGCGCTTCCTTCGCCGGTTCTCCCCGCGATCGACGGAACTTTCGGAGTGATCATCACCGGCATCGGCGGGACAGGGATTGTCACCATCGCGCAGGTGCTTGGCACCGCCGCTTATATCGACGGCCACGCCGCCGGCATCATTGATATGGCGGGCCTCGCGCAAAAGGGCGGCAGCGTGCTCAGCCATCTGCGGATCGCAAAACGCCCCGAAGACATTCACGCGATCCGCATTCCCGCTTACGGCGCGGACCTCGTGCTCGGCGGCGATATGGTCACGGTGGGCTCCAAAAAGGTTTTGTGCGCGATGCAGCCGGGGCGGACAACGGCCGTGGTCAACACCCACGAAACGCAGCCCGGCGATTTTACCCATAATGCGGACTTCTCGCTCCCCATCGAGCGCCTGAAGCGCGAGATCGCGAAGGCCGGCGGCCGGGACCGCGCGCATTTTGTCGAGGCGACCCGGCTTTCCAGCGCGCTGTTCGGCAATTCTCTCGGGCAGAACATGTTTCTCGTCGGCTACGCCTGGCAGCTTGGCCGTCTGCCGATTTCGGAAGAGGCGATCCTGCGCGCGATCGAATTGAACGGCGAGGCGGTCGAAATGAACAAGTCGGCCTTTTTCTGGGGCCGGCGTGCGGCGGTCGATCTCGCTTCGGTCGCGAAGCTCGCGGCGCCCATCGCAGCGCCCACCGACGCGCGGCGCCTCTCGCAATCGCTCGACGAGATGATCGACCGCCGCGCGGCCTATCTCGAAGCCTACCAGAACGCCGCCTATGCGTGGCGCTACCGCGACTACGTCGCGCGCGTGCGCACGGCGGAGACGGCGATTGCTGCGGGCGAGACGGCGATCACGGAAGCGGTCGCGAAAAACCTGTTCAAGCTGATGGCGTATAAGGACGAGTACGAAGTCGCGCGGCTTTTCACCGACGGCTCGTTCGACAAGCAGGTGGCGGCGGCTTTTGAAGGGGATCTGAAATTCGAATTCCATCTCGCGCCGCCATTGCTCGCGCGCAAGGATCCGGCTACCGGCCGGCCGCGAAAAATGAGCTTCGGCCCGTGGATCAGGCCGGTCTTTTCGGTTCTGGCGAAATTGAAGTTCCTGCGCGGCACGGTTTTCGATCCGTTCGGATATTCGGCCGAGCGCAAGTTGGAGCGGAGGCTGATCGGCGACTATACTGACCTTCTGGAGGAGCTGATCGTGGGCCTGAATTTCGAAAACAGGGCGCTTGCCGCGGCGTTGGCTTCCATGCCGGAGAAGATTCGCGGTTTCGGGCCTGTAAAGACGCGCTCGGTGACGGCGGCAAGAGCGGAAGGCGCGGCGCTTCTTTCGCGATTCCGTCATTCCGTACGGCGCGGAACGCCTTCTTCCATCGCCGCCGCCGCCGAATAGCCGCCCGGGCTATCCGTGATCTCGCGCGAACGACTCCTGGAAATCGCCTTCTGGGCCCGCGATTTGACGGACAAGGAAATCGAGCAGGCGCGTTCGGGCATTATCGAAAAGACCTACACTTCCGGCACTTATGTTTGCCATCGGGGCGACCGGTTCGAGCCTTGGGTCGGCGTCGTGGACGGCCTTGTCCGGATGAGCACGGTCTCGAAGGACGGCAAGGACGTCATCTTCGCCGGCCTGCGCGCGGGCGGCTGGTTCGGAGAAGGCACGCTTTTGAAAAATGAGGCGCGCCGTTACGACATCGTCGTGGCGCGCGAAACGCGGCTTGCGCTCATGAGCAAAGCCGCTTTTTTCTGGCTCTTCGAGCACAGCGTCGCCTTCAACCGCTATCTGGTGCGGCAAATCAACGAGCGGCTCGGGCAATTCATCGCGCTGTTCGAATACGGGCGAACGCTCGATGCAACCGGACGGATCGCGCGCAACATCGCCTGGTTGTTCAATCCCGTGCTATTTCCGGGCGCGGGCAATCATCTGGAAATCACGCAGGAAGAGCTCGGGCTTTTGACCGGCGTTTCGCGCCAGGCAACCAATCAAAGCCTTCGCACCCTCGAACAACAGAAATTGCTGCGGATCGAGAGAAACGGCATTGTGGTCCTCGATATCGAGGGGCTTGCCAACTATGGCGAATAAAACGGTTCCAACGGCTCGATCCCGCGAAACACACCGTTGATTCCACAATGTTATTCCAAAAAAGCCTGCATTTGCTGCGCATGCGTCTGCGGCTTTCGTCTCGCTCTGTCGCGTGGCGACTTGCGGAAAATGAATTTCACTGCAATGGAATCGAGCAAGCTCGAAAAATAACGGGCGCTAAAATAATGGCCGTGCTTCTGGGGAGGGATGGGCGTGCTCGAAAAAGCAACGACCTTTACGAATACATTCCCAAAGCTTCTCATCCTGAACGCCGCCAAACGCGGCGAGCGGCCCGCGATCCGCGAGAAAGATCTCGGCATCTGGCAGACCTGGACCTGGGAGCAGGTGCTCGAGGAGGTGCGTGCCTTCGCGCTTGGCCTGCGCGAACTCGGCCTCGAGAAAGGCGACACGGTCGCTATCATCGGCAACAACCGGCCGCGGCTTTACTGGTCGATGTGCGCGGCGCAGTCGCTCGGCGCAATTCCCGTGCCGGTCTATCAGGACTCGGTCGCCGAGGAGACGGCGTTCGTGCTCGCGCACGCAGCGGTGAAAATCGCCGTCGTCGAAAATCAGGAGCAGGTCGACAAACTGATTTCCATTGCCGACCGGCTGCCCTCGCTTACCCACATCATCTATGACGAGGAACGCGGACTGAAGGGTTACGATCACACGCGGCTGCATTCCTACGCGGATGTGCAAAAGCAGGGACGGGCGGGCGACATGCGCGCCAAAGCCGTATGGTGGGAGAACAGGGTCGCCGAGACGAAGGGCTCCGATATCGCGGTTATCCTTTATACGTCGGGCACAACAGGGCATCCCAAGGGTGTGATGCTCACCTTCGACAACGTGATCCGCACGGCCAATAACGCGAATGCATACGACAATCTCGGCGAAAACGAAGAAGTTATGGCTTACCTGCCGATGGCTTGGGTCGGCGACCACATCTTCTCCTACGCGCAGTCCTATTGCTGCGGCTATTGCGTGAATTGTCCCGAAAGCCCCGAGACGGTGAACGATGACCGGCGCGAAATCGGCACGACCTATGCGTTTGCGCCGCCGCGCGTTTACGAAAATCTGCTGACACTCTCGATGGTGCGGATGGAGGACGCGGGGCCGCTGAAATACAAGATCTTCCACTATTTCATCCGGCATGCGCGGAAATGGGGCGAGAAGATTTTGAATCGCGAGCGCGTGCCGCTTCACGCCCGGCTGATCTACTGGCTCGGTGACATTCTTGTGTATGGGCCGCTCCGGAACCGCTACGGCGTTTCCCGCGTGCGCGTCGCTTACACCGCGGGCGAAGCGATCGGGCCGGAGATTTTCCGCTACTACCGGTCGCTCGGCGTGAACCTGAAACAGCTTTACGGGCAGACCGAGGCTTCCGTTTACATCACCGCGCAGCCCGACGGCGAAATCTACGCCGAAAGCGTGGGCAAGCCCAATTACGAGGTGGAGATCAAGCTCGCGGAGAACGGCGAGGTGCTCTACCGCTCGCCGGGCGTCTTCGCTGGCTACTACAAGGACCCGGAGAAAACGGCGGAGATCAAAACGCCCGATGGCTGGGTGCATTCGGGCGATGCCGGCATTCTCGATCCGAAAAGCGGACACTTGCGCATCATCGACCGAGCGAAGGACGTCGGCCGCCTGAATAACGGCACGCTGTTTGCGCCGAAATACATCGAGAACAAGCTGAAGTTCTATCCGAACATCCGCGAGGCGGTGGCGTTCGGCGACAAGCGCGATTTCGTCACCGTGATGCTGAACATCGATCTCGTCGCGGTCGGCTCCTGGGCGGAGCGGAACAACGTCACCTACGGCTCGTATCAGGAACTTGCCGCGCATCCGCGCGTCTACGAGATGCTGGCGTCGCATGTCGATGAGGTGAACCGTTCGCTCGCGGCGGACGCGCCGATGGCGGGCGCGCAGGTCAAGCGCTTTCTGATCCTGCACAAGGAACTCGACGCCGACGACGGCGAGCTCACGCGCACGATGAAAGTGCGCCGCCGCTTCATCGCCGAGCGCTATGCGCCGCTTGTCGCGGGGCTTTACGACGGCTCGAAAGAAATCGACGTCTCGACCGAAGTCACCTTCGAGGACGGCCGCAAGGGAACGATTTCGGGCCGCGTCGCGATTCGCGACATGCAGATTTATCCCGCAGAAGCCGCGCCGATCGGGAAAGCCGCATGAGGGGGCGTTCGCAAGCCGATATCGCGGCGGGCGAGGCGCTGCTCTCGGTCGAGAATGTCGTGCTTTCTTTCGGGGGGCTGAAGGCGATCAACGACGTCTCGTTCGACATCCGCAAAGGCGAAATCCGCGCGATTATCGGGCCGAACGGCGCCGGCAAGACGTCGATGCTGAACGTGATCAACGGCTTCTACTGGCCGCAATCCGGCAAGATCACCTTCAGGGGTGAAACGCGCCGCCGGATGGGTACGTATGACGCCGCGCGCGGCGGGATCGCGCGTACCTTCCAGAATGTCGCGCTCTTTCGCGGCATGACCGCGCTCGACAACATCATGGCCGGGCGCACGCTCAAGATGAAACGCGGGATTTTCGCGCAAGCGCTCTATTTCGGTCCGGCGCGGCGCGAGGAGATCGAGCACCGGCTGCGGGTCGAGGAGATCATCGACTTTCTCAACATCCAGCAGATCCGCAAGACACCGGTGGGGCGCTTGCCCTACGGCTTGCAAAAGCGCGTGGAGCTTGGCCGCGCGCTCGCGATGGAGCCGGACTTGCTGCTCCTCGACGAGCCGATGGCGGGCATGAACCTCGAAGAGAAAGAGGACATGTCGCGCTTTATCCTCGACGTGAACCAGTATTACGGCACGACGATCGCGCTGATCGAGCACGACATGGGCGTGGTGATGGATCTCTCCGACCGCGTCGTGGTGCTCGACTATGGCCGCAAGATCGCCGACGGAACGCCTGCCGAAGTGCAGAAAGACCAAAAAGTCATCGACGCCTATCTCGGCATTGCGCATTAGGAGAACCGGTGGACACGCTCGGCCCATTTCTTGAAATCCTGATCGGCGGGCTCTTGTCGGGCGTTCTCTATTCGCTTGTGGCGCTCGGCTTCGTGCTGATCTTCAAGGCATCGAGCGTGTTCAACTTCGCGCAAGGCGCGATGGTGCTGCTCGCCGGGCTTGCGCTCGTGCGCTCGCTCGACTTGCTCATCGGATACGGCTTTCCGGTTTGGGCAGCGGTCGTTCTCGCGCTCGTCTTCGCCGGCGGCGTGATGGCGTTAACCGCCTATTTTGCGGAACGTTTCGTGCTCGGTCCGCTCGTCAATCAGGATAGCCTCACGCTGTTCATGGCGACGATCGGTCTCGCCTTCATTCTCCTCGGCGCGGGACAAATCATTTTCGGCTCCGACGTCTATCCGCTGGCTCTCTATCCTACCGATGCCTGGATTTTGCTGGAAAGCGTTTTCCCCGGCGGCATCCTCGTCAACAAGCTGGATATCTGGGGCGGCGTGATCGCCGGATTGCTGGTGGCGGGGCTCGCCATTTTCTTCCAGCGCACCAAAATCGGGCGCGCCTTGCGCGCGGTCGCCGACGATCATTCGGCGGCGCAATCGGTCGGGATCTCGATCGACTGGATCTGGTTCGTGGTGTGGCTCGCGTCAGGGCTCGTGGCGCTTGCTGCGGCGACGGTATGGGGCACGAAACTCGGCGTGCAATTTTCCATCGTCTTTCTCGCCCTGAAGGCGTTTCCGGTGCTGATCATCGGCGGCTTCACCTCGGTGCCGGGCGCGATCGTCGGCGGGCTTTTGATCGGTGCGGGCGAAAAGCTTGCGGAAGCCTATCTCGGGCCGTTCATCGGCGGCGGAATCGAATACTGGTTCGCCTATGTGGTGGCGCTGCTTGTTCTGCTTGTGCGCCCGCAAGGCTTGTTCGGCGAACGGATCATCGAGCGGATCTAGGAGGGGCAGTTGTTCTATCGCGAGGCCGGGCAATTCAAGACTTCCTACGCCGCCGACATGGCGGTGTTTCCGCTGCGCCAGGATCGCATGGTGGTCTATCTGTTTTTGCTGTTCGCCTTCATCGGCATGCCGCTGCTTGCGCGGTTCAACATCGGCGTGTTCGGGCAAGACTACATCTTCAACGGCATCCTGATTCCGCTTCTGATCCTTTCGCTCGCGGCAATCGGCCTTAACATCCTCACCGGCTATTGCGGGCAGATCTCGCTGGGCGCCGGGGCCTTCATGGGGATCGGGGCGTACGCCGCCTACAACATTTCATTGCGCGTGCCGGGGATGCCGCTTCTCTTTTCCATTCTGCTCGGCGGCGGCGTGTCGGCGCTCGTGGGAATTTTGTTTGGTATCCCGAGCCTGCGCATCAAGGGGCTGTATCTTGCGGTCGCGACGCTCGCGGCGCAATTCTTCTTCGACTGGGTGTTCATCCGTGTCGGCTGGGTGACGAACTATTCCTCGTCGGGCAGTGTGAACGCGCCGCAGCTGAATTTCTTCGGCTGGGTCGCGGAGCGGCCGATCGACCGTTATCTCGTCTGTCTTCTGTTCGTTACGATATTCGCGATTCTCGCCAAAAATCTCGTGCGCGGAAATCTGGGGCGGCAGTGGATGGCGATCCGCGACATGGACATCGCCGCCGAGATTATGGGCATTCGTCCGCTCTACGCCAAGCTAACCGCGTTCGCGATTTCCTCGTTCATTATCGGTGTCGCGGGCGCGCTGTGGGCCTTCGTGCATCTCGGCTCGTGGGAACCGCTCGCTTTCGACATCGATAAATCTACGCAGATTCTGTTCATGATCATCATCGGCGGGCTCGGTTCCATTCTTGGTTCTTTCCTCGGCGCGATCTTCATCCTGGTACTGCCGATCATGATCGATCTCGTTCCATCCGCTTTCGGCGTTCAGGTTTCGGTGCAGACGGTGACCAATCTGAACTTCGTCATTGTCGGCGCGCTCATTTGCGCCCTCTTGATCTACGAGCCGCGCGGGTTCGCGCGGCTCTGGGGGATCGCGAAGGAGAAATTGAGGCTATGGCCTTACCCCTATTGAGGGGTTAGGCTTTTGGCAGCAATCGCTGCGTGCAAAGCGAAGCGGCACGCGGCAATGAACGATAAAAGCTCGCGTTCAATGCCCGGGAAACCGGGCCCAGGGAGGAAAGTATGACCCGCACACGCCTTGCCTTGGCTGTGGCGGCGCTCACCGTCGGCGCGACGGCGATCGCCGAACCGGCCATGGCGCAGAATGAGCAATTCTTTCCCTCACTTGTCTATCGTACCGGGCCTTACGCCCCGAACGGCGTTCCGTTCGCCGACGGCGTCGCCGACTACTGGACGCTCATCAACGAGCGCGACGGCGGCATCAACGGCGTCAAGATCGTGTTCGAGGAATGCGAAACCGGTTACGCCACCGACAAGGGCGTGGAATGCTACGAGCGCCTGAAGGGCAAAGGCCCGACGGGTGCCGCGTATTTCTCGCCGCTTTCGACCGGCATCACTTTCGCGCTCACCGAAAAGGTGCCGGGCGACAAGATCCCGCTTCTGACGCAGGGATACGGCCGCTCCGAAAGCAGGGACGGCACCGTGTTCCCCTGGAACTTTATCGCGCTCGGCAGCTATTGGACGGCGGCGGATGTCGCGGTTCAATACATTGCCAAGGAAATGGGCGGCCTGGACAAGCTGAAGGGCAAAAAGATCACGCTCGTCTATCACGACAGCCCCTACGGCAAAGAGCCGATTGCGGCCCTTGAAGCGCGCGCGAAAAAAGACGGCTTCACCTTCAAGGCGGTGCCCGTCACGCATCCCGGCGTCGAGCAGAAGTCGCAGTGGCTCTCGATCCGGCAGGACCGGCCCGACTACGTTCTCCTGTGGGGCTGGGGCGTGATGAACTCGACCGCGATCAAGGAAGCAGCGGCCGTGGCCTATCCGCGCGATCACATGATCGGCGTGTGGTGGTCAGGCGCGGAGCCCGATGTCACGCCCGCCGGCGATCAGGCCAAGGGCTACAAGGCGCTGATGCTTCAGCATGGGCCGGGCGAATTCAAGGTGCACCAGGACCTGAAGAAGTACGTCATCTCCAAGGGCAAGGGCGCCGCGAAGGACGACTTCGCGCAGGTGCTCTATAACCGCGGCCTGATCAACTCGATGATCGGCGTGGAAGCCGTGCGCACCGCGCAGGAGAAGTTCGGCAAGAAGCCGCTTACCGGCGAGCAGATCCGCTGGGGCTTCGAGAATCTGAACCTCACCGAAGCGCGCATCAAGGAGCTCGGCTTCGAAGGCATGATCAAGCCGTTGAAGTTCTCCTGCTCGGACCATCAGGGCGCGGATGTCGCCCGCGTGCAGCAGTGGGACGGCAAGAACTGGAAGACGATCTCCGATTACTTCACCGCGGATCAGTCGGTTCTCGGACCGATGGTGAAGGAGCACGCCGCGAAATACGCGAAGGAGCACAACATCACGCCGCGCGACTGCTCGAAATCGAGCTAGGCGAAGGCTGACGATCGCGGGAGGCGGAACGCCGCCTCCCGCCTCTTCTTCCACGGAGCACGATCTTGTCCAGACCCGCCGTATCGCCGAAAGCCGCTGTATCGCCCGCCGACGCGATCCTTTCGGTGAAAAATATTGAAGTGATCTACGATCGCGTCATTCTCGTCCTTAAGGGCGTCTCGCTCGACGTGCCGCGGGGCGGCATCGTCGCGCTTCTCGGCGCGAACGGCGCGGGCAAGAGCACGACTTTGAAGGCCATCTCGAACCTGCTGCACGGCGAGCGCGGTACCGTGAACAAGGGAGCGATTGTGTTCGACGGCGTGGAAGTGCATAACCGCTCGCCGAACGAGCTCGTGCGCCGCGGCTGCATTCAGGTGATGGAAGGGCGGCACTGCTTCGGCCATCTCACGATCGAGGAGAATCTGCTTACCGGCGCCTTCACCCGGCATGAGGGCAAAGCGGAGATCGCGAAGGAGCTCGAGCGCGTTTATTCGTATTTTCCGAAACTGAAGGAGCGCCGGAATTCGCTCGCGGGCTACACGTCCGGCGGCGAGCAGCAAATGTGCGCGGTCGGGCGCGCGCTGATGTCGCGGCCGAAGATGATCTTGCTCGACGAGCCCTCGATGGGGCTCGCGCCGCAGATTGTCGAGGAGATTTTCAATATTGTGAAGATGCTGAACCACAACGAAAAGGTTTCGTTCCTGCTCGCAGAGCAGAACACGAACATGGCGCTGAAATACGCAACTTACGCCTACATCCTCGAAAGCGGCCGTGTGGTGCTGGACGGCGCAACCGCGACGCTGAGGGAGAACGAGGACGTGAAGGAATTCTATCTCGGCATCTCGACAACCGGACGCCGCTCGTTCCGCGAGGGAAAATACTACAAGCGCCGCAAGCGGTGGCTTGCGTGAATCTCCGATGAAAGCCCATTACGACGCGCTGGAAACCCGCGATCCCGAAGCGCGCGAGCGAGATTTGTTCGCGAGGCTTCCCGGCGTGATTGCGAATGCGATGAAAGCGCCGGGCTGGGCGAAGCACCTCAAGGGTGTCGATCCGAAGGCGGTCACGTCGCGCGCGGCGCTTGCGAAGCTGCCGCTCTTGCGAAAATCCGATCTTTCGGCGTTGCAGAAGGAAAATCCGCCGTTTGCCGGCTTCAACGTGACCCCGCCGAACAAGGCGAGGCGGCTGCACATGTCGCCGGGGCCGATTTTCGAGCCGCAGAATTACGACGAGGATTTCGAAGCGACGGCACGCGCGTTGTTCGCCGCCGGATTCCGGCCGGGCGATATCGTGCACAATTCGTTTTCCTATCATCTGACGCCCGGCGCCTATATTCTCGAATCCGGCGCGCATCACCTCGGCTGCACCACGATCCCGGGCGGAGTCGGCAACACCGAGCAGCAGCTTGACGCGATCGCGCATTTCAGGCCGAGCGGCTATATCGGAACGCCCGACTTCATCAAGATTTTGCTCGATACCGCCGCGAAAACGGGAAAAGACGCATCGTCCCTTAAGCGCGGCATCGTTTCGGGCGCAGCGCTGCCGGAATCCCTGCGCGCGGAGCTCGTGAGCCGCGGCGTCGACGTGAAGCAGTGCTACGCGATCGCCGAAACGGGCGTGGTCTCATTCGAGAGCGTTGTGGGCGAAGGAATGGTCGTCAGCGAAAACATGATCGTCGAGATCGTCCGGCCCGGCACCGGCGATCCGGTGGCTGAGGGCGAGGTAGGCGAAGTGGTCGTCACCACCTTCAATCCCGGATACCCGATGATCCGGATCGCGACCGGCGATCTTTCCGCCGTGCTTCCGGGCCGCTCGCCCTGCGGGCGGACAAATATGCGCATCAAAGGCTGGATGGGCCGTGCCGATCAGACGACGAAGATCAAGGGGATGTTCGTGCATCCGGCGCAGGTATCGGAAATCGCCAAGCGCCATCCGGAGCTGAAGCGGCTTCGCCTTTGCGTGACGCGCGAAGCCGAACAGGATGCGATGACCTTGAGGGCGGAATCCGATCTGTCCGATCAAGGTCTCGCGGACGCGGTGGCGGCCACGCTGCAATCGGTGACGAAGCTGAAGGGCAGGGTGGAATTCGTGCGGCCCGGTTCGCTACCGAACGACGGCAAGATCATTTCCGACGACCGCGGATAAAACATCCATCGTTCGGTCATTACCGGGCCGTCGCGCCCGGCGAGCGGGACGCGAGCCGTGACGCAGACGAGTCCCGGTAATCCATGATGACTTCCCGAATATGCCGCACTTTCTCATGGATCACCGCAACTCGGGCCCGCCCGAGTTGCGTATTTTAAGGCTCAAGTCGGCAACAGCCGACTTGAGTGTCTCGCAGCGGCAACCGTTCGCTTCGCTCACGGGCCGCTGCGGCCCGGTGATGACAGGAGGCCGAGACAAGCCCCCAAATTGACGGCTGCTTCTTCACGCGTCATATCCACGGCATGGATGGTGCAAGCTCTTCCGGAAAAATCGGCGTTCTGCTCGTCAATCTCGGCACACCCGACGCGACCGATTACCGGTCGATGCGGCGGTATCTGAAGGAATTTCTCTCCGACCGCCGGGTGATCGAAACCAACCGCGTCTTGTGGTGGTTCATTCTCAATTTCATCATTCTCACCTTCCGGCCCGGCCGCAAGGGGCGGGATTATGAAGAGATCTGGAATCGCGAGAAGAACGAGTCGCCGCTAAAGACGATCACGCGCTCGCAATCGGAGAAACTCGCCGCGCATTTCAGGGACAGGAATATCGCGGTCGATTGGGCGATGCGCTACGGCAATCCGCCGATCGCCGAGCGGCTCAACGCGCTTTATGCCGCGGGCTGCGAGCGCATTCTGATCGTGCCGCTCTATCCGCAATATTGCGCGGCGACAACCGCGACAGTCGTCGATAAAGCATTCGAGGCGATGTCGAAAATGCGCGCGCAGCCGGCGCTTCGCTTCGTGCCGCCTTATTATGACGATCCGGTTTATATCGAGGCGCTTGCGAAAAGCTGCGAAGCCGATCTCGCGAAGCTTCCGTGGAAGCCCGATCTACTGCTCGCCTCGTTTCACGGCATCCCGCAGGAATATGCCGACAAGGGCGATCCCTATCCGGCGCAGTGTTTTGAGACAGCCCGGTTGATGCGCGAGCGAATGAATCTCGACAACGATCGCTTCAAGATCGCGTTTCAGTCCCGCTTCGGCACGGCCGAATGGGTGCGGCCTTACACCGATGAGACCGTGAAAAGCCTTCCGGCGCAGGGCGTGAAAAACCTCGCGGTGGTGACGCCTGGCTTCGCGGCGGATTGCCTGGAGACGCTCGAGGAAATAGGCGGCGAGAACGCCGAATATTTTCACGGTATGGGCGGCGAGAATTTTGCGGCGATTCCGTGTCTGAACGATTCGGAAGAAGGGATGCGCGTGATCGCGCATCTCGTCGAACGGGAGCTGAAGGGGTGGGTTTGAAACTTATCCGTTATCATGGCCGGGACAAGCCCGGCCATGACAGGAGCAATTCAGGCAACGCCGATCCGCAAGAGATCGTGGAAGCGTACGAGCCCGATCGGTTTTCGGTTCTCAACCACGAACAGCACATTGACCTTCATGGCGTTCAAAATGCCCATCGCTTCGCCGGCGAGCTGATCGGGCCGGACGGTCTTCGGATTCTTGCTCATTACTTCGTCGACCGACTGCGAAAGCAATCTTTCGCTCATGTGGCGGCGCAAGTCGCCGTCGGTGATGATGCCGACGAGGTCGCCGTTCGCGCCGGTGATCCCCACGCAGCCGAAGCCCTTCGCGGTCATCTCGACGATCGCATCGCTCATCCGCGTGCCGCTCGGCACCAGCGGCGTGCCGTCTTCCTTGCGCATGATGTCGCGCACATAGGTGAGCATCGCACCTAACTTGCCGCCCGGATGCAGCGCCTTGAAATCGAGTGCGGTGAAGCCGCGGCTTTCGAACAACGCGACCGCAAGCGCGTCGCCGAGCGCAAGCTGAACGAGCGTCGAGGTCGTCGGCGCGAGACCCAGCGGGCAGGCTTCCTTCACGTCCGGCATCAGGAGAAGAACGTCGGCGGCTCTCGCGAGCGTCGATTGCGCGCCGGAGGTGATCGCGATCAGCGGCACCTTGAAGCGCTTGGCGTATTCGATCAGGTCGCGGAGTTCCATGGTCTCGCCCGACCAGGAGAGCGCGATGATGGCGTCGTCCCTGGAGATGACGCCGAGGTCACCGTGGCTCGCCTCGCCGGGATGGACGAAATAGGCGGGCGTGCCGGTGGAGGCGAGCGTCGCGGCGATCTTGCGGCCGATATGCCCGCTCTTGCCCATGCCGGTTACGATCACGCGGCCCTTGGCGGCGCGGATTTGCTCGACCGCGGCCGCAAAAGCGTCCCCAAGCCCGTCCTTGAGGGCGGCGGACAGGGCCTCCAGGCCCTCGGTTTCGGTCTTGAGCGTGCGCAAGGCCGACTGCAGCAGGCTTACCGCGCTGCCGGCGCTTTCGGCTATCTGGCTTTTCGGACCCGCCATTCCGTGAATTTCCCCGATTTCGGGCTTCCTAGCACCTTGGCCGCGGGGATGCGACTCCGCTTATGGAACAAGGGTCCGTTAACCATGCCCATTTTACCTTCGTTAACCATACGAAGGCGGCAGAGCTTTGGGTTCAACGGGCCAAATCCGACAAGGACGAGCGCGCGCCGTCTGCGCCGCGCTGGCGCTTGGCTTGTCGGCGACGAGCGCGCTCGCGCAAACCGACAGCTTTCGCGACTCCGGTTTGCGCCCCAGTTTGCCCGCCGGGAGCCGCACAGTTGCGCAAACGAACGATCTCGGATCGCCGCTGGGTTCCGGCGCGGGCAGCACCGGCTATATCTCGACAGGCGAGCTCTCGGGCCGCCCGAAGAAAAAGAAAAAAGCGAAGAAGAGCGAGACCGCCGCCGTCCCGGCGCCACCCGAGGTGCCGGCCGTGCAGCCAGGACAGAAAATGAATCCGCGCATCGGCGCGATTACGCCCACGATACCGGTGCGCAAGAAGCCAATCGACGACGACCCGTTCGGGCCGGTCGGGTTTCATTCCGGCGCGTTTCTGGTGAAGCCGAGTATCGAAATCTCGGAAGGCTACGACAGCAATCCCTTTCGCGTGCAGAACGGTCCCGGCTCGGCCTTCACCGAAGTGAAAGGAGCGGTCAGCGCAAAGTCCGAATGGTCGCGGCACGAGATGCAGCTCGATCTGCGCGGCTCGTATATCGCCTACTCGAATGTCGAAAACATTGATCGCCCGGACGCGGATGTGACGCTGCGCGGCAAGATCGACGTCACGAAGGATACGCGCATCGAATATACGGAGAAGGCTTCGCTCGCGACGCAGGCGCCGGGGCAGCCCGACTCGATTACGGGCGCGAAGCGGCTTCCCTTTGTCTACACGCTCGGGACGAGCGCGGGTCTCGTGAAGCAATTCAATCGGCTCGAAGTCGGCGTTTTCGGCGAGGCCTCGCGCAACATCTACGAGGACGCCGATCTCTTGAACGGCACCACGCTCAATCTCTCCGAGTTCAATTACAACGACTACACGGTGCGGCTCAGGGGCAGTTACGAGATCACGCCCGGCATGAAGCCATTCGTGGAGGTTGCGGCCGACACGCGCGTGTTCGATCAGGACGTCAATTCATTCGGCCTTCGGCAGGGCTCGAACGGTTACAAGGCGGAAGCAGGCTTCATCTTCGACCGGCCGGAAATTCTCAAAGGACAGATCGGCCTCGGTTACATGGCGCGCAGCTACGACGATCCGACGCTGCCGAATATTTCGGGCTTGCTCATCGACTCCTCGCTCGTCTGGAAGCCGAGCGCGCTCACGCAGGTGAAGCTCGACGTCAATAGCTCGATCAACGAGAGCATCACCACGGGCGCGGCCGGCATCTTCACGCGCGAAGGAAAGATCACGATCGATCACGCCTTCCGCCGCTGGCTCGTGGGCTCGCTGTTCGGAAGCTACGGGCAGGATCAATATCGCGGTACCGGGCGGGTGGACGACCGCTGGACCTATGGCGCGGCTCTTACATACTGGTTCAACCGGATGCTGGCCTTGCGCGCGGAAGTGCGGCGGGAAGGGCTCAATTCCAACGTCGCGGGCCAGGATTACAAGGCGGATGTGGCGATGCTCGGCCTCAAATTGCAGCGATAAGGAATCACATTTCCGGCTGAATTTTCGGGGACATGGAACCAATGAGGCGGTGGAGAAAGAATCTTTTCCGGACGGCGGGCGGCTTCATGATGGTGCTGCCGGCAACAGTTGCGCTCGTGCAAGCCGAGTACGACGGCCGCTTCGGGATTTTCAATATTCAGCCGCCCGCGCCGCAGGTCTCGGTACGGACGGATTCCACGCATCCTGAGATGACGCCGATGGCGCTCGCCACCGCGCAAGCCAATTTCGCCTATTGCATCGAGCAGCTCTGGCCGCAGGCTGCGCGGCGCGGGATTTCGCGCCGTACCTTCGACACGCAAACGCGCGGCCTGCAGCCCGATATGAAGATCATGGAGCTTCTCGACAAGCAGCCGGAATTCACCCGGCCGGTCTGGGACTATCTCGACGATCTCGTGAACGATTCGCGCATCAATGCCGGGCGCGCGGCGATTGCGCAAAACAGGGCCACCTTCGACGCGGTCGAGCGCGCCTACGGCGTCGACCGCTATACTCTCACCGCGATCTGGGGGATCGAATCGAATTTCGGGCCGCAGGGCGGCGACCGCCCGGTCGTGCAGTCCACGGCGACCCTCGCCTGCATCGGGCGGCGGCAGAATTATTTCCGTGACGAATTTCTCACCGCGCTCGAGATTATCGACCGCGGCGACGTGCCGGCGGAGCTCATGAAAGGCTCATGGGCGGGCGCGTTCGGGCCGACGCAATTCATGCCGACGGCCTTCAAGCGCTACGCCGTCGATTTCGACGGCGACGGCAAAAAGAACGTGGTGCAGTCGATCCCCGATCTTCTGGCGTCGACCGCGAACAACCTGAAAAAGACCGGCTGGCAGAGCGGCGCGAGCTGGGGCTACGAAGTCGTGCTGCCGGCGAATTTCAACTACATGCTCGCGGGCCGCTCGACCAAGAAGCCGATCCATAGCTGGGAAGCGCTCGGCGTGCGTCGCGTCGGCGGACAACCGTTCCCGCGCAGGGACGACGTGGCCTCGCTCCTGTTGCCGGCGGGCGCGAAAGGGCCGGCGTTTCTGGTCATCAACAATTTCCGCGTCATCATGAAATACAACCCGTCGGAGTCGTATGCGCTCGCAATCGGGCATCTCGCCGACCGCATTCGCGGCGGCGGGCCGATCGTGCAGCCGTGGCCGCGTGACGAGGCTCCGTTGTCGCGCTCGGAGCGGATCGAATTGCAGCAGCGGCTCGCCGCGCGCGGCTACGTTCTCGGCGACGCCGACGGGCATTTCGGCCCCAAAACGCGGGACGCCATTCGCGATCTGCAGGCGCGCGCGGGCATGGTTCCCGACGGTTTCGTAAGCGTCAAATTCATCGATTGGCTCCGCCGAACCGAACGCTAGCGGCGGGGGATGGCCTGTCAAAGCCTTGAAACTGCCGCTAAACTCGGACAACAACCGAGTTCGTCTAACGCTGGCGAAAGTTCATGCTGCGGCGCCTGTTCATCGTCTTTCTTGCCGGGTTCGCGCTCGCGACCATATTCGCGAGCGAAGCGTCGGCGCAGCGCGGCTGGGGAGACGAGCGCTTCTTTTTCCTGCGCGATCCCTTCGGCCGCGGACGCGGGCTGTTTAACTTTCCCGAACGCCCGGCGCCGCCCCGGCCGGTTCAAACGGAACCGCCGGTGCCGCAGGAGCCGAGCGGCACCGTCTACGGATCGAGCGCGGATGCCGATGCGCAGCGCTTTCTCGCCGCGAGCGAATATGTCGCCGTGCTCGGCGATACGCTCGCGGAACAGCTTTCCCAGGGTCTCGCCGACGAGTTCGTGACCGAGCGGCCGGAAGTCGCGATCATCAAGAAGACCAAGATCAACACCGGTTTTGTCCGCGCGGACGTTTTCGACTGGGTGGCGCAGGCTTCCGGCCTGCTCGCGAAGGATAAAGCGACGGCGCTCGTGGTTCTTCTCGGCATCAACGACCGGCAACCATTGCGCGACGATCAGGGCGTGCATGAGTTTCGTTCCGAGCGCTGGCGCGAAATCTACGGCAAGCGGGTCGAGGACTTTCTGAACAAGCTGAAGGAAAAGAACGTTCCGATTTTCGTCGTCGGGCTGCCGCCGGTGCGCTCGCCGAAAATGTCGCTGGACGCGATCTACATCAACGAGATCCTGTCCGAGCGCACGCGCAAGACCGGCGGCTATTATATCGACGTCTGGGACGGCTTTGTCGCCGAGAACGGGGACTTCATGGCAACGGGTCCCGCGCTCGACGGGCAGACGCGGCGGCTGCGCGCGAATGACGGTGTGCATTTCACCAGGGCAGGCCAACGGAAACTCGCGCACTATGTCGAGCGCGAACTCGTGCGCTTGTTCGACTCGCGTCCGGGACGCGGACCGAAGATGCCGGACATTCCGCCCGAAGCGGCGAAACCCGCGCCAGACACACCAGCCGGAACGCCGAATGCGCGCCCGCTTGCAGGCCCAATCATGCCGCTTACGCAGATTTCCGGCCCCGGCGGCACGCTTGCCGGCGGGCCGGGAACGCCGGTGACCCCCGCGCGATTGCCGACCACCGATCCGAGTTTGACCCGCATGCTGATCGACGGCAGGCCGGTCGATCCGGTCGCCGGACGCGCCGACGATTTCCGCTGGCCGCGGCAAGGTGCCGACGCTTCGGCCGCAAAGGCGCCGGACAATGCAGAGGCTGCTCCGGAGGTGCCCAAGGTTAGGCCTGTGATGGCCGAGCCGAAAGAGAAGACAAAGAACGCGCCGGCGCGCTGACTCAGCGCCAATCAAGTCATTCCGGGACGTTGCGCAGCAACGGACCCGGAATGAGGGGACCAATTTGCAGCAATCAGCGCGGGAGCGTCGTCGAGCCCATCAGGAACTTGTCGATCGCGTGCGCGGCCTGGCGGCCTTCGCGGATCGCCCAGACAACGAGCGACTGGCCGCGGCGCATGTCGCCGGCGGCGAAAACTTTCGGCATCGAGCTTTGATAGGCGATCGTGTTCGCCTCGACATTGCCGCGCGCATCCAGCTTCACGCCGAGCTTTTCGATCATGCCCTCATGCACCGGATGCACGAAGCCCATGGCGAGGAGCACGAGATCGGCATCGAGCGTGAACTCCGAGCCCGGCACCGGTTTCATCTTCTCGTCGACGCGGACGCAGTGAAGCTTCTTCACCGCGCCGTTTTCGCCGGAGAACTTCTGCGTCATCACGGAAAATTCGCGCTCGGCGCCTTCCTGCTGGCTCGACGAAGTGCGGAGCTTCAGCGGCCAATCCGGCCACACGAGGAGCTTGTTCTCCTTTTCGGGCGGCCGCGGCATGATTTCGAGCTGCGTCACCGAAAGCGCGCCCTGGCGATGCGACGTGCCGATGCAGTCGGAGCCGGTGTCGCCGCCGCCGATGACGATGACATGCTTGCCCTTCGCCGAGATCGGCGTGCTGTTGTCGGATTCGCCCGAGACGCGGCGGTTCTGCTGCGGGAGGAAATCCATCGCGAAATGGATGCCGGCGAGCTCGCGGCCGGGGATCGGGAGGTCGCGCGACTTTTCCGCGCCGCCCGAGAGCAGCACGGCGTCGTGCTTCGATACGATCTCATCGATCGAAGTATTCACGCCGACATGCGCGCCGTAGTGAAACTTCACGCCTTCGGCTTCCATCTGCGCGATGCGGCGGTCGACGTGATGCTTCTCCATCTTGAAGTCGGGAATGCCGTAGCGCAGCAATCCGCCCGCTTTGGCGTATTTCTCGTAGACATGCACTTCATGGCCCGCGCGCGCGAGCTGCTGCGCGGCGGCGAGCCCGGCGGGGCCGGAGCCGACGATCGCCACCTTCTTGCCGGTCTGGTTCGCGGCCGGCTCGGGCTTCACCCAGCCATTTTCCCAGGCGCGGTCGGCGATCGCGCATTCGATCGTTTTGATCGTCACCGGCTTGTCGATCAGGTTCAGCGTGCAGGACGCCTCGCACGGCGCGGGGCAGATGCGGCCTGTGAATTCGGGAAAATTGTTCGTCGAGTGCAAGTTGCGCGCGGCGGTTTCCCAGTCGTTCCTGTAGACGAGGTCGTTCCAGTCGGGGATCTGGTTATTCACCGGACAGCCGTTGTGACAATAGGGAATGCCGCAATCCATGCAGCGCGCGGCCTGATCGCGCGTCTCCTTCTCGGAGAGCGGGACGACAAACTCCTTGTAGTGCTTCACGCGCTCGGCGACCGGCGCGTAGCGCCGGTCCTCGCGGTCGATTTCGAGGAAGCCGGTGATCTTGCCCATGTGGATCAGGCTCCGGCCGCCGCAAGGCGAGGTTTTTCAGTCTCTTCTTGCGCTTTGAGCTCCAGAAGAGCGCGCCGGTATTCGGTCGGCATCACTTTCTTGAATTTCGGCAGGTAGCTCTTCCAATTCGAGAGGATTTCCTGCGCTCGCTTCGAGCCGGTGTAGCGCGCGTGCTGCGAGATCATCCAGTGCAGGCGGCGCGCGTCGCGGCGGGTCATATCGCTCATAACCTCGACGCGGCCATGCGCGGTGAGGTTGCGGAGCTGGTGATAGGTCTTCTCGCTCACTTCTTCTTCCTCGGGGACAGGCTCAAGCTCCACCATCGCAAGATTGCAGCGCGATTTGAAGGTGCCGTCCTCGTCGAGCACGTAGGCGATGCCGCCGGACATGCCGGCCGCGAAATTGCGGCCCGTCCTGCCGAGCACGGCCACCACGCCGCCGGTCATGTATTCGCAGCCGTGATCGCCGGTGCCTTCGACGACGACGAGCGCGCCGGAGTTCCTGACGGCGAAGCGCTCGCCCGCGATGCCGCGGAAATAGGCTTCGCCCTCGATCGCGCCGTAGAGCACGGTATTGCCGACGATAATCGACTCTTCCGGCACGATGCCGCTATCGGCAGGCGGCCGGATGATGAGCTTGCCGCCGGAGAGGCCCTTGCCGACATAATCGTTGCCTTCGCCGTCGAGCTCGAATGTGACGCCGCGCGCGAGAAACGCGCCAAAGCTCTGGCCGGCGGTGCCCTTGAGCTTCACGTGGATCGTGTCGTCGGGAAGCCCGGCGTGGCCGTAGCGCTTGGCGACTTCGCCGGAGAGCATCGCGCCCGCGGTGCGGTCGGTGTTCTTGATCGTTGTCGTAAGCTTCACCGGCGCGCCGCGGTCGAGCGCCGCCTGCGCCTCCGCGATCAGTTTGCGATCGAGGATCTTGTCGATCTTGTGATCCTGCGGCTCCGAGCGATAGATGCCGACACCCTTCGGAGCATTCGGCTTTGTGAACAGTTTCGAAAAATCGAGGCCCTGCGACTTCGCGTGCGCGACGACCTTGCGGCGGTCGAGCATCTGCATCTGGCCGATCATCTCGTCGAAGGTGCGGAAGCCGAGCTTCGCCATGATTTCGCGTACTTCCTCGGCGACGAAGAAGAAGTAGTTGATTACATGCTCCGGCTGGCCGACGAAACGCTTGCGGAGAACCGGATCCTGCGTCGCGACGCCGACAGGGCAGGTGTTGAGGTGACACTTCCTCATCATGATGCAGCCCGCCGCAATGAGCGGCGCGGTGGCAAAGCCGAATTCGTCGGCGCCTAGCAGCGCGCCGACGACGACGTCGCGGCCGGTGCGGATGCCGCCGTCAACCTGCACGGCGATGCGGCTGCGCAAGCGGTTCGCGACCAGCGTCTGGTGCGTTTCGGCAAGGCCAATCTCCCAGGGCGAGCCAGCGTGCTTGATCGAGGTGAGGGGAGAGGCGCCGGTGCCGCCCTCGAAACCCGCGATCGTGACATGATCGGCGCGCGCCTTCGAGACGCCCGCCGCGACGGTGCCCACACCCACTTCGGAGACGAGCTTCACCGAAACGTCGCCCGCCGGGTTCACGTTCTTGAGGTCGAAGATCAATTGCGCGAGGTCTTCGATCGAATAGATGTCGTGATGCGGCGGCGGCGAAATCAGCCCCACGCCCGGCGTCGAGTGGCGCACCTTGGCGATGATCTTATCGACCTTGTGGCCGGGGAGCTGGCCGCCTTCGCCGGGCTTCGCGCCCTGCGCCATCTTGATCTGCATCATGTCGGAATTGACGAGATATTCCGTAGTGACGCCGAAGCGGCCGGAAGCCACTTGCTTGATCGCCGAGCGCATGGAATCGCCGTTCGGCAGAGGCTTGAAGCGGTCGGATTCCTCGCCGCCTTCGCCGGTATTCGACTTGCCGCCGATCCGGTTCATGGCGATCGCAAGCGTCGTGTGCGCCTCGCGCGAGATCGAACCGAAGGACATGGCGCCCGTCGAGAAACGGCGGACGATGTTCTTCGCGGGCTCGACTTCCTCGATCGGCACGGGTTTCCTGCCGTCGTCTTCCGCCGAGCGCAGCTCGAACAGGCCGCGGATCGTCAAAAGCCGTTCCGACTGATCGTTGACGATCTTCGCGAAGGCCCGGTACTTGTCCTGGCTGTTGCCGCGCACGGCATGCTGAAGCGCGGCGACGGTTTCCGAAGTCCAGACATGGCCCTCGCCGCGGATGCGGTAGGCGTACTCGCCGCCGACATCGAGCATGTCGCGGTAAATTGGCGAGTCGCCGAAGGCGTCGCGGTGGCGCTGCACGGCTTCGCTCGCGACTCCGTCGAGGCCGACGCCCTCGATGCGCGTCGCGGTGCCGGCGAAGAACTCCGCGACGAAATCCGAGGAGAGTCCGACGGCGTCGAAGATCTGCGCGCCGCAATAGGACTGGTAGGTGGAGATGCCCATCTTGGACATCACCTTGAGGAGTCCCTTGTCGACCGCCTTGATGTAGCGCTTGAGAATTTCCTTCTCGTCCAGCTTCTGCGGCAGCTCGTCCTTGATCGCGACGAGCGTCTCGAAGGCGAGATAGGGGTTGATCGCTTCCGCCCCGTAACCCGCGAGGCAGGCGAAATGATGCACCTCGCGCGCTTCGCCGGTTTCGACGACGAGGCCCACGGAAGTGCGCAGCCCCTTGCGGATCAGATGATGATGCACGGCGGCGGTGGCCAGGAGCGCCGGAATCGGAATGCGCGCCGGGCCGACATGGCGATCGGAAAGGATGATGATGTTGACGCCGTCGCGCACGGCCTGTTCTGCGCCGTCGCGCAACGCATCGAGCGCGGCCTTCATGCCGGCGGCACCGGATTCGGCGGCGTAAGTGATGTCGAAAGTCTTCGACTGGAAGTAGGAATCGACGTCGGCGATTTCGCGGATCTTCTCCAAATCCTCGTCGGTCAAAATCGGCTGATGGACTTCGAGGCGCTTCCTGGTCGAGTGGCCTTCGAGATCGAACAAGTTCGGGCGCGGGCCGATGATCGAGACGAGGCTCATCACGAGCTCCTCGCGGATCGGATCGATCGGCGGGTTCGTGACCTGCGCGAAGTTCTGCTTGAAATAGGTGTAAAGGAGCTTGGGCTTCTCCGAGAGCGCCGAAATGGGCGTGTCGTTGCCCATGGAGCCCACGGCTTCCTCGCCCTGCGCCACCATCGGCGTCATCAGGAACTTGATGTCCTCCTGCGTGTAGCCGAAGGCCTGCTGACGATCGAGGATCGACAGGTTCGAGATCGGCGCACTCGCCTTCGCGGGCGGCAGCTTTTCGAGCTGAATCTGCGTATTCTCCAGCCACTGCTTGTAGGGGTGCAGCTTCGCGTATTTCGCCTTGATCTCCTCGTCCGGCACGAGACGGCCCTGTTCGAGGTCGACCAAGAGCATCTTGCCGGGCTGCAAGCGCCACTTCTGCACGATGTCCTTCTCGTCGATGGGCAAGACGCCCATTTCCGATGCCATCAGGATGCGGCCATCGCGGGTGACGAGATAGCGCGCGGGGCGAAGCCCGTTTCTATCGAGCGTGGCGCCGATCTGGCGGCCGTCGGTGAACGCGATCGCCGCCGGGCCGTCCCAGGGCTCCATTAATGCCGCGTTGTACTCGTAGAAGGCGCGGCGATCCTCGTCCATGAGCGGATTGCCCGCCCAGGCTTCGGGAATCAGCATCATCACCGCATGCGGCAGGTCGTAACCGCCCTGCACGAGAAATTCGAGCGCGTTGTCGAAGCAGGCGGTGTCGGACTGGCCTTCGTAGGAAATCGGCCAGAGCTTGTTGATGTCCTTGCCGAACAGGGGCGAGTCCGCCGTCGCCTGGCGCGCGGCCATCCAGTTGTTGTTGCCGCGCAGCGTGTTGATCTCGCCGTTGTGGCAAACCATCCGGTAGGGATGCGCGAGCGACCAGGTCGGGAAGGTGTTCGTCGAAAAGCGTTGGTGCACGAGCGCGATCGCGCTCTCGAAATCCGGATCGTGCAGATCGGGATAGTAGGTGCCGAGCTGGTCGGCGAGGAACATGCCCTTGTAGACGACCGTGCGGCAAGAGACCGAGACCGGATAGTAGCCGGAGCTGATGCGCTCCTTGATGCCGTAGAGCACGCCGGAGATGCTCTTTCGCAGCATGTAGAGCCGGCGCTCGAACGTATCCTCGTCCTTGATGTGCGGCGCGCGCGCGATGAAGACTTGCTGGTGGAAGGGTTCGGTCGGCTTCACGGACTCGCCGAGCGTCGAGTTGTCGGTCGGCACGTTGCGCCAGCCGAGCACCTTCATGCCTTCAAGCGCCGCCTGCTCCTCGTAAACCTTCTGAATCTTTTCGCGCCATTCCCTGTCCTGCGGCATGAACAGGACGCCGACGGCGTATTCGCCCTGCGCGGGAAGTTCGATGCCGAGCTTCTTCGCTTCCTTGACGAAGAACTTGTGCGGCATCTGCACGAGAATGCCCGCGCCGTCGCCGGCGCGTGAATCGGCGCCGACCGCGCCGCGATGCTCGAGGTTCAGGAGAATCGTGAGGCCGTCTTCGACGATCTGGTGCGACTTCCTGCCCTTGATGTCGGCGATGAAACCGACGCCGCAGGAATCCTTTTCATTCGCCGGGTCGAACAGGCCGGACGCGACAGGCGGCTGCCACTCGTTTTCAGGCATGGATGGAACGGCTTTTCGCACGCGGCCCTTCGTGTCGTCGCGCTTCCCCGTTCGGTTGCCTCGCCCCTGTTGCATTTTTATCGCCACCCTTCATCAAACTTATTCTCGTTTCCGTTCTTCGCGCATTCGTTGGCGCACTTCGCTTCCGGCCTTCCGTTTCCGGACGGCCCGCTTCTTCCGGCCGTATCGAGCGAGAGATCCCTTGCGGTATCGCTCAAGTCCGCTTCGATCTCGCCGTCGCGGTTGTCTCGAAGTTCTGCCGCGCTTTTTGGCGATGCGCCCTTATTTTCCTTCCCGCCGGAAATGGGACAGCATCACTGTCATATCATGCCAGAATTAATCCAAACACACAAGGATCGGCGGGGGAAAACTTGCCGCTTATTGCGGGCATGTACGAATAAGCGACAGAACCGGGGCGGGTTCCTCACGGACGCGCAATGATGTTGCAGATAGGCCGTCCTAACGCCGCCGCAATCCGGCGCGACTGGAGGGGAACGGCGAACTCACCCCTGCTCCTCGGAGAGTAAAAATGAACTGGTCGCGCTCCCTTGCGGTATTTGCATTCATGGCGGCGACCCCCGCAGCCGCTCAACCCTATCCGGCCGAACCCTATTACGGCGTCGTTTCGCCGCGGGAGGTGATGCGTACCGTTGCGGATATGGGCTTGCAGCCGGCGAGCGAACCGCGGCTGCGCGGACACGTATGGATCGTGCGCGGCATTGGCCGGGAAGGCACGATCGTGCGGGTGGTGATCGACTCCCACAGCGGACGGGTCGTCGACATGCGCGCGCTGCGAGGGCCTGCGGCCTATGAGGCTGGCCCCTACGAGCCCGATCCGCGTTATGTGATGCGCGAGCCTTATGGCCGGGATGGTTATTCGCCGGATGGTTATCCGTCCGCGCCGCGCGCCGGCGAAGTCTATCAGGCGCCGGCCTATCGCGGTCCGGGCGGCGCGGTCGCGCCTGACGACGAGGATTATGGCGGCCGGCCGGTGCCCCCGGGTAACGTGGGGCCTGGCTCTTCCTATCCGCTGGCGGCAGAGCCGCGCTTTTCGACAACGCCCGAGACGAAACGCCTCGCGGCAAAGCCGCCTGTTGTGCCGCTGCCGAAGGCGCGGCCCGCCAATATTCAGGGCGACGTGAAAATCGACGCGGCGAAGAAAGACGACGGCAAAAAAGAAGCGCCGAAAGCCGATGTCGCGAAGAAGGAAGAACCGAAGGCCGATGTCGCGAAACAGGAAGAGCCGAAACCGGACGACGCGAAGAAAGCGGAAACGAAAAAGGACGAGGTGAAGAAAGACGAGCCGAAGCAGGCGAATGCGCCGCTCACGAGCCCGAAGGATCCGGAAACGACCGCGGCGATCGCAAAGGCGCACAGCAAGGCGCAAGCGGAAGCGAAAAAGCCGGACACGCCTCCGAGCGAGCCGAAGAAGCCGGAGTTTCCGCCGGTTCAGCCGCTCGAATAACCGGGATCGGTTTTACGAAAAAGGCGCCCCGTTTGAGGGCGCCTTTCTCTTTTGCGCGTTTACGAAAAGCTTAGGCGGCTTTCGCGTCGATGACCTGCGCGCCCTGCTTGCCGATCGCGATCTTGCGCGGCTTCTTGCTCTCCGGAATTTCGCGGACGAGGTCGACATGCAGGAGACCGTTTTCGAGATTCGCGCCGCGGATCTCGACATGGTCGGCGAGCTGGAATTTGCGCTCGAAAGCACGCGCCGCGATGCCCTGATAGAGCATTTCGCCTTCCTGCCTTTTCTCTTCGGATTTCTTCTCACCGCGGATGGTGAGCTCGTTTTCCTTCACCTGGATGTCGAGTTCCTTATCGGTGAAGCCCGCAACGGCGACCGAGATGCGATACGCATTCTCGCCGGTGCGCTCGATATTGTAGGGCGGATAACCGGGTACGCCGCCGTCATGCCCGAACGAATCGAGCAGCGAAAAGATGCGGTCGAAACCGACGGTAGAACGGTAAAGGGGGCTGAGATCGAAACTTGCCATGACATATCCTCCATTTGAGCGACATGCAGTCGCAGACCCGCCAAATGGCCGAGTCCGTTGGGTTTTGCGCCGCCGAATGGCCGGCGCAGGAAAGATATGGGGAGGTTTTTGGGGGCGGCAAGACCCGCAATTCCGCCCTACTACATGAACGCACTGTGAATGCGGGGCTGTGGTCAAGTTCATCCGGGTTTTCTAAACAAGGTGCGGTTCGGGGCAGAAAAGGAATGCGCTGTCGATGCGGGCATTCGCAAAGGCGGGCTTGGCGATCGCAATACTTCTCGCGGCGGACGTCTCCGCCGCCTTTGCCCGCGATGTGCATGCCGGAGGGCGGAGACGAATTGGCCGCGTGACCCGTCCCTTTCTTCCCAGCTTGCCCTTTATTCAGTTCAGCGGACGGGACACGTTCGACTACTATGGCAACCGACGGATCGTTCCCAAGGCGCGCGGACCGGTCAGCCAGAACGACATCGTTTCGTCGCTTAAGAAGCGCGGGTTTCATGACATCCAGGTGCCCCGCCACCGCGGCTCGACCTACGTGGTCGAAGCCACCGGCGCGCTCGGCGAGCGGGTACGGCTCATCATCAACGGCAAGACCGGCGGGATCGACGGCGTGCGCGTGATCGGAATCGGGAAGCATTAGCGACGCAAACCTCGTTCCTCATGCTGAGAGGCTGGCCGAAAATGCGAGCAATATCTTCAGGGACTTTCTAATCGCCTGAAATGAATCTTTTTTCGTCATGGCCGGGCTTGTCACCCAAGTCGGGTTTACCCGACTTGGGCTTTTTAAATCTAGCGAACTCGGGCAAGCCCGAGTTCGCGTGCCATCCACGTCTTTCTGCTGTCATTGAAGCAAAGGCGTGGATGCCCGGCACAAGGCCGGGCATGACGGAGCTAGATGAGAGAGCTTGATTTCATTGGTCTCTTTTTGAGTCAGATTCTGAGGAGCGTTGCGAAGCAACGCGTCACGCAAGTCGGCTTTAGCCGACTTGCCATTTTGAATCTGATCTCGTGCAAGCCCGAGATCAGGGCATGAGGCCCGTGCATCGCGGGTAAGGGTTATTTCTGGGCGTTGCCCGGAATCAGGCGCCGTTGTACCGATCAAGCGCCGCCTCTTCCCGGCGGCGCGGCGGCGGCGAAACTTCATGGTTTTACAAAGTATCCCGGCGAATCCCGTCCCAGACGGTGCGGTTGCCGGCTATCTCACGACCGCCGATAACGTCAAAATTCGGTTTGCGCGCTGGAATCCGACAAAGCCACGCAAAGGCACGGTTTGTGTGTTCGGCGGCCGCGGCGATATGATCGAGAAATTCTTCGAAGTGATCAGCGATCTGCGTACGCGCGGCTTCGCGGTCGCGATCATCGACTGGCGCGGGCAGGGCGGCTCGCAGCGGCTTCTGTCCGATCCGCGCAAGGGATATGTGCGCCGTTTCGACGACTACCAGCTCGACCTCGAAATCTTCATGCGCGAAGTGGTGCTGCCGGATTGTCCGGCGCCGATGTTCGCGCTCGCGCATTCGATGGGCGGGGCGATCATGCTGGAAGCGCTGCGGCGCGGGCGGCGGTGGTTCGATCGCGTGGTGCTGTCGTCGCCGATGATCGGCTTGTACGGACGGCTCGGCTCGCCCCTCGCGCGCTACGCCGCGCGGGCCGGGGTCCTCTTGGGGTTGGGCAGAGCCTATATACCCGGCGGCGGCCCGTTTGCGATCTCCAACCGGCCGTTTCTCAAAAATCCCGTGACCTCCGATCCGGTGCGTTATCAGCGCACGGCATCGCTTGTCGAAGCGGTGCCCGAGCTTGGCCTCGGTTCGCCGACCCTCCGCTGGGCGTCGGAATCGCTGCAAACCATGAAAAAGCTGCAAGACCCGCTTTATCCGAGCGGCTTGCGGCAGCCGATGCTCATTCTCGCCGCGGGCGCCGACCAGATTGTGTCGACGACCGCGACCGAGCGATTCGCTGCCCGGCTCCGCGCCGGCTCGCATCTTATCGTGCCGGGGAGCCGGCACGAGCTCATGATGGAGCGCGACGTTTTCCGCACGCAATTCTGGGCGGCGTTCGACGCCTTTATTCCCGGCTCGCCGAGTTATCGCTAGGACTGCAACAGCGCGAGCGCTTCGGCGTGCACGCGTTTGTCGCCGGCGGCGATGATGCGGCCGCCGCTCGCCGCCGGGCCGCCCGTCCAGTCGGTGACGATGCCGCCCGCGCCTTCGACGATCGGCACGAGTGCGACGATATCGTGCGGCTTCAGGTTGGTTTCGATCACGAGATCGACGAAGCCGCCCGCCACCATGCAATAAGTGTAGCAATCGCCGCCGTAGCGCGAGAGCCGCGTCTTCGCTTCCACCTTCTCGAACAGCGCGCGCTCGGGCTTGGTCATCAGCGCGGGGCTCGTGGTGAAGACCGTCGCCTCCCTCAGCTGCGCGCAGTGGCGCGTGAGCAGCTTGCGCTCGCCGGCAGGGCCGCGATAGCGGGCGCTTTCGCCGTCGCCGGTGAAGCGCTCGCCGATGAAAGGCTGATACATCATGCCGTAAACCGGTACGCCGTCCTTCAAAAGCCCGATCAGCGTTCCCCAGATCGGCATGCCGGAGATGAAAGATTTCGTGCCGTCGATCGGATCTAGCACCCAGACATAGGAGGCGTTGGGCCGCTCGGCGCTGAACTCCTCGCCGATGATGCCGTGCTCCGGAAAATTCTTCTTGATAAGCGAGCGCATCGCCTGCTCGGCGGCGCGGTCGGCGGCGGTGACGGGATCGAACGGACCGCTGTGGGCCTTGTTCTCGACCCCAAGCATGGTGCGGAAAAACGGCCGGATCGCTTCGCCTGCGACATTCGCAAGCTCATCGACAAACGTGGCGAAGTCGACGGCTCCCATGCTGCATCTCTCCCGCGTTTCTCATAGCGGCGCGCGGAAAAGGCGGCAACGCGAAGGGTGAACGGTCTTACGCTGTCCCGTTTCCGGAAAAATCGGGCGAGAAAACCGCCGATATTGGGAGTGTTGAAAATCTGCCACTCAGGGGTGAAAAGAAGAATAGGACAGCAATACAGACCTTGCTTCCGCCGGCCGGAAGAGTATATTTGCTGCATCGCGATAACGCGATTGGCGTTGCGTTATCGCTGCCCTCCTTGGGCGTTTCCTCCCTAGACTTGGGCCACCAGGAACCTGGTGGCCCTTTTTTTTCAATAGCTTAGCTATGGTACGCGGCCCCGACTTCCGTCTCGCATGCTTCGCCGGGAGGCTGGAGCCAGGATTGGTTCGGGGCAAGCAAATAGGCTGGAACCTGCTACTTTGCTGCACTGCACTTCTGGCATGCCAGACCCGCATTTCTCGCAATGCTTGTAAATGGGTAATCGGGAGCGCGATCACTCGGCGGCATCGCGCAGGGGTTCAATCCCCCGCGCGGTTTCAACCGCAAGCTTCGAAATCATGCGTCCGATATCGGTGCGAACGTATTCGAACCGCGCGCTGCGGCGGTATTCGCGCTCATCCATATAGAGCGCGCGGTTGATTTCGATCTGCACTGCGTGAAAGCCCGCAGCGGGATCGCCGTAATGTTCGGTGATGAAGCCGCCGGCATAGGGCTTGTTGCGCAAGACGCTGTAGCCGAGGCTGCGCAGCGTATCCTCGATGATGTCAGTCACCATGGACGCGCAGCTCGTGCCGTAACGATCGCCGATCACGATGTCGGCGCGCGGGCGCTCGTCATGGCCGTTCGCATTCGAGGGCATCGAGTGGCAGTCGAGCAGCACGGCGTCGTCGTAGAATTCCTGGGCGCGGGTGATGAGACGGCGCAATTCGCGATGGTAAGGCTTGTAATAGCGCTCGATTCTCGTGAGCGCCTCGTCGACGGAAAGGCGCCGATCGTAAATTTCGCGCGCGTCGCCGACCACGCGGGCAATGGTCCCGAGGCCGCCCGCGACGCGAAGCGAGCGCGTATTGGCGAAGGGCGGAAGCCTCCCTTCGAACATGCGCGGATCGAGTTCGTAGGGCTCGCGGTTCACGTCGAGAAACGAGCGCGGGAAATGCGCACGCATCATCGGCACGCCGAAGCGGACCGAATCTCCAAACAGCTCGTCAACGAATGTGTCCTCCGAACGGCGGAGCGCCTCGAGCTCCAGCCGGGTCTGCGCGAGAAAGGCGGCCGGATACGACCGCCCGCTATGGGGCGAATTGCAGACGACGGGGCTATAGGGCGCCGTGGACTCGACGATCTCAAAGGGAAGATCGAGTTCTTCGACGATTTTGGCGCTCATGCGGGGCTCATTTTCGGGGACTTTACGGAACCTTACTTTGGCCATTCTGCCCGCTTGAGTCCTCGCATGGAAGGCCGTTTTCGGAGATAATCCCTCGAGAAATCCTTCACCCGGCATTTACCTGAACGATTGTTTATAGGGCGTGGACTTGCGTGGATTGGGGTAGGGAATGAAGAAGAGCGAAGCGGCCGTTATCAGCCAGAAAATCCTGCTCGCGGAAGACGACAACGACATGCGCCGATTTCTGGTGAGGGCGCTGACGAAGGCGGGCTACGAGGTCGTTTCCTTCGATAACGGCAAGGCGGCCTATGACCGGCTGCGGGAAGAGCCGTTCGAGTTGCTGCTGACCGATATCGTCATGCCGGAAATGGACGGCATTGAGCTCGCGCGCAAAGCGACCGAGATCGATCCCGCGTTGAAGGTGATGTTCATTACGGGCTTCGCGGCGGTGGCGCTGAACCCCGACAATAACGCGCCGAAAGACGCGAAGATTCTGTCGAAACCCTTTCACCTCAAGGATCTCGTGAACGAGGTCGAGCGCATGCTGGCCGCCTAATCGCGGCTTGCAGGGGCTTCCTTGAGCCGATATAGGAACGGTCTTCCTAGAGAGACGGGCGCGTAGCTCAGCGGGAGAGCACTACCTTGACATGGTAGGGGTCACAGGTTCGATCCCTGTCGCGCCCACCATTTTGCCACGATTGAGATTGGACCGAACATGAAAATCCGCAATTCGCTTCGCTCGCTCCGGAAGCGCCACCGCGACAACCGGCTGGTCCGCCGCAAGGGCCGCGTTTACGTCATCAACAAGACCCAGCGCCGCTTCAAGGCGCGCCAGGGCTGACGGCCGGGCGCTTCGCGCGCGCGGGAAGTTGATCCCGCGCGGGCCGGTTCCGCCTTTGCGCCTTTGCCAGAGGCGGCTTATCTTAAGCGCATGATGCTGCGCCGGCTGCTTCCGCTTCTTGCCGTTTCGCTCGCCCTCGTCGCGGCGGATATCGGTGCGGCGCACGCGCAATCGAATCCCCGCAAGGAACATTCGGGCCGCAAGAGCCTCAAGCCGCCGCAGAACCCGGCGGTGCGGTTGGATGCGCTCTACGACGCGCTCGCGAAAGCTCCCAATGCCGAAACCGCGAAAATACTCGAGGCCAAGATCGAGATCGCGCGGCTGCAATCGGGGAGCCCCACGGCCGATCTTTTGATGTCGCGCGCGCGGCAGAGCCTGGCGGCGAAAGACAAGAGGCTTGCGCTCGAACTTTTGGATTCCGTCGTCAGCATCGCGCCGAATTTCGTCGAGGCGCGCGCACAGCGGGCGAGCCTCTATTACGAATCGAAAGACATCCCTCGCGCGCTTGCCGATCTCCGCGTGATCGTAGCAAAAGATCCGAAACACTATCAGGCGCTCACGGGCCTCGGCGTCATCTTCCAGGAGCTGGGCGAGGACAAACTTGCGCTGGAGGCCTTCCGCCGCGCGGCCGCGGTCGATCCCTATCTCGAAGGCGCCGACGAATTCATCAGGAAGCTCCAGCTCAAGGTCGAAGGGCAGGAGATTTAGTCCGCCGGCTCGTCCTTGCCGCCGACGAAGGCGATCCGCACCATGTTGGTTGCGCCCGGCGTGCCGAGCGGAACGCCGGCGACAAAGATCACGCGCTGGCCCGCCTTGGCGAAGCCTTCGCGGAACGCCATGTTGCAGGCCCGCTCCACTTCCTCGCCGAGATCGGGCGCGTCCTCCATCACCACGCAATGCGTGCCCCACAAGACGGCGAGCCGCCGCGCGGTGGAGATGTTCGGGGAAAGCGCGACGATCGGCGGCTGCGGCCGTTCGCGGGCGACGCGAAGCGCGGTCGCACCCGAACTCGTGAGGCAGAGAATCGCGGGCAGGTGCAGCGTCTCGGCGATCTGCCGCGCGGCCGCCGAGATTGCGTCGGCGCCGGTTGCTTCCGGGAAAGGACGCTGGGCGTCGATTACCGGATGATAGGTCTGGTCGCGCTCCACTTCCTGCGCGATCCTGTCCATGGTCTGCACGGCTTCCACCGGATGATTTCCGGCGGCGGATTCGGCGGAGAGCATGATCGCGTCGGCGCCGTCGAAGATCGCGGTCGCGACGTCCGAAACCTCCGCGCGGGTCGGCACCGGCGCGTTGATCATCGACTCCAGCATTTGCGTCGCGACGACGACGGGCTTTCCCGCCTGGCGCGCGCCGCGCGTGATCTGCTTCTGCAGGCCGGGCACCCGCTCGAGCGGCAATTCCACGCCGAGGTCGCCGCGCGCGACCATGAGCGCGTCCGAAAGCTCGATGATTTCCGAAAGCCGCGCGATCGCCTGGGGCTTTTCGATTTTCGACATGATCGCGGCGCGTCCGCGCGCGAATTTGCGCGCCTCCGCGATATCGTCGGGGCGCTGGATGAAGGAAAGTCCCAGCCAGTCGACGCCCTTTTCGAGCGCAGCTTCGAGATCGGCGCGATCCTTTTCGGTAAGCGCGGAAAGCGTGACGATGGAATCGGGAAGGTTCACGCCCTTGCGGTCGGAGATCCTGCCGCCGACCTCGACGGTCGTGACGGCGCGCTTCTTCGAAGCGTCGGTCACGCGCAGCCGCACCTGCCCGTCGTTCACCAGCAGGCGATGGCCGGGCTCGAGCGCCGCGAGCACTTCGTAATGCGGCAGATAAGCGCGCTTCGCATCGCCCGGCTTCGGATCGTCGTCGAGGACGAATTGCGCGCCTTCCTTCAGTACGGCGCCGCCCTCGGCGAAGGTGCCGAGGCGGAGCTTAGGTCCCTGCAGATCGGCGAGAATGCCGATCGGACGATTGTGCTTGCTCTCGATCGCGCGGATCTGGTCGACATAGGTACGCATCGCATCGTGGCTGGTATGGCTCATATTGATGCGAAAGACGTCGGTGCCGGCGATGAACAATTTCTCCATCACCGCGGCGTCGCTCGATGCGGGGCCGATGGTGGCGACGATCTTGGTGCGTCTTTGCCGTCTCATTGTGTCTGTTTTCCCGGCTGCGGCGCGTAAGGGGGGCGCTGGTCGGGTTGCGGCGTGCTCAAGCCCTGCTCGGTGAGCTGCACCGTCCAGTTTTTCTGCTCGCCGGTATCGACCTCGAAAAATCCGATACGGTCATAACCGCGGGCGAGACAATCGTTCCGGCCCTTGATGGTGAATTCCTTTTCGCGCGCGCACATATAGGCCTTGCCAGACCATTCGCCGCCCTGGTCGTAGTCGATGGCGTAGAGATAATAAAAGCGGGCGACGAGCGGCCCGCGCATGATCGTTTCGCAACTGTTCGCCGGCACGTTCCACCACCCCTCGGTCGACCAAACATCATTGTCCTTATAGCCGATCGCAACGCCGACACGGCCCTGTGTGCCATTGCATACACGAAAATCCGCATGCGCCGCCGACGGCAATGCGATACCCCCGATTACCAGCGCGATATGAAGGAAAGAAGTGAGTCTCATGTCGCGGAGATTCTCATTTCTCAAATCAGCCAGCGGTTCTTTTTCTAT